>Ga0213833_1002776_pt1 | contig 11111 bp, 21 predicted proteins | sample SWATP21_FD_160575 | JGI IMG/M metagenome (GOLD analysis project Ga0213833, IMG submission 160575) | Coastal seawater microbial communities from Marineland, Florida, United States - SWA TP2 #1 | ecosystem: Environmental > Aquatic > Marine > Coastal | place: USA: Florida | collected 2016-08-14
TGGGTCGGTGTACGCGTATGGCAGAACGAAGTTAGCGCACCATGCAGCAACCGAACAACCGGGGCGAGGGAACACTACCACCCTCCAAGCAGCGAACCTGCAACAGCTTGAACTGGAGCCGCATCAAATCAAATACGGCATTTGTAGCTTGCAGAACAGGGTCTGCCGCTTTGACTGCATCTGGCAGCGCAAACTTGTGCACGCCTGCGCGTTTTGTGGCGGCCGCTGCCAGTGATGCCGACAAGGTGTTCAGCTCATCCGGCACCAGTGCTGCTTCTCCGTCAGGTGCATCCGCTAGGACGTAACCCGTCATCCACACAAGCCAAAACAGGCGCTGTGAGCAACAACAACCACACACAACGCCAAGAAAAGGGCCGTTTTTGCATGGCAGTCAGTGCGTTTGTGTCCACGCGACAAGACACGATGGGCACAGGCCACCTGCACCACCCATGGCATATTCTATTCACACCACGTACCTCGTTCAAACACGCCACCGCGGTCTCAAAGTCCGCAATGGCACTAGCAGAAGAGGCAGCGGCTGTCAGCCGCTGTGTAGCATCTCTCACCAGCGACGTGAGGAGAGCCAGGGAGGAAGAGGGACTAGCCCGGGCGATAACGGCGGCACACTCCAACTGACCAACGAAGGAGCAACAGTCGGAAGAGGTGCGTACATGTGCAGCACCACATGTGCACAATGAGCGACAAACAGCAGCGTCATCATCATCATCAGGTCGAGCGCACTGGACCCAACCCAGCCCAACCCAGCGCGTCACCACGGCACGGAAAGGTCACATACGTGTTGTTCAAGTGACGCCGGGTCTTCATAAGGGTTGTCGTCATCGATGCCGGCCTGCACCACTGCCACAGCGATCTCGAGGCGGCGTGTGACAAGAGTGGAAAACAGGCCGCTACAACACTGGCGAAGCAGTGCCACAGCGGGAGTGGTACTTGGGGCCTGGTGTACGCAACGCAACCAGTCGAACGCAAGGGCACAAGGCCCCAAAACACAGCAACGTGTCAACAAGGGACAACTCACCAGTGGCAACCACAAGGGTAACACGACACACCACATTCACAACACACACGTACCATGACCACTTCGGGTGCCGTCAACATGGAAACCCAGGACTCCAAAATGAAGTCAAATGCCTCCAGCGTCCACGTCGCCTGTGTTTCCAACAGCTCGGCGATTGAACCTGACGCAGCACCAAGCAGTCCCTTCTCCGCCTTGATCCGTGTTTGAGCCGCCGTGGAGGCGTCGGACAGCATTTTGCATGTCACCGCGCTGATCTGCATGTGCATGGACAACACAGCACAACACGACACACACGAGATGACAAGGTGTAGAAGGTGTGGCGCGTTGCACTGAAGCGCGCTGGTAGGGCGGCGGTGCAACACCCCACGGCACGCGCATGCCACGCGACCTTGTTGATGGCACCCTTGAACTCTTCATGGGGGAGTCCTCCAAACACGCGTGGCTTGAAGTTCTCGATCAGTCGATATCTGTCCGGTGTCCTCACCATCAAGCATGAGAACGGAGAAACAGGGAGCAAGTGCTGCGGAATTGCATGGAAGGAGACCGCGGGAGCGGAGTGGAGTGGGGTGGTTGTGCCAAAGTCGTTGCAAGTTCTACGTACATGCCCTGACCAACCATCAGTGTCTCGTCCCCAATTTCTTGCGCAAGGGGCCCGGCCGAAGTAGCGAGGGCTTCCATTGTGACGGAAGAGAACGCAGCTGAAAGTGGGTGATCGAACACCGACAGCACTCCCTTGAGAAGGCGCGAGAAGAATGTGCGACGGGCATTGTCATCCGGAAAGACTGCCCCAGACAAGCAACACATCTGAAGAAAGGCAAGAAGAAACCCACCCACATGAAGCCATGTGCAAGGAAGGAAAACCAAAAGCGCACGCGGACATTACGACAGGCTTGGATGAGCGCAGGGCAAACGAAGGTGTGTAGGTGTACGTGTGTAAGTGAGGAATGGTGTGGGGAGCGTGAGGGAGCGTGAGCGAGCGATATGTCGTCGAACCTGAAGGATGGCTTCGCGAACTTTGTGGGGCAATTGGGTCGACACCAGGAAACGCACGTTGCCGTACAAAGCAAACAAAGCATCCGTTACCCCTGACCACCATGACACAAACCAGGAAACGTGGGTCCCAATGCGTGAGGTCGAGCACACACAGCCAATACTGACACCCATCGGCGTGCGCGTGCTTGCGTGTGTGTGTGTGTGTGTGTGTGTGTGTGTGTGTGTATGCATGCGAGTGCGAGGGCAGCATGTGGCGTGGAGAACAACGGCGTACTGGCGTTAAGAAGAAGTGTACTCCACTCCGCCCCCACTGTTACCAGTGGGCACTTAGCATCACGATCGTCGACACTTCCCTCAAATTGCCACTCCAGAGCCTGGACGACCCCAATCCCGCGCACATGAGCAACCCTATGGCCACCCCGCACCTCTTGCCGCGACACAACACACTGGCGCGCAACCCCACGCCCCAAGTATGCATACCTCGGCCATGACACCCAACGCCATCGACAACAGTTCCACTCGCTCCCGAGGAAGTCCTCCCGAAGACGGCGTCCCGGTGCGAGCAGAGGCGCCAAGGTCAACGCCTGTCCGTAAGAACAGCGTAGCAAGCAGGCAACCCACACGACAGCAGGACCAGAAAACAAGGCAACGGAGCACGACAACGGGTGGAAAAAGCCACGCATGTGGAAAGGCACACGTTGAATCAGACACCGCAACCGCCATGCAAGGCCAGGAAGGCACAACCCCTCACCTGCTAGTGCTGCCGCTTCGGCTTGGATAACCTGATTGCCCAGTGACCAAAGCTGCCTGAGTCCATCCGTCTGAGGGAAGCAGGAAGAAACAACAAGGGGGAAAGCAGTCGTTGCAGTGTCATCCAGTGATCATCATGGTTGGCAATAGCAACAATGGTACACCCGTGTGCGTCCTCCCGTGTCCGTGTTCCAGTTCTGGGCAGGGTGTAACGGGGCAACAGCATTGCTGACACACGGACCTTGAACGCCTCGCGACAAGCGCGGTGAAACTCCAAAGGCATGGAGATTGTGGTAGATCGGTCGTGACAGAACTGACCTAGTAACTCTGAAGCCAAGTGAATACCCATAAGCTTCTGGTTGACAGCGGCGGAACCCGTGGATGTCAGCAGCACTTGGATGTTGGACAGGAAGGCTGCCTTGTCTGCTGCACTCTCGGTGAGCCATCCCCTCTTCCAAAACACCGCGACCGCTTGCAGGAGCTTATTTCGAACCGATCGATTCAGTCTGAGGCGGACAGAGCGACACACCACACGCTGTATCAAGCGAGAGACCTGGTGGAACGTGCACACGCTCGACTCGTGACACCCACGCACATGGACCAGCGCTGAAACGTGTACCCCAGCAAGAAGGTGCGGACGCCCTGAATGTAAACAGCCTCCAAGCCATCCCACTGTTGAACGATGACCTCACCAATCACTTTGGCCGCGTGGAACTGGGGCAGCATATCGGTGGAATGCTCTGAAAACGGGGCGGGTCCAGTGAGACATCGGGCAATAGACAGGCATCACAGGCTGTTCGCCCCACCTACCGAGGACGAGCTTGCATATGTCGACAGCTTGAGGCTGGGAAGCGAAAGAGACAAACCATTTCTCTGTGTTGGCTCGGTCACGCGCCATGCCGGTACATTTCGCCTCGAACTGAAGCACGGCTGCAGGTTTCGATGACATGGTGACTGTCCGTGGCACAACAAACATGCACCGTTGGTGCGCGCCCTCTTGGTCAGAGTCACGCCCAACACACAGGTGGGCAGCCGCACGACCAGACACCTGATCAGCACGACGGTATGCAGAACCACCTGCCCCTTGCCGACTGTGGACGATGCGGGCGGCAAGGCTTGGTCCAAAACAGCAAGCAGCCAGGCGTCAGTGTCATGCCCCAATCATCACGTCAACTTCGCACAACCAAGGCAGCCCCGCGTCGCATAATGTTTGGGCGGCTCGGTGTGGCCTTCGCTGAGCCAGCGAACTCTGCCGGTGCAGCTCTAGCCTGCACTGACGGTCGGTTTCTACATGAAGTCCCAGAAGGGTGTGTGTGCGCGATCGCTGTACACGCTCCGTTGCCCCTCCAACCACAGAGAAGAGTGGTGGGTAACCGAGGGTCAACCATTCGTCATGTTGCGAAGCTAATATTGTTACTGTATTGCAACCTGTGTGAAGCCCCACTCCCAGCATCCAACACCAGAGGAGAAGAAGGACGAATCCTTGGGAAACGCACAACTGCAGCTCGATCGACACTACCCTATCAGTGGCGACATCACTCACCCCCATGCTCGCTCCATCGACACGTCGGACAGACGTCGCTTTTTGTGAGGGGTGCCCGACTCACCACTCGCCACAGAACCGTCCTCATCACTAAACATGTCCATGTCGTCTGCACCTAGTGTGTCGCGACTCCGCACCAACCCAGAGTCTTTCCTTTGCCTGGGAAGCGAATCGGACCAGATGCTAGGGCCAACCGGAACCCCGCGAGTGCTACCCCCGGAGGATGCCGCGGAACCAAATAGTGGACTAGCACCAGCACCAGCACCAGCACCAGCACCCGCACCATCACCAGCACTATCACTCGCACCAGCACCAGCACCAGCACCAGCACCCGCACTCGCACCAGCGCCCGCATCGTCGGATTCAGAACCAGAACCAGAACCAGAACTAGAACCGCCAGAGGTTGCACCAGCACCAGTGCCCGAGCTGGAGTCTCGACGTTTCGAGGCCGCCGAGGTTGAGTGGCCAGGCAACCAGCCCCGCTTGGTGTTCGCCAAGGAAAACTTGAGACGCTGCGGACCAGCCGGTGCCATGACCCGTCGGCCGAACCCGGCAGTTCCAGGTCGGACGCGAGCCAAGGGAGTCAACTTGCTGCGCGGCGTCACGGGTCGGGCGGCAACAGCAATAGGCTTCCGTGTGAACGACATGCCCTTGCCCTTGCCCTTGCCGAGGAGGGATGCCAGCGCATCCTCCTCCTCATCAGAGTCACTGGAGATGCCCTTCTTGGCCAAAAAGGAGGCCCGGTCCATGATGTCCCCGTCAGAGTCGCTGCTGGTGGGCGACGGCAGCGGCGGTGAGCCTGGCGAGCCAGGGGACACGCGTGACCGAATGGCCAGGGGGCTGTGGGGACTCTTGGGGGAGGATGGGAGCTGTGGGCCAATCATATCGTCGTCCCCGTCGTCCTCATGGAAGTATGCACTGTCCGTCTCATGCTCGATTGCACGCCGGCGCAGGGCTTCTTCGTCTGAGCTATCAGCGAGGCTGCAGACACCCACATTCCAACATGCGTGAGTTTTCCGTTGACAATGTGTGTGGCGACGGACGCTGGACACCGTACCTGATGTCGCCAGACTGTTGCTTCGTAACGAAGTCTTGGTGCATGTCGTACACGGCGGCAAGCTGAGAGAAAGTGGCCACATACTTCACGCCGTGAACAAGGTCCGGAAACTTCTCCACGATTTCACCCATCAAAGTGTAAATTTTCTCCTGGAGCGAGCACATGAACGGAAAGTGAGTCTTCATTCCGCGAAAGCGCCAGCACTTGCACGTACTTCCTTGATGAACTCCACCACGTCAATGATGGACGAGTTCAACAAATTGTTCCGCATGCCGTTGCGCTTGAACACATCAAACACAAGTTCAAAAAGCTTCAGCTTGATGATGTGTTTGTTGTAGAACTCGTTCTTGAGCCCGACGCACGCCCTGAAAAAACGTATCCCAGCTGGCAGCACAAAGATCACGCACAGGTTACAAGCGTGGCAGAGATACAAAAAACACACACACAACACCCAACGCTGACATACCAAGAACAATGTGCTTCTCCTTGTAACGCAACACCCTTGACAGGACCTTGGACATGATATTGTTGCGACAAGCAAAGTACTTGATCCGGTACGAGTGATTGCGCACGCAAAACGCCAGGGTCTCGCAGACTAAGCGATTTGCAGTCTTGTTCCACGTCGTTTCACGATGACGCGTGCGATCCAACTCATGCAAAAATGGCTTGGTGAGCCACATAATGTAGCGGTTGTAGAAGACTTGCAGCAATTCGGACTGCGAGACGAAGAGAACAAAGACGGAGCCGCAACAGCAGATGCACAACGGCCAGCGCAGATGAGCAACCGTTGCCACACAAGGCACACACACACACGCCCCACGAGTCACCCCACCTCCACTCCGCCTGCTTGCGCGCCAGTGTTGAGAAGCATTCGCAGCACGTCAGCAGCTTGAGTTTGGATCCCTTCATCCTTGGCGTCAAGAATGCACCAAATAACGCGTGAGAACAGCGAGCTGTTCCGGGTGAGCTGGATGCAGTCAGGCGGCGGTCCGATCGCCCCGGCGCCGGCACCAGGTCCGGCGCCAGTCGAACTCCCATTCTCATGGCTCTTGCGTTCCATTTCTTCCAAGGCTACTCGGTCCACTCCGTCATCGCTGAGTGCCTGTGTTGTGAAAATCTGGCCACGACCAGAGGCAGGCAAGGATGGCAAATGCCGCTTCTGTTCGACTATGTACGCGCCGACTGGAGCTGCTTCGTGGGTCAGTACCCAGCCCAATATCTCCAGGCTGGTGCATGGAGACAACACGCGGTTAATCGACGCACCAAGGAACCACGGTGCCCACGTCCAAGCCAAAAACAACCGTTCGCAGCACCAACGTACACTGCAAGGGCATCAGCCTTGTTGCACTCGTGGCCACAGAGGACCTGCTCAAACACTGGGAGGTACTTGCTGCATCCTGCGCCCAGCACACTGGAAAGAAAAGACAGTGACAGCAAAACAGGCGTGAGAGCGGAGCGGCTGCGCGTCACAAAAAAAAACATACGAAAAGAACTTGGTTCGTGTCTCCTGAAGCGTGCCCTTGGCCAGGTTGCACAACGACAACATGAACGCCAGCACATCCGAGCGCTCCGTGCTTCGGACAACTCGAGACGGAGCAATCATCATCTCACGTTCATCACTGTCCTCCACACAGTTTTCTGGGGGCCATTCTACCCGTTTTTCGAACGCACACACACTGGCATCACAAGCAAAACGAGGTCAAGCAGATGCAGGCGAGAGAACACACAACCGGCAGCGTACAGGGCATCAACCAAGTCCATACTCAACGAGAACCAGCTCAACACGTTTGTGCTGTTGACAAATGTCATGGATGTAATGGTAGACAAACATTGATCATCCAGGGCACGCGGAAGCAAAACGTCACGAAGCAGTTGGAGCCGGTAGGTTTGATGAATACGATGGAGAACAGGCAAGGCAATGTTTGGAATGACCTGCTTGAACACGCATTTCTCCTTTAGAAACTTCCGATGTTTGGGACGGTATGGAAGGTCGGGGTCATCTGTGAGAACAAGCCACATTGATTAGACACAGTGCGACAACAAGACAGTCAGCAGCGGCTTGCAACTCACACTCCATGACACCCACAAAAGCTGAGAACAGTTCATCTGACAGTAGGACCTGGAACACGTCACTACTGTTGAGGCAAACAATGGAGCGAAGGATGGCAAACAGCTTGTGGAGGCTGTCGGTCATGCCAAGTGCTTCCATGTCCCCAAACAACTCCAGCAAGCACACCAGGTAGTTGGCATTCTGAAACACAACGCGTCGTGTCAGACACAGCGGCAGAACGGTGGCATCAGATACCCATCCACCCACCTGCTCAAGTAACGCCACCACCAAGCTTCGCGCGAGATTCATGTTTGTAACTGAATGCTCCATGACCGTGTTCACGGTCTCCGCGATCTGGTCCAGCGTTTTCGTGCTGGGGTCGGGGAGAACGAAGTCCCCGTCCACGGCCGGGCCCACACTCTCGGGGATGTCCAGCTCGTGACCACTTTGGTGCGAAGCCAACATGTCCCACATATTTCGACAGTCACTGGGGTGCTGAAAGCTTAGGGCTCGTTCAGCGCGCTCCGTGTCAAGCCACGAAAGAATGGTCGGAGTAACAAGCTTGAACTGGTCTTCCGGGTCCACATGGTGGGCCAACGCCTCTTGGCCATCAAGAAGTTGCATGACTACATAGACTTCACCACGGCGCTGTAGCATTCCACAGGTGGTCAGCCGGCACCGAACCACCAAACAAATGCACTCGACACACCTTTTCAAGCCGAGCAAACCCCACTCCATGGTCTTGCCAAGTTTGCGCCCCGTCCATGACGTAGAGCTTAACCTGCCCTGTCTCAGAAACTTCAGCAGCGTCACCTTGAACCGTGACAGCATCGTCACTGTCGCTTTTCTCCATCGTCCTGCACAGTGCACTAGACCAGGAGGCTGTGGCTATGTGCTGTTACATGTGACCCACTATGCACTGCGCGACACTGTGAGCCAAGGGCCACGAGACGTCGAGTCACTTGCAAACGCCACGTACCAATGTGAAGTGTGTGAACTTGGCACTTGAGGTTGCAATCAAGGGGCCACGGGGTCCGTTCAGTGCATCACGCTGAAAACGGTTCAAGGGCAAGCCCAATTGCTGCAACCCAGAAAAGGACAGACACGCGCGACGGCTCGGCACGAGCACCACGTTGATGGCAAAACAGGCTTCACGCAAGCAATCACAGCGCCACCATGGGAAAGCAAGAACGGAAAGGGGGCGTGGGATGAACGCACAAGGCGGAGACACGCGGCAAGCGATGACCAACCATGCGTGACACCACAGCGTTTTGGGCCTTTGGGCCAGATGTCGAAAGTCACGTCATGTTGTGCATGATCCCGATTTGCGCCGAGGCGCCCTGCATCTCCCGCCGAGGCGCCCTGCATCTCCCGCCCAGGCAGGGACGGCTGTCGAGCGGCCTGCGTGTCACGACCCCGAGCAGCCACACATGCTGTAACTGCACTGTGGCATCTTCCTCCCGAGGGGCACTTACAGCGCGAGTGGAAAAGCAGCTTGATCAAACTTTGACAGGTGATGCAAGTCTTGCAGTGTCATGTCATTTTAGCACACATCAAGGGATTCCAAACTTGCTGAAGACTTCGCCCTGTTTGCGCGGAATCAAACACGTTGAAGCCATGGACAACTCTCACAACTTTCGCTCAGGTCTGGAGTGGCTCCTAACTGAGCTATCTGGTTATGGTCTGGAAAAGGAAGATCGGGAAGATGCCCTGCAGATGTTTCAGGAAGCCGTGCGTGGAATCAACGCTGCCATGCAGCCGCGCAGTACCACCGTCGCCATGGACCACACAACTGCCAAGGAAATGGAGGGGGTGGAACTGAAGATTGGAGGGCGCATGTATGCTGCTGGCCGTGCTCATGACTTGTTTGTGCGCTTCGACATCAAGTCGCGGAACTTCCTGCAGGCGTGGGAGCTTCAACACGGCCTCGAAACAGTACGTCCACCACGCCAGGTGCCCTTTCGCTTGCCACGTGTCTCACGCCCTTGTTGCGCAGCTTGGAGTCTCACTGTCAAACGACGACTGTGAGTACTTGGTGGACAAGTACGGTTCCCGTGGTCGACTGAACTACACGCAGTTCATCAACATGTACGAGAACGTGACAACTCAGAGAGAAACCGCATACAACGCTGCATATTCTGGCACGCTTGTAGATGCCCCCACGTGCGTCATTGGAGTTGCCATCTGACCCGTCGAAGCAATGAGCCTTAACAATTGTGTTGTCGCGTGTCATCAGGCCGCGAATGGCAGCAACGTTTGAGTATCAACCCTCAGAAGCGGAGCGTTTGGACAACCTGAAGGCCAAAGTCCGGGACAAGATCTACCAGGTGTTCGGATCTGCGTCACGTGCATTTCTAGACTTCGACACTGCTGACAACAGCATCGTTTCCATTGGCGAGCTTGCTGCTGGCCTTCGTGAGTACGTTCCTTTCGGTGAGAGTCGTCCATGCTCCCGTGCTCACGCTTGGCGGTTCTATTTCAGACATGGCTGCAACATCTCTCGCGCCGATGCAGGCAAACTGATGGCACCTTTCGCTCGCGCCCACCGCAACCAGCTCACACTTACTGAGTTTAACAAATTCTGTTCATCCAAGGTCAGTGGCGTTGGACACTGAGTCGCAGTCGCCCGTGCGCTCTCAACCCTACCCGTGCTTTTTGTGCTTTCGTGCTTTCAGTACCTACCGTCTGGGCCAACCCGAAAGGCCGCCACAGATCGAATCGGCTCCCCTGGCCTCAACACCCCACGCCATGTGGGGCGTGGTGCTGCTGCGAGTGGACGCGGTGCACCTTCTCCCTCCACAACCACCCCTCGGTACACAAGCACTCCTCGACGAGGTGGCAATCCCAGGAGCCGCACCCCCCCTATCGACGGCCGTGAATTGTTCAGGTCCGCGCACCTCCGCAACACGACCGCAACGCCACGAAGCATGGCCTCCTCCATGTCGACGCCGTACTCGCGTGGGAGCTCCTCAGGAGGTATTGGCTCCGGAGCTCGGGCCGCGTCGCCGTACCATGCCACGCCTCCCGGTCCGCCAGCATCTGCCGTCCCAGGTTGGGTTCGAACGGGAGGTTCCCCACCACCCACACCCCCATCCGGTGCTATGCCACCGCCCATCCCCTCCAACATGCCCAGTGGTGCCAGCGATGTTGATGTTCACGCGGTACTCGTGAAGGTGAACGATGCTCTGTATCAGCATCATGGGTCGATCCGAAACACCTTCATGAAGTACGTCGTGCGGCTTGCGGTTTATACGGCGTCTCTATCTCATCAGTATGTGAATGGTGTGGACCATATCAGAATGAGGTCATCCAAGGCAGGTGTCTCTGCCTCAGACATGAAGACAGGGCTGCATCGCATTGGCTGCAACATTAGGTACGCTGATCGCATTCGCAGAAGTTCGTTTTCTTGTGATTTATTACTATGTGCTCTCGTTTCGTGTACAGCATGGCCAATGCTATGGCGTTGGTGCAAAAGTATGGACGCAACGGTCGCATTTCCTTGCACGACTTCCTTCACATGCTGGGTACCGTGTCGCAGTGAGAGACTCAGATGAGAGCACAGAACGAAAAATACGCATTCGGATCCCAACTCCGCATTCACCTCCCATGGCAGCTCACGGTGGGTCTGAATACACCATCACCCGGCGTGCGATGCAAACGTGAACAAGGAACGCCCAACAGC
>Ga0213833_1002779_pt1:0-10000 | contig 11098 bp, 12 predicted proteins | sample SWATP21_FD_160575 | JGI IMG/M metagenome (GOLD analysis project Ga0213833, IMG submission 160575) | Coastal seawater microbial communities from Marineland, Florida, United States - SWA TP2 #1 | ecosystem: Environmental > Aquatic > Marine > Coastal | place: USA: Florida | collected...
GCAAGGATGCTGGGCACACCACCACCACAACCCGACAAACAGCACTGACGAGCACCAACAACGGCGCGCACTTAAGTGCTTGATCCACATCATGTGACCCGTGGCCTCCAAGCCCACCAGGTCCGATTCCGCCGCGCTGCCCGACATCAGGGGTCGTTGCGGAGGCGCCCACACGCAGACCACTCCCCTGCGACCACGATGTTGTGGCTGTGCCGGGTGGAGGGGGGGCATAGGGCTGCTGGTACGCTTGCTGCTGGTACCCATGCTGCTGTTGCTGTTGCTGTTGCTGTTGTTGTTGCCGCTGTTGTTGATTATGGTAGGAAGCTTGCGGGGCTGCGTATGCCGCTGGCGGGTACTGTTGGTACGCGCCAACAGCACCAGGACCACCACCACCGGCGCCAGGGCCTCCAGGTCCAGCTGGACCGCCGCCTCCCGCACCATTCCAACCCGGGGGTGGCGGTGGGTAGCCCGCGGGGACAGTTGCAGGTCCACCGCCACCACCACCACCACCACCACCACCGCTGCCTGCCCACGGCATCGCCGGCGCCGCCGGCTGCCTGTCGGGAGTGCCACCGCGCAAACCCATCACCCCGGCACCACCGCTGCGCAGCAGAGGGGATGGCCGTCGCATGACCTGCGCAGGAAAGCCATCATGACACGGGCAAGCCACATCACATCCGGTCAGGCACACGGAAGAACGTGTAGTGCAGCGTTGTGCAGTGCAGTGCAGTGAAGTGTAATGTAGTGGCGTGGATAGAAAACGACACGTACGGCGCCAACTTGGCCGGATTCAAACTGAGAACGCTTGGCCATGAAGGTAGCAATGAGGGACTTGAGAGAGTGGTTTGTGGCACGAGATTGAATCTGCACACACCGCACCAACACACCAACACACCAACACACACATAACACACGCACGCACATACGCACATAGGTGCGCACACAATCCCAAACAACAATTGTGAAGGCGTCGTTCTGACCTGACCACAACTCTGATGATGTCATACCTGAGCACGACAGAACGGGCATGTGTTGTGGCCCTTGGCGATGTGTCCATCCACACACTGCGCGCAAAACGAGTGGCCACAAGGGAACAATAGGACGGGGTCCTTGTGTGGAGGCGCCATCAGTTGGTAGCATACGGGACATGAGTGTGTTTGCAGCTCGGTGTCGAGGTAGCTGGCACACAGGACAGTGCTAGTGAGCAGCCCGCACAACAACACACAACACGCGCTCAACACGTGACTTGTCTTCGTGTCATCACGCACCTGCCTATCTTGCCTGCAATCTCTTGATTCTTTTCTGTTTCAAGCACCATTTCACGCCGCATGTGATCACTCAGTTCAGCACGCAGCTGTGTGGTGATACGTTGGGACAACTTGTTGAGGACCTGTCGACGCCCCCGCACAAATATACGCATGACAACAGCACAGCACACCACGCAATGCCAAGAGCACGCGCAGCCGTGGGCAGGGCACGTCAGTAGGTTCACAACAAGGACGCGTGCCATGACGTCCCGTCCCAACTCGCACTCTCCAACATACGTGTTCTGGGTAGGCGCTTGCACCAGCGCCGGTGTGCATCCCCGCGTTCATCATTCCTGGGGGGCCTCCCAAAGTGGTCGTTTCGTACCCCATACCACCCCCTGCTCCTGCCCCTGCCCCTGCCCCTGCCCCTACTCCTGCTCTTGCGCCTGTGCCTACCGGTGTGCCATCTCCGGTCACACCACGGCCGCACATCGCCGCCGAACCAGCAGCACCTGCAGGGTTGTAGAACCCGTGCCCACCGCGTGTCTGCTGCGGCGGTGGCTGCGCAGGCTCCGCCTGCCGCGTCTCTTCCGCAGCCACCCGTCGTGGATCAGGTCGATTCTTGCGACGATTGGAGGTCGACGAGGACGCTGAGGACGGCTGCGACGCTCGTGGTCGCGACGCACGCGGAACACGCGGACGGCGCGAGCCGGCGCTTCGGCGACCAGCCGATATCGACGTCGCGGAGCCGCGGCTGTTGCCACGACTCTTGTTGCGGTGGCGCCCCGCGCTGCCAGACGCCCGACCCGAGGGGCCCCCTGTGCTGCGCTGCGGCGGCGCCTGGCCTTGCACGCCCCCCAGCGCGGCTGAGGATGCCATTTGGGAGGCACGATCGGCCAGCCACTTCTGCCGCATGGACATCTTCTCCGCAAGCACAGCACGGCGGTGCCGCTCGAGCTTCGCGGTCGCATCGCTCGTGCGAGGCATGATGCTGAGTATGTGGTGAATGGGTGGCGCTCCCACACAGCCAACCCCTGGTCCACCTGGTCTTGCAGCACAGCGCTGGCGTGGTGTCAAGTTCTTCGATCTTCGAATATTGTGTCTAATTTAGAAAAACATCATCGGGTATTGTGTTGTTAGAAATAAGAACCCGAACCTCCGGCACCTATGAGAGGTGCCACCCCCAGGGGGCGGGCACGTGGAGGCGCGGGGGCTTAATCCAAGCAATTGGTGTGAGTCTTCAAGTCAGGCGGAACAGTACCGTTCCGCCATTGCCACGCTACTAACTAAACTGCCCTAGCTATCCTCAAATCTAACATGTGTTATGATATCTGAAACTATGCGTTCACAGGTCGGTGCCAGGCAGCACTAGCACACGCACTAGCAGCTGTTCCTTCCTTGCGAGTTGAAGCTTCGACTGGCGTGACACTTGAAGGACGCAAGCATGGCTGCGTATCCACCTACGGGGGGTGTACGTAGGCGTGGTGTGAGTGGAAAGAGTTGTGGTGTCGTCTGTTGCTCACGTTTCTGTGCCGGAAACATGCTGTGTGTGATGGTTCTTGATGCCTTCAGATGCCGTTTGACCCAGATGTGGTGCGTGTGGTGTTTACCAAGAAAGCACTGCGTCGCTGTTACACATCCCTCATTCGTGTCATTGCTGTATTGTGTGCTGTCCCGGCGTTTGGTTTGGGGGGCTCCAGGAGGTTGAGCTTTGGGAGAGCAACCGGGAGCGCGAAAACCTGTCGTCGTTGGGCGACTTGTATGTGACCATCAAGGTAACACGCCTTCCCCGAAACGCTGGGACGCCTGTCGTATCGCTCACACTCCATTATCTCGGTTTTCAGGCGACGCACCACCTGGACAAGGCGTTCTTGGCGTATTCTCTTCCCAACGACGATGTACGCGACGCAAATGGTGCTGCTTGCGACGCCACAACATTTCTCACTGTTGCCCCTGCCGTGTGGTGTGACCCGCGCAGTACACATCACAGTGCTACCGCCTCATCGCCCAGTTCAAAACACTGCACGCAAACCTCACAGCCAGCGGGGCCGTTTCTAGCGTCGAGCGCTTTATGACAGACTTTGGCCTCGAAGCTTGCACCAAGGCGCGCAAGCGATTGATGGAAGACGGCGTGCCGATCACTGCTCTGCATGCTGCTGCAGAACCTCGTGGCGAGAGCGTGCACGTGGCAGAAACTGTACGTTGCGTCGCGTCACGTCATGCTAGCACTTTGGCTTCGTTCTTGGCAGCCGTGCCCTGATGCCGCCGCTCTTCTGTCCCGCCCAGGTGTCGCGTTTCATCACTGCCATGGACGCACTGAAGTTGGACATGAAGGCTGTGGATGACATCCAGCCACTTGTCAACGATTTATGCAGCAGCTTGAACCGCCATCCCCGTGAACCGCCGCCGTCGGCCTCCGCAGCTGTGAAGGCTGCGGTCAAGTCGTTGAACGAGCAGCGAGCAGGGTTGACCCGGTGGTACGTTGCGCGTCTCCGTCCGTGATTTGGGTCCCGTCTCTCACTGTCCATGTGCTGCACCAATAGGTTGGTGCAATTGAACTCCATGTCAGCAAACGAAGAGCTGACTGACGACCAAGTACGACAGCTCAGTCACGAGCTTGAGCGAGCGTACGCCGCCTTTCACAGCAGTTTGTCTTGATGCGCCAGCCCGCTGTGGAATGCACGGCGATGGTGACCACAACATTCCCTCCTGTAGCTGTTGGTGCGAGTGCCCCGCATCGTCGATCGTTTTGTTTGCGTGTGGAAGGCTCGGCTCCACCACGCCGTGCATGGTTTGGTTCGTTTGATTTTGTTTGTTGTTAACACACTGGATACACGGAAAACAAACAATCGTGTGCGTCCTGCCAGCACAAGGAAGGGAAGGGAAACGTACGCCGCACAGGCTCCACAAAGTGACGGGGAGGGAGACGGGCGATTAGTACGATACAGCGTTAGCACGTAGCATGCTCGCAGCGGAGTTGAACCCTTTGCCCGCTTCAGCATAATCAAAGTGAAGAACACGGAGCGTCACAGTCCCTGTCTCCACTCCAGCAAGTGGGACTTCCAGCTCTTGCATGACGGTGTCACTACCAGGGATGCCGTCCAAGCTGCGGGCACGGGCCACAAGCAAACCGGCAAACAAGACAGCAAACAAGACAGGCAGATGTGAATAAAATAACATTGCGGGTGTACCATCATGACACAGCCACCAACGTACCAAACGGATCGGGAGCCCAGTGGATCATCCACCAATGTGTCCGCATCCATCACATGGATCCTGAGCGCATCCTCGCCGTTCCACGCAAACGTGTTCATGACGTGACCACCATCCGGCCAGATGGGGTTCAGGTTATTCGAGATAGTGGGGGTGCGCTGGAAGCTGTGGCCTAGTTGAACCACCACGTAGGGGTCTGACGTGCCTGATGATGCAGCACACCGAGCAATGACCCCGTGAGCAACACTGCCCCAACACCAACAACCAGCGAGCCACCCACATCGCAACGCACTCATGACGTCTTTGTTCACCAAGTTATCACAGCGAACAACAGTCACTTTAACCATGTGGCTGTGTGCCAGCTGACGCATCGTGGACTTGACAGTTTCAGGGGTTGACTTCGGAAAGCCGTACTTTTGCCGAATCTTGGGGTCCCGGACGGTACGGTCGGCATTCGGCGCGCAACAAGGGGTGCGGTACCCACGCACACGTGCCTCGGCATGGCCGTCCATCACCGCTTGCACATTGGGTGCTGTCCAGAAGTCCACATCATACAACGCGGACTGGATGGTCAACAAGTCCGCCCCCACTCCCCTGTGGACACCAGCGCATCTGTTGCACACGAACACCGCCCAGTCTGCGTGCGTTCACAAACCATCAAATCAACAGTCAACAGAAACAACACGTGGGGACATTTTTTTCGTGAGGGGGACGGCGCCACTGCACAACCCGTGCTTCCACCCGCCCACCAGGCAACCAACCAACCACACACGCACGTCGACGAGCATCTGTCACCACCCAAGAAGGCTTGGGCTCCTTCGCGCCACAGTCATCACAGGCCTGCAGCTCCTCCACCAACGTGTACAAGCGTTGTCTGTGATCCGAAACCTCCTCACGCTTGCCCTCGCCAACGCCCTCGCTCGGGGTCCACGTCGGGTAGAAGAGGTTTGAACTCGCCTGTAGTGAAGCCATTCAACCACCCACACGTCGCACCATGCACCCAGACCGAAAGCGAAACGACGTCACACACAACGCGGGCAGTACAGACGACCAGCACCCACATCACACCACCTTGGCGCCTGGTGGCGGAGGCTCTCGGACCGCTGCAAGGGCACTTGCAGCGTGGTGCACAGCACACGCCAAACTGCCGCTGTGCAGCTCGGATGCCATTCCTCCGAAACCGCCGCCCTCCACATGAAGCTGTAAGCTGACTTGTCCCACTGCCACGTCATACTGCGCGACCGCGGCGCCAAAACTCCCAGCGCTGCCGCGATGGAGTGGAAAGCTTGCCTCTTGGCCCTTGGTGTTCACAAACTCGCGTGGGAGGAACTGGCACGATGCAATGACGAACGGTGGCTTCGCGGCATCTTCAGGGTGAGCCGTGACCTCAAGCACACACGGCGCATCCTTGCCAACAGACGTCCAGAAGCTGTACGTAACGTTCCATTCCTGCAACATGACACAACCAAAACCATGCAGTGTGCGTGACTTCAAAGCACCAACAAAACAACAACACAAAAAAAAAACACAGAAAACAGAAACAAGCACGGACCGCAGTGCTCTTGCTTGTCACGGAACTCTTGTCAAACTGCACAGCCCGACTCATGTGCCGAATGGACACAGAAAGCTCCTTGATACCAGAGAGGAGCTCGGCAGAGATGGTCACTTGTCGCAGCATGAGCACCAACAAGCCAAACTTGTTGGCCATTGTAATGACGAACACCTGTCCGGAGGAAGTGTTCTCCAACGGCAACCACCTGCCACGAGGAGCCAAACGCCGGTCTTCGTCGTGCACATCCACCAACACACCACCCAAAGAATCGTCTTCACCGACACTACGCAAGTCAATGCACACCTTCAAGTCACACTCCCGGAACAAAGAGGTAGAAGCACAAGGCAACACGCCGTACGTACACATCATTGTCAAGGACGTGCAGCAAGAAGGATCCCCATGGCCCACCGGCTTCAATGCCGACAAAATGCAGCCACTGGCTCCACCGAGGATTCAATGTGCTGTGGAGCACGTTTGTGCTGAGAATTTTGTCTTGGTATCGCACTCGCGCGTACGGGTCGCTGTGTCACACGCGTGTCAGCACAAGAGCCATCAACGCCTAAACACACCATGGCCACACAAACGACAGCACGCAGACCCACCTGGAGCGAGAGTCCCCCACACGGAGACTTGAACCTTGTCCAACGAACACTGAGAGCACACGGTACAGCATCTCATAGCCCACATGACGGCGGTCAGGGCCCGCGCTGTGCCCAACCCACACCACTCGGCCGCGAAGGGTGGAGGCACCGCCGGTGGCTATGTCAGTGGCCAACCCTGGGTTCGGACCATCACCTTCATGAGTCGCATCAACACCAGCACCGACGCCTGTTGCACCGTAACCGGCTGGGGCCTTCACCAACGGGTTGGAGGCGCCTGGCCGAAGGTCGGCGCCATCATCGGCAGGCGTCGAGTTGAAACAGCCCATTACGTGCTCCGCAGGCACAACGTATCCTCTGGGCGGCAATCAAAATATGCCCAGACAGGCGCCGAGCAAAGCAAAGCACAAGCGGTCCGGATGTGTCGGGATCAAACTGGGTGCTGCATCGCAAAACGGCGTGAGGGCTTTCTCACACTGAATGACGCCGCGTCCGCAAAAGAGGGACAACACGTGAGGTCACCCGACGCGCTGATCAACGAATAACTTTAGAGCTGAACACCCAGACTCTTGAGCTCTCCACTGGCCGAAGAGGGGCAACACGAAAGCGGTGCGCTGGCGCCACGCAACTGAAGTCACAAGGCAATGCTGGCACCAACTGCACCCACAAAGACGGTCCGGTCGCAAAACTACCATTGCCAATCTTTTCGGCAGGCAGAGGCAACCCAAAGCTGCTGCAGTTGTTTTCGAGTTTTTTTCAAAAGTACTCCACATCTTGGCATTGTCGGTTTCGACGCGGCCCAGGTGCATGCATGTGATGCTGCAACAGAGTCACAACCTCGGTGTTGTACCCATGGTACGGTACAAGTGTAAATACAGTGTTCCTGTGGGTGTTGGTGGTTTCTGAGTGCGTGCGTCGCATTCCACGCTCACCCGAGCCATGCGGCCCGCCGCAAGTGCCACAACGCTGCGGCGCCAAGCGCCGCACTTGCGTTCGAAGAAGGGCCCAGCAAAGGCACCCGTGCGCCCTGCCCGCTTTCGCAAGAGTCCCATTAAACGTGTTGGAAGTCGTAAGGTTGTGGGGCGCGGCGACGCGAGCAACCTCGAACTGCCGAACAGCATGACCAATCTCGCTAAGTCGATGTCCGCCCCCATTTCACTGGACAGCCTGCTTGGGCCCTCGGCTACGCGGTCCAGTCGCAAGGCACGCCGCAAACAACACAAGGGGAGGGACAAGTCTCGAAACAGGAAGATGTCACAGCACGAGGCTGTCGTGCCGGTGCCGGGCAGTGCACATGAGACGAGCAGCCGCCGTGCCCGAAGGCGCATCGCGAACCCCCGCCAAGTGCTCGAAGCAATGAAGCAGAGCTTGGCGCTTGAGGAGGTCGCGGAGGAAGTGAACAGCGATGATGCCGCCTCGCGTCCGGAGAACGTCAACAGCCCGCGCCATCCGCCCACATCGCCTCTGGTACACCGCTCAACTCCCACGCGCCCCGCCAAGAGGGCGGCACTCGGAAAACGCACGCGCCGACTGGGTACCAAGGCGCCCTTTGAGAGAAGAGATGTAGCAGCCAAGGATGCCCGGCACCAACATGGACGCTGGAATGTGCGGGTGTATGCATGGGGGTGCGGGGCTGGGGGGCGCCTTGGCACGGGAAACGAGCGCACTGCATCCGCCCCTGTCGTGGCAGCCACGACGAACGCGACAACGGGTGATCGAGTCATCCCTGCCAAGCTCGCATGTGGAGACACTCATACGCTCATGCTCTCGCTCTCTGGTTTGGTGTACAGCTGCGGGCGTGGCACTGCCAGCGGTCAGACGGCACCCAACAAAGCCACGACCCGGCTACAACAGGTGCCAGGCTTGGATGGGATTTCAGTGGCGGACCTTGCTTGTGGCGAGCTGCACAGCGCAGTGGTAACACAAGGAGGTAACTTGTACATGTGGGGTGACCCTGCCAACGGACGATTGGGACTAGGACCCAACACGGCTGTGGTTCGAACACCGACCCTGGTGCCCGTGCTGGCGCGGAAGCAAGTCATTGCTGTGGCGTGTGGCCAGCGTCACACTGTGGCAATCACGATGTCCAACGCCGTCTTCTCGTGGGGAGCTGGAAAAGCTGGCCAGGTGTGTCCACGGTGGTTGTGTTTTGTTGCTTGTGGTCTGCAGCGTTGCGTGTCATTCACTCTCCTCTGACGACCGTGGCTTGTGTGACGGTGCGCCTTGACACAGTTGGGGCTGGGCGACACTCGGGACAGAAACCGCCCCATTGTCATTCGTGATCTTTTAGGGCGCAGCGTCGTGAAAGTGGCGTGTGGGCAGAACCACAGCGCAGTCGTAACAGATCGGGGAAGGCTGTTCACGTTTGGTTGGGGCCAGTACGGGCGGCTAGGGTTGGGAGATGAGGAGCAAAAGAACACGCCCACCCACGTAGCGGCGCTCGGAGGGGGTGTCGCGTCAGTGGACTGTGGTGCCTACCACACGTTGGTGTTGACACGCGCAGGCGAGGTGCTGTCGTGTGGATGGGGCGAGTTTGGACAACTAGGGTACCGCGCGGATTCCAGACGTCTGGTGCAGACCACCTTTCGACAAGTTCCCCTTCCCGCACGTGCTGAGGTGGTGTCCACCGGCTACTGTCACAACATTGTGGGGCTGGTGAACAAGACGGTATTCACGTGGGGGTTCGGTGAGGAGGGCCAATTAGGGCTTGGTGTCGAAGAAAACGTGTTCTACCCGCATGAGGTGATTGCGTTGCGTGGCTTGTTCTTGGTGGCCGCAGGGCTGGGACGATCCCACACCACGTGCATCGTGTCTCGCCGCATGCAATCCCACATCTTTGATGTTTCCCACGGTGAGCGTTTCAGTCGCGTGCACGAGCAACGTGAGCGAGTGCCCGTCAAGGTCCTTGTCAGCAAGGCACTCGTGCTGCAGTGCTGGGTTCGCCGTGTACTGGCCATTCGTGCGCTGGCGAAGCGGCGTCGAGCGTTCCAGGACCGGCAGCAACGCATTCGGCTAGGGCTGGACCCAGACGCCACCCCATCACCCCGCGTGTCGGCAGCCTTGATGGCCCGACGTCAGGCGGAGAAGCGTGCGCGTCAGAAAGCGCGTCAGGAAGCCAAGGCCCGTGCGGTGCTTGAAGCGCAGGCCAAGGCCGCGGCTGACATGGCACAACTCCGAGCCACACGAAGAGCGGCCCACCGTGCGTCGCAGAAGGTGGCACACCAAGCTGCTGAGGAGCGACAGGTGCAGCTCCAGCAGCAGCACGAACGGCAACAGGCACGGTTGGAGCAGAGACGCGTTCAACAAGAGGAGAAGAAGCGAAAGATGCAGTGGAAGCGGCAGCGCGAGGAACGTGGTAGCGTGGTGTCCAACGGCAGTGGAAGCCAAAA
>Ga0213833_1002780_pt1 | contig 11095 bp, 8 predicted proteins | sample SWATP21_FD_160575 | JGI IMG/M metagenome (GOLD analysis project Ga0213833, IMG submission 160575) | Coastal seawater microbial communities from Marineland, Florida, United States - SWA TP2 #1 | ecosystem: Environmental > Aquatic > Marine > Coastal | place: USA: Florida | collected 2016-08-14
CGAAGCGCAACTCAGGCAATCACTGCAACGTGGCTCGGCGCGGGCCATCAACCTGACCGGCCTGAAAACCGAACACAGCAAACCGGAACAGGCCATCGACGATCTCGACAAGACGCTAGACTTACTGGCCTGGCCCCTCGACTGTGTTCATCTCGGCATGGGCACTGACGGCCACACCGCTTCCTGGTTTAGCGACGCACCGGAGTACGCCCAAGCCATCAATCAGAGGCATAGACACCGCGTCATCGCCCTCAATCCAAAGGCCGCCAGCCATCCGCGAATGAGCCTGACCGCCAGCGCCATACTTGCGGCGAGATCCCGCTACATTCACATCACCGGAGAAGAAAAGCGCAGCGTTCTCGAACGCGCGCTCAAGGGTGAAAAAAGCCTGCCGATTTCGATTGTGCTCAGCCACCCGTCTCCCCCGACTATCTATTGGGCTCCCTGATATGCACGCCACCGTCACCCGCGTTACCGAGCGCATACTCAAACGTAGCGACACTTTGCGTAAAGCCTATCTTGCGCGCTGCGAAACCATGCGATCGCAGGGGCCACAACGCGGCTCCCTTTCCTGTAGCAATCTGGCCCACGGATTTGCCGCCTGCGGACCGGATGACAAGCAGCGTATTCGTCTGGAAGAATCAGCCAACCTGGCCATCGTCAGCGCCTATAACGATATGCTTTCAGCCCACAAACCGCTGGAACATTTCCCCGACACTATTCGGGACGCGGCACGCGCAATGGGCTGCACGGCGCAATTTGCAGGTGGCGTGCCGGCCATGTGCGACGGTGTTACCCAAGGCACCGAAGGCATGGAGCTCAGCTTGTTCAGCCGTGACACCATTGCCAGAGCTACGGCCATTGCGCTGTCGCACAATATGTTTGACGCGGCAATTTGCCTCGGCGTATGCGACAAAATTGTACCGGGCTTTTTGATCGGCGCCCTTTCCTTTGGCCACTTGCCCTTTATCCTTGTGCCCGCAGGGCCAATGGCATCCGGCCTGCCCAATAAGGAAAAAGCGCGCATCCGCGAACTGTACGCACAAGGAAAAATTGGGCGAGAGGCCTTACTGGAAGCAGAATCGCAGGCCTACCACGGTGAAGGGACCTGCACATTTTACGGTACCGCGAACAGCAACCAGATGTTGATGGAAGCCATGGGGCTGCACGTCCCGGGCTCCGCCTTTGTCCCGCCCAACACTCCCCTGCGAACCGCCCTCACGATTGCAGCAACCGAAAGAGCCTGCCGCATAACAGCCCTTGGCAGGGATTACACCCCCATCTCCAAAGTGGTTAATGAAAAATCGTTGGTCAATGCCATCGTTACCCTGCTGGCCACAGGTGGCTCCACCAATCACAGCATTCACTGGATCGCTATTGCCCGCGCGGCGGGATTTATCATCGATTGGCAAGACTTTGCCGACCTCTCGGCCGTCACCCCGTCGCTGACTCGTATTTACCCTAACGGGCAGGCTGATGTGAATCATTTTCGCGCCGCAGGCGGTACCGGATTTGTCATTCGGGAACTGATCGGCGCCGGCTTGTTGCACAATGATGTTGCTACCGTGTGGGGAAATGGCCTCACACACTATACACGCGAGCCCTTACTTAAAGACGAACAACTCAGCTGGCAGAACGCACCCGTCGACAGTGCTGACACCAGCGTATTGCAAACCGCAGAACATCCTTTTCAGGCCGAAGGTGGGCTGCGGCTGCTCACGGGCAATCTCGGACGCTCGGTGATTAAAACCTCGGCTGTAGACGAAGCGCACTGGACAATTGAGGCGCCCGCGAAAATATTTGACGACCAAAGCAGCCTTAAAACAGCTTTCGACAAAGGCGAGCTGGAACGCGACTTTGTTGCCGTAGTTCGATATCAGGGTCCCTCGGCCAACGGCATGCCAGAGCTGCACAAGCTCACGCCCTACCTCGGCATATTGCAAGACAAGGGCTTCAAGGTGGCACTGGTGACCGACGGGCGCATGTCCGGCGCTTCGGGAAAAGTACCCGCAGCCATTCATCTGTATCCGGAGGCGCAGGCGCAGGGTGATATTGCAAAGCTGCGCGATGGCGATATTATCTGCCTCGATGCAAAAGACGGCTCACTGAACCACCGGGTAGACGACGGGGAGTGGGCTAAGCGTAGTTGTGAGCCCAGTACGGCAACGTCATCCGCCGAAGCCTTTGGCCGGGAACTATTTATGAGCGAGCGTGCCGGCGCGAGTACACCGGAAACCGGAGCAATCAGTTTTGGCTGGGAAGTAGATAATGCGGCTGGTCGCTGATATCGGCGGCACTCACTGTCGTTTTGCCCTGGCAGACGACGAGGGCAAGCTGTCGCGAGTAGAAACCTTTAAGGCTGCCAACTACGCTACGTTAGAGCAGGTCGTTGAAACCTACCTGAACGCTGGCAATTGCCAGCCTGAAACAGCTTGCCTGGCAGTCGCCGGCCCCACCACGCATCAGTCCATGGTGATGACAAACCTCAGTTGGCACAGCAGCAGCGCCCAGCTTAACAGCCGGTTCGGCTTTCGGCTTTCGGCTTTTATCAATGATTTCGAGGCGATTGCCTTATCAATTCCGGCGCTTGAAGCAGCCGACTTTTTGCCTGTTGCCAATGCGCAGTCAAACAGCGCACAACTCGATCTGACACTCCCGGTCAGCATACTCGGCCCGGGCACGGGCCTGGGCGTCGCGCAGCTCATTCCGAGCGGCAAACACTTCCGTGCAATTGCCACCGAGGGCGGCCACACCTCCCTGCAAGCAGCCACCCACAAAGAGCAGGCTGTATTCGCCTACTGGCAAGGGAGAGGTATCGCGTTATCCCGTGAGTCCTTTTTATCCGGCCCGGGTCTACTACGTTTGTACACCGGCCTTTGCGCGCTGGAAGACAGCGAGTGCGCAGCCGACAGTGGTGACAGCGTTAGTCAGCTCGCTGCACGCGGTGACGGTCTCGCCGCACAGGCCTTAGACATGTTTCTGAGCTTACTGGGCAGTGCCGCGGGCGATCAGGCGCTGGCCTGTGGCTCGCGTGGTGGTGTGATACTGGCCGGCGGCATACTGCCAAAAATGCGTGAGCAATTGCTGGAGGGAAGGTTTCGTGAGCGCTTTGAGGCGAAAGCACCCATGCAGCACTATCAGCAACGCATAGCCACCAACCTGATTGTCCATCCGAACCCCGGCTTGCTGGGCGCATCCCGCCGCACGCTCACAGGAACAAGCGGCGATTAACCATAGCGGCCTGGTATCACTAAACCCGGCGGAGCTGTTGATTCCCGCAAAACCAGTTCGTGTGGCAGTACCAGACGTGTCTCGCCCGCTCCCCCCTCTTTCAGCATCTTTAGCATTAATTGCATCACCTGCTCGCCAATACGATTGCGCGGCTGATGTACAGTACTAAGCCGTGGATGGGTATAAGCGGCAAAGGCGATGTCATCAAAACCGATGATCGACATATCGCCGGGCAAGCTCAGCCCCGCATCCCGACACGCCTGCATGGCGCCTATGGCCATTTCGTCATTGGCGCAAAAAAGAGCCGTTGGGCGCTGCGACAAAGCCAACAAGTCTTGAGTGCAGGCGTAACCGGATGCAAGGGTGAAATCCCCCGATGTAAGCCAGGATGAATTCAGCGGCGCTTTGGCTCGCTTCATCGCTCGCCTGTAACCTTGCAAGCGGTCGTCACACAGCGGCGAATCTGCCGGGCCATTGATAAAGGCGATGCGCGTGTGCCCGAGGTCGAGCAGGTGCTGAACGGCCTCTTGTGATGCGCCGATGTTGTCGATACATACCGTGGGCACAGGGATTTCGCCGTGATACTCACAGGCCATCGCAAAGGGCGGCCAATCGGGATCGAGCGTTTTGCGCCCTTTTCGATAAGTAAAGGGGATATTTCTACCGAGGCAGATCACACCATCGGCCTGCCGCTGTGACACCAGATCAGCGTAGGCCCGCTCGCGCTCGGGGATTTGCTGAGTATCTCCCAGAAGAATGCGGTACTGATTTTGATGGGCCACACCTTCAATGCCCTGAATAATATTGGCAAAAAAGAGATTGCTGATATCGGGCACCAACACTACGACGGTATTACTGCGACGGCGACGAAAATTGCGGGCCAGCGTGTTGGTTACGTAGCCGCACTGCTCTACTGCCTTCATCACCTTTTCACGGGTTTTTTCCGACACTTTCTCTGGTTCAGCCAAAGTACGCGACACGGTCGCTATCGACACCCCCGCAATTCTAGCTACATCCTTTATCGTCACCATCGACAGTTTGTCCAGACCAAAACACGAAGTTTATTATAGAGCTCGGGCTTTTGCTCTGTCCCGAAGCCAGATAAACCCGAATACAGGCAATAGAATGAGCGGCAAAAGCGCTACCGCCTGAAACGACTCAATGGATGCGTACCGCAGTACTTCGGCCATTGCCTCGCCTTCCAGCGTCATCAGCCGCTCTACGCCACCCGCCGCCTCAATTTTTGCGCTGTCAAAAATAGCGCCCATAAACGGCAATACAAACTGAATTGACAGACCTGCGGCAAAACCGGTTAAACCGAGAAACAGGGCACCGCCCCGCGGATAGCGCTCGTTCACTGACGACAACATCGTTGGGTAGAGGTAACACACACCCATACCCCACACCGTAGCCGACAGAAAGGCCGTAGCCGGAGAATTTGAAAGGCTCAAGCCGTACAGGCCGACCGCCGCCAAGAGACAGCCAACCCACAACAAACCGACAGAGGAAATCCGTTTGGCGATAGCACCGGCAAAAAAGCGCATAACAAACATAAGCATACTCACGTAAATGAGCACGTAAATTCCCTGCATACCAACAACATTGGTTAAGGCTATATCCACCCACTGCCCCGGCGCGAGTTCTGCCGCCGCGGTAATCATCATGCAGAAGAACCAGATAAAAAAGCCGGGCGAGCGAACCAGCTCTTTAAACATATCCTGATAAGACACGCCGGTTTGAACCCGCTCGGTAACAGGAAAATCGGTCGACAAGGTCAGATAGCCCAGCCAGAGTGCGGGCAGAATCAGCACCAGCAAATTGACTTGCCAGGGCAATGACATTGCGGCAAAGGCCAGCCCCGCCAGACCACCGGCGACAATGCCCGCCGGCCACCAGGCGTGCAAAATATTCAACCTGTGGGTTTTTTCCTCCGGATAAACGGCAGCCACCATCGGGTTACTCGCGGCTTCGACCGCGCCCCACCCCAGTCCGGTTAACAAGAAGCCGCCAAAAATGAGCCAGTAACTGAGAATACTCACCGGCAGAAAGGATGCCGCGATAACAATGCCGCTGCCTACAATGTAACCCATAGCGGAAAATAGCAGCATCGCTCGCATGCCGACACGGTCAACCAGCGCACTGCCAAACAGCAGAGTCAGGGCAAAACCGATAAAGGTGGCGCCGAGCACCTCACCTACCAGGCCTGCTGAGCGCGCCAGATCCAGCTCGTTAAAAATATCGCCCTGAATGTCGGAAGCGATACTGGCGCGAACAGCAAAGCCCAGGCCAATCATAAAAATCGACAGATTGCCGACAAGAAAGAGACGCTTGCGATCCAGCGGTTTACTCTGATTAAACGATGTAGACATAAAGACCCTCGTCAATTAATCGTTATTGTTGTAAAGATTTTTGAGCGAGCGCAGCAATTCACTACGCTCGCTCTGTAAACTGTCCAGAGAAGGAATAACCCAGCTCCCGCCGACACACAGTACATTTGGCAGTGCTAGATAGTCTTGATAGTTTTTAAGACTAATCCCACCCGTTGGGCAAAACTTGATATCCGGGAATGGCCCAGCCAGTGCTTTCAACAAGGTTACGCCGCCCACCGCCTCCGCCGGAAACAGCTTTAGCACCGAAAATCCGGCATTCGCCGCCTGCATAACTTCCGAGGCTGTACTGACGCCGGGAATATAGGTGAACTTCGCGGGCAGAAAAGCCAACAAGCCGGGATCAAAACCCGGGCTAATCGCGAAGTCGGCCAGTTCACTGGCCCGATTGATCTCTGTCGCATTGGTAACGGTGCCAACACCGATCTGGCATTCAGGCATCAGTCGCCGGCAGATTTCCACATGCTGCCAGGCGTCGGCGTGCCGCAACGTCACCTCAATGGCCGGCACACCCGCTTCGGCAAAAAGCTCCGCACAACGCGTTGCGTGCTCATCGGAGCTGAAATTCGCCACCGGCATCACCGGTGTACTGTGTTGCAACAAACTCAGCGCATCCATGTCCGTTACTCGCTCTCCAAACCCAATACGCGACGGTTCAAGCCGCTGTCGGTAGAAACACCGGCGAAATCGTCAAAGGCCTTTTCGGTTCGCCGAATGATATGGTCGCGAATAAAAGGCGCGCCCTCTCGTGCGCCATCTTCAGGGTGTTTGAGACAGCACTCCCATTCCAACACAGCCCAGCCTTGATAGTCGTACTGTGCAAATTTGCTGAAAATGCCGCGAAAATCGATCTGCCCGTCGCCCAGCGAGCGAAAGCGACCTGGGCGATCTACCCAGGATTCAAAGCCACCGTAAACACCACTGCGACCATTAGGTTTAAACTCTGCATCTTTTACATGAAAGGCCTTGATGCGCTCGTGATACAGATCAATAAAGGCGAGATAGTCCATTTGCTGTAATAGCAAATGGCTGGGATCGTACAAAATATTGGCTCGGGGATGATGGTCGACGGCATCGAGAAAGCGTTCAAAGCTGGCGCCGTCATGCAAGTCTTCGCCCGGATGAATTTCATAGCACAGGTCAACGCCGGCCTCGTCAAAGGCATCCAGAATCGGTCGCCAGCGTTTCGCCAGTTCGGCAAAGCCCTCTTCTACCAGGCCTTCGGGGCGCTGTGGCCAAGGGTAAAATGTGTGCCATAACAGGGCCCCGGAAAAACTGGCATGAGCGCTAAGACCGAGCCGGGCGCTGGCTTTTGCAGCACAATGCAACTGCTCAACCGCCCAAGCCTGCCGGGCTTTGGGATTTCCTCGCACCTCGGGAATGGCAAAGCCGTCCATCAGTTCATCATAGGCGGGATGTACTGCTACCAGCTGACCCTGTAAATGAGTCGACAGCTCCGAAATTTCCAGACCGGCTTCAGCAACCCGCCCCTTCAATTCATCGCAATAATCCTGACTGCCTGCCGCCAATTCCAGGTCAATCAGATTGCGCTCAAAACTGGGAATCTGAACCCCCTTGTAACCCAGATCGGCTGCCCACCGACAGAGTCCATCGAGCGTATTAAACGGTTCGGAATCACCCACAAATTGCGCGAGGAAAATGGCAGGGCCTTTCATAGCAGTCATAATCAGTCTCTTGTTTACTCGATTCCCGCGATCAGCGGAAGTGTGTACCAGCGGCTGTCACCGGTCGATGCCTTCACTGTGCCTTCAATAAAACGCATGCCACGCAAGGCATCAACAATGTTCGGCACGTCCAGCGCAACAGCATCGGGCTCTCGACTTTCCAGATGAGCGCGGATTTGCGCCGCAAAATTCCGGTAGTGATTAGCAAAAGCTTCGAGGTAGCCTTCAGGGTGCCCTGCCGGCGTGCGGCAATTGGCTGCGGCAAGGTCACATAAACCGGCTCCACCCGCACGTAATACTTCCACGGGTTTATCAAGCGGCTTGTATAGCAATGTATTGGCGTCCGAGTGTGTCCATTCGAGGCCGCCCCGGTCGCCATACACACGAATTTTCAAGGTATTCTCTTCACCGGCACAGATTTGACTGGCCACCAGCACACCACGTGCTCCCTGCTTGAAACGCATCAGCACGGTTGCGTCGTCGTCCATTTGACGCCCGGCGACTACCGAAGTCAGTTCAGCGCTGATGTCCGTAATCACATCGCCGCACACGTATTCACTCAAGTGCGCGGCATGGGAGCCAATGTCACCAACGCAGCTACTGACACCGGCTTGTGCGGGATCCAACCGCCACTGTGCCTGCTTGCTGTTCTCCTCTACGTCGGCGCCCGACAGCCACCCCTGAGGGTACTCAACCAGTATTTTTCGCACAGCGCCCAACTGCCCGCCGGCAACCATATGCCTCGCCTGTTTTATCATCGGATAACCGGCGTAGGTATGAGTCAGGCCGTAGCAAAGCCCCGTCTCCCTTACCACAACGTCTAGCCGTTGCGCTTCTTCCATATTAAGCGTTGCCGGCTTGTCGCTTAACACGTGAAAGCCATTTTTCAGGGCTAATTCGGCAACCGGGAAATGCAAATGATTCGGTGTGACTACCGCGACAAAATCCATGCGCTCGCCCTCGGGCAGCGCCGCTTCTTCGGCTATCATCTGCGGATAGCTGCTGTAGGTTCGCGTGGAATCCAGATAGCAGGCTTCGGCGGTTTGCCGCGATTTCTCCATATCGCTCGAGAACACACCGCACACAAGTTCGATTTCGCCATCGAGGCGCGCCGCCATACGATGAATCGGACCAATCATCGAGCCGGGGCCGCCACCGACCATGCCCATACGTATCTTTCTGCGCGCAGACATTACTTGTCTCCCCGCACCCAGAGCATGCCTTTACTCAAAAAGGCCTGATACTCCGGCAGTGTGTAGGTGTGTGGCTGGTGACCGATAGCACTGTACAACACTCGCCCCACTCCTACCTGATGACGCCAGGCGATAGGGTGCTCGCCCTCCATGCGATCAGTGCCGGCCCAGCTGCTGCCACTGGTTTGATAGGAAGACTCGTCCAGTGTCAGCAAGATTTCGTAGCCTTTGTCGCGTGGACTCCTGTCGAAGGCATACCACTCTTCCTGTTTTACCTTCCAGGGGCTATCCAGATGCCGGGTAATCTTCAGCGCTTCATCGACAACCTGTACGTCTGCGTCCTGAAATTGCGGTTTCATAGTATGTCCGACAAACTGCGCGCCTATCAGTGTGTCAACGTACCAGCCCCACTGGTAGGAAAAATCGCCCCCGGAGGCGTGCACACCGAGCCAGCCGCCGCCATTTTCCAGCCACTGTTTCAAGGCAGCGCGCTGTTCCTCTGTCAGCACGTCACCGGACACATTATTCCAGATAATAAAGTCGAACTTTTGAAGCAATTCCGGTGAATGTACGGCGCCGTTGTCGGTAAGATAGGGCTCCCAGCCCTGAGCCACGACCAGCTCGGACAGAACCGATTTCGCGACCGGAATGGCGTCCTTATGGATAAAGCCATTGGTTTTGGTAAAGATCAGGACGGCCGGCTTCTTGAACTCCGGCAAGACCGGTGCCACGGTTTCGTAGTTGGCACTGGGTATAATGCCGATTGACTTCAACTGGTAGTAAGTAACGCCACCCAGTATCACGAGGATGACAAGCAAGGTCAGTAGGACTCGCTTAATCCATGTTCTCATATAAAACCACCTCTTTTTGTAGGAGCCTGCCCTGCAGGCGAAAGTTTGCCAACGCGTTGTTCGCCTGCAGGGCAGGCTCCCACAACAATTAAATAACGCCTTGCGATAATTGTTTTACCGCGTAGTCACAGGCCCGTGCCGTCAATGCCATATAAGTCAGCGACGGATTGACGCACGATGATGAGGTCATACAGGAACCGTCGGTTACAAACAGATTGGGAACGCCATGTACCTGATTGTGCGCATTCAGTACTGACTCGGCGGGATCATTGCCCATGCGCGCAGTACCCATTTCGTGAATACCCGCACCCATAACAGATTCGAGTTTTTCCTGTTTGATACTGAAAACCGACCCGGCGGCTTTTAGTATCCGGTCGCCTTGTTGAACAGCGTCGTTCCACAACTTGTGCTCGTTATCACGCCAGGCTGCATCGAACGCTACCTGTGGAATGCCGAAACGGTCTTTCTTGCCGGGGTGCAAATACATCCGGTTGCGTTTGTCCGGCAAGCATTCGGTAAAGGCCGCCAACGCCCAGATCCAGGGCCCGGGCTTGCGCAGTGAATCCTTCAAATCCGCACCAAAGCCCTTTTTATTGAACGAGCTTTGCCAGTTCATGCGCAGCGCATGCACCTGATAACCGTAGCCGCGCAGAAAATCATTGTTATTGTCTTGCGCCTTCAAATTTCTGAAACGGGGAATGTACATGCCATTCGGGCGATTGCCGTACCAATAGCTGTCCATATCATCAAGAAAAATCCCCATGCCGGCCATGCCGAGGGCGTGGTCCATCATGTAGTGCCCCAATGCCCCGCCCTGATTTCCCAAGCCGTTTGCGAAGGTTTCTGATTGCGAATTCAGTAGCAACTGTGTTGAAGCAACCGTTGAGGCGCAAAGAAAAACAATGCGTGATCGAAACACCAGACGTTCGCCCGTGCGACTGTCGATAACCCTGACTTCTGATATTTTTCCGCTAGCCGGGTCGTAAACAAGTTTTTCTACAACAGAGTTGGCGCGCAGGACCAAATTGCCGGTGGCACGCGCCGCCGGTAAGGTCGAACTTTGCGAGCTGAAATAGCTGCCGGTGGAACAGCCGCGATGGCAGGGGCCACAGTAATGACAGGCAGCACGACCCTTGTGGTCTTCGGTGAGTATCGCAGCTCTCCCCATCGTTAATTTGATATCAGGCGCCTTGCGCTTCAAACGTCCCCTGATGGTTTCTTCCAGTTTATGCATGCCCATCGGCGGCAAAAACTCACTATCGGGTAACTCATCCAGCCCCATGGCTTCGCCACTCACGCCAATAAACTTCTCGACGTAGGAATACCAGGGCGCAATGTCCTTGTAGCCAATTGGCCAGGGAATGCCATGGCCGTCCTGAGCGTTGGCCTGAAAATCCTGCTCGCTCCAGCGATAGGTTTGCCGCCCCCATAACAGCGAGCGGCCACCCACAACATCGGCGCGCATCCAGTCAAAAGGTTTGTCGTCCTGTACGTAGGGGTTCTGCTTGTCGTTGGTAAAGAAATGTCTAGTCGCCTCACTAAAGGCGTAACTCTTGCTCTGTATGGGATATTCCTTTTCATACAGTTCTCGCGGGCGCTTGCCCTGATAGGGTAGCTTCCAGTCAGGCGCGTGTTCGCCGAGATAGCCGGTGCCATGTTGCAGCTCTTTGCCCCGCTCCAACACCAGAACTTTCAAACCTTTTTCTGTCAGTTCCTTGGCAGCCCAGCCGCCCGTGATACCCGAACCG
>Ga0213833_1002781_pt1 | contig 11089 bp, 18 predicted proteins | sample SWATP21_FD_160575 | JGI IMG/M metagenome (GOLD analysis project Ga0213833, IMG submission 160575) | Coastal seawater microbial communities from Marineland, Florida, United States - SWA TP2 #1 | ecosystem: Environmental > Aquatic > Marine > Coastal | place: USA: Florida | collected 2016-08-14
GGGGGGGGGCGTGCACGCAGGCTTGGTAACTTGTGGCTCCAAACCACAAGTCCCCAGCTGCTGCAGCGACGACAGCACACCTTTCTCACACACAATGCACTCACTCCCTTGCTACATATCACCGAGGCTTTGAGGCACCACACCCAACGCTTTGCCAGCAAACACACGCACACGCAAACACACTCCGGTGGGGCCACCAGAGGCGAGGTGTGCGGTGGCGGGCAGAACAACACAACACGTCAACATAAACGGTCGAAAAAGGAATGCATGAAACAAAGAAAAAAGAAAAACCACCCTGGTCCTCATGACGCAACTCTTGATGTGATGGGGTCAACCACAACCTGTGCCTACCTGCCACCTCCCATTCAGGCAGCAGCAGAAGACAGCAAGGAACCCACACATCCATCCAGCACTCCCAAGCCACAACAGCGCTTGGTGCTGCTGCTGGCGGCAAGCAAGATCCAGCCACCCACCTCCAGTCCAGCCACATGCGGGGCTGCTCCGCTCAGCGCCGTGCTGTCGTGTAGCGGTGGTGCCCACCACCACCGCCGTACGCCCGACCAACGCTGGGTCCAGAGTTCAGGACCGCACCTGTGGCGCCTGTTCCCGTCCACCCACGCCGGCCGTCCACCGCGCCACCGCGACGTCCGTCCAAGACGCCACCGCGGGCAGCCACCCACGCCTTGCGCACCGGCTTCACACTCCCGTACTTGCCCGCCACGCCCATTCCGCCCGCGGCACCAGCGACGGGGTCACGGTTCTCGGCGTTGTTGGCGTGGTTGGCGTGGTTGGCGTGGTTGGTGGCGTTGCTCTTGTTCTTGTTCTTGTTCTTGGTAGCGGCAGTGGCACCACCAGTGGCGGCGGCAGCGGCAGCGGCAGCGGCAGCGGCGGTGCTGGTGCCGGTGTTGGTGTTGGTGTTGGTGCAGCTGCGGGGAACGGGCTTGGCACGATGGTGTGCGGCGGCGTGCTTGACATCCAGTCGCGCCTGCGCAATGGCTGCCGCGGCGGCCTTGGACACGTCCGTGGCGGTCGTTTTCTTCTTCTTCTTCTTCGCCGCCGCCGCCGCGAGAGATTGTGCGGCGGAGACAGGAACGCCCGCCACCACGTGGACGTGGGCGGTGGTGGTGGTGGTGGCGGCGGTGGTGGTGATGCCGGCGATCCCGCCGCCAGCCTTCTTCTTCATGCCGGCCGCTGCGGCGGCCATTGCGGCTTCGAGAGGGGTGGGGCGGTGACTGGTGCTGCCACCTCCAGCCGCTCCCATGACGGCGGCACCAGCCGAGCTGGTCGTGGCGGGACGAGTGGAGGTGACTCCACGTGCCAGGCGTGCTTCGCGCTCTGGTCAACAAAACGCCACGAACCAAACGCAGCAAAGGTGAGAGGGGGGATGCAATGTGAACGCTATGGGCAGGTAGCAAGCACGGAAGGTGGGACGCGTTCGTGGTGGCAGGCAGGCACGACACACACACACACACACGCACGCACACACGCACACACACACACACACACACTCATACACACTCCATGCACGCTCATACACACGCAAAGAAATACGCATGCACACATACCTCGAACAGCTGCCTCTCGTGCTGCCACGGCCTTTTCACGAGCGTCGAGCTCCTTGGCCTTGCGTGCGAGCTCCTCTTCGCGCTGGCGCAGAGCACGCACTTGAACTGCGTAGTTGTGGTTCAGTTGGCACTCACGGACAGCGACGTGCGCGTCACGTGCGAAGCTGCGAATCTGTGGGACGCGCTCGAGGTGTTCCACAGAGGGGCGCTTGTTGGGCTGGTGGATCACACGGGCCAAGGTTGTGGTGGATTGTGAGAGGGGCGCGCGTGAGACACAAGGCCACGAAAAACCGAACACAACACGACCCACGCAACCTAGTCAAGCCAAGCCAAGCCAAGCCAAGCACGGATGTGTGCAGCGCGCTTGAACGAAGCATCACATGCAGCGATGTACGTACGTCTACACTGATCATGGAGCGAATCGTGTTGAACAACGTGTCCGAGTAACGGGAAGGGATGCGGGCAAAAGCACCCTTTGAGATCTTCCTTGCCAAGGACAGGTGGTTGGACGCCTCGAAAGGTGGTCGCAGCGCCGCCAATTCGTACAACAAACACCCAACAGCCCAAATGTCACTCTTCTCGTTGTAGCGTGCTGAGTTTGTCATCTCTGGTGACATGTAGAAAGGCGTGCCGACGTTCGTTCGCGCGTACTTGGACTGGCTTCCGAGTTCCTTCGCCAAGCCAAAGTCCGCCAACTTCACGTTGCGGTTGGTATCCAACAGAATGTTTCCAGGCTTGATGTCACGGTGCAAGATGGGCTTCAGAGTCCCTTTTTCCTTGTGACGATGACACTCTTTGAGAGCCATCACGATTTGAGTGAAGAACTTCCAGATCAGCTGCTCGTCCAAGTAGCTCCTGTCCAGCACGATGCACACCAGCCCATGTCACACTGGTGTCCTCCATACCTCCCCACTCTCACCCAACGAACAGTAACATACCCCTCCTTCCTGCACTTTCGGATCACCCTGCCCAAGTCTCCGCCCTCGCAGTACTCCATCACAATGAAAATCTTCGTGCGTGCCTTGTCAATGATGCGGTCATAGTAGCGGACGACAAACGGATGGCGCAGCTCTCGCAGAATGTTGACTTCAGACACCACCAACTGCTTCTCCTTTTCCCGCATGTGGCCGTAGTTCAGCTCCTTCCACACGAGAATCTGAGTTTGATGTGTGCGTGGCAGTTCATCATGTCAAATGAACCCCGTTTGCTCCACGCGCGCAACAGCAACAGCAACAGCAACAGCAACAGCCGGCTGGACGCACCCTTCCATCAGAACGACGGCGGATCTTCCTGACCGTTCCAAACGAGCCCTTGCCGATCACTTCGAGGCGCTCGTAGGCATCCATGCCAGCTGGTTGCGAAGACCGACGAGGCGCTGCCATGTTGACACGACGCACTGCTGCAGCGAGGAAGCACGAGAGCTCAAGCCAGCGGACGGTGATCCGCTCAGACTCTCGTCTAGCAAGATGGCGGTTAAGCAAGCGTTGAACCAAACCAAGGGATGCAGTGGGAGTCGTCTGTGCACAACCTCCGGCGACTTGATGACAGACACCGTACGGACGCTTTTTCGCGCTGCTTGCACAAGCAAAGCCAACGTTCGTTTGCAGATCTACCACTGTTTGTTGTTTTAATCGTGATCATGATTGTGAGTGTCGCACTAGCACTGCACTCCAGCACTCGCGCCGCGAGCCATGGTGGACTACTCGAGGTTTGACAAGTTGGTCAAAGAGTTGGAGGCTGAGGAAGAAGCAAATAGACCGCGTCCATCGAGACCATTGAAGACCAATGTGCAGCCTCGGCGCCAGACACGGCAACCGCAGAAGCAGCCCAAGTCCGAGCGTATGAGTCACGCAGGCCTGGCTGAGCGCCTCAAGGCAAGTGGTGTTGTGGAACGCATGAAGAAAGCTGGAATGGACATGCCTGCAGCGTCCATGTCAGAAGCAATCCTGAATGACTTGGAGAAGCGCCTGGGCCAAAAGGTGCACAGGCGAAAGCGGAAGCCTGACTCCGCCGCGAGTGAAGGTGGTGGTAGTTCTGGTTCTGGTTCTGGTTCTGGGCCTGGCAATGATAATGGTGAGAGCGCTGGTGCTGGTGCTGATGCTGATGCTGGTGCTGGCCCTAGTGCTGGCGCTGGCGCTGGCGCTGGCGCTGGGGCTGGTGCTGGTGCTAGTGCGAGCGCTGGTGCTGTTGCTGGTGCTGGTGCTGGTGTTGCTGGTGTTCGACGCCGAAAAGTGGCGTCGTCACCACCACCGCTTCCCCCGCGTTCCGACCTCGGCACCGGTGCGACAGGGCAAAGTACTGACACCCTGAACTACTCCAAGTGGGACAGACTTGCCGCGGATGTGTCAGACAGCGACGAGGAAGCCAAGCGCCGAGCAGGGCGCGAAGCCGCCCAAGCCGTGCATGCGCACTTGGAGCAAGAGCCCGATCGAAAGCCTCCCCCAGCGAAGCATGTCTTGGCACATTCCAACGCCTTGCTGGAGATATTTTTCTCTGCGTTGGGGACCGCAATGGCGCTGCACATGGATTTTGACATCAGCAGCAACGCTGCCAAGGGTGTATTCATCGTGCTTGCTGTATCGTGCTACTTCGCGCAGCTGCGCGACAACCACGTGAGGTGGGCTTGGGTGGGCCACATTCTGCGGAGCTCGATGTGGGGAGTCTCCGTGATGGCATGTATCGCAATGGGTTTTGGGTGGCGATCCTGGCCGGCACGCGGCCTTGTGTGTGGTGGCTGTACGGCACTGTTGATGTGGCTGCGACCGGTCACCACATCCCCGGCCGATGTGTACTTCACAATGCAGCCCGACGGGCAAGGAAATTCTTCTGAGTCCCCTGAAGTGCCACACAGCGTGAGCAGTGAGCAACCCAGTTCCAGTGCCAGTGGTAGTGCGAGTGTACGTGAAGCCCCAGATGCACTTGTTTCTGAAGATGTAGATTAGCTGAATGAGTGATGTAGATTAGCTGAATGAGCTCATTGTCTTGTACGTTCTGCCTTCGGGCAGTCTCTGACGGCAGTTGTGTCCAGTAGTAGTCGTTCACACACAGCAATATACTAGAACTCAGCACAGAACGGTCCGTGTAGCCTTTGCACAGGGCCCACACATCTCTTGTATGGCTTCTTTCACCAGTTTCAGGGATCGCTTCTGCTTGTCGAGTGCCAGTGCGATGTCTGCACAGTAGCTGTGGCAAGTCGGTTATTGTTGTTGCTACATGAAGTGCGGCTTGGGCAATGGCTCATACCTCTTTAGCTCGTTCACTTCGCTTTCGAGGGCACCTGGTTTCTCTTGTTTCGCCATGCTTGTTTCCGTCTGTGTGCTTCTGTCCACACACAGTGGCACTCCTGCTGACTGCTGTGTCGTTTCAGATGTCGAACCTTGGCCCAGTTGTCGAAGTTCGCGCAGAGCTGAGTTCGCCAAGGCTAGTTTCGTTGCAGAAATGCTCGCTACTCTCGCTGCAACTTCACAGTACGTTGCCGAGCTGCACATGCAGGCATTAGAACCGAATGAAAAGAATATGCTTTGGACTCCACCGCTCACGCCTTACCTCTCTGCAACGAAACTGGCGTGGTCCTCAGAAATAAGTGACTGCAGCTTGTCAGCCACGCTGGTCACGCTCGACACTTCTCCTTCGAGTTGATCATTGCGACGTTTGAGTTGGACCGTCGCTTGTTCAACAGAAGCTTTGGAGACACGAACGGACTGGATGCGCTGTCGGAGTTCCTTCAGTCCTGAAGGAGACAGTTTGTCAGGGAGTTTTTACCAAACCCACACGGAAAGCGCAGTTCACCCTGCGTAGTGTCACCAAGATCAGTCTGGAATAGCATGCCACCGACTCGGCTCAAGCAAGAATGGGTAGGCGGGATGGGTGGGCGGGAGAGCATGTGGGTATTGCCCGAGTGTCAAGTGTGAGTTGCCGAAACTTGCAATTGCAAGTTTGTTCTTTCATGCCTCAGAGCACCAGCAACACGGCTGTTCAGCCGCAAGAGTCGGATCTGAGCAATCCATATGCGCCGCAAATTGATAAGTTCGCTATTGTAGCGTGACTTCTGAGTCGGTTGTGCGTGGATGTGCAGTGGGAGTGAGCAGAGCCCACGCCAGCGTAACCAACACCGTAAAAGCCTCAGACTGACGTGCAAATATCACCGTTCGACATGCTACGTGCTGTTTGCACGAGTCATCCGATTGTTGGGTGATTCGTTGTCATCACTGGCAAGCAACAAAACAAAGAAAACACGCAAAAGCCAACACTTGAGCCTCAGACTGACGTGCAAAAATCACTTTCATCACGCTCATGCAGTTTGCATGAGCATCAGACATGAGTGATAAAGTCATCATCACCGGCAATGGGCTAAACAACACGACAACTTCTTCTACGTGGGGTGCGTGTTGTGTGAATTTTGGAAGCAACCACTGTTATCCACCAACGTAAGCACACGAGCACATCCCACCGCGCCCACACCCACCCCCACCAACGCACACGCCACACCACCACACACAACAACCCCAACCCCCGCGCCCAACATGAGACGAAAGCTCCCTGCAACAAAACGAACGGTAAGCAGGCATTCGCAAGCGTGTAACTGCGCACAAAACGGTGGGATGGATTGTAGCGCGACAAGGAAGGCAGGGCAGTGTGGAGCACTTGCCCAGCACCACTTGCATGCACACTGTGCAGAGCACAGCACACGTTCATTTCCCATTGTTTAATTTCCCCTGGCCTATAAAGAGACCAGCGGTACTCAACCAATGGCAACCACAAGGTTGGAGGTGCGGGGTGAGGTGAAAGCGGCGTACCTGGTGCGTGCTAATGCGTGCCACTTGATGAATGGTAGCCACACGTTGAACAGAGGCGGTCGGGAAGCAGATTGCTAAGCTTCGCATCAAAGTTTGGTGTTTCTGGATTCTGTGATTGATCACCCCGCCGCTACGAATGCACCGGAATGGAGCGGAACTTCTGCGCAACCAAGGGGGTTGCAACGCAACTCAGCCCCAGTTGCTCGAGGACACGCCCAACGTGGCGTTGCTCTCCAGGCTTGGGCACAGCTTCAACCGCCTGGCAGAAAGGGATAGCCACGTGAATCTAGCGCGAAATCACTGATGCCACAGCCAGAACTCACCGAGCTCGTGACAACTTGATGCAGCGTTCTTCGCCGCGTTGCCCAAGTTTCACCGCTGCCAGCGGCAATTACAGCGTCATCAAACATCTGCACAACGGGAAAACACACGAGTGACGCTTGTTGCATCAAAGAAAAGCCTGAAACACACACACACGCACCTGCACATGGGACAGAGCAACTTGGACATTCCCCAGCGCCAGCTGCGTGATGACAAAGTTGTAGGCGGCTGTCACTGCGATTTTAGAGTCTTCAATTTCGAAGGCGTCTTTGAATAATACTAAGCCAGCTTGTGCGTTGTAGAAGGGAGCGTGGGTGGAGTTGATCATCACACACCCAGCGTTGTTCAGAACAGGGGCGAGTTTGTCACCCTCTGTTGACGACAGAGCGTGGCTGTGGTACGCAACAATGGCATAAAACTCCCGAGTTTCGATGGGCCAACTCCCTTCGGTGAGTGCCTGGAGTGGAAGTGCGGCAGGGGTGACGAAACATTGAGTCAAAATGTCGTGTGGCTACACTGCTCGCACCACGTACAAACAAATTGGTGAGTCGATGGGCACTGGCACCGAAGCGTGTGCCTCGCCTGGTGAACTCAATGGCAAGATCGATGTCACCACGTCTAAACGCCATATCTGCAAGCGCTTCCATGGGTGTGCCAAACCTAGAAGCACAGCACCACACATGCCAGGCGATGGCATGGGTGAGCTCGATGATCGTGTCCGGTGCTGCGCACAGGTACGTACGACTCTGACGACAAAGCGGCACGCAGCAGGAGCCCCTCTCCAGACCGGGACCGAACGTCTGCGTGGATTTTGGCCCCACCACGAGCATACCTGGACAGATACGCGGCAATGTGTGCAACAACATCACTCCAAGAACTGCCAACACGGGAGGAAAAACGCCCAACACTGCAGCTCGGAAGAACACAACGCACAGGCACATGCTGTTCATTGGGAAGTGTTCCAGGTTGCTGCGAAGCAACGCGTCCTCGTCATGCCAGTCCATGTTGCGCGTCCACGTTCGATAAGCCCAAGCACTACCAAGCAAAGCCCAGACACATAGTGCACGCAGCAACAGGAGGCGGCGCAGTCGCTTGCTCTCTCGCCGTGGAACATTGCTTGAAGCAAGGGGTGGGAAGTAGATCGATGCATGAATCAGCCAAGCGCAGAAGTACGCGGTGCACATGCAAAAGCCTAACGACGGCAGAAACAGCTGCCGCTCAGGTACTACAAATGCAGTGGTAACAAACACCTGTCCACAGCACAACGGTAAGGGTCAGGTCAAGCCGTGACAGCGAACAAACCGCGGCAATTACATGTGATGCCGGAATGTACGGAATAATCCACAGTGCGACGCCCAAAGCGGGAAAGGCAGACGATCGCCACTCGGATGGTAGCGGGGATGTGTCCTGCGCCCTCCGCTGCGCGCGGATCAAGCGCAACGTGGAAGAATGCAACGCACGCGCCGTCACCAAGAGTATCCATACCAACACTCCCCACCACGCGAGCGTAATCGTGTTTCGGCGATCCAGTGCTCGTCTCACTGGTTCGAAAGGAACACGCTCGTGCGCCAAGGAGAACGGCCACGCGAGTAGCCAAGCGGCCTGTGTCTGTTTGTTGTTTGTTTTGTGTTTGCAGTGCCACCACACTATGCATCAGAGTGGAGGCGCCGCGTACATCGCCAACAGGACGTACATGAATGAACGAAATGGACAAAAATCTCTGGTATCTGGATGTCACGCTCACCAACGGGTTATGAAAATCTGAGAAAGCAAGCTGATACCTGGACAGCCGACACCGCAGAGTCATCTCCAAACGTACTAACCGCTCACCACGAGACCTCAAGGCAACGTACCCACCAACGAGCCAGACGACTCGAACAGCGTACAACACGAGTGCGAAGGCACATAGCAAGGCTCCACGAGTGCTGCACACGGTGCACCAGATGCGTCGAACGACATGTCTCATGCCAACACAACATGACACGTGCTCGTTGACAACGTCACCATGTCGCAGGCAACTGTCATGCTGAAGCACCACCTGCTCCACGGAGGCATCCGACTCATGTCGACCGGTGCTTGAGCTTGAGTGAGCAGCCGAGTCGTTGTTGTTGTTGACCAACACCACGGCATCGAAGCCACGGATGACTTCGTACGCAAGTAAAACTGCCGGGGCCACCAGAGCGGTCTCCTTGGCAAGGGTTGCAATGCAGACCAGAAACAAAGACGCTCCCAACCAACACCTTCGCAGAGGCAAGGATGACGTGAGTATCCACGGCTGCCGAACATGGCTGCACTTCGACGCTGAAACGCAAGGTGGCTGCGGAACGCTCCATGAGTAACAGAGCAAAGAGGCAAGTATCAGTGCGCAACACAATGGTTCGCAACGACCTGTCATGTTCGAGACCACCTCTGTGTGGACAGGATGTACAGCAAACAAGGTTGCAGCCGCCGCAACAGTCCAGCGACCACAGGTTGAACTTCCACACTCTTGCAGCAGCAGCAGCGTCGCCAGCACACAAACAAGGGCATGCAGAGCGAGATTCGCCAAGTGGAAGTACTGAAACTGATATCCATGCCATTGGTACTGCAACCGAAACGTAAGCACCGTCAGCGGGCGGAAGGAGCTGGCAAAAAAGGAGGAAGACCCGAAGTGAGCGGGCGTGCAACGCAATGCAAGACGGCAGGACTTGATACACCTACCTGTGCGTCCAGCGGCGGCTTTTCCACATGTCATTGCCCCAAAAGTCATGGTGAAACAGGTCTAAAAATGAGATTGAAGGGTCATACACATCAGGGTTGGCTATCGCGCGCTTGTCATCGTATCTGTGCCCAGCACGAATGTTGGAAACGAACGTGCAACGCAGCACGGAAATACGCACACAATCCCGCCTTCAAGGTCCGATAGATATGGGCAGATGGCACATACTACAACTACAAACAAGGTAGAGATGCAAAAAGCCGTTGTCATGGCTTCAGTTCCATACGCATGTCGACGGTGCCTACAACAAGTGTCACAAGCTTCAGCGCGCTTGTGCACAATTGGGGGTACAATATAAGCACAAACGTGGCCTCAACACTCATCCACTCGTCACTGGTGTAGTGGTAACATAGGTCGTTGCCATCGACCTGCCCCGGGTTCGATTCCCGGGTGACGAACTTTTTGCTCTTTTTGCTCTTTTTGTTGACCATGGACTACACTGCGCTTTGCCGCCTTCCTAAGTGCGGGAGGAAGGAAGGCTTCATTCATTGTACGGACTTTCGCAGAGCTACATGGATTCGGTCCCCGGCCGAACCTGATGTCCGTTGCTTTTGTTGGAAGTTCCAACTACAGAACACTGTACCAAAAACCATGCTGCGTGAATCACAGTTGCCTTTGTTCCTTCCAAGTTGGAAGTTCCAACTACAGTACACTGTACCAAAAACCATGCTCCACTGTCAAGCGTGAATCACCTGATGTCCATGTGGCAGTTGCTTTTGTACCTTCCAAGTTGGAAGTTCCAACTACAGGCGTGAATCAAGGCTGCGTGATGGGTACAACCCAGCCACTGCTACAATGTAGTGCGGCATGTGTGTTTGCGCAGTCCAAGTAGACATATTGTCACGTGCATGCAAAATTACAACACCGAGCACAAACACACAGCTTCAAACAGCCTCACGGCGTCGCAGTGTCGGAGATGATCCTCATTAATGGTGATGCTGACGCCAGAAGCAACCCCAACAACAGCATTGGATACATCACAGATACTGAATGCACCTACGAAGAGCGATGCTTGCGGTCCCGTGGTGCGCTCCAGCGATTCGGAGTTGATAAGTACGTACAGAGTACATTGTAGCGTCAACCGAAGCATTCAAAGTTTCAAACTCTTGTACACTCTTGAACTGCAGCATGGATTCAACCAGCTGCGCGTGTTTGTGCTGAAGCTTTCCACCCTCAGCAACATGAGTGTTCTCGAATGCGAGGAGCGAACTCTGCGTGAATGCCGCATGCATGGGCGGCATGATGTCGCTGCGGAATGTCGAGAACTTCCACTGTTCGGGTTGGTCTACCGATCAATGACCCTGTCCCATCAGTTCGTGACGACAACAGCTCCAGAAGACTTGATGTGACAACTCTCTTCGTGCCTCTAAAAGCACAAGCGCGGTACTTCACAATCCTGGCCCAGCTCTCACAATCCGGGGCCCGGGCCCAGCTCTTCACAACCTGACCAGCTTCTTCTTCTGCCAGTTCGTTCATCTCCGTGGCTTATCGAGCTCTCACAACCCGGGGCCCGGGCCCAGCTCTTCACAACCTGACCAGCTTCTTCTTCTGCCAGTTCGTTCATCTCCGTGGCGTTTTGTTGTTGGGGCGCCAACTTCGGCAGCCGCGGAACCAACACAAAGCCGCCGTGTTACTCGTGGCAGCGCAGG
>Ga0213833_1002782_pt1 | contig 11086 bp, 10 predicted proteins | sample SWATP21_FD_160575 | JGI IMG/M metagenome (GOLD analysis project Ga0213833, IMG submission 160575) | Coastal seawater microbial communities from Marineland, Florida, United States - SWA TP2 #1 | ecosystem: Environmental > Aquatic > Marine > Coastal | place: USA: Florida | collected 2016-08-14
GGGGGACGGAGTTCTCCCCGGAAAACAGGGGGTGTTCGGGGGACGGAGTCCCCCGCTGATGCACGAGCAGTCAGCCCCGAGCCAACCTCGACAGTGGACACTATGTTCTGCGGGGCCCCCTCCGACCGCTTCGCGGCCACCTCCCCCTGAAGGGGGAGGACTCTTGGCTACTCTGCCTCCACGGCCCAGAAGGGTCCGCGCGGTCTCAGTCCTACGGTCGGACCAGGGGGTCGCGCATCCGTGGCCACCCACCACACCCCCGCGGGCGTGTCCACCTGAACCAGCCAGCCTGGTGGCGCCCAGCGCACACGGCGCACCGGGAAGTCGCCGTCCACCAGAGTGAAGGACTCGGGCCGCACCACGGCTGCCGTGGCTGTGGTGGGAGCCTGCTCGTCCAGAGTCCAGGGGCCCACCTTCGTGTGCAGCGTGCTCCGCTCCCGGCGCCCCCGGACCAGAGCTGTCGGTCCGGTGAGGCCGGCCACCACGCCCGATGCGGGCTGGCGGTACACCGTCTCCGCTCGGTCGACCTGGGCCACCACACCCCCTCGTTCCGATGGGGTCAGCACCACCACGCGGTCGGCCAGGCCCAGCGCCTCGTCGCGGTCGTGGGTGATGAGCAGGGCCGCCTTGCCCGAGCCTGCCACGATGCGATGGAGGCGCTCGCCCAGCTCGAGGCGCAGCGCGGGGTCCACGTTTGCGAAGGGTTCGTCGAGGAGCAACAGCGCAGGGTCGGCCGCCAGGGCGCGGGCCACGGCCACTCGCTGCTGCTGGCCACCGGACAGGGCGTGGGGCGGGCGGGTGCCGAGCCCGGAGAGGTCGGTGAGGTCGAGGAGCTGCTGGACCTTCTGGGCGTCGATGGGGCGGGGCATCCCGAAGGCGATGTTGGCTGCGACGTCGAGGTGGGGGAACAGGGCGTAGTCCTGGAACACCAGGCCCACCCGTCGGCGCTCGGCGGGGACTGTGATGCGTCCGTCGTCCACCACCCGCTCGCCGTGCAGCCAGAGCGCTCCGGCGTCGGGCACCATCAGGCCCGCGATGGCCCGCAGCAGGGTGGTCTTGCCCACGCCCGAGGGGCCGAGCAGTGCGACGACCTCGCCGGGCTGCACGTCGAAGGACACGTCGTGAAGCACGGGCGTGGCGCCATAGGCGTGGGAGAGGCGGTCGATGCGGAGGGGACAGGCGGTCATGCCGCGGCTCCAGGAGTCAACGTGAACATCAGGTGTGCCTGCGCCGCGAGACGAGCACCATGCCCACGAGCGCCACGGCCACAAGGAGCAGGCCCGCCAGGCCGGCGTCGTGCCACAACGCTTCGCTGTAGCGGTCCCACACCCGGTAGGGGAGCGGACGGAGGCCGGTGGCGCTGCCGAGCACGAGGGTGACGGGAAGCTCCTTCACCACGGCCACAAACACCACCACCGCAGCCGATGCCACCCCGGGGGACAGCCCCGGCAGCACCACCGACCGAAGGTACCGCCCGCGCGGCGCCCCCAGCATCCGCGCGGCATCCCACAGGCGGGGGTCGACCCGCAGAGCCGCGGCCCGCACCGGCCCGAAGGCCTCGGCCACGAACCGGAGCGCCAGTCCGGCCATCAACAGCACCCCAGACGCCAAGAGCGGCGCGTAGTGCTCGGGATGGCCCAGCCCACGGGTGAGCCCCAGGCCCGCGAGGAGCAGCCCGAAGGCCACCAACACCCCCGGCACCGCGCTGGGAAGGTAGGCCAGCTGCTCCCCCGCCGTGCGCCAGCCCGACCGCTCGTGGCCCGCCCCCCACGCCGGCGCCAGCGCGAGCAGGACGGTCAGCACGGCCGCCACCGAGGCCACGCCCACCGAGTGCAGCACAGGCTCCAGGATGGGCGCGAAGGTGAGGTTGCGCTGGATGCCATCCCACACCCACGCCAGCTGGGCGCCCACCGGCAGCACCAGCCCCACGCCCAGCACCACCCCCATCGCCAGGCCCACGGCGACTGCGAGGAGGAGGCCGGGCCGACGTCGGTCGGGGGGCCGGGGATTGGATGCGCCCCGACCTTCATCCCGCCCGCGCAGCCAGCGTCCGCCGGTGTAGAGCGGCGCCACGACGGCCAACAGGAGCAGTGCGTAGAGGGTGGCCCGGGCGAGGTCCTGGTGGGTGACGGCCTCGAAGAGGCGCCAGGTGAGCACCGGGGCGTCGAGCACGGCCACCGCGCCGAAGTCGGAAGCAGCGTACAGCAGGCTGATCAGCGCACCGTAGGCCAGGGCGGGTCGGAGGGCGGGGAGGGTGCCGTGTCGGAAGGCCCGCCAAGGGCTCGCTCCGAGTGTACGGGCGGCCTCTTCGGTGCTGGCGCCGATGCGGGTGAGGGCCGCGCCGACCACCAGCTGCACGTAGGGGGTGGTGGCCACGGTGAGCACCAACACGGCGGCCGGGAGTCCGGTGAAGCCATCGAGCCCGAGGGCGCTGCCGAGCCAGCCCCCGCGCCCCATCGCCGAGCGCACGGTGCCGGCGACGATGTAGCTGGGCAAGGCCAGCGGCAGCAGCGTGAGCATGCCCAGCCAGCGCGCACCGGGGAGGTCGAGGCGATGCTCTGACCACGCGAGGAGCGTGCCCAGCACCACACTTCCGGCCGACACCCCCGCAGCGAGCGCCAGCGTGCGCAGGACCAGCCCCGCGGTGCCCGGCGCCATCAGCAGTGTGGCGAGCGAGGGAGGGGCCCCACCGAAGGGGTCGGCGGGAGGGTCGACAGCGTGGACCAGCAGCCCCAGCGCGGGGACGACAACGAGCAGCCCCAGCGCCACGATGCCGGCGCGGGCTGCACCGGTACCGGGAGGACGGCGCACCATGACCGGAGCCTACTGGAGGCCCAGCTCCTGCAACATGGCGCGGGTGGGGGCGATGTCGGTGAGGGCAGCCTGCGAGACCGTGGCCACGGTGGTGGGGTCGATGGGCGGCACCTCGGGATGCGGCGCCACGCCCGGGCGGGTGGGGTATTCCTTGGTCTCGGTGGCGAAGTAGGTCTGGGCGGCCTCGGACACCAGGAAGCCGACCACCTTCTCGGCGGCCTCCTGGTTCTTCGCTCCCGCACGCACGCCGGCCCCGGCCAGCATCATGATGTTGCCCGCGTTGCCGGCCTCGAAGCTGTGGTTCTCGACGGAAAGCGCCTTGTAGTCGAACTTGTACAGGTAGTAGTGGTTGACCCAGCCGATGTCGATGGCGCCGGCACCTGCGGCTTCCACCTGTGGCGAGTTCTTGGGGTAGACGGTGGGTGCGTTGGCAGACACATCCGCGAGCCACTGGCGGGTCTTGTCGTCGCCCCACATGGCCCGCAGCGCCGACACATGGGCCTGGAAGCTGCCATTGCCCGGCGCCCAGCCCAGGCGGCCCTTCCACTTGGGGTCGGCGAGGTCTTCGAGGCGGGTGGGGCGGTCGGCCTCGGGCACCCGGCCGGTGTGGACGACGAGCACTCGGAGGCGGCCCGACGTGCCAATCCAGCGTCCGCCGTCGTCGCGGTAGGCGGGCGACACCTGGTCCAGGAGGTGGTCGGGGAGCGTGGCCAGGACACCACGGTCGGCCAGAGCGCCCAGGTGGCCGGGGTCTTGCGCGAGGAAGATGTCGGCCGGGCTCGCGTCGCCTTCCGCGAGCAGTCGCGTGGCCAGCTCGGAGGTGCCGCCGTACTGCACGTGCACCTTCACGCCGGTCTCGGCCTCCACCTTCTCGAGCAGGGGCCCCACCAGCGACTCACCACGGCCGCTGTAGATGGTGACGGTGGGGGCCGGTGCAGCTTCCGGGGTGGCTGGGGGCGCCTCTGTGGGGGTGTTGGCGCAGGCAAGCCCGAACAGAGCCGGGGCCAAGGCACGAAACAGGAGTTGGGTCATGGGGGGGCGCTCCGGGAGACTGTGGCGCCCCGCCTACCCGGGTTCGGCGTCAACTGAAAGTGATTTTCAACATAGTTTCCCCCATCGACCGTCAGGAGGCGGGCTCCCGACCCGGGAAGATGTCGAAGCTGTAGCGGTAGTAGCCGCGGTCGTCTTGCGTCTGCATGCGTACGTGGACGCCGTTGTCGCGCACATCGAGCTCGAGCTCCTTGAGGCGCTGCACCCACACCTCGATGGCTCCTTGGACCGCACGGCCGACGCCTTCGGTCCACTCGGTCCGCAGGGTGTCCATGTCGTATTCCACCAACATGGCTTCGAGGAGATCCTGGAGCTTGCCCACCCGCAGGTCGGCGGCGGCCATCCCGGTGGTCATGTTGACCATGGATGTGCCCGCCCCGAGGGGCAGCTGGGCGTTGAGGTTGGTGAGGATGCGGGTGGCCTTGGCCTGGCGGGGGTCGGTGAAGGGCGGCGCCTCCGGGGCAGCTCGGAGGGTGGGCGCAGGCTTGTCGACCGCGGGGGGCTCGGGGGGCTCGGGGGGACTGCGCCGGCGCCCGAAGAGCGAGATGACGTTGTCTTCCGGTGGTCTGCGGCTACGACTCATGAGAGCTCCGACGGGGTTCCGCGCACATGCGGGCCATCTCCACCATCGCATGGGACACCTGCGCCACCTCGTCAGGCGACACCACAAGGGGCGGCGTGGCGTAGATGCAACCGCCGAAAGGCCGCAGCCACACCCCATGTTCGATGCCCAACCGCATGAGCTGGGCCTGCGGTGCCAGCTGCTCCACCTCGATGACCGCCACGGCGCCCTTCACCCGCACATCGACCACTCCGGGCAGCGCTCGGGCCGCGGAGAGGTGGGTGCGAAAGCCGGCCTCGATGGCGCGGGCCTGGTGGAGGCGGGGTTCGGTGTCGAAGAGGTCGAGCGAGGCGTTGGCGGCGGCGCAGGCCAGGGGGTTGGCCATGAAGGTGGGGCCGTGCATCAGCGCGCGGGAGGGGTGTTGGTGGAGGAAGGTGTCGAAGACCGGGGTGCGCGCAATCGCGGCCGAGAGGGGCAGCACCCCGCCGGTGAGCGCTTTGGAGATGGTGAGGATGTCGGGGACCACCTGCGCCTGTTCGCACGCGAACATCGACCCGGTGCGTCCGAAGCCCGTGGCGATTTCGTCGAAGATGAGGAGGATGCCGTGGTGGTCGCAGCGCGCACGCAAGCGGCGCAAGGTGGCGCCATCGTGCATGCGGAAGCCGCCAGCACCCTGCACCAGAGGCTCGACCACCATCGCGGCGAGCTGTGGGTGGTGGCGCTCGAGCAGCGCATCGAGAACGGCCGTGGTGGCGCTGTCTTCGGGCAGTGGAGCGTGCAGCTGCGGGGGGAGGTAGCCCGAGAAGTGGCTGTGCATCGACCGCTGGGGGTCGCACACGCTCATCGTGGCCAGGGTGTCGCCGTGGTAGCCGTGGTGGAAGCCGAGAAACCGCGTGCGGCGCTGGCCCCGGTTGAGGTGGAACTGCACGGCCATCTTCATGGCCACTTCGACCGACACGCTGCCGGACTCGGCGAAGAAGACGTGGTCGAGGTCGGCGGGGAGGAGCTCCGCGAGACGCCGGGCAAGGGTGCTGGCGGGTTCGTGGGCCACGCTGCCGAACATCACGTGGGGCAGGGTGTCGAGCTGGCGGTGCACTGCGGCCATCAGGTGCGGATGGCGATGGCCGTGCACGGCGGTCCACCAGCTGGCCACGCCGTCGATGAGCCACCGACCGTCGGCGAGCTGCAGGCGGGTGCCTTCGGTGGCCACCACGGGCGCGGGCAGAGGTGCGGTGGCGTGCTGTGTGTAGGGCTGCCAGACGTGGCGGTGTCCGGCGGTGAGCCACGGGGGCAGGACACCGTCGACCAGGGCGTTCATGGGCTGGGGTGGGCCGGGCAGGCGTGGGGCTCGGGGTGGAGGCCGAGCTTGCCGAAGAGCGCGGCGTCGCGGTCGCCGGGGTTGTGGGTGGTGAGCAGCTTCTGGCCGGCGAAGATGGAGTTGGCGCCCGCGAAGAAGCACAGAGCCTGGAGCTCGTCGGTCATGTGTTCGCGACCGGCCGACAGGCGCACATGGCTTTGGGGCATGAGGATGCGGGCGACGGCGATGGTGCGCACGAACTCGATGGGGTCGAGGTCGGGGGTGTGGGCCAGCGGCGTGCCGGGCACCTTCACGAGCATGTTGATGGGCACGCTCTCGGGGGGCACGGGCATGTTGGCCAGCTCGACCAGCAGCCCCACCCGGTGCTCGCGCTCTTCGCCCATGCCCACGATGCCGCCACAGCACACCTTCATGCCGGCTTCGCGCACCGCACGGAGGGTGTCGAGGCGGTCGGCGTAGGTGCGGGTGGTGATGATCTCGCCGTAGTGTTCGGGCGCGGTGTCGAGGTTGTGGTTGTAGTACTCGAGGCCGGCGTCGGCGAGACGGGCGGCCTGGGAGTCGGTGAGCATGCCGGCGGTGAGGCAGGTCTCCATGCCGAGCGCGCGCACGCCCTTCACCATGTCGACCAGCTGGTCGATGTCTTTGTCGCGGGGGCTGCGCCAGGCCGCACCCATGCAGTAGCGGGTGGCGCCGCCTTCTTTGGCCGCTTGGGCGGCTGTGAGGACGCGCTCGACCGACATCAGGCGCTCACGCTTCAGGCCGGTCTGGTACCGGGAGGCCTGGGGGCAGTAGCTGCAGTCTTCGGGGCAGGCGCCCGTCTTGATGGACAGCAGCTGCGACATCTGGACGGCGTTGGGGTCGAAGTGCGCGCGATGGACGGTGGCGGCCTGGAAGAGCAGGTCGTTGAAGGGCAGGTCGAACAGGGCGGCGACCTGCGCGCGGGTATGCAGGGGGCGGTTCACGAGGACCTCCACACGTGGCGGGAGGCCCGGCTATCGCGTAGGGCGTGGCATGCACTCCCTCGACCTGGTTGCGCAACAGAAGCTGACGTCTCTGGAAGACCGACGCCTGCGCCGACGCCTGCACGCCACCCGACGCCTGCCCGGAGGACGGGTGGAGCGCGATGGTCGGGTGCTGGTGGACTTCTGCAGCAACGACCTCCTCTCGCTGACGCACGACCCGGCGGTGGTTGCAGCGGCGACGGCAGCGACGGAGACCTACGGCACGGGCTCCGGGGCCAGCCGCCTGGTCACGGGGAACCACCCGCTGCTGGCCAACCTCGAGACGCGCCTGGCGGCCCACCACGGCACGGAAGACGCTCTGGTGTTCGGCAGCGGCTACCTCACGAACGCCGGCGTGGTGCCCAGCCTGGTGGGCCCGCAAGACGTGGTGTTCATCGACGAGCTGGCGCACGCTTGCCTGTATGCGGGCGCCCAGCTGTCCCGCGCGGCGGTGGTCCGGGTTCGGCACAACGACGTAGCGGCCTTCGCGCAGGCTCTGGCGGTCCATCGCGCCCGGCACCGTCGAGCGATGATGCTCACAGACACGGTGTTTTCGATGGACGGGGACGTTGCTCCGGTGGCCGAGCTCGATGCGCTCTGCCGGCAGCACGACACCTGGCTCATGACCGACGACGCCCACGGCATCGGTGTGGTGAAGGTGGACAACCCGGCGCCGTTGAAGGGCGGCACGCTGTCGAAGGCCCTGGCAGCCTACGGGGGCTACATCTGCGGTTCGCGCGTGGTGATGGACCTCCTGCGCACCCGCGCCCGCACGCTCATCTACAGCACGGGCCTCCCCCCTGGTGTGGTGGCCACGGCCATCGCGGCGCTCGACCGCATCGAGTCGGACCCGGACTGGTGTGCCCGTCCGCACCAGCTGGCCTGTCGCTTTGCTCGCGCGATGGGCCTCCCAGAGCCCGCCGCGGGGATTGTGCCCTGGGTGCTGGGGTCGCCGGAGCGGGCGCTGGCGGTCAGCCAGGTGCTCCTGGAGCAGGGCTTTCTGGTCACGGCCATCCGGCCGCCCACGGTCCCGGAAGGCACGGCGCGGCTGCGCTTCACGTTTCAGGCAGCGCACACGGAAGCGCAGGTGGATGCGGTGGCAGCTGCGGCGTTGGCCACCGTGGCACCCCACAATCGGGCACAAGAACCCAAGGACCCACCTCTCGCGACACCTTGATGCCGCTCCTACGATGCCTGTCCAGATGAACGGACAGGAGGTCATCATGGAGCATCGCATCGACGCCGACATCCTCATCGTGGGCGGTGGACCCGCCGGGCTCTCGGCTGCACTGGTTGCGGGTCGGGCCCGGCGTTCGGTTGTGGTCATCGACCAAGGCAACCCGCGCCACGCCGTCTCGCCGGGGGTGCACAACTTCCTCACCCGCGAGGGCATGCCGCCAGCCGACCTCCGCCGCATCGCGTGGGAGCAGCTCGCCGCGTTTCCGGGCGTGTCGCACCTCGACGCACGGGTGACCCGCCTCTCGCGTGTGGAGGACCGCTGGGTGGGCGACTGTGGGGACAGGGGCACGGTGACCGCCCGCGCGGCTCTCCTGGCGACGGGTGTGGTGGACCTGCTGCCCACCTGGCCGGGCTTTCGGCGCTTCTGGGGCCGCTCGGTGCACTTCTGCCCCTACTGCCACGGCTGGGAGATGCGCGACCAGCCCCTCGCCACCTTCGGACACGGGGAGGCCATTGCGCACTTCGGTCCGCTGCTCGCCCAGTGGAGCCGCGACGTGGTGGTCATCGAAGGCGACACCCCGCTGTCCACCGCTACACGCGATGTGCTCGACCGCCATGAGATCACCGTCCAGCCGGGCACCATCGCTCAGCTCGAGGGCACGGGCCACCAGCTGTCGGCCATCCAGCTCGCGGACGGCACGGTCCTCCAGCGCCAAGGACTGTTCATCGCAGCCCCCCAGCGCCAGGTGCCGATGGTGCAGGCGCTCGACCTGGCCACCACCCCCCACCCCCTCAACGCCGACGGCCTGGTGAAGGTGGACCCCCACCAGCAGACCTCCGCCCCCATGCTGTGGGCCGCCGGAGACGTGGAGAATTTCCGGCCGCAGGTGGTGGAAGCCGCCGCAGCGGGCGGACGCGCAGGTGCCATGATGCACGCGGTGCTGGCGCTCGGCGCCCTCCCACACTTCGGCCCTCCGTCCCACGACGCCCCATGACCGACCCCCACGTCTCCCTGATTGTGCAGCACGCCCACTGTGGCGGCTCGGCCGACCTGGCGGTGCACACCCAGCCGCGGTTCTGCGTCTACCTCGACGATGGCGCGCGCTTCTGGATGGGCTCGGTGTGGACGCTGCGCCGGGGAGACGTGCTGGTGGTGCCCGACGGGATGCCCCACCATCGCGTCGACACCGACACCATCCACCTCCTGGGCCTGGGCGTGTGTGGCCAGTGTGTGCCGGATGACCGCTGGGGTCCGCCGCTGCTCGGCCTGGTGTCGCAGGTGCGTCGGGGTGGCTGTCCGGTGCTCCGCCCCACGGCAGGGACCACCGAAGCGCTCATCCACACGCTGCAGTCGCTCCAGGCGGAGCTGGCGCGCAACGAGGCGGGTCGTTCGCTTGTGATCGACGGTCTGATGGGCATCTTCACCGGGCTGCTCCTGCGCTGCCGGCCGTCTGAGCGGGTGCTGCCGGTGGCCGAGACGCCTCTGGTGGCCCGCGCGATGCAGTGGCTCTCCGACCACGCCCTCGAGCCCGTCTCTCTGGCGGATGTGGCCCGGGCGGTGGGGCGCGATGCGTCGCACGTGGCGGCGTGTGTGAAGCGCGAGACGGGTCATCCGGTGGGGCACTGGATCCTGTGCGCCCGGATGGCGGTGGCCCGCGACCTGTTGCTCCATTCGGACGAGAATGTGGGCGTTCTCGCGGAGCGGGTGGGGTATGCGAGCCCGTCGCACTTCCACCGCACGTTTCGGAAGGTGCATGGCGTGACGCCGGATGGCTGGCGTCGCCTCCACCAGGTGGCGCCCGAGGACGCACCTGCGTAGACCGGGGCTGCAGGAGGCCCCATGCGCATCTTCGTGACCGGCTCGGGCACAGGCGTCGGAAAGACCTACACCACGGCACAATGGGTGCGGGCACTCCGCGCTTCCGGTCGGTCGGTCACGGCGCTCAAGCCTGTGGTCAGCGGTCTCGACACCGAGCCACTGGCGGTCTCTGACCCCGGCGTGCTGCTGGAGGCGATGGACCGCCCGCTGTCCGATGTGGACCTCGTGAGCCCCTGGCGGTTCGGGCCGCCGATCTCTCCGGACATGGCGGCGGCGCGGGCCGGTCGCACGCTCACGGTGGCCGAGCTGGCGGCGTACTGCCGTGGCATCGACGACGAGGTGGTGCTGGTGGAGGGGGTGGGCGGGGTGATGGTGCCGCTGTCGGAGACGGAGCTGGTGCTGGACTGGATGGTGGCCCTGGGCTGGCCGGTGGTGGTGGTCACCGGCAGCTACCTGGGCGCGCTGTCCCACACGCTCACGGCGGTGGCGGTGGTGGAGGCGGCCGGGTTGACGGTGCATGCGGTGTTGGTGAGCCAGTCGGAGGAGGAGCCGGTGCCGCTGGAGGAAACGGTGGCGACGGTGCAGCGGTTCTGTGCGGCGCCGGTGGTGGCGGTGCCGCGGGGTGGGTGGGGGCCCCCTCCGGCCCTTCGGGCCACCTCCCCCTGAAGGGGGAGGACTGTGAGGATGGCGATGTCCTCTTTATTCTGGTGGAGGACTCCTGGGGGTGGGGACCGGGTTTGCGGGCCCCCTCCGCCCGCTTCGCAGGCACCTCCCCCTGAAGGGGGAGGACTGTGAGAATGGCGATGTCCTCTTTATTCTGGTGGAGGGCACCTGGGGGTGGGGACCGGGTTTGGGGGCCCCCTCCGGCCCTTCGGGCCACCTCCCCCTGAAGGGGGAGGACTGTGAGGATGGCGATGTCCTCTTTGTTCTGGTGGAGGACTCCTGGTGGTGGGGACCGGGTTTGGGGGCCCCCTCCGGCCCTTCGGGCCACCTCCCCCTGAAGGGGTCTCGTACCCGCACAACTCGTACGCTCCTCCGACAGAACACAGTGTCCTTGCTCGAGGTTGGCTCCAGGCTGGCTGCTCGTGCATCAGCGGGGGACTCCCCCGAACACCCCCTGTTTCCGGGGAGAACTCCGTCCTCCCCGGGCCCCTCCGGCCGGGGGACTACTCGCTTCGCTCCGTACGTCCCCCAGGACCCCCTGTGCGGGCCCGGTGCCGACAGTCGATGGTTCGCAGGGTTCAAAGGCTGGTGTCTGGTCCCGGGCCGGCTGTCGGGTCTGGGCATCGATGGGCTCGGGGGACGAGGAATCGATGGGTTGGTGCCAGATTCGTCGCTTTGTT
>Ga0213833_1002783_pt1 | contig 11084 bp, 13 predicted proteins | sample SWATP21_FD_160575 | JGI IMG/M metagenome (GOLD analysis project Ga0213833, IMG submission 160575) | Coastal seawater microbial communities from Marineland, Florida, United States - SWA TP2 #1 | ecosystem: Environmental > Aquatic > Marine > Coastal | place: USA: Florida | collected 2016-08-14
CGGGTGCGGACAAGCAAACCAAACAACGGAACACAACAGCGCAGAAAGCTTCAGAAAAGAACAAGGGAGAACAATAACCACAACGACACACGCTGCAACGAGTGCTGCCCACGACACCCCGACGCTCGATCGCACCTTGTCAGGAAGGACTTCTCGATAGAACGCGGCTAGCCGGCGCATGTGTTCGGCGCTGCTGGGTCTACGCCGTGGCGCACTGACCTTTTGTTGCAACACCGAGGGGAGCGACGAGCTAGGAGCCGCGCCCGGCTCGACAGGGGCAGCCGAGGATGCCAGAGCCTGCGTCGCAGGTGAGAGGGAATGCGACCCCTCACTCGCCGCCGTAGTGTTACCAACGGCACGGTCGTCCACCCCCGCCAGGTCGTTGTCATCATCCGTGTCTCCACCATGAAGCACGGGGTCGCCACCACCAACACCACCACTAGTCCCACCATCAGCACCACTATCACCAGCACCAGCACCATCAGCACCACTATCACCAGCACTAGCGCCAGCACCAGCGCCAGTGCCAGTGGCGGCACCAGCAGCAGAACCGAACCCGCTCGCAGCAGCTTCAGCCCCAGAACCGAACCCGCTCGCAGCAGCTTCAGCCCCAGCACTTGAGCCATCCTCGTGACCCGCTTCTGCGGTGGCGGCAGCATCGCCGGGCCCACCGCTGAAGACCACGTACATGCGAAACGCCTTGAGCAGCCCCACCATGACGTTCAAAAACTCTTGCCGCAGCCGCGCCACGTTGAGCGGGTTCTCCAGCATCGCTGCGAACTGGTCTCGGGCGGGGCCTGTCGTGCGGCTGGACTGTTCAAACCGCTTGTGGGCGCTGTTCAGGCGGGCAGGGAACAGCGGCGTTGGGGGCGATCGCCCACCACCACCACCACCACCGCCATCCCCACCCGCCGCGGAAAACGGACTGCCGCGGCTGCTGCTGTGCGCGCTGTCGCCACTGCCGTCTCGTCGGTGTCCACCCATGCTCCGACCACCCATGCTCCGACCGCCGGTGCTCCGACCGCCGGTGCTCCGACCGCCGGTGCTCCGACCGTCCTGCTGCTGCCCCCCCACGGATGCACCCGACGCAGCAGCGGCACCGGGGGCCTGGGTGCTGGGCGTGGTGGTGGCGGTGCTGGAAGCGCCGTCGTCCGCACGGTCCACGTCGGAGGGGAACCCCGAGCCCGGCAGGTTGGCGTGGGAGGAGAGGGAAAACAAGTGGGCGCCTTGGGGTCGCAGCGGGCGTGGCATGCGCTGGCTGCGTGTGACGTCGTCGTCATCGTCACTGGAGTTCAACTGCGACAGCGTGCGCATGGAGGTCTCCGCAACCTGGGGACATGCGCGCCCACACAAACACAACGAAGAAAGAACACAGCGGGCGGGGAAACAACCACAAACAAAAAAAACACACAATACAATGTAGTGGACACAACACACAAACACACACACACACAAACACACACAAAAGGCACATACTTGTGACGTGTCTCCTGCACAAAGCACACGATGTGGGTAAACCGCCGACACACACATCCACACACCTTCGAGCCATGCCCAAAGCTGAGCGTCTCCCAAATCGCACGGCTTCGATCACGCAGCGCCAGCGCTCGCAGATGCGACCAGGTCGTGCTCTCGTGCACACTCCGCCGTCGTCGACCCGTCACCCCATCGTCGTCCTGATCACCCGTGGCGTGCAAGGTGCTACGGGCAGGTGAGCACGCGCCACGGCCACGGCCACGCGAGGGTGTGTGTGTGGATGTGGATGTGGATGGGGTTGTGGGTGCACCCGCTCCCAAACAACGGACGCCTTTCGCTCCCTCCTCGTCCTTCTCGTCCTCCTCCTCTTCCTCTTCTTCCTCCGCCATTGGGTGTGCGCCTGCAGCAGCGTCCTCGGCCTGCGGGGGTGTACCACCGCGTCCTCGTGTGGGACGCGCGGCGTGCCGAGTGCGGTGGCGGTTGTGGTTGCTCCCGTGGCGCCGGCGGCGCGAAGAGCGATCCCGACCACCCAACGACGGCGAGGCGAAGGTGGGGGTTTCGGTGCAGGACGTGCCACGCAGCAACGCCTTGATGACCTCCTCTTGCGCCGTCCCGAGTACACCCACCCGTGGTAGGTGCAAGGGTGCACCAGGGTTGCGGCGCAGCCACAACGGAGCGTAGCTGGTACATCATGTGCACACCACACAACCATATCAAATGATCAGAGCAGAGCAGAGCAGAGCAGGGCAGAGCAGAGCAGCAACATGCACCTCCACACACCACGAAACACACCCACACCACACACCCGCACCACATACCCACATCACACACCACGTCACACACAACAACAACAGCAACGACGATGACGACGATGGCTCATACAACAACACCTCCTACAACAGCAACGCCAACTGCGTTCACACAACAACGCACCGCAAGAGGGCAGACACCAGCTTCATGCTTTGGCGCAGGGGCAGCAAGGTTGAGTCGGGAAGGTCTTCCGTCACGGTGTTGGTGTCCAGATCCACAACAACAACGTGCTTGGGCAAGTGGTGCAGCACGTAGTCGTCCAGGCAGTCGGGGCTTGCGCCGATAAGATAAGGGATAGGGGCGTCCAAAAACGTGTCCAAGCCGCGCGGCAGCACGGGGATGTAGATGTGGGGCCACTCAAGCGGGTACATGAGCGCCACCAACGCCGCGGTGACGTTCGTGAGCACGCCGATGTGTCGACACAGCACCAGCACCTGTTGCTCCGTGAGCAGCGCGGCGAAGACGGTGACAATGTTGGCGGGCTCCAACAACGACAGCAGCAACGTGAAGTCCACATCCACGGGCGGCAGCGCCCACTCACAATTGCGCTCCGAGGCGACCATACCAAGCGAGTACGACAGCGCAGCACACTCATTCGGCGGTGGCAAGCCGCCCCTTGCCGCTGCTGAGCCCTCTGTCGTCGTCTCCTCACGCACACGGCGCAACGCTGAAGGCCCACGAGCACCACCTGTGCCACCACCTGCGCCACCATATGTACCACCACCTGTACCACCACATGTACCACCACCTGTACCACCACCTGACCCGCCGGCACCGCCCGCAGCCCCTGTGACCGCGGCCACAGCAGCGGCGGCAGTCGTGGGGGGTGTGATGGCGGCCGTTTGTCGCAGGCGCGCCAACCGCGTCAAGGCGCACCCGACACACAGGCCGCACAGCGCACACCGGGGCGCCTGCATGGCGTCGGTGTAGCGAAACCGGGCGTTGCATGCAGCGCACGTCCAGTCACACCGTAGGAGCTCCCATTCATGGCGTGCGGGCGCCAACGCGGGGATGGCTTGCCCTCCCACCTCCAGGACATCGATGCGCCACCGGGCGTTGAGGGGTGGGCACAAGTGTGTGACGTCCACGCGCAACAGGGAGTACAGCTGCTGCGCGTGGGCGGTGTGTAGGCTCTCTTGGGGCTCCACACGCGCGACAAACCGTTCCAGAATGCCCGCCATGGTTTGGACGAGGGGCCGACGAGTCACAATGCACAGTGCTGTGGGCTCAAACACGGGTCGCTGAAGCTGGGCTTCGATGCGATCGGGTGGAAACCTGCGGACGTGGCGGCAAGACCAAGGCACCAACGGTGAACGCGTGGGTATCAACGATGTATCCAATCCACGATTGCCCTTTTGCCCAAATCATTTGGCAACACAAATGTATTGGACTGGGCGGTATGTGGTTGGGTGGTGGTGTGCACAGCAGCGCCGCGAGCACCCGCATAACGCACTCATCAGGGAAATGCATGCCTCTTGCAGCGATCTGCAGTGCACAATCCAATGGTCAAGCACATGCACATGTCCACCCAGACCCCCACGCCAACAATTGACTGCAACGACCACAGCCGCCATCCAGCAGGGTTGGTCCATGAATGTGGAACGGGCAACGCACCTGCATTCGAATGACGCCCAGCTTTCGCTGATCACGCACGAGGCCATACCGTGTGCAGCAGTGGCCGTAGCGCTTGGTACCATCTTCACCGGTGAGGACAAAGGAATGGAACTGAGCACCATGCGGCTTGTGCGTGAGCTTCACCCCGAACGGGAACACAAACTTGCAGTTGTTCGCCATCATGGCCTGGTTTGCGGGGGTGGTTTCGGGCGCTGTGGCGAGCACTGCACCCGCCACGGGGGTGTCCAAGATACATGGACCTGGTAGGGTAACAACAGCGGCGCCCACACACGGCCAAAGCAATCACCACAGGACGATTACAACGTGCCATGCAACACGCCGCCTCGTGTCGCACAGCACATGCACCACGGCCCGCCACAGCCAGGAGGTGCCTCACCTGTCCCATCGCCTGTATGCTCAAAAGGTTCTGACCCGACACCCAGCAGGAACACGCGGTCTGCCAGAGGTTCGTGCTCGCCAGGTTGGTGAAGTGACAGCGCCATGGCACCGCAACCCACAACAGATGGGGAGACCGGTTCCCCGCCCGACGGCTGTTTACGCTTGCGCCACGCTCAGAAGCCCCGCCCTTGTCGCGTACGATAAGGCAACGTGATGACCAACACCTACCGGGGAAGTATGTGAGGACGCTTCTTGATGCACCGGGCGCGCATGGATGCGTCACAGCTTGCTCAAGCAAGCACAGTTGTGCCAAATTGTCACGCCAAGTTAACATTATATGTGAAGTTGGTGTGACACTATCATATCGGCGAGAGGTTGGTCAGTCAGTTGCTGCAAGGTCTGACCCGGGAAGAAACAGCGGAGTAACAACACCTTGGTGCGTGTCCGGCACCAGAAGGCTTCCCTTAGATGTAGCATGCATTGTAGCGATGGCATTGTGCGCCATTGACGCGCCCTACGGCGCGACCTGTAGTCTGACCGTGCTTGTTGCGTTCCTTGCTCGGGGCTTGCACAGACATCAGGCAGTCGTCGTCATGAGCTGGCGCGCATTCATGTCGCGTAACGTCGCGGAGTTCCGCCTCATCTGCTGCCCCACATCAGCTTCCGGCGCCGCTGCTCGGTACGGATGAGTCAAAGCGCACACACTGTGTGTTCTGTGTCGTGAACATTCTCACGCACCCGTCTGCCATCACGTGCACAGGTCGTTTTACGAGAAGAACTACCAGACCGTGAAGATGCTGAACCCACGCATGCCGTTTTTGATCCGCCCGTCTGAGAACGCAGCACCCTATGTGATTGCGCGATACGGTAGGTCGAGGGATGGTTGGCCCCTGGTGACCGGGCTCCCAGGTACGCGTAGATGTGTTGACCAGGTGCCGTGCATGTTTGCAGACTGGAACGAAAAGAAGACTGTGGAGCTGGAGGGGATGGATGAGGCTGCCGTCGAGGCAGTGTTCGAGAAGCTCACCCTGCAAGGGCAAACCATGCCACGGTCGCCGGAAAGCTTGGACACCGTGAAGCTCCCTACCGTGACTGAGTAGTGTATCACCGCACACGTGGCGGTGTGGCCAGTGTGGAAGGGTGTTTCCTTGTTGTTGTTGTCGAACGAATGAGTGGAAGAAAAAATCACAAAGAACAGAATGATGTTGGAATGATGGTGGTCGTAGCTCAAGAGTTTTGTTTGTGCCCACCACACACACGGCCGGCTGTCAGCGGCTTTCATCGCACCGCACCGCGGGGCTCGGTTGGTCCCCTGAAAATGGGAGACTGTCATTCCAAAGGGGCCGTGATGAAGACCTTGGCAACGTACTTGACGCTGCCAGTGCGGTCCACCACGTTGCTCGTGTACAGTGCGTTGGGGTCGGGCAGACACCCGTCTGCGCCAGGATAGCACTGGTTGACCACCACGGCACGACCCACAATGGGCTGCACACTCTGTGCCATCATCGGGAAGAAGGTGTGGCCACCGGCTCCCTTTGGCATGTTACTGAGGTACACAAGCACCGTGTGTGTGCGAGGGGCGCGGTCCAACTCCAGCTCCGCACAATCCGGCAGGTCCACACCGGCCATCAGTGCTTCATCTGTCCGGCCCTTGACAGGAATACGCAGGACATCGCGCTCGCACTCTGCGCGGATGTGGTCGTACCGCTGGGGATGAAAGTCGTTCTTCTCAAAGAGCTGGAGTTCCACCTGCTCCTCCACACACTCTGCCGGGTCACAGTCCAGCCCTGCCAGGCGCACTGCCGTTTCCTTCAGCGTCTGCAGCGCTTCCGCGGCGGACGTGTACTCCTCCTCCAAGTCCAACCCATGCAGGGTTTCGGAGGACAGGTACGCAACCTCAACACGGTCCAACACACAAGGCCCGGTCGCGTCGCCTGGCCCAGGAATTTCCTTCGCGATTCCAATCGGCTCGAATCCAATCTGACAGGAGGAGAGCGGGAGGGCAGCAAGCACGCGAGGCAGAGGATGAGTGGACACGCGCGCACACAATGTGCCACACATGCGTTGGTCGCGGCAGTTCCAAACCCAATCCCACAACCAAATTGCCGCACCTTCTGCCCGATGTTCAGAATCTCGTGGCAGATGTCACTGGGAACTGCGTCATCCACAATGGCGAGCTGGGTAGGCTTCGGCATGGGCTCCTCAGCTTGTATGGCACGCACGTCACGCGGGTCGGACGGACTGCGCAGCAAGATGTCGATCTCCGACGGCGCTCCGTAGTAATGTCCGTTGTGTGCCCGCACTTGCAACGCGATATGGTGGGGGCCAGCACGGAGACCTGGGATGGAAAGGTCTTGAGTGATCTTCCCGCACATGTGCGCGGCATGGTCGACCGTGACACAGAGCTGTGTGACGCCACACCATACCATGCGTGCCGTGATGACACAAGAGAAGCGGTGAGGAAAGCGGGGCCGCTAGGCGTAACACAACGAACCTCGGGAGCCAAGTTTCCAGCGACATGTGGTTGAGCCATGGCGACACCGATATCAAGCTCCATTGTTTCTTCGCCCTCAAAGTCCCCCTCGGGCATCTCAATAACGGCCCCCGTCAACGGACGCGTGATGGTTGCAAACCTGAAGGTTCGCCACTGTAAGATACTCTGCAGCGCCCCAGCTCCAACACCCACGCATGAACACCCCACGCACTTGAAGTTGTGATTCATGAACCAGAAGAGTGTTGGGGCGAAGAAGCTCATTGTTGTCGCATCGTTGTTGGTCAATTGCGGGAACGAGCCATTCATCACACGCTTCAAGTCCAAGTACTCCCCAGGTTTCACGTGGAACGGAAGGTGGGGAACGAACCTGGCCAAAACAACAGCGCGGTCAGCGAAGTTGAACCTGTACGCCTTGACGGTCTACGTACACATGTGCTGCACCCGGAGTCGATACGGCACGACCGTCCGCGGACAGCAACACCGCTGCAATGCGGTGCCGTCCGTACGTTGCGTTCTTTGCGCCGTACACATTCGTCGTCAGCACGCCACTGGGGGCGTTGGAGTAGCATGACCAGTCGGCATCTTCGCCATCCATCAGCCAGCTGGCGCTGACGCACACACTGCCGTCCGTGCCAACATCAAAGTTGGTGACGCGGATGGTGACAGACACTTCGTCTCCGTACACCCATGTGCCGTCGACGGGGTCTGTAACCGCCACACCGGGCACCAGCACGGGTTCACCTTCCGCGTCCACGGACATCTGCGCTTGGGCGGCAACAGCAGCGGGGCGAGTGCCCAAAGCCAAGAACACAAGGCATGCCACCGCCACGCCGGTCACAGACCGAGCAGCCATTACCTCTCGCACGTAACGCGGTCACAAACACAGGAAACGTGCAGCGCAGTCCCACAAAGCGGCCGCACACAACAACACGTCAGCGAATGCGCGCTTTTGATGGGTGCAGGACACCAAAACATCAAACCCAAAATAGTGACATAGTATCAAAAGGCTCGCTTCGTCGATCCATGACGTCCTGGATGGGAGCAAATGATTGGTTGGCTCGTGCACCTTGAAAAAAGTGTCGGGATCGCTGCAACCCCCTCACCCTCCCGAACGTGTGCATCATGACTGGATACAACTGCTACCAGGATACTTTGGAGATTGTCCAAGAGTTTGTCGCGGCAAACATCACCAAGAATGCGCTGGCTGCCACCGCCTTGAACTGGTTCTTTCTGTGCGCCGCATTCTACGGCCTGTTCAAGTTGACGATGTTCTTCCTGCAGCACGTGCTGTCTGTTCTCTCCTCTTTCAAGCCTCGCGGTAGTTTGAAGAAGATGGGCAGTTGGGCAGTTGTGACTGGTGCCACTGATGGCATCGGCAAGGCCATGGCGTTCGAGCTCGCTCGCCAGGTGTGTTGTGTGTGTGTTGTGTGTGTGTGTGTGTGTGTGTGCGTGTGCATGTTTGCTGCGTGCCGTTTGTGTGTGCGAGCCCCGTGTGCATGTTTTGCTGCTTGTGGTTGGCTGCTGGTCATTGGGTTGTGGTACTGATTTGCTTCTGCAATCCACCGCATGCAGGGATTGAACATTGTTCTCATCTCCCGTACCGCGTCCAAGCTGGAGAAGGTCGAGGGTGAGCTTCGTGAGAAGTACTCTGTCTCCACCTCCACCCTCGCTGTGGACTTCACCAAGTTTGACGACGCTGCGCAGAAGCGCGTGTCTGATTTGCTGGAGGAGCTGGAGGTTGGTGTGCTCGTCAACAACGTCGGCATGTCCTTCCCGCGCCCGTACATGTTCACCGAGGCGTCGTTGGACATGATCAACCGCCTGGTGGAGATCAACATCAACTCGACCACCCGCATGACGCACATCGTGCTGCCTGGTATGGTGTCCCGCCGCCGTGGTACCATCGTGAACGTGTCGTCTGCCGCCGGTACCGTGCCGCACCCGTTGCAGTCCATGTTCGTTACGGCGTGGCGTGTGGTTTGCGGCCCCGTCGCAGTCTTGACTTCTTCTGATCTAACGAGCTGGTTGTGGTTGTGCCCCGTGGCGTTGGGTTGTTGGCTTGGTTTGGTTCAGCTACGGTGGCTGCAAGGCGTTCATCAACAGCTTCAGCGAGTCGCTGGACCTGGAGTACCGCAGCAAGGGCATCCGCGTGTCCGCGCAGGCCCCCATGTTTGTTGTGAGCAAGCTGTCCAAGATCCGTCGCCCGTCCATGTTCGTGCCCACCGCCAAGGCCTACGCCCGTGCCGCCGTCGCCAAGATCAACAACGGCCAGACCTGGGTGTCGCCGTACTGGGCGCACCGCATCCAGTTCTGCATCTTCGAGTTGATCCCCCGCTGGGTTCTGCAGCGCGTGGTGCGCAACATGCACATCAGCGTCCGCAAGCGCGCCATCCGCAAGGCTGCACGCCAGCAGCAAAAGGAGGCCGAGAACAAGGAGTCGTAAGTTGCAGCGACACCCTGTCCTACTTATTTTCTCCCAACGTCGTTGTGCGAGTCGCATGGGCGTGCCAGCGTGCGGTGGGTACGTGTGCTGGGCTTCGGGTACTCCGGCTCGGCGACACCCGGGCAGCCCCTGTAACATCGAGCATTGAGTAACGTTTTGGACATTGTTCTTACGCCTTACATGGTGGACTGGCCCCCCAATAGCGCAATGGCGCTTGGGACGTAGACGCGAACACGCAAACACACGCAAACAACAAACACGCTGGCAAGAACACAAGAGCGTGGGGACACGGAACACCGCAACAACAGCACACGCGGTACAAAACGTGGGACCTGATGTGGGCCCTAGCACTTCAAAGCCGACTGGCCTGCCCCCGGATCCCTACTTCTTGGGCGACCCCCGCTGAAACAGCGCATGCATGTACGGCTGTGTGATACCGCGGGGGCCAGGGGTGTGGTGAATCGAGGAGAAGCTGTGCACAAGCTTGAACTCTGGTCCCAGGAGCACACTCAACGTCTTGGGAGAGTGACGCTGCACGGGCAGCCCTGCACACGACGTCCGCCCATCGTTGTCCAGGTCGAACGCCGAAATCGCGACGAAGCCACCCGCCGGCACGGCGCCACGAACCCGGGCAGCGTACGCGGCCGCCTGCTCCGGGTCAACCAGAAAATGCATGACTGCACGGTCGTGCCAAAAGTCAACGCGCTTTGGAAGTGCGAGGGTCGGGGAAGTGAGGTCTCCGACGATCCACTCCACCGCGCCGGCGGCCGCGGCACCAGTCGCCGTGGCTTCGAAGCGCGCCTTGTTGCCCGCAACCGCCTCGGCGGAAATGTCAGCGACAACAACGCGGAGGTGGGAAGCGCTGGGTGTCAAGCCCACCTTGGTCGCCTCCTGAACGATCGCGTCCACGAAGTGCGAGGCGCCACCGCCCGCGTCCAACACCACGAGAGGACCTGCGCCATCCGCCCGCGTCTGGGATCCTGCGCCGGCACCGGATCCCGCGCCGGTGCGGGGCCCTGTCGAAGCACTGTCGTCCACAGCGGTGCGCAGCGCGGCAGCTTGCGCTTGGAGAACTTGGGATTCCTTCAGGAGGCGCAGGCTGGACTCGGGGGCTGGCTCGTAGAACCCCACTTGACAAGCGTTGGCCGCCGCGGGCCCAAACACACCGTCCCAGTGCTTTGCCAGGCCAGCCGCCGGTGCTGGATGTGAGGATGAAGAAGAAGAAGAAGAAGAAGACATTGTATTGTACACACGAAGGTTGGGGAGGCTGTGTGTGGTGGAATGTGACCGTGGTGGTGTTGCCTGATCCCAGCACCAGCTGCAACGGCCACGCGCCCAACAAGGATTCAGCTGCACGTCGTGAAATTTCTTTATTCCAGGAATCGCCGAACAATACGAATACACATTCATGTTGAGATTGCATTTTGGACCACTTTGGCGTGCAAGCGCGGCTCGGGGTTTGCTCAACCACCTTCTTTCCGCCATCCGACGTGTGCGAGCTTTCCTGCCACTGTCACGGGATTGGCGTGGCGCTTCCCCGTTGCTTTTCCCCCGCCTGGTGCTCAGTCGACAACGTACGTGTTTGCTTTCGCGTGGTTGGTGCTTTGAGGGCGAGAGGTTGTTCCGTACTCGTCTATTGTGTGTGCTGTTCCTGAAACGCCGCACACTCCCATTTTATCTCATTCGTTGCTGCTCTCGCTGCTCTGTGATCGCTGGTGGTATCGATTCGCCCTACCCCCCTCCTGACGGCCCACGGTTGCGTTTGTTTCCCTCAACTTTGTGCTGGTTTGCAGTTTCCACCATGAAGCGTGCTCGCCCCGATGACATGGGCACCGTCGGCCAGCCCAT
>Ga0213833_1002785_pt1 | contig 11069 bp, 5 predicted proteins | sample SWATP21_FD_160575 | JGI IMG/M metagenome (GOLD analysis project Ga0213833, IMG submission 160575) | Coastal seawater microbial communities from Marineland, Florida, United States - SWA TP2 #1 | ecosystem: Environmental > Aquatic > Marine > Coastal | place: USA: Florida | collected 2016-08-14
GATGTGCTCAATGAGGTCCTCCAGCTCGTACTGGGACGGCATGTACTCCATTTGGGGCTGCGACAGGCGGGTTTCCTTGCGCGGCGCGTTGCGGCGACCGCCGGTTTGGATGTGCCCACCCTGCGTGGCGGCGGCGACCTTGGCAGCGGTGGACGCGGCGCGTTCTTCCATCGCCACCCGCGCCCGCTCCGCGGCCAGGCGCTTGGACTCGCGCACGGCCCGCACCCACTCGGCCGCGAGGCCCAGCAGCACGTCCAGCGTCAGCGTGATGCCTTCCTCGCTGCTGTACTGCTCCGGCTGCATCTCACCGAACCACACCATGTGCGCCGCCTCCACCGCACTGCGCACTGCGGCGTCTCGGTGCCCAAGGGCCAGCAGCACCGCCGCAGCGATGCCGTTGTATTGCACCACGGCGTGGGGCGACGACACCGAGCCAACGGTGCGCGCCTCGGCCAGCTCTGCTTCGGCGATGTCGAGACGGCCCAGGTGGTAGTTGCAAGAGGCGCAGCCCATCATGGTGCTGGCGTACATCTCACGATCGTCGCGAGCAAACGCGGAGTGCGACGCCAGCTTGTACAGCGACAGTGCCTCCTCGCGGCCACCTTCCAGGGCAGTGAGGGTCGCCAGCTGACTCACGATTTGCTCCCACTCACGCGTGTTGCCTGTGTCACAAATAACATCGACACGCGCCACCCAAGTTCCAACGCAAACGTCAGGCACACAAAGCGTGGAGCCGCCACCCAACGTGCAACAACGATCCCCCCCCCCCCCCCCCCCCCCCCCCCCCCCCCCCCCCCCCCCCCACACACGCAACACCCGACCCCCCCCCCCCCCCTCACTGCATCACCACTCCGCTGCCACGGCACACACACAAGCTCGCACACAAGCTCGCACACAAGCTCGCACACAAGCTCACGTCCAAGCAACAAAGCGCACACGCAAAGCGCAAAGCACAAAGCGCACAAACACACCAGCACAAGGCACACCCGCACGCACCAATCTTTTCTGCGAGCCACGACGCCCGAGACAGCCCTTCCGCTGCGGCATGCCATCGCGCGTTCTGCAGGTAAAATCGACAGGTAATAGTCAACACCTTCAACTCCAGCGCCACGTCGCCGAGTTCTTGCGCCATGTCGATGGCAACCAGGCAGTACTGCAAGGCACGCTTGGGGCCAATGCCAAGGGCCTGGCGCCACAGGGCACACGCGCTGTACGCATTCGCCAGGCACTGCGAGGAACGGCCGAGCTTGCGTGCGATAGACAGCGACCGAAGGAGGCAGTACAAGTGCAACTCGGCGTTGCCCTGAAGGAACGCGGTGCGCGCCAAGATGAGCAGGCTCTCGGAGGCCTCACTCAGCCGGGTTTCTCGGTTCTGCATGTCCACCTCGCGAGTGCTGTGGGCGTTGCGGTCGACGGTGAGGAAGCTGGACCCCAGCATGCTGGTGCTGGTGCGCGCCACCAAAACGTTGGGCATGAGGAGGCGCGGCACACCCACATCGGTGCTCACGGTGGACGACTTGGGGTGCAGCGGCGGCGGGCGGGGAGGCGTTTTCTCACGCGACACACCGACGCACGAGGCACAAGAAAAGCACGTGAAGTACCGCAGGGCGAGCTTGTTGAAGTGCCCGCGCACGCGCACGGCCCTGGCACTCGGCACAGCGGCGTTCAACAACTCCAACGCCATGTGCAGGCGCGTAGTGGCACGACCCACGGACCCCAGGTCGAGGTACGCGACGGCGATGCGGCGTTGCCACATGGCGGCGGCGATCTGCGGCAGCTCGATTTTGGCGAACACCGGGTTCTTCGTGTCGCCGACCAGCATGCGCATGAGCACCAGGGCTTCGTCGATGGCGTACCGCTGCAACGCCAGCTCCGACGCGGACTCGAGGTAGCGGCGGGCAGTCTCGGCGTGCGTGGTGCGCGCCCAGTGGTACGCGAGCACGGGTGCCAGCGTGCCGTAGGCGCTCACAAACTCAGACACTGCGGGGTTCTCCGCCACGCTACTGCGACTGCGGTTGCGCTGGCTGCTGAAGGCCGGTGGAGGCGGCGCCAAGGGGGGCGCAAGGGACGACGCCAGGGGCGACGCACTTTCTTCGGCCGTGACACCCCTGGCACTGGCGCTGGGCTGAGCCTTGGTTTCAGAAAGCGACAGCGGCGTGGATGGCAGTGGGCGCTGGACCATTGGGGAGCCGACCGTGGTCACCACGGGCGAATCGGTTGTCGTGCCCGACCGGCGCGACCCCGAGTCTTCCGTGAACGGCGTGAGCTTGCGGTCGAGCGTGGACACGGCGGCGGCAGCTGTGCGCGCCGCCGCGGTGAGCGTGGGGTGGCTCGGGATACTCAACGGCGGCGTGTGGCTCATGGCGGCGCGCACGAGTTCCTGCTCGAACCAGCAGGCGATGAGGGCGTGCAGGCGCTGCTGTAGGGTATACGGCATGCCGGAGTACACCACTTCTTGAAACGCCAACGACGGGAACTCGAAAAACATGCCCTCCGTGGAGGCCGCGCCACCACCACCAGACGCAGCGGCGGCGCCACTGTCCGCACCAGTGTTGGTGTTGTTGTCCACATCGCCGCCGCCGCCGCCGCCGCTGCCGCTGCCGCTGCCGCTGCCGCCCTCCTTGGTTTCTCGCTCGTGACGGGGTGCGGCGGAGTGAAAGTGCCTGTGGCTCTTGCGATGGGGCCCGGGGGAGGTGTCCACCGTCAAGTCACCGCGACCGCTGCGCGTGCTGCGGTAGCTGTCGGAGTGGGTGGAGGGGTTCAGCACCGCGTTGGCCGTGAGGATGATGCGGAACAGGTCCGGGCGGCCGGCTTGGAGGTCCTTGTCGCGTGCCAGTGTCGCGGACACCACCGGGTCGTCCATTGGCACGTGCGCAGCGGGGACGGGAGTCAACAACCGCGCGGTGACAAGGCGCTGCAAGGACGCCTGCACCTCTTCACGCGTGACGGCAAACAGACCGTCAGGCAGCACCGAGTTGATGCGGAGGTTGTCCGGGTGGACATCTTGCATCATGGAGACGGAAATGAGGCGCCCACACGTGGACGCCACACGAAGCATGACTTGGTCACGAATGCTGAGTTTGTCCAACAAACTCATCACATAGCCCTGCATGCTGTCTGGAAGCAGCGACGCGTCCAGCGTGTTTCCGTCGTGCGCCAACCGCGCGTGGCCGCCCTCTATCACAACCATGTCAGAATCCCGCAGCACCTGGCACAGCTGCACCACGAACAGCGGCGTGCCCATGGCACGTTGATGCACCGCGGCGGTGATGGCGTAGTCCACCGTCACCACCCCGAGCGTGTGGCAAATGAGGGCCTCCACCTGGTGCTGGCTGAGCGGTCCGCAATTCACACGCAGCGTGCGCGGGTCCGACAACACCGGCGACAACTCGGCGTGCTTCACGGCCGCCATGTCCGCGTTGCGAAGTGTGCCCAGCACCAGCACATTGGGCACCTTCACCACCGCCGCCAACAGCTGCGCGGATGCGGCGTCGATGTGGTCGATCTCCTTCAGCAGGATGACGAACCCCCGCGGCGGAATTACACCGTCGGGTGAGCCAGCGGCCATGCGATTCATGAACAGCACAAGTAGCTGCTTCAGGTTGTCGGCGCGAGAGGCAGACGGCATGTCACGGGTGAGGTCCGACTCTGGGAACGGCGGTCGAAGGCCCAGCATGTCGTTCAGCAGCGGCAACAGGTTGGTGTGGTACGGGTCGAGCTTGTATCGGTTCGCCAGGGATGTCAGCGTCAAGAACGGCGGGTTGTTGGTCACGTTCAGGCCGAACAGCTGCGAAAACACGTTGCGCCACACCCGGTACGAGGACGAAAACAGGCCCATGCCACTGCCCGTCGCGACGGTCAAACGTGGGTACGACGACGCAATCTGGGCCACGGCCGCCATCAACGTCGACCGCCCCATGCCGGGCATGCCGGTGACAAGGATCACCGTGTGTCGGGGGGGACCACTGGAGCCCCCCGCGCTTGTGGTCGACCCGTTGGAGGTGTGGAAGCTGAGGCTGTTCGCGCTGGACGCCAGGTGCGCCCGGCTACCGAAGGAGCCCACGGACGACAAGGCATCGTGTTCCACATGCCGTACACCCCCACCGTCCACCTCCGCGGACGTACCATCGCCGCCACCTGCGGCCGCCGCTGCTCCACCACCCGAACCCGAACCCGAACCCGCGCCCGCGCCCGCGCCCGGACCCGAACCGGAACCTGGACCCGCACCCGCGCTGTCACCTGGGTTGGCACTTTTTGCACCCGCGCTTGCACCCGCGCTGGTCGCATTGGTCGTGAAACTGCCGCCTGACGACGCGTCTCTTGCCGGGGGGTTCGTCACAGTAGCACGATAATGATCGGGAACACCCGGACTCACCGGGGTGCCGAAGCCGCCACCCATCGGAGAGGCCACGCGAGAGCGGGCAGTGATGAAGGGCGAGGTGGGTCCGTTCTGTGCCGCGACAAGCGACCGCCCGGTGTTGGCGGTCACTCCCCGCGACACATCACCGCCCATGGCAGCGGCGTGTCGCTGCTGTTGCTGCTGAAGCCGCTGCTGGTTGACACGCAGCAAACTGTCGCGGCGTGCGCGCACCTGTTCGTGGGTCGTGGCGGGCAGGTCACCGTGCGCGCTGTTACGCCGGCGACCGCCGGAACTGCCAGCACGTGTGCTGCTTTGCATGATGGCACCAATCGCTTTGCGCGCCGCGGATCGATACCGCGTCGCGGACTCCGCCTGTTGGTGGCGGTTGCGAGTGAGGACAGTCGACGGCCCGGTGGCATACACAGAGTCGGAATACAGGTGTCGCGTGGTGTGGCTCCTGCGGAGTGGAATGCGTCCGCCCACGTCCATGCCCGATGCAGTCAACGCGCCGCCAACTGGCGCCGGACGCGCGGCATTCGCGGCCGCGGCGGCTGCGGGGATGGGCGTGGGCGACATCGGGTTGTTGCCCACGGAAAGGTCGGACATGTTGATCATGTGCAAGTCCTTCGAGCTCAACAACGACCGCAGCGACTGACGGCTGACCAGCTTCTTCATGTTTTGGTGCGACAGGTGAACCGTGAGGACTGGTTTGTGGCGGATCTCCACACCGTGGTGGTCACTGTTGGGAGTCGTGGTGCCCACATCGACCATCGCGTCGCCATCCGACACGCGTCCAGCAGCGGGTGACGGCACCGTGCTTGGTGGGGCACTAAAGACCGCATTGCCACGGCCAGCGGGCCCTGTGGAACCAGAACCAGGAGCAGGAGCCAATGCGGGGAGGAGAAGTGCACCGCCCTGCGCAAACACGCCCCCACGCACTTCAAACGAGTTGGGCCGGTTGCCAAGCCGCTCATGCGAACGGACTGCCTTCAAGTGGTGTGTACCGCCTTCGTTGACGACAAGTGCTGGAACAAGAGCGGCGTCGGAGTGTGTCGAGTGAAGCCCAGCAGATGTAACGCTACGCCATGAAGAATCCTTGTTCAGAGGGGCAAGCGGGTCGGTGCGATGCTTAGGGGTGGCTGAGGTGGCACTACTACCCGCACCACTCGCACTTGTACCCACACCGGCACCGGCACCGGCACCGGCACCGGCACCGGCACCGGCACCGGCACCAGCACCAGCCCCTGCACCTGCACCAGCTCCAGCTCCAGCTCCAGCACCAGCACCAGCACCAGCACCAGCACCAGCACCAGCACCAGCACCTGCGTCTACCCGGGCACCTGTACCTTCACCTTCCCCTGCACCGACACCCACACTCAGTGTTGTCGTATCAAGGGTGCCACTTGCCGCCCAAGGGGTGCGATGCCCTCCGTAGGTGGCCAGCGGGGTGCCAGCAAAGACCATCGGTGGCGCCCGATCAGCGCGCTTGGGCGAGTACACCGGAGCGCGTCCTATTTGGAAAGAGAGATTGGTGTGGGTGATACTGCCCCGTGAGTTGGGCACTAAACCTTTGCTGGATGTGCGTAGAGACAAACTCGAAGCCGGTACACCACCTAATGCCGCAGCGGCACCGGGAGCAGGGGTGGAATTTGCAGAAGTGTCCACACCGGTGGCAACAGAAACGCCCAACAGACCCGCAATCCGAGACGTCATGATCTGGTTTACTCGCTTGGTGGGACGGATGCCTGCAAGCTGGCGGTGCTGGGAGCGCATCTTGTCCACGAACGTGAACGTCCGAGTCAGTTGGTGAGATGACTCACCGGCGGAGGGCAAAGAGCTCAATCCCGCGCTGGCCCGACGCTTTGCGAGGCGAATTCGACTGTCCGACATGGCCGGCGAGACGGCAATGGACGGGGGATGGGAACCCCGAGACCTCGAGGAGCTGGACCGGCCGGAGCTCCCACCCATGCGGGCGAGGGGACTGGGGGCGGCAATCGAGCTGCTGCTGCGCAGGTTTACATACCGCAAATTGCTGCTTTGTTGCAGGATGGCGGCCCTGTCGTTGGTGCCCGTCGACTTGACTGGCTGGGCCACAACAGGTGCTGTGCCATGTGGTGACGGCCCGCCAGCAGCAGCAGCAGCCGTCGCCGCTGCCGCGTCTGACGTGAAGGACGCCGCCATATTGGCCACTGCGTCGTCAAGACGGCCGGACTCGATGGTATGAAGGGCACCGGCGGACGCGAACCCGATGTTGTTCGTGCTGCCTGCCTTGGAGGAGCGCCCCGAGGAACCTGCAGAGTTGCTCGACGCCGCCATTGGCGTCCGAAGCAACGACCGCCCAGAGTTCACGGAGAAGGCGGCACTTTGATTCACGGTGGATGTGTTCAGACCCATGAGGCGCATAATGTTCGGCGTGGACATGAGGTGCTTCAAGCCGGTGGACGGCTGCTTTTGCACAACCTGGTCGCCGGTCTGCTGCATGCCTTCCACGGTTCCCACTGCAAAGCTCTCTAACTCTGCGTGAGCAAGCGTGCCCAGAGCCACTGCGCCCAACGCCTCCACATGCTCCGACCGGTTCTGCACCGCCGCATTCAACGCGATGATCTCCTGTGTCACCAGTTGCAGCTCCTCATCGCGACCCACCAGCCGGATGTCGCTCTGGCCAGTGCCGTTGTTTGCAGCCGCGTCGTTGGCACCGCCATGTGGGTGGGGGGAGCCGGCACCGTTGTTCACGGAACGCACTGACGACAGCATCCCAGAACCGTGCCCGGCACGGCGTACAATTTCTGCCGAGGACCCTGGTGACTCGGGTGTGAAGACAGGGAACCGTTTGGGCTTGCCTTTCACCTTGATGCCGCCCAACGATTGGAATGGCAGGTACTTCTTCGCGGCAGTGAACGTTTTCAGGTCACAAAGAATGGAACGGTGAGCCATCGCAGCAGGAAGCAGGGGGGACTCGGCAAGTTGAGACCCTTCGCTCGACGAAGGAAGGCGAGGGGAGGACTGCGCACGTCCACGCGTGCTCTCAGCGCCGCTGCCACGCGATTGGTGCATGCTACTACGAGTCGGAGACGATCGGCCCATAGGTGTGGGGCGTGATTCGTCCACAGCAGGCTGTAGGGGTCACATGGAGAGCATGAGGAGAAGCAGGGCCGCCACCAAAGAATAATTCGTCACACACACACCACAACAAGAGACGAGAGAAACACGAATAAACGCAAGCATGAACGTGAGTACACAACACGGCCAAAGAAATACACACGCGCACAAAAAGGTTGTGAACGCACAAGATGAAGGGGGCTGGTGGGGCCACCAACGTTGGAGTGAGAGCGTAGGAACGACTCTCCTCGGGCGCTCGGTTCATGTTCATGCACACTCAAACTGACGGTACTGACAGCTTCCTCGATCGTTGCGGGGACCTCTGCCTCTTCAACAACCACGTCAGAGCTAGGAGCACGTTCCGTGTTTGGTGGTTGACCTTGCTTGGTGGGATCTGATAAAGACGCGGCCAGCCCCAAGGCAGGGTCTGGGGTCGACGCAGTGTCGACGGCGGCACCACTGCCAGCAGCCGGTGTTGGCACATCTGTGCCACTGCCAGATGCGTCAGATGGCCCGCCCTCCTGCGCTTGCTGTTGCTTCTGAAGCTGTTCTTCAGCGCGATACTTTTTGGCGTTCTTGTATGCGTAGGCCATGAGACGTGCTGACGTGTTGACTGCGTCTCCGACAAGGGCGTACTCACGCCGCGACTTGCCTCCAACGTTGCCACAGAACACATTGCCCGTCGCAACACCGATACAGCAGTCGGTGCCACAGCGTTTAAGGACTGTGTGGATTTCGACAGCCGCCATCATTCCCCGCCGTTCATCATCCTCGTGGCCAAACGGCGCAACGCCAAAGGCCCCAATCAAAACCGCCCCCTTGTCGTCCACGATGAACTGTCGTACAATCCCCTCATACTTCGCAAGGACCTTCATGGCAGAGAAAACGCTCACTTGCACGCCTGCCACATTGATGTCAGGCCGGCCCATGACGGAGTCAATACCAGCCGCCATCTCATCAGCCGGGACGACCCGAGATATCCTGGGCCGCGAGACAGATGTTGAGCGTGCGTACAACTGGTTCCACCCGCCCCGACTGTGGAGACTACCAGCGTTGGACGGGAGTCTTCCCGCTTCTGCGTGATCCAGCTCCTGGCCTTCCGTAATCAAACCCAGCCCGGAATTGCGGCGTGAAGCGCGGCGATCCGTACGTGAGGCCGTGCCGGGGGTCTTTGTCTCGCTCGTTGACAGCGACAAACTTGAAGAAGAACAGGTGGGCGGCTGGCGCACAGAACCCCCCACAACACGGTCGGGGTTCAGAGAGTCGCCACCCAGAGAGGTAGGTGACGTGACACGCTTCGCCAGCCCCTCTTCGTGCAAATGCCGCATAGAAAACACGGGTTGCTGTTCTCGCAGCGTGGGTGGCCGCGAGGAAGGTTGGCCACTCGCAGACGCAGCGCTGCGTGGCATAGGGAGTGGTCGTGCGCTCGCAGTTCCGACGCCCCCGGACCCATTCAAGCTGGATAGTTGCGGAGAGAGAAACGAAGAGGGACCTAGTGACATTTGAAGACTCTGTTGCCGACTCAGGTCCATGGAGCCAACATTGAGCATAGCAGCTGACGTGGAGCCCATATTGTAGAACCGCCTTCTTGCCGAGTCAGTGGGGCTGTCGTTGCCTGCCTTGGCACCTGCAGGCCTCAATCTACCTGGAGTTGCCGTCATACCGTCAACTTTGAGCGATGTTGGACTGCCCATTGGCCCTCCTCTAGAAGTCGCGTCCACAGACTCCAGCCGCTCGGACGCGTCCGTAACACCCGGAAGCATGATGAACAACACTGTCAACTTGCGAAGCTCTCCATCCCACTCGGTTTGCTGAGAGTCCACTCGATCCAAAACCGCACGTTGGAGGTACTCTCGGAAGAAGGAAGCAATAGAGGGTTGCCGTGCCAGTTTGTCCAAGTGCTGCATTCGCCGCCGGATGACGGCGTTGATGTACTTGCGCACAGAAGCAGCAGTGGTGTGGTGCTCGCGCGGCCGGCTGCTCAGCACAGGTTGTGACATTTGCACAACACGAAAATGTGGACAACCTGGCAACGACGTGGCAACAATGCCAGGGCTCATGCGCTCGCGCACCACCAACTGCCAGGCACGTTGATGAAGCACAACATAACCAGGCTCCGCAACCTTTTCCGCTGCTGCCACTTGAGCCATTGGCTCGCCTGCGATGAAGTACTCCCATCGACTTCCCACACCACCGGTGTGCATGCCCATCACCAAACCAGCTCCGATGCTCACTTTCATGCGCAACCGACGCTGTGGAATGTCAGCGTTGCCTGTCAACCCTGCGTTTGAAGCAGCTTCCGACGTGTTCCGAAAAGCGTCGCTGCCATCCTCTCGCGTTGGCAACGCTCGGTGGTGGTACTTTTGGTACAGTTGTAGCAACGACAGGCCACGGTTCCGTGCCAAACTGCAGCAGCATAGGAGGTGAGCCACCCAACCCAGCAGCGCCACACCACACCCAAAGATCCAACACACCTTGATTTCTCTTCGTGGACACTACTCGAAGGTTTAAAGTTGCCAGAGAGGATGGCTGTCTTCAGTCTGTTCCATCTGGACGTCTTGCGAGACATTGATGGCAACGCAGAGCGACTCACACGCCTTGGGATGGACTGCTGTGCGTGCTGCTCGTTTTGGCTCTCAATGAAGCAATTGAGCTGTAGCCCACATTCAGCCGCTGCAACGATTGCGAGCGCCAGGTCATCTTGAGCACGCTGTGATTGTGGGTTGCGCGTAAAGACTGGGAACATGCACACCAGCGCATCTCCCGCAAACTTGACGACATCACCACCGTATCTGCAGGCAGAACCAGGTGAGGAACGTAGATGCTGTCAATCCATACTTGGACGTACTCAGTAACAATCGCAATGACTGGATCGAACAAGCTGTTGATGATGTTGGTCAGCAACGTTACACCATTCTCAAGCTTCGACAAGGCATCTGCGTGGACATGAGTGAGCACGATGGACATGCGTGTGAACATGCCGGGAAGACAGCGTACCAGCAAGCTTGGTGAAGCCAGATATATCAGCAAACAAGACAGCAGCTGGAAAGAATTCTTTCACTGGCTGCCGCAGACTCCGTGGGCGCTCCACATACATCTTGATGACGTGCAGCGGAACATACGTGGCGAGGTGCAGCGCAGACTCCAAGCCTGCCAGGGCAGAGGCAGTCATCAGTCAGTCAAGACGAGCTCATAGCCATAGCACTTTTCAACATGATGCGTACCGTCGTCCCCATCTTGGTAGGTATCAGCATCCAACCGGCTGTGACGGCGAGCCATTGTTCGACTCCCCGGTCCGGTGCAGTCGACTCAGTCGCTACACGACGTCATGGCAAAGCATGCCCTGCATAACACGCACGAATCAATGCAAAGCAAAAGAAACCATACGATGCCACCAAATGGGCCAGAATGAGGTGTGATCACAGACAGACAGAGAACCACAAAAAACCTGCTTCTGCACACACACCTCTCCTATCGCATTGAGAAGGCAGCCGCGTCCTGTCCACCGACGCCAACCTGGGCGCCAACCAAGCAACCACTCCGAAATCGAAGCTCAAAAACGAGGAGTGGCGGAGAATAGGTTTCAGCTTCCTCAAGAAGGAGGGGAGGA
>Ga0213833_1002786_pt1 | contig 11068 bp, 7 predicted proteins | sample SWATP21_FD_160575 | JGI IMG/M metagenome (GOLD analysis project Ga0213833, IMG submission 160575) | Coastal seawater microbial communities from Marineland, Florida, United States - SWA TP2 #1 | ecosystem: Environmental > Aquatic > Marine > Coastal | place: USA: Florida | collected 2016-08-14
TACTGCCCAAACCCGGCGAAGGCCCCAGCCCCGAAGAGCAATTGAGCGGCTTGTACGATTTGCGTTTTTTCGGAACATTGAATGATGGCGAGTTGATACGCTGCAAGGTCACCGGTGATCGCGACCCCGGTTACGGCTCTACTGCCAAAATGCTCTCGCAGGCCGCTATCTGCCTTCAGGCTACCGACAAGGCAACCACCGCCGGTGGTATCTGGACTCCCGCAACGGCTATGGGCCAGCCCCTGATCGATCGGCTGGAAGCGCATGCAGGCCTGAAGTTCGAGAGCATTAGCTAGGTTAATGCAGCGTTTGTTCCTCGTCGGGAATGCGGTGGGGGGGCACCTGAATTGATTCAACCAGGCGCCCCAGCATCACCGTCTTGCCCAGATAACGTTCGCCACCGGTGACCGTAAACTCGAATTGATAACCACGCCAGAAATGCGGCCGCCCATCGCGTCCGCGCTTGAGCCAGAGTGCTCGCAAGGCAACACTCTCATCCAGCAATTGCAGCTGCTCGCGCTGGCAATACATACGTGTTGCACGCAATGCTATTTCGCGCACGCCCTGCGCCTGCCAGTAGTACGCACCCAGCAGCGACACGACAAGCAACAAAACAATATCAGAAAATGAAATCATATTTTTCCATCATACAGGGTGATGGTCACCCCAACGGCAAATTTACTGAATCGGAAACTGGCAATAAAATATCGCGCCGCCATCGGGGTTAGCGCGATAGCCAATGCTGCCTCCGTGGGCCTGAACGATCGACTGGCAGATGGACAGGCCCACGCCCATACCGCCTTCCTTGGTGGTCACAAAGGGACTAAACAATTGTTCTTCCATTTCCGGGCTTAAACCGCAACCGCGATCAAGCACTTCAAAACCCACAAAATCGTTTTCCTTATAGGTTCTTATCCGCACGCCGCCGAAACCTTCAGGCGCATCGCGCATAGCCTCCATGGCATTGCGAATCAGGTTCAGGGCAATTTGCTGCACCTGTACATCGTCAGCCCGGGTCGCGGGCAAATCCGGCATCGGATCAAAACTGATATCCACTCCGTTTATGCGCGAGTCAACTTCTGCCAGCATCACCACTTCCTGCATCACGGTATTGATGTCCAGAGGAACCCGCCCCTCTGCCGTTGGCTTGCGTATGTAGCTGCGCAGGCGTTGAATCACATCGGATGCCCGCTGTGCCTGAATAACAATTTTCTCCAGTACTTCGGCGAGTTTCTTGCGGTCGATTTCGCTATTGTCCAGAAAACGCTGGGCTACCCGCGCGTAATTGCTCACCGCCGTGAGCGGTTGATTGACTTCGTGGGCAATACCCGCAGCCATTTCACCGCCGGTGCTTAAGCGCTCCATATGCGCCAGATGCTGACGTTGATTATGCAATTCGTCCTGTGCTGCGCTCAGTGCTCGCTGGCTGGCTAACCATTCGCTAATGTCGCGCAGTACCAGCACCATGCCGCCATCTTCCAGCGGTGAGCCGTACATAGCTACCGTAGCACCGACTTTGCCCGGCAGTGAACGCACATCAAGTTGCTCCACTGCAATAGCCCGACGCTCGGCCAACGCGCCGGAAACCCGCTCACTACTCTCAGTAAATTCCAGCAGCTCCGATAGCGGCTTGCCAATACACTGGCTCAACGGACGACCCAGCAAGCGCTCCGCTTGCGGGTTCAGGCTGCTGACTCGCTGTTTATCGTCAAGCCCGATAATACTTTCAGTGACGGCATTCAGTATCTGTCGGTTTTCGTCTTCCAGCTCGGCGTTACGGCGGGCCAGCTCCATCTCCAGACGGTGTATGCGCAGTTGGGTGTTCACCCGTGCGCGCACTTCCTCCCCCTGAAAAGGCTTGGAAACAAAATCAATAGCCCCCAGCTCAAAGCCCTGAACCTTGGCGTCGGTATCCGTCAGCGCTGACAGGAATATGACGGGAATGCTTGCGGTGGCCGGATCAGCCTTGAGGCGTTTGCAGACCTCAAAGCCGTCGATACCCGGCATCATGATATCGAGCAAAATCAGTGACGGAATCGTCTTGGCCGCTATCGACAGCGCCTGCTCTCCATCGCGCGCAGCAAGCAGGGTATAGCCCGAATTCTCAAGGGTTTTGTAGAGCACCTGCAAATTGGTCGGATTATCGTCGACCAGTAATACCTGCTCTTGTGAGGTATTTACGCGTCCATCCATCGGTTTCAATCTCGTTCCTGGCTATTCAGAAGGTTCTTCAAGCCCTGAAAATCGAAGTTCTGCAACATGGACCGTGCATGGCGGACAAAACCTGCGTACTCACCATCTTCCCGGGTTTCACAGAACTCATTCATTGCAGCAATATCGCCCAGAGCAAGCAGTTCCAGCAACGCGTCTGTGTCTTCCTTCGGTAGCGGCTTGCCCTCAAAGGCAGCGGTTCCACTGCCATCTGATTCCGCAAGGCCGTCAGGCTCTACATCCATTTCTACCGTCACCGATTTTTTGCTGTGCTCGGCGATAACACTGACCAGCTCGTCCATTTGCACCGGTTTCGACAGGTAGGCATCGCAACCCACGTCAAAGGCCTTCGATTCTGTATCAGGGCCGGCACTCGCGGTCACCATAATGACAATGGTATCGCTGAAATCCGGATTGGCCTTTATTCTCCGGGTACATTCGAGTCCGTCCATCTCCGGCATGCGGTAGTCCATCAACACCAGATCAACCGGGTGCTGCTCAAGCAAGGTTAATACGTCGGTGCCGTCAGCGGCGGCCAGCACCGTGTCGGCAACTTCCTCAAGCATCCCTTCCAACACCCTGCGGTTGTCGTCATTGTCGTCTGCGACAATGACGGTAAGCCCACTGACCTTGCGGCGGCTTGGCGCAATTTCCGGCGCGGCCGCCGGAAGGCCGCGACGCTCATGCTCTGACTCAATGCCTTCAGGCAGTGGAATGTCAAAACTGAACACCGTTCCCTTGCCGACTTCGCTGGACGCTGACAACTCGCCACCCATCGCCTCGCACAAGCGTCGGCAAATGGATAAGCCCAAACCCGTTCCCTTGCCGTCGTGTTCATTCACACGGCGAAAAGGTTCAAAAATACCTTTGATTTTGTCTGCCGGAATACCCGCACCGGTATCAATCACACTAAACAAAAGTGTTCTGTTGTCGCGATCATAATCCACGTCCAGCGTAACCTTGCCGGTGTCGGTAAACTTCACCGCATTGCCCAGCAAGTTCACCAGAATCTGGCGTAACTTGACCTCGTCGGTACGTACCAGTTCGGGCACTTTCGCTGCAATCTTGTGTTCGTAGCCTAGCCCTTTGGCATCCGCGCGCTGGCGCAGAATATCGCCTACACTGGTGAGAATATTGCGTAAATTGGCGGTATGCAGCGACACATTAACGGTGCCGCTTTCCACCTTCGCCAAATCGAGCACATCGTTAATCAGGTTTAGCAGATGCTGGCCACAGTTCTCTATTGCGTCGAGATAGCCCTGGCTTTCCTTGGGGAGTTTCTTTTGTCGCTGCAGGAGCTGCACATAACCCAGCACACCATTCAGCGGCGTGCGCAGCTCATGGCTGGCACTGGATAGAAACTGGCTTTTGGCGTGGTTAGCGTCTTCCGCCGTGATACGGGCGGCCACCAACTCCGCTTCCATGCGCTTACGCTCGGTGATATCACTCATAATGCCCATGGCTCGCACGGGCGTGCCCTCACTGTCAGCTTCAACAATGTCACCGCGGGTCAGAATCCAGCGATAAACCCCGGCATTGTCACGCACCCGAAATTCAAAGCTGATACCTTCGTCTTGCACATTGACACTGTTGAGAGCACTGCGCATTTCGGCAAAATCACCGCTGTGAAACATACTGCCGAAACGCTGCATGGGAACACCATCGACCGGCTGGGTGTAACCCAGGGTTTTGTAAAAGCCCTCTCCGATCACAATCACGTCACTGGTCATATCCAGGTCCCAGAGATGGCTTTGCGACGCATCCAGCGCCAGCTGAAACCGGCGCTCGCTAAGTTTCAGGGCGTATTCAGTCTGGCTCCGCGTCTCCACCATGTGATTCGCGTGTCGCGCCAGATCTTCAAATTCGGCGAAGGGCAGCTCATCAACATTGATCTGGGTAGAACGTTCACTGGCGAGGGCAAAAAACTCCTGAAAGCGATGAAAACCCTGGGCATTAAGGCGCGCCAGTCGACGCGCAACCAGCGTCGCAATCAGCATGAGTGCCAAGGCAACCGACGAGATAAAGAGAGTATGGCGCAACACCCTAGCCTCAAGCGCGCGGCGTTCGGCTTCCATCAATGCATAGTATTCGTCGAGGAAAAACCCCGCGCCCACCAGCCAATCCCATTCAGACTGATAGGTCACATAGGTCACCGCCGGGGACACGCCCTGACCGGATTCTCTCTGCCAACCGAGTTCCACCAGCGTGCCTTTGGGGCTACCCTCCTTTTGCAGCTCCTTTGCCACCTCCGCGATACCGGGCTGCAGTTTACCCACCATGGCCAGATTGTAGGGGTTTACCAGTTGCTTGCCCTTGCTGTCGGTAACGATCAGCACCGAGCTATCGGTATCGAAGGGCACCGCGGAAAGACGCTCTATGACTTCCTGCTGAATGCGTTCAATTTCATCGCGTAAATAAACACTGGCGCCGATATAGAGATTCAGGGGTTGGTAGTAGTAAACAAAACTGATATTGCGCTGGGCTGAATCACCGCCCGAGGTATCGGTAAACCGGAATTCAAGAAAATTCTGATTCTTCTCACGGGTGGCGTTGCGCACCTGCCGGGCAAACGATTTGAGAATGGCAGTCTGGCGCAAACGTTCGCGCGAATCCGGATGAAGCGGTGCCAACACCGTATCCCCATCACCATTCAGGGCAAAATAGAAACCCTTTTGTTGATGAAAACGCAGAGGCGCTATCGCATTGCGCACGCGAGCCTGAATTTGCTGCTGATTTTCGGTGGCAGCCGCTTCCTTGTGAATGTTGCCAACCAGTGCCAGTGCGACCGAAACCTCCTGCCGCAATTCCTGATACAGCCGCCGGTTGAGCTGGGAGCTTTTGTAATCGATGTAGTCAACCGCTTTGCCTACTTCGCGCTTTAGCAATTCTGTGCGCGACTCGACAAAGGTTTTTCGAAGATTGTTGGACTGCTCGGTGAAACTGTCGTATTCCGTGGCAATCCAGATGGCACCGTTAATTGCCACCGGCACCGCTGCCAGGGCAATCATACTGACCAGATAAATCTGGATCAGGCTTCGTTTTTTTCGCATATCGCTCCCGCCCGGTTCGGCGATTTCGCTAATAAACCATGCTACAACTGCCCCGCTGAGATCACCAGCCATTTCAATTCTGCCGCCCCTGATGCAACTCTTTGCTTTACCAATGTTTTCCAAGCGCTACAATGAGGGTTATGCTGGGCCAATTGCAGGGCGCTGCAGTCCATAAAAAGTCCAAGAATACGGGGTAAGGTATGGCGACACCGGAACCGACGGTTTTTATTGTCGAAGATGACGAGGCTGTACGCGATTCACTGCGTTTGATGCTCGAATCCCTGGGCCACATCGTGGCGTCTTATGGGCGCGCCGATGAGTTTCTGGAAGCCTACGACCCGGAACTGCCAGGCTGTCTGGTGCTGGATATCCGTATGCCGGGCATGAACGGCATGGAGTTGCAGCGCAAACTCAATGCCATGACATCCATCCTTCCCATCATTTTTGTCACCGGCCATGGCGATGTACCCATGGCGGTAGAAGCCATGCAGCAGGGCGCTGTTGATTTTGTGCAAAAACCCTATCGCGAGCAGGAGCTACTCGACAAGATCCAGAGTGCGGTAGCCCAGGACGCCGAAAACCGTCAGGAGCTGCAGGAAGTCCAGCTTATTGCCGGACGTTACGATGATCTAACCCCCAGAGAGCGGGAAGTCATGGAAATGATGGTTGACGGCAAAGCCAACAAGGTTATTGCCATCGACCTGGATATCAGCCAGCGTACGGTCGAAATCCACCGCGCACGGGTGATGGAAAAGATGAGTGCGCGCTCATTGGCGCAGTTGGTACGTATGTCTATGGCGATGAAGCAGAGCTAGCAGGCCCGCTTTTCAGGCCTCGCTGATCAATTTATCCAGCTCTGCAATGACCGCAAACAACTCGACGTTGCTTTTATCAAACGACTCTTCAGCCACCGGCAGCACTTCGCATTTTGCCGGCAGTGTTGCCCCCGTCTCCAGTAACTGCCGTATGCGCGGAATAAATACAAATTGCAGCCAGCCCTGCAGGGGCATGGTATCAACTGCAAAGGGTTCGGTGCTGGCCAGAGCCTCTGCGCCGGGCGACTCGGCAGCCCACAAACCGCTGTTTCGCAACGACGCTTCAAGGTCAATGAGCAGAGACTCGATCTGGTGGTGGCTCGCCATTGGATTACCTCGCAATCGTTTGTTCGCCTGCAGGGCAGGCTCCTACAAAACGCGTGGGAGATTCTATGTTTGACTGCAAGTCCTGAATGCTGGTCTCCCTCACCCTAGAGCCCTCTCCCAAGAGGAGAGGGAATCCTCCATCCCGATTAAGAGCGCCCCCTCGCCCTTTTGGAGAGGGGTTGGGGTGAGGGTTTGTAGGAGCCTGCCCTGCAGGCGAACACTCATTCAAACACCCGCCGAAAAGGCGGCAGCGAATCCAGCATTTTCTGACCATAACGCTTGGTCAGCACTCGTCGGTCGAGCAAGGTAATTCGGCCACTGTCCGACTCCTTGCGCAGCAGACGACCGCTGGCCTGCACCAGTTTCAGGGCAGCATCAGGCACCGAAATCTCCATAAAGGCATTGCCCTTATTCTTTTCAATCCACTCCGCCAATGCCTGCTCAACCGGGTCGTCGGGTGGTGCGAAGGGGATTTTCGCAATGATAACGTGCCGGCAGTAGTCGCCGGGCAGGTCAACGCCCTCGGCAAAACTCGCCAGACCAAACAGGGTGCTGCGTTCTCCTGCGTCGATTTTCTCACGATGAAGACGCAGCATTTCGTGCTTGGATGAATCGCCCTGTTTGGTAATCTGCGTTTGCAGATCACTATCCAGCCCCTCGAACACGGCCAGCATTTGCCGCCACGATGAAAACAACACCAGATTGCCCCGCTCTACCGCAAGCAGCTCCGGCATCATCAAAATCAGGGCCTCGGTATGCGCCTGGGCGTTGCCGGCATCGCACTCCATCGCCGGTATCACCAGATCAGCGTTGTCGTGGTAGTGAAAGGGGCTGGGAACGATGGTGCAGTCACTGATCTCGGCAAGGCCGGCGCGCATGGTCATACGGCCAAAATCCCCCAGGGCCGTGAGCGTAGCCGAGGTCAACACGGCGGCGTAGCAGCGCTTCCAAAGCGTATCGCCCAGGGTGTTGGCGGCCAGTATCGGGCTGCAGCTGATTTCCATGTCCAGCAGACCGCCGGCGCCTTCCACCATCCTTATCCAGCGCGCCATCGGCGGCTTTTCATCACTTGCATCTCGCTGGTAGTCACGCCACAAACCGGCCTGACCTTCAATGCGTCGCAACACGGTGGCAATAGCCGCCAGCCATGCTTCCAGCACTTCACGGTCGATATCGCCCTGGCGCTTGTCCAGTGCCTCTTCCAGCGCTTTTTGCACATCGTCAGCCTCGGCCAGTACCGCGTAGCAAGCCTGCATTAATTGCGCCGACTGCTTACGCATTGGCTCAGGCACAATACCGTGTTCAAAACGCAGTACATCGCTGCCCGCGGACGTTTCCAGGCCTTCGGCAACCCAGCCCTCCAGCAAGGGTGCGGCTGCCTGCATCGCTTCAAGCAGGGTTGCCATATGGCCGGCCAGGCTGTCGGTCGAACCGCGCAACCCGCTTTGGCTGGCCAGCTGGTCTGACATTGCCCGCACCGACCGCAGGGTCTGGTCCAGCCAGCGCTCGGACGCGTGGTATCGCAGCTGATGGCTGAAGTGATTAATCACTTTATCCGGCAAATGATGTGCTTCGTCGAAGACGTAAATGGTGTCTTCCGGCGGCGGCAGAATTGCCCCTCCTCCCAGCGCAAGGTCCGCCAGCACCAGATCGTGGTTGGCGACAATAACCTCAACATCCAGCAGATTTTCACGGGCACTAAAAAAAGCGCATTCGCGAATAAAACTGCAGCGCCTGCCGGTACACTGGGCGGGTTCGGTGGTCAGTCGCTGCCAGTTGTCGTCGTCAATGGCATCGGGCCATTGATCGCGGTCACCGTCCCACTGGCTCTTAGCCAGTGCATCGGCCATGGACTGAAAGAGGTGCAACACTTGCGCCTCAGGCTGCGCCGCCACTTCGTCGGGATAGAGCAACTGATTTTGTGCGCCACCCCCCGAGAGTTGCTGATCCAGCCGCGCATGGCAGAGATAGCGCTGACGCCCTTTGGCCAGTGCGAAATCAAAATCCAGACCGGAATGCTTGATGATGTCGGGAATATCACGCAGCAAAATCTGTTCTTGCAGGGCAACGGTGGCGGTGGCAATCACCAGCGTTTTACCGCGGGCGCGAGCAATGGGCAGGGCGGCAATAATATAGGCGAGAGTTTTACCTGTACCCGTACCCGCTTCAACAACGGCCAAAGGCTTGCCGCCTTTCCGGTGGCCGGCGTCATCATGGGTTATTGCTGAAAGGCTGCGCGCAATGTGGGCAATCATCAAGCGTTGGCCGTAGCGCGGCTTAAGCTCTTTGGACGACAGAAAGCGCGAATAGGCTGCCTGGATTTCCGCTTTCAGACTCGCATCAACCACCGTCTATGCGAGCTCCGCAGGTGGCAGGCGGCGCAGCTTGGCAAGCACCGCATTGGCATAAATAGCGACCGCCTTTTTGCGGTGATCGGCAGGAATGCCCGCCATGCGCTGCTCGAAAGCAAGCCGGGAAGCCTCGCTCAAATCCCCCAGCTCGGTCAACACATCATCGGGCAAGCGGCGCCAGTCGTCATTGCCACACTGCTGCTCATAGGCCCAGATATTGCTGGGCTGCAGCCGATAGTCTTCGATAATTTGCAGGTCAACTGCGGCGGCAACATCGGCCGGCGTTGCGAAATCTGCCGTCAGGGGTTCACCAAAATGCACATGTACTTTGCCCTTCTGGCCGCGAATTCCCAAGCCAATGCTTTGCAAGTCTTCAAATTCGGCTTTCAGATACACCCCTTCACTTTCGCGCAGGCTCAACTCCCGGGCTTTGGCAGCATCGCAGGGGTCCCACTCGTAAGAAATGGCAACCGGCACAATGCCGAGGCTCTGGATAAAGGCACCGAACTCCTCTTCGCCCTTGCGCTGGCTCATGCACAGCATTTTGATGATGGCGGGCTCAGTGGCATCAATACCGTCTTTGGCGCGACCTTCTCGCTGTGCCAGCCAGACTGTTGCGCGCTCTTCGCTTAGCGAGTGGCGTATGTAGGCCGACAGGTTTTTGTAGGCAGCCAGCATCTGGCGCGGACCTTTCGCCGAGCGTTTGACGATAAAGCTTTTGTTCAAACGCATCAGGTCTGCCGCGAAAGGCTTTGTCAGCAGGTTATCGCCAATAGCGATACGCACGGTGTCACCACCGTTATGATAGAGCGCATAGTTGACGAACGCCGGGTCCAACGCGATATCGCGGTGGTTGCTGATCAGCAACCAGGGGCGGCGCAGGTCGAGATTCTCAAGACCGGACACAGTAAAACTGGTGGTCGTTGTTTCAATCATGTCATCCATATAGTGCTTGATGACATGTTGCAGCTCACGCACCGTGGCCACGCCGCGCAACTGACGCTTCAGCACGGAACGCACCAGAGGTCTCACCAAACGGGGAAACCAGCGCTGCAGACGCGGCAAACGCAGTTTGGCTATGGTGTCGAGCAACTCAGCGTTTATCAGCAGCCGCTGCAACACCTCAGCGACTTCCTGATCGTTGTAAGGGCGTATATCGGAATAGTTGTCCATCAAAGCCAGAACCGTTTGCAGATGACGGCCCGTAGACTAGCGCCCGGGCCAAAACGACTGGCTATTCTACAGCAAAGTCTCGCCGGCAGGGCAGGCGCGGAGATTTTGTGGAAGTGAAGCCTTCCCGCGCATTGTTGGTGGTATGCGTCACCGATACCCCAATGCCGGAAACGCTGCGCTTATTCCGGCCTACAGTGCTAGTCGGTTCGACTGCTGGGCAGGCTCCAACAGACGAATTGTAGGAGCCTGCCTTGCAGGCGAATATTCTCGGAGGGCCTTGCCAAACAACATAGAATCTCCCACAAGCCGCGCTGGCCGTGAGGCGAGATGCCCTAACGCAGGAATTTAAGGTATTTGCCCACGCCGGAGCTTTCCATCTGCTCCTCGATGACCGCGCGGGTAATCAGGGGGTAGCCTTTTTCCTCAGCGAAATCTTCTATATTGCCCACCGCAAACCCACGTACAAAACGCGGCGATTTGGCCACCAGCTCAACGGCCTCCACTTCCCAATCCATACTGATTTTCAGGCCCTTTTCTTTTGCCAGACGGGTCGCCTCGTCATTGCTGCGCACCGCCGCCTTGGCTTCCTTGGCACGTTGGCGACTCCAGTATTCGGAATCGTCCGGGCGGGTAGCCTCATAGATGCCTTTAACATCTGGCATCTCGCCCAGTATTTTGACGAGATTGTCGGCCCAGCGCATGGGAATGATCACAAACAGCTCTTCAGGCTTGAGCTTGTTATTCATACGCCCACCCATATCACCCGGGGTGAGCACAACATTCTCTTCAAACCAGGGGCTAACAAACAAGTCGGTACAAAACGAACCGCCGGCCGCCGAGCCGGGCTGCACACCATCTTCAACGGCACGCGCTGCCGCTATCTGGCAGGCCCAGGCCGGTGTGCACACCACCGCCATCCAGTTAATCTCCACACCCTCGGGCACTTTATCCAGTGGCGCAGTGCCAATAGCGCGCACGGTGCCCTGTGGCAGTACAAATTTACCCGAGTTAAGGGCATGGGCGGCATCAAGGTTGTAGGCGGGAATGTAGTCGGTGAGTATGCGGCCCGAGCGAATCTGCTCGTTGCCCTCATGCACGCCGGTAATAAAGGCGCCGTGTACACAGTCCTGATGCTCGCGAT
>Ga0213833_1002787_pt1 | contig 11066 bp, 12 predicted proteins | sample SWATP21_FD_160575 | JGI IMG/M metagenome (GOLD analysis project Ga0213833, IMG submission 160575) | Coastal seawater microbial communities from Marineland, Florida, United States - SWA TP2 #1 | ecosystem: Environmental > Aquatic > Marine > Coastal | place: USA: Florida | collected 2016-08-14
ACCAGCACCAGCACCAGCACCAGCACCAGCACCAGCACCAGCACCAGCACCAGCACCAGCACCAGCACCAGCACCAGCACCAGCACCAGCACCTGCACCTGCACCTGCACCTGCACCTGCGCCAGCACCAGCACCTGAGCCAGCACCTGCGCCTGCACCAGCACCTGCACCAGCACCTGCGCCTGCACTCGCGCTTGAGTGTTCCACGACAGAGGCTTCGCCAGCCACATCAAACAAAGCCACGGCTTCACGTGACTCGGCCTCGGAAGCCACGTCCACGCCTTCTTCTGCGCCTTCAACAGTTTTACTACCCATTGTGAGCGCATCAACAACCGCACTGCTGTCTTGTTGACTTCCCACGCGAGCCAAGCACACCATGCCGAGGGGACTGCCATACAGGCCGGTCGAAACCATGGTAGCTCGGGCATCAACAACTGGAAACAGCGGGGGCTGGTCGTCCGCGAATGTGGCAACACGCCTCAAACGTGCGCTGGCGGTCTGGGTTTTCTTTGAAACGAGCCGCGTGGCACCAGCATCAAACAGCATGTCAGCAAGCTCGGAGTAGCCTTGCAGACAGGCCGCTGTTGCTGGCGTTGTGCCCAAGGAATCGGCTGTCACGCCAGTGATCTGCCAACGCGAGCCACACACACGGTGAGTTGAAATGTACGGTTTCACCAGCACGAGGTCAGGTATGGTATGAATGCATGGCCGCACGTACTGCAGACAGGGCGTAGCCTCTCCCGGTATTGTCGACAGCATTCACACTGGCTCCCAAGCGCACCAGAGCGGAAGCCACGGTTTTGAAGCCATACAACGCAGCAACATAGAGGGGGAACGTGCCAGGCACCAACGCCGGATTCAACGCTGACTCGCCAGCCTGAACCGTGTCACCTGTTTTCGTAGCGTCAGATTCGGCGCTTGCAAGACCCGTGGCAGTGATGAGCATGGCTGCTACGCCGGGGTCATCCTCCAACAGTCGCAACACCTGTGAGTCCGTAGACATTTTTCCATCGAGGGAGGGGAGCAGCGCCATTTCAAGAACAGAGTAGCGGCACCCGTCATGGCTCATGCAGTACATCGACGCCATGTGTGCAATCCACTCATCAATCGTTTGTCCGTGAAGGGATGCAATCGCAGCAAGCGGCGAAGGGGCATCTGCAACACCCAACGGCATGATGTCACCCACAAAACGGTGCAGCAACAAGAAGCGAAACCCACGCACTCTCTGGCTCTTTTGCATCGCCGTGTTCGCCAGTGGGGGGCGTGGGCTCACCCCCACGAAGCACTGGGTTGGTGGTGCTGCACATGATGCACAGGGCTGTGAACGGAGGGTTGTCCACAGTGCAGCAGGGACAAGACCAAGCCTCGGGGCAAAACTGGTCGCCAGGATGACCACCACTCGGCGCGGTGCCGTCGCCGCCACGCGGACCAGAGGAGCCACCGTCCAGTTTGCCCTCCGCACACTCATCACCAAAGCCGAGGCCGGCTGCGATGTCCGCGACGTCCTGCGAGTTTGTCCGGAAGCCGTCGTCACCGTCCACAGCGGTGTCACTGGCGTCGTCGCGGAACTCCTCCATCATCAGTGCGCGTGCAAGAGCGACACTGGGGTCTTCAGTGGCGCCGTCATCCGCAAACAGGCCAAAGCCACACATCTCACAGGTGCGTGACAGAGGCGCATTGTGGTACGTGCACTGCGAGCAGTCAACGCCTGCGCACAAGCGATGTGAGGCTCACTCGTGCCCCACCGTGCTCGCAAAGCCCACCTACCTTGCTCTGCCATTTGCAACGATGGTGCAGCCAATCGACGCCGGTCAGCTGCTTCCGCCTCACGTGTGTCTTGTTCTTGCGGAAGCCGCTTCCGCAAGGGGAATGTCATAGTTCGAGATAGTTCAGTTTGTAGTTCGTTTGGACGAACAGCTACCTTTTTTGTTGGGTCCTTCGCGCAGGGATTCGGTCGCTACGGCGATACCTGGCGACCACCTCCCATCAACCCGTGACACTGAAGCTGCTGCTACTGCTGGTGCTGAACAACACGTTGAGATGGAAGATGCGGCTGTTGCTGCTGAAGTGACTGCCGCAGAAGCGAAGGCAGCAGCAGAGGTTATGGCAGCGAAGGCAGAGGTTATGGCAGCGAAGGCAGAGGCTGCGGCAGCCGGAGCAGAAGCTGTGGTAGCCGAAGCAGAAGCCGCGGCGGTGGAAGCAGAAACTTCGTTAGCTAAAGCAGAAGTTGCCGTAGCTAAAGCAGAAGTTGCTGTAGCTGAAGCAGAAGCTGTGGCAGCGGAGGAAGAAGCTGTGGCAGCGGAGGAAGAAGCTGTGGCAGCGGAGGAAGAAGCTGTGGCAGCGGAGGCAGAAGCTGTGGCGGCAGAAGCAACCCTCGACGCAGCGGAGGCTGAAACGGGTGCAGCTGCCGCAGAGACCGATGTCCCTGCCGCGTCACGTCCCAGGTCAGAGTCGAACGGCGTGCCTGAAGAGCTGGATGGTGGTGGCTTCGAGCCCAAGGCTGCAAACTCGGATAGCACATGCGAAGCAGCTCCCGCAGTCGCCAGTGGTGAACGTGGTGAGGCTACAGCAGCGGAAGCACCCGCAGCAGCAGCCAGTGTTGATGACGCAGTTAGCGGCAGTGAGGCCACCGCCACCCCTGACGATCATGAAGCCCCTGGTGCTACGGGGGGGACTCGCCGGCGCGCGAACAGCCGCAAGAAGTTGACCACGGCCGCGTCTGTGCGCAGGACCAAAGGAAAGGTCGGAGCAGCCGCCGCGCGCCGCAAGTCGTTGATGTATGCCGGCAATATGAGCGCGTTGCACCACACACCTGCTCAAGAGAGCTCCTCGTTGGGTGCGCTGACGGAGGGGGAGGCAGAGACGGAGGAGGGGGAGGAGGAAGGCAAGACCGGAGACGCGGTGGCGCCAGAGGATGGTCGTGCGGGGCGACACGAAGGCTACATGCACAAGCTTGGGCACGTGTTCAAGACGTGGAAGCGTCGTTTCTTCGTGCTTGAAAAGGGCACGCTCACATATTTCACCAACGACTCATGCTCCAAGAAGAAGGGCGAGGTGGTGCTTGATCGCACCACGACCGTCCAAGGTGGTTCAAAGGGCAAGCGGCAGTGGTGTGTCCTCATCACCCCGTCAAGTGCGTAACGAGATTCGTTGGTGGGTTTCTGCGGGTGCATGGCATTGATTCTCCTTGTGTGTGTGTTGTCACAGCCGGAAAGGATTTGCTGGTCGATGCTGGAAGCGAAGAAAACGCCCAGGCTTGGGAAACGTGGCTCGATGCCCACGCCAAACTGGCGAGTGCGGGCGGCGCTGTTGCGGAGACATGGAAGTAGGAGTCTCGCTCGAGGGTGCGATTGCAAGGCGTGACAGGTTGTGTTGAGGTTGTTGCTGAACATACGAGTATTGCTTTCCTTTCCCGTGCACACACCGCCACACACACAACACCAAGCCTACACCTCATCCAACCACCATCCAACCACCACCAACCACCACACTTCAAGACTGACCAACGCGTCGAGACGCCTGCCAAGATGCCTTGGCCTTGTGCGACTGCAGCATGGCTTCGATCGTGGCGTTTGTTCGATAGCCTGCACGAGCAGGTGTTGAGGTCGTGGTCGTCGCAGGTGCTCCGTAGCGCCGTTGCGAGTATGCGTGGCGCTGCGCTGTCGCCGGACCCGTACTGGCAGCGTGTCCGCGGGTGTAGGGCGAAGCAGCGGTGATGCCACGACTGGCTGCGGACGCCGGCGTACCCAGGCTGCGAGCAGCCGCCCCACGTGTGTACGACGACGACGACGAGGGAGTGTACCGGTACGAAGGCGCCGTTGCAGCTGTGGCCGCGGGTGCGGCAGGCGTTGAGGAAGCCGCGGCAGAGGCGGCAGCACGTCGCTGTGCACTCACCGAGGCTGCCGTGGCCGGCACGGCCGACTGCGTGGCTGGCGTGGTGGCAGCTGACCGTGGTGGCGGCGGCTGAGCAGACCGGGGTGGGGGTTGTTGAGCATTGGACGCTCGATTGTTCTCTGCCTCCGCGTTCCTGAACAACAGCGGTGCCAATCGGCGTGAGTGGTGGCGCCAGCGCCAACATCCACAACCCAAGGCCCCATTGCCGCGCAATGTTGCGAGCTTGGCTTTGATCGGCGACTAACAACCCCAGCCCGTACCTCAAGGCGTTAACACTTGCATTTACCAGGCGCTGAAGGGCTTGCACTTCACGCATCAACCGAGGACCGGCGGCACCCGTCACAGCGGTGCCAGCCACGGACGCAATAGTGTCGACCAATGTTTTGATTTTTTGCTCAATGATCGTCTGAATGGCGCGACGTTCCTGCGGGAAGGAAACCCCAGTACCAACGTGCATGCAGTCATAATGAGAGCGGCGGCCCGAAACGCACAGGCGCAAACGGGACACACCTTGGCGTGAATGGTGCACTTGTTGCGCAGCTGTTGAAGAGTCTGTGCCTGTTGTTCCAACTGCCGGGACTTGGCCAACAGTTGTTGGTTCGACTTGGCTGCCGACGTGGATGCGTCACGAGTTGCAGCATCTGAGACAACACGGTGGCGTGAGCACATCTCACGCTCCACGGGAGCGTACATTCACAGATCACACCACACAAACTACGCAACACCGCACCTTTGTTCGACCGCGCGGTTTGCAGCTCCTCCTGTGTGGACATCGAGACACCATCATTAGACCGGGCCCCTGCCCATCGACACACATCCACGACCAACCACGCACCTCGAGGCGCTTCACCAAGCTGTTCTTCTCCTCCAGCCGAGACGCCATATCTGCTCGGAAGGCAGCATGCTGCGTGTTCATCTCCGCCAACCGCTTCTGCAAGGCGGCGGGACCATTCGGGCCCGTGTCAGGCTTGGACACAATGGACTGCTGTGCGATACGACGGTGGAGGCGCTGGATTTCCGCTTCCGCGGCCGAGTGCTCGGCGCGAACCGCTGCCAGTTCTCGATTTCGTCGGTCAAGCTCCGACTTGAGCCGGTGGCTGTCCGGAGACTCTCTGTCATCGCGCCGAAACCCGGCCAAGCGTGCCTGTGGGGTTCCAAAATCGAGAGGCCATGACGTTAACAGAGAGATGCAGAAAGAAAGAAACACAAAACAAAACAGGAACACGAAAGAGACAGGATAAACAAACGCTGCGGGAGCGTGCGCGCAACACAAGGAAGGTGGCCTGTACCTCGATTTCAGATTGCACGATCTTCTCAAGTTTCTCTCGAAGCAGGTACTCAGTGGATACCTTCTCTGCTTGCACCTCTTCCAGCACCTTGGCAAGGCGCCCTTGCTCTGATTCTGCAGCAGTTACCAAGCGCGTCAGTTCCTGGATCTTCTCTTCAGCGGACAACAGCTTGTCATCTCCATTGCTGAAGACACGTCACATCGACAAGATATGGACACGTGAGAAATGGCAACAAACAACACCCAGACGCAGCCTCACCAACCGCCTCACACCCCCAGCCTCATCCACAGCCACGCACGTGTCGCTTGTACTGGGCTCCACGCCAGAGCCAGAGAAAACAGTTTGCGTCTTGCGATACGGGCGGAACTGCTTCGTGGTGACCAACAACTGCGGTGGCACCGCGTCGGTGCCAGCACCAGCACCAGACGCACTACCACGCGAGTTGGACCCGTCTGGGTGTTTCACCCCATAGCGTGTGAGAAAGGGCACTTGGGTGTGTGTGGAAACACATAACAGTGTAGTAGCAAAGTCAAGAAACAGACGAGACGGGACGTACTTCTGCTGCCCGACGATCGGCCACTGCCCCTGCCCCAAGCACCCAGCGCCTGCTCCAGTTCATTGTTCTTGACAGGACTCGCGGCGTTATGCTCCATTGTGACACGCTGTAAGTGGATGAGAGCGACAGACTTTTCATCCAACTTTTCCTCCAGTTCCTGCTGGTGTCGATCATACCTGTCGCGCAGCACCACGATTGTTCACACCCGCCCACAAGCCCACCATGGATCAGATAACTCCCCAACACCACGCGGAACGAACAACCATGCATGACGTACGCGTCCAACTCGTCCTGGAGAGCAACAATCTGTTCGTCGCGCTCATTCAGACGCTGGGTGAGCATGACCATGATGTCACGCTGCTTCACAAGCAGTTTCTTGTACTTGTCCACTTGCGCCTTCTCCTCTTCGATGGTCTCTCGCTCCTTCTCGAGCTCTGAGAGCTTTTGCTCATACTCCTGCGGAGGGAGGGAAAACAATGAGCTGGACGTCAACACACGAAAGTGGGGGCGCACACGCGGGTGCAAAACATGGGACATCGCCGGATACGCACTGCACGGATCTTCTCTTGATGCTCTTTGATGGCATTGCGGAACGCAGGGGAGTCCTTGATGCCACCGCCTGTGAGCATCTGGCCCTTCAACACGCTGATGCGGTGCTCCAGTTTGCGCTTCTCCTGCTTTTCCCGCATGAAAGCGCGAGACCTCGCCTCCAACTCGCGAATAGCTGCCATCTGGTGTATTCCCAAGGAGCAGATAGACACAACATACACAAACGAGGGGTGAGCGAGCACGCATCAGTGTAGCACCGCTGACACAAGCACGGTGATTAGACGCACCTTGTCAGCTTCGGCCCGGCGCTTCTCTTCTTCCAACTCCAACAGCTTGCGCTTGTCGACCACATTCTTGTGGCGAGTCTCCAGCTCCGACCGCAGACGCTTCAGCTCGCGCTCGTACCTTCGCAGCAGTGACTTTTGATCCAAGTCCTCGTTCACGCGGGCCTCGTTCTTGATGTTCTTGGCACGGTTTGCGAACTTGAGCGTCGACAGCGACTCCACAAAGGACTCCAACGCCGGAGAAATCATGGCCATCATCGTGGTTTTGCAGTTGCCACCAAGGGAGTCCTCCAAAATCCGCGTCAACTTGCTGTCACGGTACGGAATGTGCTGTCGCCCGCGCTTGTCCGTCAACGCGGCAATGACGTTGCCGAGCGCGGACAAGGACTGCAAGGTTCCCGCACCAACCCAAACCCAACCGCACAGCATGAGTACCGCACACATCACATGAAGAGTGATGACAGCAAATAGGAGACCCTTGAGAGGGCATGTAGCAACACCCCCAACACCCTACCTGGTTGATCTTCTTGCTCTCCTCCAACCTCTGACCCGTGGCTCCGGTGAGGCGAACACGCTCAGAGCCTGCCAGATCCACAAGGTTCAACTTGCCAACCTTGAACGACTGCCGCACGTTGGCTTCAAGCCGTTTCAAGCCGTGTTCACCGTGTGCTCGGCTCTTCACAAGCTTGTGGAACTCTTCTGGGGACAACTCCTTGCCTCGCTCGTCGAGGTACGTGGTTTCGCTCTGCGCAGACGATGCATGGAGGGCAACCGTCAACACTCGCAGAGCCCTACATAACCACCCAACACGCCACCATACATGCACACATGCACACACACACGCACACGCACACACGAACCTGCTCCGCAATGATAATGAATACAGCGTGACTCCTTGATGACAACTCGTTCATGCGGGTAGAACCAGTCGCACGCATGAGCCCACCTCGTTCCATGAGGCCGTAGATTTCCTGAGGCGAGCGCACAACCCACTCGGACAGGCCCTCCACAAACACGCCCTTCTTCTTATCCTCTCGAATCACCAAGTTGCTGCGCTCTGGCTTCAAAAGATCGGAAATGACTTCGTTGTAAATCTGCAGGTACGACGCACGCACGAGGAAGCGCATGCGCGGGGACACAGAGCTCTGGATGTGGCGAAAGATCTGCTCGATCGCGCGGGGGATGATACCCCTCTCTTCAGCAGAGTTGAACCCTTCCATAGTGTAGGTTTTACCGGTTCCCGTCTGTCCATAGGCAAAGATGGTGGCGTTGTAGCCCTGCAACGAGGACTCCACAACCGCCTTGGCAGTGGTCTCATACACCTTGCGCTGGTTGCAGTGCTGGTCATACACACGGTCAAACGTGAAGGTGTGTGCTGTGTACGCGCCGGCCAACGCCGCGTCCTCGAGGCTTGCGTTGAGGTTCTCGGATATTGTGATTACACGCTCGGATTGGTCCACGCGCACCACGTTTTGAAAGGGCCGCTCGCCGTTCATTTCGCGAGGCAGCGGCGGCCGCACTCGAATCACCACCATGAAGTTCTTCGCCGCAATGTCGTGCACTGACTCCCCACGACGTGCCCAGCGCTTCTCACGGTGAGGGGAGCGCGAACTGGGCACCGCAGGGTCGGCATAGCGGTCGTCCATGACACCCGCTCCGGCACCAGCACCGTCACCAGCGCCGGCTGTTATCACACCTGGTCCAGCGCCAATGGACCCGACTCGCCCGGTTCCGACCCGGGGGCGCGCATCCATGCCACTGCTTCCACCAATTGGTGGGGCGTACCCGGGGCCAGCTCCACCGTATCCATTCGGCGGGTAGCCGTGCTGTGGCGCGTGGCCGTGGCCTCCGTAGCGGTACCGTCCGTACATGGAGACGCCAGGAGAAACCAGCGGCGAAAGGGCAACAGCTCCCGGGCGCACAACACACCAAGGCACACGCGGATGATCTGTTGGGAGCTGCGACTACGGATGGCCGAAGTGTGCGTACAGGCTCGGTCACACGCGCCTTTCTCAGTACGCCACTGCCCTGGGCTGTGGCGGTGGGATCGCGGGCGAAACCTGAATGGAAGGCACAAAATGTGAACAAGCGCCCCTTGAAGGCACTGTAGTTCCCACCAAGACGTGCCACGTCGGCACCACCGTACGTCCCTCGTCCAGTAACTGTGGCTGCCAATGCACGCACGACAGCCGGCTGGGTGCATTCAAGCAAGCAGCCCAGCTTCAAAGTCGATGATCCGTGTCAAGTTGGTGTGATTTTTGTGCTTGTCTACTTATGGTCTTTGTAATGACCACAAAGGACAGTGTACCCTGGTTGCACCGAGCTTTGAGTCCCGGCGGGCGCGCGTGTGTTGTGCAGACGTCACGAGCGGGTGCATGGCATGTACTGTGAGCGCCCTAGTATGTAGTATGGCCTAATTGGTTCTTACGCAGTCTTGGGTTGCGGCTGTTCCTATCTGCTGGTGTGTGAGTTGTGGGAGCTAGCCACTGGCTGTCCGCCAGCATGGAGAACTTGTTTCATGGCGCGCCAGCAGAGTTTGCGGCCCTGCCGACCACGTTGGACGCCGGTGGCGTGGATCTCGTGGCACCAGATGTGGCGCCCACCTCGCCGGCCGCGCGTGCATTTGTCGCCGTCTGTCCGCTGTCCGCTGGGCAGCCCTCGTTCGCCCACCACGTTGTGTTGCGGAGCCGCGGTGCGCCCTTTGTGGGCCTTCGCGTGCGCCTTCTGGCGCATGAACCTTCCGCAGAGGAGGCCGATGTGAGCACCAGCCCCTCCGATGCCGGCACTACCACAGCCACACCGTCGAGCCGCGCGTCGGAGGGCGTGGTGAGTGGTGACTCGACCGAATGGAGACGCCCACTTGCACAAGAAGCCCCAGCCTTTTGCGTGATGAAGCGTGCCGCACGTTCCACTGCAGGGGCGGCCCCAAGTGGGCCAGTCTCGTGTTCGTACACGACTGGGCTGTTGGGGTTATTGAACGGCACTTCACCCCCGCTGCCGTCCCACCAACGAGTCGCTGATATGGTTGTGATGGAACACGCCGGAGGACTGGGGGAGGAGACGTGCAGCGATGGCGTCTCTGAGGTGAGTAGTGGCTACGCATTGAGTGCTTCCCATCCACGTGGCTTGCCTGTTGCACCGAACCAGGGCCAACCCGGTTTGCTGCGGTGTGTTGCACCCTGCACCTTGCTTGTCTCCAGATAAAGCTGATCGTCGGCGGCGTGGGGTCTTGGATAGAGCTGGTCGTGTGCACGGATGGTGACCCCAGCACCGCAGTATGTAACGTCGTGCATGTTTGTGGTGGTAGTGTTCGTGATGAACTGGGGTGTTGGTTGGAAGCACAGTGTGCTCTTCCTTTCGCCAATCCATGACAGTGCACCGTGTGCAGGCGCCAATTGATGTCGACGTCTCGGTGAGCGGATTCTCCGTCGTCAAGTGCGTTGCGCGCTGCGTGCGTCCCTCTTCTGTGCGCTGCGCTGCTAACATGACCCTTCCCTCCACTCTACAGAGCGCCCCGTGCCACAGCCATTGTGCCGTTGCTCAATATCTCCACCCGGCTCCTTGCTCCGCATCCGCATCCGCCTCCGCATCCGCATCCGCATCCGCATGCACAGGGATCGAAGGCGGCTGAGCGTTTTCAAGATCTGACAGCGGGTCGCTCAGCCGCAGACAGCTCTCGCATCATCGCCGGAATGCAAGTGGAGGTGTACCAACTCACCGGCCTCGCCCTGGCTGCTGCAAGGCGCTTTGTTCAGGCCGGCGAGATGTTTGGCAGAGCCGAGGCCGCTCTGTTTGATTCCCCGCCGTTCACGTCTGGTGCTCCGGGCAAGGGGTCGTCAGACAGTGATTGTGCGCCGCGTAGTGCCGATGTTGCTGGCTCTTCCCAGTCCACGACTGTCATGGTGCAGGGTGAATTCCTCGACGCGGTTCGCGCTGCACTCCATCGAGCGTCGTCTTTGTGTCTACTGGCCGGTGATGGTCTGTCCCATGTCAACCAACTCCCAGACCGTTTGGTGCGTTGGCCCCTGCTGTGTTGTTCGCTTTTCTTTTCTTTTTTGTCTGTTTTTTTCTTTTTTTTTGGTTGGTGGTTCGTGTTTCGTTTCTTGTGAGGCTTACCGCGAGTCGCACTCTCGTACCATGCCACATGTGTGACGATGTTCACAGCTTGCGTACAGTCGCGCCACGGCGTACTACCAGCTCTTCGAGCAAGTTCCGACGTCAACCAGTCAGGCCGACCCCCTTGTGTTCGAGCAGCTGCCCCTTCCAGCTGTGACCACCCCGCCAACGTCTGACCTGACCAGCCGCTTGACCATGTTGCAGCCATGGTTCACCAAGTGCTGTGGGTCTTTCTTTCAGACCCGACTCCCTGCGCTCCGTGCCGCCGCTGTGCATGGCATGGGACTGGCCTTGGATGAGCTTGGGTGTGGTGTTGGCGAAGGCCTGATCGTGAGTCTGGACGATGTCGTTCGGTGCTATCCCAACGCGTCCCAGGAT
>Ga0213833_1002788_pt1 | contig 11065 bp, 13 predicted proteins | sample SWATP21_FD_160575 | JGI IMG/M metagenome (GOLD analysis project Ga0213833, IMG submission 160575) | Coastal seawater microbial communities from Marineland, Florida, United States - SWA TP2 #1 | ecosystem: Environmental > Aquatic > Marine > Coastal | place: USA: Florida | collected 2016-08-14
GCACACCATACACCGTACAAGCCCACGGCACAACCTCACCTGTTGCCCAAATACCTCTCGAACGAGCTGCGCCATGTCGCCGGCCAGCACGCACTCACTAGCACTCACATCCCGCCACGACGGGTGCCTGTGCTACGTTGAAGTGACTCGCTGATCACGACACACCGTCTGGGTATTTTCTCCTTACCCGCAAACTGATAAGCTGACGAGCTGGTGCCGTCCACCGTGGTGCTAGTGCTGGTGCGTCATGTGTTGTCGCAGTTGGTAGTGCCCTAGTCATTGATTGACGATCGAACAGGTTCATTTCGAGTTACCAACGCGAATGCACCGGAGAGGACTCCATCATGCTCAACTGAAGGCCACAGTATACATACCGCCATACACTTGCAAATCCAGCATGAAAACAGTGCATAATTTCAACCACCGGTCACTGTGTAACGGCCTGTGTCGCAGTTGCTGTGCTTTCTTGCTACTTGCTGCTTGGGTCCCAAGCCTTGGGAATCCCAAGTTGGGATGCCTGCGTCTTGCGGCAAGACTCTTGCCCAAAGTGAGCCGCCACGGTGGTGCGAGCACATCATTGTCTGGGTGACTTCGTGTGTTGTGTAACGTATTGCACCTCATCCTGGGCACAGGCGCGTGTGCGTGTGGCTTCGTGTGTGGTTGCACTTGTGTCTGTAGCAGGTGTTTGTTGCACACTTGTGGCCCACAAGTGAACAGTGCGTTCGATTGGTTCCGTTTATAACATGATACTCATTGTAGGCTAGCACAACAGCCAGGGTTCAGCGTACAAAACACCACAATTGATGTTTCAAGGGACATGCAGCACACTTGAAAGTATCTGTCCTGTGTGTGCTTTCAATGCTATGGCGCATTGCTACAAGACACAGGCTGTCACACAGCAGATGAGAGTTTCCAAGAAGAGAATGACCAAGAAGCGAGCTTCCAAGAGGATAGCCTCTCATGTTACTACGTACCCCACCTCAGAGTCTGGTAGAGCCAGCACGACCTGTTCGCAAAGCACTTGGCTCTGTGGCCACTACTTAGCGATTTGTCGGAACGAAGTTGCTGTACTTCATGTACAAACCAACTGGCATGTGGTCACGTGGCTCACGTGATGCAGCTGAGATGAGCGCCTGCGTGTCACCTCCTCCTTGGTGGAAGGGAGAGGAGGTACTTCACAACGACGACGTGGCCACATGCTGCAGCGGAGAAGAGTGCTTCATTGCCATTCACCCCTGGATCAACTCCTGCAAGAGAGCATAGGCACTTCACGATGGCGATGCAGCCCTGCTTTGCGGCGAGAACCAGCGCTGCACTGACATCAACTCCACGCTCAGGTGGAAGAGAGCACAGGTACTTCACAATGGCGAAGTAGCGAAACTGTACGGCGAAAACTAGTCCTTTACTGGGATCAACTCCACGCTCAGGTGGAAGAGAGCACAGGTACTTCACTAGTGCAAAGCGTCTGTTCAACACAGCACCCATGAGTGCTGCGTTGTTTTCCGTGCCTGGATCTACGCCACAATCGGGCGGAAGAGAGCACAGGTACTTCACGATGGCAACGTGGTGGTTGTCTGCGGCGCGAAGGAATGCCTGGTTGATGTCACCAATGACATCAACACCTTGCGTGGGTGGAAGAGAGCACAAGTACTGAACGCGTGCTAAATACCCACATTCCGCAGCATCGACAAGGGTTGCATCCGCTGGCTTGGTGCCATACACACAGTGTTCTACAGCTGCTTCAAGTGCCCAAGCCTTGTCAACCCCAACACCAACTCCACGCTCGGGTGGAAGAGAGCACAGGTGCTGAACAACGGCAAAGCGGCCATTCCCTACCGCTGAAACAAGTGCCCGATTGTCGTTGGCGCCTGGATCGACACCTGGCAGAGAGCACAGGTGCTGCACAACAGTGAAGCGGCCTTTTTCGGCAGCAGAAACGAGCGCCTGGTTCATGCCAGTCGCTGAAATAACACCATGCTCGGGTGGAAGACAGCATAGGTACTCCACAATTGCCAACCACCCATGTGATGCAGCGGAGATGAGTGCCTGTGTCACATCAGCCCCTGGATGATCACCACGCTCGGATAGAGCGGAGCACAGGTGCTGAACAACTGCCAAGTGGCCGTGCGCTGCGGCTTCGCTGAGTGCCAGGCCGCCTGGATCAACGCCACGCTCGGGTGGTAGAGCGCACAGGTACTCGACGACGGAAAGGTAGCCCCTGGATGAGGCACGTACGAGTGATCGATTGTTTGCGGCGGCGGAATGGGTACCACGCGCGAGTGGAAGCGAACACAGCTGCTCGACAACGTTAACGTGACCGTGCTCGGCAGCCGAAATGAGTGCCCCATTGTCAGCGGCGCCGGGATCGACACCCCGCTCGAGTGGAAGGGAGCACAGGTACTCCACCATGACCGCATTACCACCCTTTGCCAGCGACCTCAGGATCGAGTTGTTGCTAGTGCCAGGCCGAACACCACGCGTCAGTGGAAGCGAGCACAGGTATTCGACAACCGCCATGTGGCCTCCCGTTGCGGCCTTCCTCAGAGCTTCGTTGTCAGCGGCGCCTGGGTGGACACCACGCGCGAGTGGGAGAGAGCACAGGTACTTGACGACTTCCAAATGACCATGGCCTGCAGCCCAAATCAGGGGTTTATTTTCAGCATGAACATGAAGCCCAGGCGAAACCGAGCACAGGCATTCAACAATCTGTTTGTGGCCAAGCAACGCAGCATGTCGTAACGCTGAGTGGTTAAGGGCGTTTGGGCGTGCGTTAGGAAGTTCACACAGGCGGTTGCATATGGCCACATTCCCAATCCAGGTGGCCCGAGTCAGCACCATCTGGAAATTTTGCTGTGACCAGGCATGTCCTTGCTGATTCACCAGTACCCGCATCACCAACCACCACCACCCCTTGGAGCTCAGCTCTTCCAGACCTTCACGCTGCAGCCACTCAGACATGGCCCTCGTCCACGGTGCCGTGCTCCAAGCCTTGCACTTCACCAACTTCGCCACCGTGGACTCCCGGAGAAAGTTTCCAGTCAAACGAGGAATCTCCCGAACGCTCTCCCAGACACCTGTGCGTGGACCTAAACACTGCAGGTGACTACGAATGACATCACGGAACGAATGAGAGGGAACGGTTGGAGCAAACCCCAACTTTTTCATGGCAGCTGCGGATGGAAGGCACAAGCGGGAGAGGATGACCACAGAGGCAGGTCGAATGATCCCATGGACTACATAGTCTTCTGCTGCCTTCACGTGGTCCACATTGGACCCGAACAACACCGACACGTCCAATGTGGCGTCAACACGGTCGAGGAAGCCAGAGGTGGGGACATGGTGACTGGGATGGGCCCCCAGTTCACACAGCACAGCACTGCCGTTCCACACTGTTGCGGGGACGTCAGCGGCGAGGGTGAGTTGTGCAGCACACGCGTCGTGGGCCAACGACTCGTGGCGTTGTCGCGGTGGCTGCGGCATACCAACTTGGTTGTACCGCACTCGCATCCGTGTGGAGTCCACGCTGTGGACCATGTCCCATGCCATCTTGGCGACTGCTAACTTGGAGTGACAAATGTCCGTTTTCTGCTGCGCACAATTGGCACTTGAACCGCTTGATGCAGGTTCCTTGTTCATCAACACCTCCGCTTCAAGGCAAGGAAGGGAGTGCCTGTCAGAGTAGAAAACACGTTGAGTGCACACACGCGTGGCGGTGCCCATGGCTCGGATGCTGTGGCACGCTGTGTGCGCGTGAAGTTGACACTGACACACTCTTGCGACGGCGGCTGCTGAAGCGACACACACGAGGGGGTTGGCCTCGTTTTCACGACTGAGCATGGCGTGGTGTCGGGGCCAGAAGCGTGACAGATACCTGCACCAGAAACAGTTGAATCCATGTCACGTGCGCTTGTGGGATTGCCTTTGCAATCGCGACAAGGTACAGCTGGTTGCAGTTCGTGGGTCGCAATGTGGCTGACGTGGAGTGGCATGTGGCATGTGGCATGTGCCGTGCTGTGCCTGGCTGCTGTGTTACATCTCCACAGTTCAAGCCCTTGCTGATGCTGGGCACGTACCGATGGACCCTCATCTTGAAGGAGTACAAGCCACATGGCCTTGGGCCCGGACCACTGGAGAAGTTGTTCAAGCGAGCCGCGCAACCGGATGGAAGTAACCCAGGCGCTGTGCGCCTTCGAAACTGGAACCGCAAATTCCAAACTGATTCTACACGTTTGTTGCAACGTGTCTTGAACCCCAAGGGGCGAGACATTAGGTGTGTCGTCCAAAGAAAGCTCTGGTTGTTGCTGTTGCTGTTGCTGTTGCTGTTGCTGTTGCTGTTGCTTGTACGTTTCGATGGGTGTCTTTGCGCGCTCACCAGTGTACGTGTGTTAACAGGTACATGTTCTACGAGCAATTTCTGGAGATGGTGTTCAGTTTTTGTTCAGCTTCACATGCCCAGCTGCCAGGCCTGGCACTGCGGTTGTTCAACCCAGAGCTGACGAAGATTTCTCCGGCTAAAGTGGGGGCGATTCTGCGATTCCTGTGGGGCGACGACTTTCGCAACACCAACAAAGAGCTGCATGGCTTGTCCTTGTATATGTCCGTTCACACGCGTGTATTGCGTGCGCGCGCGCGTGTGTGTGTGCGTGTGTGTGCGTGTGTGCGTGTGTGTGTGTGTGTGTGCGTGTGTGTGTGTGTGCGTGTGTGCGTGTACGTGTGTGCGTGCGTGCGTCCGTGTTTGGATCCCCTCGGAGCTTTGCCTGGCCTAACGCACCAGGTTGTCGTTTCATGTGCAGCAACGTGGACGAGTTCAAGGGCAAACGAGTGGAGAAGCTAACGCGAGACGAAGGGCGTGAAAAGCGTGCAAAGGGCGAGCATGTGTCTCCTCGGCAGTTTGTGGTGTTCATGCATCGCTACCCAGCATTTGTGTTTCCGCTGTTGGCGTTCCAGCGGCAGTACTTTCGACGAACCTTCGGGGAGCGGTTTTGGTATAACTGGCACTGCAAACGCGACCTGGCTGAAGCTGAAGATGATGTCACTCCTCCTGGTTACTACGTCGACAACCGACCCCACGCACGCATGCTGACTGGTCGCATGTTTATGCTGGATGTACGTTGCACGTTGCAACCTCGTGCACGTTGCACGTTGCACTCGGACCACTGATCCGGATAGATAGATGTCTGCATCGTGTGTGGACGGGTGGCGAAATCCAAAACGAAAGCTCGCATGCTCACCTGCGCCTGTGTATGTTTGCGTGTGTGCCGTGCCAGACGATATTGTCGCGTGAGATGCGCATGCGGCTACCAAGCGGCCCGGCGGTGGTGATACCACAGCTTGAGCACCTTCGAGAGCGTCTTGAAGGGGTCACCCCAGGCGAAGCGGTTCGCATGGTGTACATTCCATCGCGTGCGCCGTCGACGGTGTGCATCGCCTGTGGGTCAAATATCGTGTACGCGGAGCGCACGGTGCATGCCTACACGCGCAAACTGGGCGAGCCGTCCTTGGAGGCCAGCAGCGTGATGTCACACCGTTCGATGAGGTCGGTGAAAAAGTCACGGAGAAGTTCAAGCCGCCATAGCGTCCGCAGTGGCACATCCGCGCCCCCACCCAGCTTGCTTGGAAGGCTGGCCGATGTCGCCGAAGAGTCAGTGTCTTCCAGCGGCCGTGTTATTGACGCAACTGAAGCTAGTACTGGTGCTGGTGCTGGTGCTGGTGCTGGCGCTGGTGCTGGCGCTGGTGCTGGCGCTGGCGCGGGCGTGCGTGCAGGCGTGGGTGACAACAACTCCCCTGATGACGGTGCGTCTGTTCGGTCGAAGCGGCGGAGCACAGGTTCACGGTCCGGGGCTGTGAGCATACCTGGCTCGGTTGCTAGCGGCTCTGTCGGACATTTGCACGTGGTTGATCGACACGGCAGGCGCACTCGGGCACGTCCGGATGTTGCACTCGACCTGCAAAGCGTCGCGTCCGCCAAGTCACGCCTTGACAAGTTGTTGGCTGCTCCGAAACGCCTGGATACGGGGTTTTGCACCGGGTGCCAGAAAGCCATCATGGAGACGCTTGCAAATAAGTACGTTATGAGCATGTGTACGCATGCTGGGACGTGATGAGCTCACCCTGCCGTGTTTTTGGTGTATCAGGTACGGCTACAAGTTTGCGCATAGTATCATTGAGTTGGCCAAAGTGCAAAAGGTGCCCACAGACATTGAGAATTGGACAGGTCGAAGGCAGGCAGACACACGTGGACCGTACGTGCACGACTACTGGGGGCCGGCACCTCTTCCTTTCCCTTGTGTTGAGTTCTTTGTTGGTTCTTGTTTTTGCTTTTTCGTTTCCCTTGGTTGTGCATCTGGTTGGGTTGCGAAGCATGAACTCACTTTGCGTTGTGTGCATGGGTTCAGGGTGCGCAAACATCGTACACCAGAGCCAGACTTTGTGGCAGACCACACCCTGTACGAAACAAAAGAGGCACCTGATGATCGTCTTGCGCCACTGGAAATTTGGTATCGATTCTTTGATGAAGGTGCGTTCACCTGGCGTGTGAAGCGGCAAGCGCTGTGTTTGATAGCGGTTTGATTTTGTTCCATCAGGAACCGAGGAGTACTTCTACTACAACATCGCAACTGGGGAAGCGCAGTGGAAGGAACCAGACGAGTATTTCCTCAGTGAGGAGAACCAGTTTGGCATCAAGGAGGAGGATGTGATGTCACAAGTGGAGGCTGACGACTTCGAAGTGAAGACACACCGCATTTAGATGCATGCCAACCTCGTCAAATTTTGAATTTTGTATTTTGAAACTAATTTCCCTTGCTGTGTTGCTGCGCAAGACAGTGCGTGTTGGTCTTCGCAACTGACACCTGCACTGCGTCGCCTCCAGGTGCGAAACATGGACCCCGACCACAGCGAGGAGGAAAAGGGGGAGAGCAAAGGAGAAGAATGGAAGCACTTGTCCCAGACTCAGGTGGAGGAGCTGCTTTCAGACGAGTTGCGTGACAATCCCGAAGACCAACGCAGGTAAGTGATGCACTGGCCGCTTGTGTGTCGTTCAGCTTTCCTTACCGACCAATCCCACCCACAGGACTCTCGCAAGATTCCTTGATCTTGAAGACAGTGATGTTGACCTTCGTTCCCACATTTTCCTTGACTTTCACTTCTACAACCTCCAGTGCGTGATGCGATCTGCTTCCCTGGCTGCGCCTCCAACGCATAACGCTTGTGTGTGCGTGCGTGTCGCTTTGGCTGCCCAGATTCGCACAGGAAGTCGGCTTCTCCGACCTGCAAGTCTCTGTGTTTTTCGGCATTATGAAAGAAACCCTTGACCATGCCTCGAGAAACGGTCGTGAGTGGGAACCCTTGCAGGACAACTTCAACTTTTTCCGGCAATCTCTGCTTCGTTACGCCGATGCCAGCGAGCCAGTGTTTCCGTTCGACGCTGTTCGTCAAATCACATCGTTTGCGACAAAGAGGTAGGGCAACTGTGGGGGGCCAACGCACTTGTCAAGTGTTCTTGTGTTCGCTCATTCCCATCGCTGGCTGCCCCCGACCCACCCCCAACAAACACAACAGCTTCTACCGGCACTACGCCGCGTACTCGATTGCAGCGTCGTCAAAGCAGGAAACCCAAGAGATTCACCGTGATGCAGTCGTGGAAACGCCGTTGAGACCCCAGCCGCTGTCCTTGGTAAGCATGCACATGTGTTGCAAATGGTTGTTGTTCATGAATGTGTGTTGACGAGGCGCTGTGACGACCTCTCCCGCATGTGGCAGGCCACCGCACAGTAGTAGCAGCAGCAGCAGCAACAGCAGCAGCAGCCACACGAGCACCGCCTACATGAGCCCGAATCCTTCGGCTTGGGAAATGGCAGCTCGTAGTTTTCGTTCTAGCTTCTCCTTGGAACTGTATTCAGGCAGCAAGAGGTGATTGAAACACGTGTGCGAAGTTGGAAGCCTGGACATCGCAGCCGCACCACACAACACAGAGTACGGCATCGGTTCCAGTGAGGTCACATGCGATCACACACCACCGCAGCACACGTTCGTCATCACACAAGAGACACACTAGAGACACACAAGAGACACACGAGACACCACCCACCACCCAAGCCACGCCTTGCCCAGCGTACATCTCCGAGTCCGGGCCCATGCGAGAAATGACAAACCGCAGGCTTCCAAGCCCTTTGATGGGCGCGCGGTCACTTCCGGTAGCAAACGAAAGCAGCTGACGTTTTTCGCTCTGCAACAGGAACAAGAGCATCCACCCACCCGCGTCAAGGTAAAGGCACTCCGCGCTGTGTCGCTGAGGAGCTACACAGACGCCAACATACCTCGGACAGGGAGTGCACAACGTCCCAAAACCGATGAATCGTGGGAGAATCTGCGTCGAACCCGTCTTGGTAGATCGCGCCTTCTTCCAGGGCTTCGAAGTCCAGGATCTGAATGAGTGCAGCAGCACACGTTAGCCCCCCGCCCCTCCCCTAACCACAAGAAGCAGCAAACAAGACGACGCACTCGGCTTCCACAAATCAACAGTTCAAGCTCTTCCGGACGGAACAACTCCAACGCTGCGCCACCACACACTTTCTCGAAGCCACGCTTGAAGGCGTCAAACTGACGCGCCACCGACGACGTCATCATGTAGTCGATGTACAAATCCACATACTCTGGGCACCAGGTTCCCACAGCACAGCACAGCACAGCACAGCACAGCACAGCACAGCACAGCACACTGGTTGGCACACATTGGATGCCTCCCCCTCCTGCTCTGTGAAACCCTACCTTTGCGGTTGTCCTTTGTCACGGTGACCTCGCTACCACCAGGTTTCAGTTCAACCGTCTTCACTTCGCCCCACACCTGCCGCCAACATGTGTGCGCGCCAAGATGAACATGGTGAAGATGGTGAACGTCAGCACAACCACGGCACCATCTCCGATGGGTACCTCGACATCAACTTCAAAACGAAGGTCCATGTCTTCTGCGACGTCGCCTTTATAGTCGAGCAGAGCCTTCAGACTGGTTGCCTCGTCCGGAAGAACCTACACCCATGCAACGGTCAGGAGCCAACACGCCAACCAACAGCGCCAAGGCAAGCACCATGGACGTTTCATACAGAGAGGCCATCGTGTGCTCGAGTGTTCACGTACAGTTCGAAGGTCCTGCAACGTTGGCTTGATGCCGCGAAGCTTTCGGTACACGACCATTGGGAAGTGTACGTCGAGAATAACGCCGTTGTAGATCGCCAAGCCAAGCAACTGTGCAAAAACAGAACGTTAGTCAGTGCCACCCAACATGCGCCATCGCACACATGGCACTCACGATGCCCACAAGCTCGAACTGCACATTGGCTTCCAAAGAAGCACCGTTAAACCACATGAAGTGGGTGTCCTCATCGAATACAAACATTGCTGGGGATGGCAGCACATCGTCAGACAACAATCGACGCAACGCACTCCCCGCAGACACCGATGCAAACTCACCGTATCGCTTGTCGAACAAATCACGAAGGAGGACTTGGAAAAACTCCTTGCGCACCCCGCCCTCGTCAATTCCCTCTTCTCCACGGAACTTGACCTTGAGGGGTTTCTTGAACTCGGCGGCGGGAATTCGCGCAATCTTCGCGTGGGTCAGGGGCATGACAAGCAATTGGAGCGGGCCATGTCGTGCGTTAGTGCAGGCAACAACAACATGCGGAGCGACATGCACGTTCTCACTGACAGAACAAACACATGCACAAACACATATCTGGTGCAGACACAACGCGCGCGCACCTGCTGAAGTGTATCAGTCAGCACTTCCTCGCGCCGAACTTCGACCTGAAGATATGGCCGCTGTGCAGAAAACAGAGACCTGACCCACATCGATACGCTCGCTGTCATGACAAGCCGCACGGGCCAGAAAGAGCAACCCCTCGCACCTCATGAGGTTGGCTCGCTGTTGGACGGCAGCATCAAGCTTCAGGATTTGAGACTTGGACGCGGCGTCCAGGAGGAATGGGTGGCCACAGAAAGAGAAGGTAGACCCAGTTCCTTGTTGCTCCATCTTTCGACTGGTCATCCAGCGCTTGAAGTCTTGCTCCATGGGCAAATCTTCGTTGACAACGTCATTGTAGAACGATGCAAACTCAATGCGACGAGCTCCATTCTCACGGAGGGCTGTTTCGTTGGCTTCGTCTGCAAGCAACACAGCAATCGGCACAAAAAGAAAGACACACACCGGAAAAAAAACAAAAACCCGGGGCGGCACTGTGACTGTGGCGCAACACACCAACGACATCACTCGCTTGAAGCGAAAACGCACTCAACACGCCCAACACAGTGACAGCGGGGGAGATGGCATCAACCGTAACGGTGTCGAGGGCGTAGAACCGCACAGTGAAGAACTGCTGAATGCAATCCACGACGAGGCGCAACGCGGCCGGTGGAGCTCTGTTGTGCATGCACGGCGTGACCATAACACAAGAACACCGCACGGCTGGCCGACACATCACGGCAAAGCACCTTCCGCCACACGTACCTGCTCCACCACTTGCGAAGCTGTTCCCGCGACGACGTAGCCCACGCCTCGATCAGACTGCACAGCTGTGACAAGACTGGGTCATGGAAGTCCGGATCAAGAAAAGCAGCGTTTTGCGTCATGATGACAATTTCGCGCAACTGCAAAGATAGGCACAGGCACAGGCACGGGCGCGTGCGCACGCCAGAGAGAGAGAGCGCGAATGTTACTGGTTGTTCAATCATCGAACTGAAACATGTGGCACGGAGCAGCCCCGCCGCCGCCGCCGCCGCCACCACCACCACGAACCGCAGTGAGGTTCAAGGGGCGTGTCCGCATGCCGTCAACCCAGACGCGACACGCTGACAGCACTGCACTGTGCACACCGGTGGCATCCTGAGGTGTGAAATCAACAACAACAACACAACGACATCAGCACATGTATTCCACACTTCCTTGTCACGTGCCCCACTCAAACTGCAGCGAGAGACAGCCCACGAACGCATTGTGCAAGTTCGGAGAACGCCGCACGGGCTTCTGCGTAGTTCACATCTGTTTGGTTGGAACATACAAAGCAACACA
>Ga0213833_1002789_pt1 | contig 11065 bp, 5 predicted proteins | sample SWATP21_FD_160575 | JGI IMG/M metagenome (GOLD analysis project Ga0213833, IMG submission 160575) | Coastal seawater microbial communities from Marineland, Florida, United States - SWA TP2 #1 | ecosystem: Environmental > Aquatic > Marine > Coastal | place: USA: Florida | collected 2016-08-14
CATGAAAAGGGAGGCCAACACCCGAAACAGAGAAGCATAGCGTAAAGGATTTGCCCGACAAAGATAATACGCCGAAGCAGCGATGGGCGCATAGAAAAAGCCCGAGATAAGAGCAAAGCTCCACATCTTTACAGACGAGAGCTTTCCTTGCCACATCAGCAATAAACCGAGCAACACAGGCAGGGGCAACCATAGCAAGTAAAAAGCACGTCTTACGCGCCTGGAAAGGGTTTGTGCCATCTAATTTCGAATCTCCACACTGCCCATAATGGCCTCACCTCGAATGATCAGCTCAGGTGCGTCACTATCCAAAGGTCCTTGTCGAGTGTGGTCTTCAATGCTTCCCAAGATAGGAGTGGCTTCGATACGCAGCCGCCAATGCTTGGGGACTCGAAGCTCCACAGAACCCATGATGGCTCTTGCGTCGATTTCAGCCACAGGCCCAGCCATTAAGGCTTCGGAAAGATCGATCTCATAGCTTCCCATTAAGCTCTGTACAGAAGCTCCCTCGAATACCCCAGTACTCAATTGTATGCTCTTGGCGCCCATCAATACCGTACCTTGTATAAATTCTGGTGTATTTTCCTTTCCAGAAACACGTGCTGGGGCAGATACCGAAACGTGTGCAGAGACACTTGCCGGAGCACGTGTTGGTTTTCGACGTCGTCTGGGGAACATCACCCAAAACCCAAGCAATATCAGTAGCCCTGGCCAAACATAATCCCACTCTAGAAAGACGATCTCCAAAGTGTGAAGTTGGAGGGCACCACCAAGCAACATCAAGATCAAACCGTTTATACGAGAATGTCCATCAGGAAACAAAAACTTGATTAAGCCTACAACGATCAAAATCGAAGGCCAGTACAGATGCAAGTCATACTCTGGCAAGACGCCCATTTTTCTAGCTAAAAAAGCCCCACCAACAACAATAAATAATAAACCAAATCCAAAAGAACCTCCTCCACCCTTTCTCTGGGTAGCCTGTCTATTGTGTGTTTGTTCCGTCATTTTAAGCTCCTTTAGCGTTTCAAACGCAGCTTACTATAGAATCTCATGTGCCTTGTGGCCCATCGTTTTCAATCTGATAGTGAAGGGAAAGGCACACTTGGGATATGTCGTGTTTTCTTCAGACAAGTGATTGATGTTCTTCCTTGCCCTGTCTGTTTTGCATACTACCCCACTTCTCAAAGCAAAACCGCTCTGTTTCGGTGAATGGCTATCCTCTTTCGGTGAATGGCGAAGCTCATCAGGTCAGATGGTATCTCAGCTCCAGACAATAAAACTCACTCAAACAAACTTTCGGCCAATGGCCTTTTTGGATCGGTGGGTGGAGAAGTCTTATCTTCTTCTCGAAAAAATCATAGCATACAGCCCCATTCATTCGCAGTAAATGGGTGTTACGATTTTGTCACGTTGGCTTTGTAGAGTGGTGCTCATTCGAGCAGATGAAGTGCTCTTGAAGGTCTTTTTATAGACTTCTCGGTGGCCTTTGTGGCTTGATTGTTTTTCTCTTCTTAGACGGACTTGACTGCATGGTAATGCACTGCTACCGTGCCGAAGTCAAAAGGATTCAAAGAAACCTATATCCGGGAGTTGATGCAGAATGAATGTTGTATTTATCAAAAAGCCTTGGCGTTTGATGGTTTGGATAAGTATTTGTCTCTTAGCAATAAGTTATGTGGCGTGTGGAAATCCAACGGAACCAGGCTCTGAGCCTGGTACAGAGAAAGTACAAGCAGACGGCGGAAATCAAACAAGTGAACTCACTCCAGACGCAAATGAAAGCGAGCCGGAAAAGAGTGAGCCAGACAATAACCCGCCTATCGAAAGCGCTCCCCAAGAAAACAAGTCCGAGGGTGGTGTGCCTGAAAACAACAAGCCCGAAACCCATACTCCAGAAAATAACAATCCAGACGTACCGAAGGTGCTGAAGATCCCAACCAAGCCAGAGTGCGATAACATCAATTTGAGATACTGCCCCCTCCCCTGGCCATCCATGCGCTACCTGAAGCCTCATGCAAAACACGTCACAGGGTACCGCATTGAATACGATGTCAAAGCCCTTCCAAAAACAAGCAAAGGTGTCGAGCTGAATGCAGAGCCTTTTAAGCGCCTGGATGGATTTAGCCCCAATACACAGATCTTGACCCTTTTTGCGGAGCCTGTTGATGTGAAGGGGATGGCAGGCAAGACCTCGATTCCCAAGTCCCTGGAAAAAGATCACCCCACGGTGCTCATGGATCTAAAGACTGGAGAAAAAATTCCTCATTGGGTAGAGAATGACGCACGTTCGGATGATCCCAAGCAAGTGCTCTTCTACATCCGTCCAGCTGTTCGCTTACAGTACAACCGAACATACGGCGTGGCCATTCGTGGAATGAAAGGAAAAAGCGGCGTAGCCTTGGAGCCAGAGCTTTCATTTAAAGCAATGCGGGACAATCTCAAGACAGATTCAGACCAGCTTGAAAAAAGACGAAAAAGCTTTGAAACGTTGTTTACCACCCTGGAAAAGAATGGTGTCCAGCGAAAAGATCTACTGGCCGCGTGGCAATTTAAGACTTCATCCTTCGAATCCAATCACAATACCATGCTCAAGATGCGAGAAGACGCCATCAAGCGATTGGGAGCAGAAGGTATTGGATGCACCGTCAAAAAAGTCGAGAAGAAGAGTAACGCCAATATCATCGAAGGCACCATCACCACACCTTTCTATATGACAGCAGACAAGCTTCCAGCAGAGATATCCCGAGACAAAGACGGCAATCCCAAGTACGTCAAAAACGTGGAAGTCACCTTTACCGCACTGATCCCCAAATCCTTGCTTGATGCGCCCAAGAGTTCCCCCTTTGTGACTTTTGGGCATGGTTTATTTGGCCAGGCAAGCGGTACCCTAAAAAACAGGAATATGTTGGCTCTGGCAAACCAACTCAAAGCCATCGCAGTGGGCGTGGACTGGGCGGGAATGAGTCGTTCAGATCTGCTCTTCCTGGCAACGGCACTCGCCGATATATCGAAATTTTACATGGTGGGTGAGATGCTCAGACAAGCCATGATCAACCAGATAGCCCTCACAAGGACAGTGTTGGGCAAATGCCGCAATCTTCCAGCATTTCAAAAAGACGGCAAGACACTCATCGACCCCAAAAGACCTTATTACATTGGTGTCTCACAAGGAGCCATTCTTGGCGGCACCTATTTGACGCTCTCACCAGATATCAAACGTGGGGTCCTTCTGGTCGGTGGGACGCACTTCTCATTCATGATCGAGCGTAGTATCCACTTCGACAAAACATTTTTGGCCTTTTTCAAACCAGCATATCCAGCCCGAATCAATAGGGGCATCTTGATGGCTATCTCACAACACGTGTGGGACAATGGAGAGTCAGCCAATTACCTGCCCCATGCCACCAAAGGTATCAAAGGCGGTACACCCAAAGAATTCATGTATGTCATCGCCGAAAATGATGCACAAGTGCCCAATCTCTCTTCTGATCTGGGTGCTCGTGGAGCGAATATTCCTGTACTTGCATCTTCTTTCAGAAAACCCTGGGGGGTAAAAGAAGTCAAAGCCCCTTACAAAGGCTCTGCGTACATATCTTACAATTATGGAGATCCCGCAAACCCCGATGGCAACCAATCGCCCAAGAAGGATTTTGGTGGTCATTACAATGTTCCTGTCACGCCTTCTGTAGCCGCAACTTACTGGCGATTCTTAGAAACAGGTGAGATTGTCCTCAATTGTAAAGGTGTATGTGACCTCACCAAAAAACCTTAATCTGCCTCAAGTCCCCCAAGCGATACACTTCATCACGCTTTTCTTCTTGTCTTCATCCCTTAACAGACAACTCGACCTCAAATTCCAAAAGCGGTGCTTGATCTCTCACTCAATGCCCACTATCTTATCGCTCTTCGCACTCCACGGTACCACGATATCAAAGCACCCTGGTGGTACAACCCAACAGAAACTGGCAGGACGCGAAATAAAACCCTAAAGGGAACAAGGAGAGGACATGAATTCCAAACAACTCGCAGAAGAGATCACGTCACGTTTTCTGCACGCAATGGATAATTCACTCATTGACCCAGAACGCGTGAGGATGTTTGTGGTGGGACCCAATAGGACTTTCGATGCGCTTTGCCTGTGGGCTTCGGAACGATGGGACAACTACATGGAGCCATATGACGACAATGCTCTGACTGGAATATCTCTACACAACTGGCTCGATGAAGTGGATACGCTCGAGCGAGAATGCCACGGAAAATCTGCGAGAGGGAAGTGGATTTCTCCCCTTCGCACTCGATTTCGAAACAATCCTCTCTTTGAAGAAAAGCTCCATGAAAAAATCCGTAAACTGGAAACCTCTATCGAAGAAGCTTTTAGCATTATCGCAGTAGATGAACGCTTTTGTAAACTTCCCAGACTTGCAGGCCTCTTCACCTGCCGGCTCTCTTCCGGTGGTTACGCCAACTTGATAGCATTTTGCCATCCAAAAGGAGACCATTTTCTCTGGCCAGTCCGGGACAAGCGCCCAAAATACAGATCTTGCTATCACTGGGCCGCTCTGTGTGACGAAGGTATACTGAGTTTTTTTCCCAAGGGAGAAAAAGATATCCATGACGAAAGCGAAATGGATCCCCATGCCACCCTCTTTCGCTTTGACGATATGCTCCTAACGCGCATCGTTGATAGAAGCGATGGTATCGCCTTCCGCCTCAAAGGAGAACTCACAGATCGCGAATACCAGGACGGACACACCAAAGAAGAATGGGGAGGCCCGAGTGGCAAAGCTGTGGAGCAAGCACTCATCCAACACCTCCAAAAGCGACCAGAACTTTTATTCGATCCTCAGGCCTTTCCGAAGATAGAGGACCAGCAAGCTGTAGATAGATGGTTGACGCTGTACGAAAGTTGTAACATCCAAACAGGCGCAAAGATCATCAAACACATCTGCGACCACCAGGGATTAGAAGCAGCACGCATTTTTCTAGCACGTCAAAAAGAAGACAGAGAAGATCGCAATGCCACACTCGTCGCTTTTGTAGAAGAACTGAGCAAAGCAAAACGCCACGAGGAATGCCTGGCCATCTGTTTAACTCTCGATGGAAAAAACCGTGGACGAGCGGGACGGCACGAACTCACAGCCTTGTTGTGCCTCGAACGCTACGAAGAACTACTCCATCACTACGATGAAATCATCAAAGAAGACGAATCCCACACCACCTATCTGGCTCCCTGGAAAGCCTTGGCTCTCAGCCAGCTTGGTGCATTCGAAGATGCAAAAGCATTGGTCGAACCATTGACAGACAGAAACGCAAAAAAACGTTGGCGAGATGATTGTTTTTTTGCGCTTGCACATGTCCTTTACAATGAAGACCAAGATGCCGCAGTAGAGGCACTTCTCTCTGGGCTAAGGATCGGCACCCCCTATCTTGCAGCACATGACACAAAGCATTTCAAGGACCGCCCTGCTCTCCTTGAACTTATGGATAAACGTAACCAAATCAAATCCCAAAGAGCATCCTTCGGCCAAGCAATCAAAGAGCGACTTACCCAGGTAACCGCTGAAAACATCGACATCACCAGTGAGAAAACTCAGCAACACACCACATGCTGGGAACTCGAAAAGAACGTGTCCTTTGAAAAATACGCTGGAGATCTTGTCAAGACCATCCAAGATGACGAGAAAATCTACATAAAGGCTCGAAATACAGGCATCCTTATCTCAGATATGAAGGCCTTTTCAACAACAGAGCCCCAGGCAACACTCCACCCGCCAGAACAAAGCTACTACACAGATCTAGAGCTTCAATTTCCATACCTCTTTGTGACCAACAACAGTACAGGTCTCGAAGTTCTCGATGTGACTCAGTCAACGGCACCGCAACGCCTGTGGGCTTACCAGTCATTGATGGATGAGAGCCATAATAAAATCGCGATGGGTCCGGGTATTCTAGCGGTAGGAGATCGCAAGATAGACATCTTCGATGTGACAAACCCAAAAGCACCCGTTCTCCTTTCGACGCTTGGAAATGGCTATCCAGCAATGGAGTCCAGCAGTTACCAAGATTTCTGTTTTAAGGATTCTTTGCTCGTTCTCTCCTCTCTTCAACACGGTCTACTCATTGTAGACCTCTCTGAACCCTCTTCTCCCAAACTTCTCTCTGCCACCAAGCTCACATCTGATACCTGCTATGAAAAGCTTCATATCATGGACGACTTCGTTCTTTTGGGTACAACAGACCAATCGACCTGGCTTATCGACATCTCCAACCCCATCGCTCCGAAGTCCGTGGGACTTATCGACATCAGATTTCAAGTCCCTCCAAAACAGACAGGCAAACATCTTTCCGGACTCGATGGAGATAAAGCAGTTTGGACCCTGGACTTCAGCACCCCTACACATCCCACTCTCCTCAAGGTCGAAGCCAGAAAGAAAGGCGAAAGTGAAGAATTCGAAGACCTTTACCTGGAAAGAGCACAGGATGTTGTCTGGCTCGACGAAAACCGACTGATTGTCCCCAGCGGAGAGAACCTGCAGCTTTTTCATCGAAAAGCCATGTCTATCACCGCTGAATCTTACAGACAGTTATTTTGCCAACTCCACGCCCCTTTTCTCGAAGTCATCGAAGAAAAATTGGAGCACTTTGCACAAGAACACCCAGAATATCGAATGGGTCTGCTTTTTCTCGACAACTGGGGAGGAGGAACATTTGTTTGCAGTATACAAGAACCTTACAGCTCCACGGGTGTTCACCACATGTCTAGTGAGTCCAAGCATCGTTGGCAATTCTCCAACGAAGCCTTGTCTATTGAATTGAGCGATTCGGAAGAGGACTACAGTGAAAAACGCGAAAAAGCCAAAGCCCAGGCCTGGCACGCTGTCTATCAAGATCTCTTCAGAGCGCTTTGTACCAAAGAGAGCTTTCTGTCGTTGGCATCTGGACAAGTGTACCTGGGAACCAGTAGCAATCGTGGTTTTGAAATTCTTGACACATTCTACAATCCCAATCGAGTCTGGTCCCCTATTCGAAGCGAAATCGCAGACAAAGCCCCACCCACAATTGAAGAGCGACTGACAGGACCACAAAGTTATGAGTATCGGGATACCTTCGAACAAAAGGCAAGAGAAGATGAAGAAGTTCGTCAGACCATCTTCGATTTAGCACACAAACATGTCAGAGAAGCTCAAGTCGTCCTTCACCGGCTTGTCGACGAATGGGAAACGGAGGTCCTGGAAGCCTTTCTCACGATCTCCAAAGAACGGAGTCTCTCCTCCTACTTCGTCAGCTTCTTAGGCAACTATCACGAACAGCCCAAGATCCAGCAAGAACTTCAACGGCTCTTTCGAGAAGGGAGCGATCCTGTCAGGGTCAATGCAGCTGTCGCTCTCGGACAATGCGATGAAGATTCTATGGTACAACTTGCCAAAGAATTGCTCAAAACAGACAATTATCAGTCAGCAGATCTCGCGATAGAACTTCTCAAAGGAATGGACAAATGCCTTCCAGAATTGAAGGAAGATCTTCTGGTCTGGGTAGAGAATATGACCAGGTGGGACAATCGTCTTCCGCAGATCGCCATAGCGCTCTTTCGTGCAGGACACAGAGAACTCCCGCCCCAGGTTATCAAGCTTGCCAAGCGCGAAAAGCGAGACGAACAATATCACGGAAAGAACAGCTTTCTTGCCGACACACTTGGTGGTTTCACCCAACACGAAGCTTGCCAGGCCGAACGACTCTGGACAGGCTGGATGCTCGCACAGAATGTTCGCTCTCTCAAGAACACAGGCGATACAAAGGCATCTGTCTGGCCATCAGAACTCGAACACGAGCCTCACATCAACAGCTGGGGATACGTCTTGCGTGCAGCACTTCCTCATCTCGAAGAAGATGGTACGCTGCCCTTCTTTGAAAAGCTCCTCAAACGACACGCAACACCAAAGGAGCAATACCTGCCCGAACGCACATTTCTACAATTGATGTTCCGTTCAGCCGTCGAAAAACAGGATGCCATCACTGCATTGGAATTGGGAGAAACCATCCTCGGTGCCCCCAAAGGTACCTTCGAACAAAAGATCCTCGACAACACCAAGCACAGGATGTTTTACACGCGTCTCATGATTGGATGGGAACTTCTCAAGGCACGAAAACTCGATGATGCCGCTCAATACAGCAAGGCAGCGCTTGAGGAAATGCCCAACGACGCACAAGTACTCTTCTTTGATGCTCGATTGACATGGCTCACCCATTCTATCCCCGATGCCATGCAAAAAGTCCAAGAGTACCTCAAACGCATCTCCTCACGGGATAGAGTTGGCCATGCTCGTCTTCTCAATCTCTATGGCTGCGCTCTCGATGAACTCAACCGACAAGAAGAGGCCATCGGCTGGTTTGAACGCGCTGTCCAAGTCCAACCCGACGAGCCTTTCTACATCGCCAATATCGCCGAATGTCACGACAAGCTAAGGCAAAATGAACAAGCCATCCACTGGGCGAAAATGGCCATCGAGAAAGGTTCTACAAGCGAAGTCGTCAAAAATATCGTCAATGGTGTGCCCAACGAATACAAAAGCAATTCTTAACACAACTGACTTCTGTCACTTCTCCACCTGATAAAGTGTCCCTACGCCACTTCAGACCCTTCAGCACCCGACGCGAAGTATGTGCGACCTGCTTCGGCTATACATGAAAGCAAGTATACGACCAGACAAATCGTTCCAGATAGGTACAACCAGTAACCACCAGAGACCAATCCAAAGTGGCACACCGCCTATCCAGCCCAAGTGATAATAATGAAGTCCTCCAACCTGAATGTACAGGATCTCAATTCCCGGCCCACCCAGTAAAAAAAGTCCCCACAATCCCCATTCGTAACGAGCAGGACGAAATAGAATCATGTACACCAAAAGCCCCATAGCAAACGGTAACCAGGACAACCATGGATCTGTATAAAAACGATAGATACACTGTCGCGTCGCCAGCACCATCATCAATAAGACGAGCACCCGTAGCCATGGGTGTTGAAAATGCATCCTTCCAATCCAGAGATCATTTTTCGCTTTTTTGGGCGGAGTCAGACGATGCCAACGAAACAAAGACACCAAAAACCGTAAGATCATGCCCCAGTACAAGAGCATCCAAATGGGGATACTGGACCACTTCTGAAAAAACACAGGTGCTCTATAATCGTAAATCCTGTGATGAACAACAGAATTCCAATCGTTAAATCCACCTAGTATAGTGCATACAAAAAGAAACAAGAGTTCAATACGTATGCTGTGTGGACGTTTTTCCTCAGATAAGCGGCCAAAGATGACACAGCGCAACAACACCAAAGCGGGCACCCATATCGACATAAACACCAGATACTGGGAAGCAAAGCAAATTGCCACGCTCACCACAATGATCACAGCAGCATCTAGTAAGAAGACCTGATCACTTGTTTCTGGTAAAGACTCTCTTACTGCTATCTGTTCGGTGACATGACTGTCTCGGTTCATAGCTCTATCTCCACATTTCGCTTTGTTATCGGCGCAAAAATTCTCCAACTTCACCAAAGAGCGTCCTGGGATTTCGCAAACCATGCAGGTAAGCATCTGTAGAGTAATTTTGTGCCCAATTACAGTCAGCACCGCATTGGTCTTCTGAAGGTCCGTGGAAATGTGTGGGATCTACCTGTTGGCTCGCGTATTCGTAAAGAGCATCCACATCATCAAAATCCAGCACATTGATGTATTCAGGCTTGACGTTGACACTGGCCTTACAAGGCCAAACCAAACGTCCATCGTGATCGATGTGGGGTTTGATGGTATTTCGGCACTCAAGGGGTTCACTGTTCAAGAGACGTTCGTTCATTCGGATAGAACCCGTGATTCGGCAGCCTTCTCGTTTACGCTCGAGGATGGTATCAACAAGTTCCTGATAGGCTGGATCTTCATGCAAACGTCGATCGACTTTAGGGCCGATATTGACAGGGACTGGGCAAAACCAGATACCAAGGTCGTTCACCAGGTCCAACACCGCCCGAGCTTCATGGACCAAACCGGGCTGGATCACACAATTCACCATCAACTTAAACTTCATTTCCTGAGCAAGTTCCCTCAAGATCAAAAGGCCACGTAAAACATCTTCTGGCCGTCTGAAGACCCACATTCTCCGAAGAAGTTGTAAATCCAAAGCATCCAGACTGACCACAATCACATCTGTATCAGCCAACCAGGTCCGCCACTGTTCTTTACGCAGATTTCGCTCGATCATGCTACCGTTGGTATTGATAATGATAGGATAGTAGTTCAGATCTCTCGCTGCTCTGGTTAAAGTGGGCAGATCTTTACGGATGGTGGGTTCTCCACCAGCAAAATAAATCGAAGGCGTTCTGGTACGCATGATCCGCATCAGCTCCAGTCCTTCTTCAGTATTGAGCGTCCCTTTTTTCGGCAAGTCGGGATATTTCTGCCCCTGATGGTCATCACAATAACCACAAGCAAAATTACAATGGCGAAGGATCGTCCAGATAAAGTACAAAGGTCGCAAATCTTCTCGACCCGCTCTATCAAGTGCTCGATTGGTCCGATAATTTTGTATCGTACTTCGATAAGCCTTCATCCGACGAGAGAGCATGGACCAACGGCTTTGAGGTCGTTCCAGGGTGGGTCGAAGCTCTTCTACCACCAGGCGGGCTTCTCTTTGTAACACCGACCAGTCAGGATGCCCCGAAGCTGGCTGATAGTGAAAAAAGGGCAAGTCATCTGAGTATAGAGTAGGCACTTGCTTACTTCGTTTTACCATGGAAAAAGACCGCATGAATTCTCTCCTCTTTGGGGATTTTGGCATTCACACCAAAAGAACCCCAAAACCTACATTCACCAAGAAACGCTGGGGAACGCTCCCTTAAGTACGCCCCCTGTTGCATCAATCAGAACTTGTAAAGCGATTTCTTCGGTGATTTCAGGATTAAATAAATATTGCATACCTATCCGCAACCACATAGCCAATAGCCCCTGAAGCACCAACCAGGTCTCCAAGGTCTTCTCATTGTCCTGTCCCAAAAGTGCGTTAAGACGGA
>Ga0213833_1002790_pt1 | contig 11063 bp, 7 predicted proteins | sample SWATP21_FD_160575 | JGI IMG/M metagenome (GOLD analysis project Ga0213833, IMG submission 160575) | Coastal seawater microbial communities from Marineland, Florida, United States - SWA TP2 #1 | ecosystem: Environmental > Aquatic > Marine > Coastal | place: USA: Florida | collected 2016-08-14
CATGGAACTGGCACCAGCCGTCGACGATATTGCGGAGCGTATTCGTACCTTGGGTGAGTATGCGCCGGGCTCCTACAAGGACTTCGCCGAGTTGTCGTCGGTAGCAGAAGCCTCCGGCAAGGAAGACGCCGAAGAAATGATTCGGCAGCTGGTGCTTGCGCGCGAAGCGGTTGTACGTACCGCGCGCAATATGTTGCCAGCGGTGAACGAGGCCGACGACGAACCCACGCTGGACTTGTTAACCCAGCGTATGCAGGTGCACGAAAAAACTGCCTGGATGTTGCGCAGCCTGCTTCAATAGCACTGGCCGGAAACGACTAGGCCCTGACCGCAAGAGCGCCCCATTCGCCGGGCGCTCGCTTTCTTATCGTGACTGCCAGAACACTATCTGGCGGCTGCCGCCAATCCCGCTTCCCTTGATTTTGCGAAACTCCGCGCTGCCATTGCCTGTGCAATGGCATTTCTGGGGAAACGCTGGAGTATATCGGGATTATGGATGGCCGGAATTGGATAGCAATCTTTGCGGGTTTTGTGGCGTTAAGCAGCATGCCCACCGGACTGCAGGCGCAAAGTGGTGCCAGGCAGCTGGAAGAAGTGGTGGTTACGGCGCAGCGTCGTACTGAAAGCATGCAGGATGTGCCCGTGGCTGTAACGGCGGTGACTGAAGAGGATATGGCGTATGCGCAGGTGGATAGCGTAAGCAATATTCAGGCTGTGTCGCCGAGCATTAAGTTCGATGTGACCAACAGTGCAGCGAACAGCGCTAATATATTTATCCGCGGTATCGGTACGGTTGGCAATAACCGCTCCTTTGAGGGGGCTGTGGGCGTATTTTTCGATGGTGTATACCGCACGCGCACCGGGCAAGCCATGCAGAACTGGCTGGATATTGAAAGCTTGCAGGTGCTGCGCGGGCCACAGGGTACGTTGTTTGGTAAAAACACCTCGGCGGGTGCATTAATTATCAACAGCAAATCACCGTCGCTGGAGGCAGTGGAAGGTGATTTCGAAATATCCTCCGGCAACTACGGCAAGAAGCTGTTTCGTGGTGCAGTGAGTGCACCCGTCACCGATACGCTGGCTGTTCGCCTGGCCGGCTTGTGGGCTGAGCGCGATGGCTTTATCACGGACCCAAACGGTGGCAACTACAACGACAGTAATCCGCGTGCTGCCAAAATCCAGTTTTTGTTTGAGCCGGGCGACAGCTTCAGGGCGCGTGTGATCGCAGATTATTCCCGGCAGGAAGACAACTGCTGCTACGGCCAGGTGGACGTAGTTGACGGTGGTATGCAGCCTTATATTGACGAGCTGGAGCGGCAGAACGGCAAACGCAATCCCTCCGATGACTTTGATGACTACGAAATCAATCTCAGCAATGATACGGAGCAAACCATTACCGATGAAGGTATCCAGCTGAATATGAGCTGGTTCACCGACGCCGGATTTTCACTCGATTCAGTGACTTCCTACCGCAGTTGGTACATCCAGCAAGTAGGTATGGATGCAGATTTTAGCGGCGCCAATATTCTCGGTATCACCGAAGATCTGGAAACCTCGATTTTTTCTCAGGAATTTACTCTTTCCGGCGAGTTTGTAGACATCGGCTTTATCGAATCTGCGGACTATGTGCTGGGCATCTACTACGCCGATGAAGAGATTGCCGCAGACCACCAGCTGATTTGGGGTGATCAGGCCGAGCAATATATTAACCTGTATCTGGTATCTACCCAGACGGGCGCAGTTGACCCGGCGCTGTGGCCGGTGATCGAACTGGCGCCATCGGGTATCTATGCGCCCGAAGGTTTGATCAGCGATATTCATATGGCCGGTACCGGAAAATCTTACGCGGCCTTTATGCACTGGAATCTGCAGTTGACCGAATCGCTGGGTATCACCGCCGGCATCCGTTATTCCGAGGATGAAAAAACGGGCATGATGCGCCGCCGCTTTTTTCGCGACAACCCCGCTGAGCCCTTTCGTTTGTTGGGTGCACAGCCGGGGCCGGAATACGATGAGAGTTATGAGGATTCGGCCACCAGCGGTCAGTTTGCATTGCGATACCAGTTCAATGACAGCACCATGGCTTATGCTTCCTATAGCTTGGGCTATAAATCCGGTGGTGTGAATCTGGATAATCAGGCTGCGGGCAGTGTGGGCGATAATCCGAATGAACCGACCTGCAGCGCCAATGGTGACTGTATGCCCAATGATCCGCGCTACAAGTCGGAATATATCAAGGGTTATGAGCTGGGCCTGAAAACTGACTATCTTGATGGACGCGCCCGTTCTAACTTCGCTGCGTTTTACAATGAACTGACCGACCTGCAAGTGGCTACCTTCGACGGCTTGGCCTTCGGTATTCTCAATTCGCCGGATGCCGAAGTGTACGGCGCAGAAATGGAAAACCAGTTTGTGTTAACCGAAGCACTCACGCTCGGCTTCGACGTAACCTGGTTGCCCGAGGCCGAGTTTGGTGAGTCGGAAGAGCTGGATATTGCTTCATTGGGTATTTTGTCTGGCCGCCGCTTTGCGCAGGCGCCGGAATGGGTGGGCAATTTGTCGCTGACCATGGATCAGCCACTGACCAGCAATCTCGCACTGAGAGGGCGAATCGCTGGCTACTACTCGGGTGACCAGTTTACCAACCCGGCCAACAATGAACGGCGCGACGCGATTACGGAAATCGCCTTTACCCTAGGGGTTACTTCGTTCTCTACCGGCCTGTCGCTGAATGTGTGGTGTCAGAATTGCACGGATGAGCGTTACGTTACCCAGCACTTCAACACGCCCCTGCAGGGCGGGGTGCCGGGCTCACCGGATGATCGCAATGCCTATGTGGCGGCGCCGCGAACCTACGGTGTAACGTTGCGCGGAATATTCTGAGTTGTTGCTATTGCTCTCGCTGCCCGCAACGCTGCGCTTTTGCGGGCCTACGCAAGTATTCGGTTGGGGTAGGCCGGCAAAAGCGCAGCGTTGCCGGCGGGTGCTCAATCGACGTAACGTGCTTTCAGGCGCTTGCGCTGCTCCGGCCCCAAACCAATTTCGGCTGCGAGATAATCCGACACGCTGTCATAGCTCTCGTCAATCGCCGCAAAGGCTGCGCTAAGGTACTCCTCGCGGGTATCCATTAAGGCTTTAAATACCGACAGATCCAGTTCGCTGTCATTCTCGGCATATTTGCTGGCCAGATATTCCAGTTCGCCCTTGGGCGGGTAGTACTGAGCGGTCAGCAGGTAGTCGTCCATAATGGTTTCGCGCGGTACATCCAGTGCAGAGAGAATCAATGCGGCGGCAAAGCCGGTGCGATCCTTACCGGCGGAGCAGTGGAACAGAAATCCGCCGTCGTCGGTATCGAGCAGGAGTTCAAACATGCGACGGTAGGTGCCGGTCTGTTTAAGCGCCAGTTCGCGGTTGATCATCACCATCCAGTTAAACATCTCGTCGCCCGACACCTGCGAAAAATCGGACTCGGCGATGGAGCGGCTGTGATCGCCGGGAGAAATAGCGAGGTTGTGTATGGCAGCGCGCGCCTGCGCGCCCAGATCGGTCACGTCGCGCAGGTATTCGTCTTCGCGACGAAAGTCACAGATAACGCGCAAATCAAAGGCCGCGAGCGTGGCTTTATCTTTGTCTGTCAGTGTTGACAGGCGCCCGGCGCGAAAGATCTTGCCCCAGCGGGTGTTGCCGCCATCGCTGGTGGCGTAGCCGCCCAGATCGCGGATGTTGGGGGCGCCTTCCAGGTCAAGACGGCGTTGGAAATTGAATTTCTGCTCTGCGCTCATATCTGCTGTAACTGTGTTTGGTGTGGCCAAACATTTTACCGTTTGTGGATAAAAAAAGGGCGGCTCAATGGCCGCCCTGTACAAATTGTCACAATTGGCTTAGAAGTCGTACCGGGCGGTAAGGCCAGCCGTACGAGGCTGATTTACCCGATACCCGACGCGGGCGCGGCCGCCACGCTCGCGATCAAGCGACTGTCTTGCCAGTTCGTCAGTGACGTTGTTAACAAACAGGGCGATATCCCAATTTGCGGTGCGGCCGCCCAGGCGCAAGTTGGCCGTTTGGTAGTTGGTGAGTTCGGCATCGAAGTTGAAGTTAGCCTGAGTGCCGCCGCCGACGTTCTGGAATAGTGGTACGGTTCCTGCGCCCGGAGTTTGGTCGCTGATTTGCGTGTAGCGGGCGCCAACGCTGTGCATAGACGCAGACACATAGCTCTCCCAGCCCTCGACGAATTCAAAGAAGTAGGTGCCGGCCAGCGCGATGGTGTAATCCGCAGCGGTCGGCAGCTCGTTGCCATCTTCTACACCGCCGAGTATGGCACCCGAGCTGGAACGCAGGTCGCTATCAAGCTCGGCGTCGGTGTAGCTACCGGCAATGCTGAATTCCAGGTTGGCCGTGGGGCGAACGCTGAATTCAATTTCGAGACCCTGGCTGTGCGCTTCGTCAACATTGAAGATGACGCGGGATGAACAGCTGCCGGCATCCTGAGTAACTTGCAGGTCTTCGATGTCGCTGTAAAACGCGGAGATGTTGAAGGTGCCGCGGCCTTCCAGCACAGTCATTTTGCTGCCTACTTCGTAGTTAATCACTGACTCATCTTCGAAGGTCGGGTTGCCACCGTAGGTTGCCAGATCGGCCGCGTTGCACAGCGGAGCGTTCAGCGGGTCGTTAATGCCTCCCAGTCTGAAGCCCTTCGCAACCTGGGCGTTGAGCATCACGGTGTCGCTGAGGTCGTAGCGAGCCAGTACGCGCGGCGATACGCCATTGCTGTCTGTTTTCCCTTTTTGGTCGATAGTTCTGACGGCGAAGGAGCCGTCGAATGTCAGTACTCGTTCTTCTTCAAAATCGAACCAGCGAGCCCCTAGAGTCAAGTTCAGCTTGTCGCTCACATCGTAAGAAAGTTCACCAAATAGCGCGAGCTGGGTAAGTTCATAGGGAATGTCAGAGAAATATAAAACATCTCTGGGTGCGCGTGGTCCGGCCGTTGGGGCGAACGCCGTTCCGCCTGCTGCTTCATAGCCTGCAACGGTCAAGGTCTGGCCATAGTGCCTGTCGATTTCGGTGTAGAAAACACCGGTAACCCATTGCAGGGGACCTTCGTCGTTGGAGGACAGGCGAATTTCCTGGGAAGCGACCTCGACTTCCGTGCGGTCATCCAGCGGCGCGTCGAGAGTGTAGATCGATTCATTTTCGCCTGCCGAGCCGCCGGTGATGCTGGCCGTCAGCGCGGTTGCATCGCGTAAAACCCGCACTTTGCGGTCGGTCCAGCTGCTGATCGAGGTAATGGTAAACCGGTCGGTATCATAAGACGCCGTCAGGTCGGCCAGAAAAAACTCATCCTCAAAGCTTTCTTCCAGCTGTGTGAATTGCTCCAGAGAGTCGAGCTCAACCGGAACGCGTGTTGTGGTAAAAGGGTTGGCCAGAATGTTGTAGTGATCTTCACGGTTGAAGCCGTCCATATCGATGTCTTGCCATACCAGCTTCGGGGTCAGGCTCAGACGTTCGCTTGGCTCAAACGTGAAAGCGATGCGCGCCCCCTGGCGAATACCGCTGTTGACGTCTTTATCGGTGCCACCGGTCGGTTGTCGCGTCGCGTCGTTCAATTGCACGGCATCAATAAAGCCGCCGTACTTTTGAACGTAGGCTACGGCTCGCACTGCGCTGGTCTCGCCCAGGGGCATGTTGCCGTGGGCTTTCAGGCTGCCGCCAACGCCGCCATTTTTAATATGTTCAACGGTGCTGCTGATTGATCCGCTGGTTTCTCTGGGGTCAGGCTGATTTGTGATGTAGCGAATGGTTCCGGCCAGAGAGCCTGATCCGAATAGCGTTCCCTGAGGGCCGCGCAGGACTTCGACGCGATTGGTGTCGTAAAAATCAAGGTCAGGGGTGAACAGTGAAAGTGAAATAACCGATTCGTCGAGGTACACGCCAACCTGCTCTTTTACACCGGGTTGGTCTCGCACAATTTGACCGGCCGATATGCCGCGAATGGCAACCTGACTCTGGCCCGGCCCCAGGTTTTGTACGGCCAGACCTGCAACGCCGTCTGCCATGGTTTCCAGATTGGTTGCGCCAGAGCGGCGTAACTGCGCCTCGGTACGTGCAGCAATTGAGAACGGCACATCCTGCAGGGTTTCAGAGCGCTTTCGTGCGGTGACCATCACTTCTTCGATAACCAGTTCTGACCCCTGGGCAAGCCCGAGGTTGGGATACAGTCCGGCTGCGACCGCGGCGATGGCTGCCGCGAGGGAAGTAGCTTTCTTCATATAAGTGACCCCGTATGTTTATTGTTATCACACGCCGCCCTGTTTTAGGGCATTGTGAGTACAGTCTGACTGTATAGGATAAATCGTTTGACTGCCATCGGAGTCTTTTCAATAAATAATCCATGCTATCAACGGGTTATATTGGTGTGTGAAATAGTCCCGAAAAGTGGGCTTCTGTTAGTATGCGGCCTGAATAAAAAGTGAGTTGAATTCGTGACTATAGAAACAGCAACCATCCGGTCGGGGGTGGCACAGTGGCAGGTATTTGGAGGTGAACATTCACCGACAATGGTTTTTTTGGCGGCGAACGGCTTTCCGGTGGGGAGCTATCGCTTTCTGCTTGAGGCACTGGCCTCAAACAGCGGCGTGCTGGCGTTTGAAAGTCGCGGGGCATGGCCAGAAAAAATGGAGCCAACTTCCGGGTTCTCCTGGGCAGAGCACGCGGACGACCTCATTGCATTCCTGGAGTATCAGCGCAAGCAATCTGCTTTTGCGCCCATCGTAGGAATTGGTCACTCCATTGGGGCAACGGTATCGGCGATTGCTGCTTTGAAGCGGCCCGACCTGTTTCGGGCTCTGGTTCTGATTGACCCGGCGACCGTTCCCGGCCGTGTTATGCCCTGGGCGATGCGGCTTATGCCCTTTCTGGCCAAGCGCATGGACCTGGTGACTCGCACTCAGCGTCGTCGCCGGCACTGGCCGGATCGCAATACCTTTGCCCGGTATCATCACGAGAAGTCGGTATACCGGCGCTTTACGGATCAAGCAATAAACGACTACGCCGAAGCCGGCCTGCGGGAAAATGGAGAGGGTTTTGAGTTGGCGTACAGCCCTGACTGGGAGGCCTGGAATTTTCAGCACACTGCCTTGTTATGGCCGGTGTTGCGCAAGCTGCGTTTGCCAATATTGTTGTTGCGGGCTGAGCATTCCTACCTGCACCCGGACGCGGAATTTCGGGCTCATTGTCGTCGTGCGCCCGCCAATATAATGCCAGTGACGGTGCCTGGCGCAGGCCATATGCTGCCTCAGGAGGCTCCGGAAGCGCTACTGAGTGAGATCAGCCGCTGGCTGCCTACGCTGGATTGAGGTCTGCGCTTGATCAGGCGGGGTAATACAAGCCGGGCCGCGTATGGCGTAAACTATCGACAAATCAAATAAATAAGTGAAGTAAGCCGTCGTGCCCGATAGAAAGCAGCGCGCACAGTCTGCCAGCTTGAACCCTAGCTGGACAGTCAACAGCACCAGCATCAATGGCGTGGTGCAAGCGGCGCGCATGCTTGGCGCGCCGGTTGAAGCTATATTGCGGCAGGTGGATTTGCCGCCGGAACTGCTGCAAGAGCCCGAGGCGCGACACCCGGTGGCCGCGCTGCATCAGTTCTACCAATTGGCAGCGAATCAGACAAGCAGCGATATCGGTATCTACGCTGGTCGTATTGACTACATCAACCGGCTTAATTTGCAGCTCTATACCTGTAGTGTGTGCGACACCTTTCGCGACTATCTCAACCTGATGCCGAGTGTGCTGCGTTTTGCCGGTGATATCGGTGAGGTGCTGATTCGCCGCGAAGACGAGCTGATTCGACTCGATTGGGTGCCCCTGTGGCAGCCGTCTGGCGATTGGCGTTTTCAGTCCGATGAGCTGCTGACCACCTCGGCCATGATTGTGGACTCTCTGTGTGTGCGGCCGATTCCGGTGCTGAGGGCGCACTTTAGCTACCCCGAACCCGCCGATACGCGTTTGCTGAAGCAGGTGTTTGGTGCAGAGCTACATTTCAATCAGTCGGTTAGTTGCCTGTATTTTGACCGTCAGAGCCTGAACTACCCACTGATACGGCTTGATTCCGATTGGAGTCAGTCGGTCAATCGTTCCGCCCAGCATTTATTTGCCAATGATGACAGCGATTCGGTGCTGCGCGACTTGCGCGCTACCTTGATGCGCTTGCTGCCCGCGGGCGGGGTAAGCATTGATAAAACCGCCGAGGCCCAGAATATCTCCCGCCGTACCCTGCAGCGCCGCCTGTCAGAGCAGGGCTACCAGTTCGGACAGGTGCTGCAGGATCTTCGCCACGAATTGGCCCTGCAATACCTGGCTGATGAGCGCCTGAATATCACCGATATTGCCTTTTTGCTGGGCTACGCCGACCACGGTTCGTTCTCCTCTGCCTTCAAGGCCCGCTCCGGTCTGTCACCGCGAGATTTTCGTAAAGCCTGAAGAGTTGGGGTCAGAGTAAATACTCTGACCCCAACTCTTCCTCTGACCCCAACTCTTCACTGTTCTGGCACCAATTCCCCCTTTCGGTGGCACCAAATCCCAAGCGCGAGAGCGCACAGTCACTACACTGATGTATTACCCTTACCGGCGCGCTGATTGCCGCTGATTTTGGAATGGTTGGAGAAACCCATGTCGCTAGGTTTTGACAGTGCCCGTTTATACAATCCCCACCTGACCCCCGAGCACGAGGAATGGCGCACGCAACTGCGTAAATTTCTCGACGTTGAGGTTGTGCCTTATCTGGACGACTGGGAAGAGGCGGGGAAGGTGCCGGACAGCCTGTGGCCCAAAGCTGCCGAGATCGGCTTGCTGCAAATGGGTTATCCGGAGGCCTACGGCGGCTTGTCCGAGGGCATCGACTACTGGTACAGCGCCATCAGCAACGAAGAGATTACCCGTGCCGGTTCGGCAGGCGGCCTGGTCAGCAACCTCCTGATCCACGGCATCGGCTTGCCGCCGGTGGTGCATTTTGCGCAAGAAGCAATCAAGCAGCAGGTGATTCCCGCCGTACTTGCAGGCGAAAAGCGTATTTCACTGGGGATTACCGAGCCTTCGGGTGGCTCCGATGTGGCCAACATCACCACAACGGCCACGCGCGATGGCGATCACTACATCGTCAACGGCAGCAAGACCTTTATTTCGGGTGTGATGGGGGCGGACTGGGTCAGCACCGCCGTGCGTACCGGCGGCGAGGGCGGGCGCGGCGTCTCGATGTTGTTGGTTCCCACCCACTTGCCCGGTGTTGGCCGCACGCCGCTGGACCGCAAACAGGGCTGGTGGTGTGCCGACACCGGCACTATCTACTTTGACAATGTGCGTGTACCCGCCGACCACCTGATTGGTGAAGAAGGCCAGGGCTTTCTCGTTATTATGAGCAACTTCAATCCCGAGCGAATCAGTTTGGCAGTGACGATGGAAGCGGCATCGCGGGCCTGTCTCGAAGATGCAGTGAACTGGGCGCAGGAGCGAAAAACCTTTGGCAAGCGGCTGGCTGACCATCAGGTTATCCGGCATAAAATTGCGGCCATGAAACAAAAAATCAACGCCACTCAAACCTACCTGCAGTACATCATTCAGGCCTATATTGAAGGTCGCTGTCACCCGGGCGATCTTGCCATGCTGAAAGTGCAGGCCAGCGAGACGATGGAATTTTGTGCCCGCGAAGCCAGTCAGATTCTGGGTGGCGCCAGTTATATTCGCGGTAATCGGGTTGAGCGCTTTTATCGCGAAGTGCGGGTGAACGCCATTGGCGGTGGCAGTGAAGAAATCATGCGCGACCTCGCCGCGCGTCAATATCAGTTGTAAGGAATCATCATGAGTATCGATACCGCAAAACCCAAACTCTGGCACTGCTACAGTTCACGTTCGCTGCGCCCGCTGTGGGCGCTGGAAGAAATGGGCATGGACTACGAGCTGGTGGAGCTGCCCTTTCCACCGCGCATTTTTGATCGCGATTATCTCAAAACCAATGCACTGGGCACCGTGCCGTTTTTTACCGATGGCGAAGTGGAAATGACGGAATCCAGCGGTATTTGTCTCTATCTGGTTGAGCGATACGCAAAATACGATGTTGGTTTAAAGAGCGACCACGCGGAATATGGCGACTACCTGAACTGGCTTTTTCACAGTGATGCCACGCTGACCTTCCCGCAAACCATAGCGCTTCGCTATTCGCAACTGGAACCCAAAGACAGGCGATTACCACAAGCGGTGGAAGATTACAGCAAGTGGTTTGTGGCGCGTTTAAAGCGATTGAATGCACATTTGCCCGGCCGGCAATTTCTCTGCGACGAGCGTTTTACAATCGCCGACATCGCCATCGGCTATGCGCTGTATCTGGCGGAAGGCCTGGGGCTTGATCAGTTTTTCGAGCCGGTGGTTGTCGATTACTGGCAGCGCCTGAAAGCCCGGCCTGCCTTTCAAAAAGTAGAGCCGCTCGGCGCTGAGAAGAGCCTGTTCAGGCCGGTGAAGTACCCTTTTGAAAATGCGCCTGAATTGATGTGACAGAATCTTCGCCTGCAGGGCAGGCTCCCACAACTTCGCTTTGTAGGAGCCTGCCCTGCAGGCGAATCAAACAATAGACATAAACAAGGATAGAACCATGCGATTCACCGACGAACACCACGCCATACGTCAAACCACCGCGCAGTTTATTGAGAAGGAAATTAATCCCTACACCGAAGACTGGGAAAAGGAAGGTATTTTTCCTGCCCACGAGGTGTTTAAGAAGATGGGTGATCTCGGCCTTTTGGGTATCGCCAAGCCGACAGAGTTCGGTGGCATGGGTCTGGATTACAGCTATCAGATTGCGTTTTCCGAACAGCTCGGCCTGATCAATAGCGGCGGTGTGTCGATGGGTATCGGTGTGCAAACCGATATGGCCACACCGGCTTTGGCCAAATTCGGTAGCGATGAATTGAGAAAGGAATTTCTGGTACCAGCCATTTCCGGTGACGCCGTTTTTTCGATTGCCGTCAGTGAGCCCCACGCGGGTTCGGATGTGGCAGCCATCAAGACCAGCGCGA
>Ga0213833_1002791_pt1 | contig 11063 bp, 10 predicted proteins | sample SWATP21_FD_160575 | JGI IMG/M metagenome (GOLD analysis project Ga0213833, IMG submission 160575) | Coastal seawater microbial communities from Marineland, Florida, United States - SWA TP2 #1 | ecosystem: Environmental > Aquatic > Marine > Coastal | place: USA: Florida | collected 2016-08-14
CGCGATCGCAGGCAATACGCACACCGCCCAGGGTAACGGCACTGCCATCCCCGAAGCGATGCACATCAATGCCCTGACCTATACGGATATTAGCCATCGCCCTGAGCCTCCAGAATACGTGATGCCAGCTCCAGATCTTCAGGTTGAGTGATTTTGATATTGCGACTGCTGCCGGGGAAAAGTTTTGGGGTATGCCCGGCAAGCTCCAGAGCCGATGCCTCATCAGTCACCTGTTGGCCACTGGCCAATGCCTGCTGCAGGGCATCGCGCAACAAGCCGTATCGGAACATCTGCGGTGTTTGCGCAGCCCACAACTGACTTCGGTCGACTGTGGCAACAATATTGCGATTGTTATCCGCCTGCTTAAGCGTATCTGCAACGGGCACAGCCATAATGCCGCCCACCGGATCATCAGCCAAGGCATCAAACATGGCGCGCAACGCGACACTGCTCACACACGGTCGAGCCGCATCGTGAACGATTACCCAGTCGCTGTCAGAGGCGTTGGTCAGTGCCAGCAATCCGGCCAGCACCGAATCGGCACGCTCTGCCCCGCCAATCACAACGCTCACCCGCACGTCGGACATAATGGATAACTCGTGCCACCGTTGATCTTCACGGGAAACTGCTACCGCAACCTGTTCCAGGCGGGAGCTTTTTAGCAGGCGCTTAACCGAACGTGACAGCAGCGTCTCGCCGCCAATACTGAGATATTGCTTCGGAATGTCCGCCCCCATGCGTTTTCCCTGACCGGCAGCAGGTACAACCGCCCACCAGCGTTGACGTTGCGGGGCACTCATTTGCTTTCTTCCTCGTCGACAACCAGATAAAAGGTCTCACCTTCCCTGATTAAGCCGAGTTCCTGACGAGCCCGCTCTTCAACTGTCGCAAGATCGGTTTTCAGGCTTTGAACTTCGCGAGACAATCGCTCGTTGCGTTCACGCAATTCGGCGTTACTGTGCTCTTGTTCGGCAATCTGTCTGCGCAGCCGGGTGATCTCTTCCCAGCTGCCCGGACCAAACCACAAGCGGTATTGCACGACCAGCAATACCGCAAGTAGAAGGAACAGAAGCCAGTTTCGTCTCATGCCCTAGCGTGCCTCACACGGCAGATCAGGATTTGAACTCATCCCGACCACGATACACCGCGCCCAGTTCGGCTTCGATACGCAGCAGGCGGTTGTACTTGGCTACGCGATCAGAGCGACACAGTGAGCCGGTTTTAATTTGACCGGCTGATGTTGCAACAGCGAGGTCGGCGATAGTGGTGTCTTCAGTTTCACCGCTGCGATGGGATATAACGGCGGTAAAGCCTGCATCTTGCGCCATTTTGATCGCATCCAGTGTCTCGGACAGCGAACCGATCTGGTTGAACTTGATCAAAATGGAGTTGCCAATCTTTTCGTCGATGCCGCGCTTGAGAATTTTGGTATTGGTGACAAACAAATCGTCGCCCACCAGCTGTACGCGATCGCCAATACGTTGAGTCAGAATCGCCCAGCCGTCCCAATCACTTTCATCCATGCCGTCCTCGATAGAAATGATGGGGTACTTCTGGCTTAACTCGTCGAGGTATTCGGCAAAACCGGCGGCGTCGAAAACCTTACCTTCTCCGGCCAGATCATATTTGCCGTTTTTGTAGAACTCGGATGATGCGCAATCCAGTGCCAGAGTAATATCTTCACCCAGCTTGTAACCGGCGTTGGCCACGGCCTCGGCTATCACTTCCAGAGCCGCTTCATTCGAAGGCAGGTTGGGGGCAAAACCACCTTCGTCACCGACTGCCGTGCTCAAACCACGAGCCGACAGCACTTTTTTGAGTGAGTGGAAAATTTCTGCGCCCTGACGCAAGGCTTCAGTGAAGCTGTCGGCACCCACGGGCTGGATCATAAATTCCTGAATATCGACATTGTTGTCGGCGTGCTCGCCGCCGTTAATGATATTCATCATCGGTACCGGCATGCTGTACTGGCCGGCGGTGCCGTTAATATCAGCAATGTGCTGGTACAGCGGAATGCCCTTTTCAATCGCAACTGCCTTCGCAGCAGCAAGCGACACCGCCAGAATGGCATTGGCACCGAGATTGCCTTTATTCTCGGTGCCGTCCTCGTCGATCATCGCCTGATCCAAAGCACGCTGATCTTCGGCATCACGGCCCATCAGCAGGTCACGAATGGTGGTGTTTATATTCGCAACCGCTTTCAGAACGCCCTTGCCCAAATAGCGGGATTTGTCGCCATCGCGTAGCTCAAGCGCTTCCCGTGAACCGGTAGAGGCGCCGGACGGCGCACAGGCGCTACCCACAGCACCGGAGGCCAGTACCACATCGGCCTGTACCGTCGGGTTACCGCGGCTATCCATCACTTCAAAGGCTTTGATATCGACAATTTCTGCCATTGATCTAACTCCAGATTGGTCTAATAAAATTCAGTTTTCAGCAGACAGGTTAACTAGCGAATATCCAGTGGCGGCAAAGCCTTAACCACATCATCAATCGCTTTCATCTGCGCCAGAAAAGGTTCCAGCTGGTCCAGAGGCAATGCACTGGGACCGTCACACTTTGCGTTGTCCGGATCGGGGTGAGCTTCCAGAAACAGGCCTGCCAACCCGAGCGCCAAACCTGAACGCCCCAATTCGGCCACCTGATGGCGACGGCCACCGGAGGCCGCACCCATAGGGTCGCGACACTGCAAGGCGTGAGTAACATCGAAAATCAATGGCGCCCCGCCACTGACTTCGCGCATGATTCTGAAACCGAGCATGTCAACCACGAGATTGTCGTAGCCGAAATTGCTGCCGCGCTCGCACAGCATGATCTTTTCGTTGCCGCACTCGGCAAATTTCTCAACGATGTTTTTCATTTGCGGCGGGCTGAGAAACTGGGGCTTTTTGATATTGACCACGGCGCCCGTCTCCGCCATGGCCTGAACCAGATCAGTCTGCCTTGCGAGAAAGGCCGGTAATTGCAATACATCGCAGACTTCTGCCACCGGTTTGGCCTGATGGCATTCGTGCACATCGGTAATCACCGGTACGTTGAACTGCGCTTTAATATCCTGAAAAATCCTGAGCCCTTCGTCGAGCCCCGGACCACGGTAGGAATGAACCGACGAACGATTGGCCTTATCAAAGGAGGCTTTAAAGACATAGGCTATACCGAGCTTTGCGCAAACCTTCACGTAGTGCTCGGCAACCTGCAACGCCATATCCCGGCTTTCGAGCACGTTCATGCCGCCAAACAGGGTAAAAGCGTGCTGATTGCCTACCTTGAGCTTGCCTACGGTGAGCGTTTTATCCTCTGCCATTCTGTTAACCCAATTGCTCTGCGGCCGCTGCAACGAAGCCGTTGAACAGCGGATGCCCTTCGCGTGGGCGTGAGGTAAATTCCGGGTGGAACTGGCAAGCAATAAACCAGGGGTGGTCTTTGAGTTCGACGACTTCAACCAGCGAACCGTCTGCCGACCAGCCCGAAACGGTTAATCCGGCCGCCTGCAGTTGCTCAAGGTAGTTGTTGTTCACCTCATAGCGGTGTCGATGACGCTCAACAATACGCTCCGAGCCATAGGCCTCGCAGGCACGCGTCCCTTTGACCAAACCACACTCCTGCCCGCCGAGCCGCATGGTACCGCCAAGATCAGCATTCTGATCGCGCACTTCCACTTTGCCGCTGGCGTCCTGCCACTCGGTAATCAGGGCGATAACGGGGTTGGGTGCATCTTCAACAAACTCGGTGCTATTGGCATCGTTGAGCCCGGCCACATGGCGCGCATAATCAATAACCGCAACCTGCATACCAAGACAGATACCGAGATAGGGAATCTTGTTTTCGCGGGCGTGTTTGACCGTCAGCACCTTGCCCTCAACGCCACGGTTGCCAAAACCGCCCGGCACCAGAATGCCCTGTACGCCGTCCAGCACCTGAACACCTTGTGTTTCAACGGTTTCCGAATCGATATAGCGTATGTTCACTTTAATCTTGGCGTGAATACCCGCGTGAGACAGCGCCTCGTTGAGCGATTTATAGGCGTCGATCAGCTCCATATATTTGCCAACCATGGCGATGGTAATTTCGCGCTCCGGATGCAAATCACCTTCGATAACGGCGTTCCACTCCGACAAGTCCGCCTCGGGGCAATCAATGCCAAAGCGCTCAACAATAATGGCATCGAGGCCATGGGCCTGCAGCATGGAGGGGATGCGGTACAGCGAATCTGCATCCGGCAGGGGAATAACCGAGCGCGGTTCAACGTTGGTGAACAGGGCAATTTTCTTGCGCGAGCCCTCGTCGATTTCGTGATCTGAGCGGCACAGCAGAATGTCGGGCTGCAGGCCAATCGAGCGAAGCTCTTTGACAGAGTGCTGGGTGGGCTTGGTTTTGGTTTCACCGGCAGTAGCTATATAAGGCACCAACGTCAGGTGCATCAGCATGGCGTTGCGGGAACCCATTTCGACGGTTAATTGACGGGCAGCCTCAAAAAACGGCAGCCCTTCGATGTCACCCACGGTGCCACCAATTTCAACAATCGCGATATCGGCGTCGCCAGCGCCCAACATCACCCGCCGTTTGATCTCGTCGGTAATGTGGGGAATGACCTGAACGGTGCCACCCAGGTAGTCACCCCGGCGCTCCTTTTTCAGTACGGTTTCGTACACGCGGCCAGTGGTGAAGTTATTACGCTTGCCCATTTTTGCGCGCAGGAAGCGCTCATAATGGCCCAGATCAAGGTCGGTTTCGGCACCGTCTTCGGTAACAAAAACCTCGCCGTGCTGAAAGGGGCTCATCGTGCCCGGATCAACATTAATATAGGGGTCCAGCTTTAGGACAGTGACTTTCAGTCCGCGAGCCTCAAGAATGGCTCCGAGAGAGGCTGAGGCAATACCCTTGCCCAACGACGAAACAACACCACCGGTCACGAAGATAAAACGCGCCATGAACTACCTTTAAGTATGCAGGTTATGAGAGTAGAGGTGCGGGAAAGCGAGCTTTCGAAACCCCCGTGAGATGGGTGGTCAGTCTATCAGGATGACCTTGATGAGACAAACGAAATACCGCTCTCATACGCCTGCCCAGTCTGCTATAATCGCGCGCTCACAGCTTCACAGCCAAGGCTCTTTAAATGCAACCGATGTTGAATATTGCGCTGCGCGCTGCGCGCAAGGCGGGGGATATCATTGCCCGCGCGTCCGAACAAACCGAGCGACTCAAGATTGAGTCCAAGGGTACCAACGACTTTGTTACTGACATTGATCGTGCTGCCGAGCGGGAAATTGTCTATCACATCAACAAGGCCTTCCCCGAACACGCCATTCTGGGAGAGGAATCGGGCCTGACCGAAAACGGTGACTCCGAGTACCAATGGGTGATCGACCCGCTTGACGGCACCACCAACTTTATTCGCGGTATCCCCCACTACGCCGTATCAATCGCCTGCCTGCACAAGGGCGTGGTGGAACATGCGGTGGTACTCGACCCCATTCGCCGCGAAGAATTCACCGCCAGTCGCGGTCGCGGCGCGCAGCTCAACGGGCGCCGACTGCGAGTCAGCACGCTGGCCTCACTGGAAGGCAGCCTGATAGGAACGGGCATTCCCTACAAATCCCGCAATGACCACCTTATTCCCGCTTACACCGAGAGCCTGGCGGCGGTCACCTCGCAAACAGCCGGTATTCGCCGTGCTGGCGCGGCGGCTCTAGATCTGGCCTACGTAGCGGCAGGCCGTTTGGACGGGTTTTGGGAAATAGGCCTGAATCGTTGGGATATCGCCGCCGGTGTTCTACTGATTCGCGAAGCGGGTGGCCTGATCAGCGACTATCAGGGCGGTAATAATTACCTGGAGAGCGGCAACATTGTGGCCGCAAACCCCAAAGTCTTAAAACCCCTGCTGCAAACCCTCAAACCCCATCTGGGTCATCTCGGCAAGTAAATCCGGGTAGCCTCTTAGGCCCTGCAAACCGCCGGTGTGCAGGGCAGTAATCCGCTTGCCTTGCAACTCACCTGCCGCTAGCTGCCGGTACACACCCCAGAGCATCTTGCCGTTGTAGACCGGGTCCAGCGCAACGCCATGACGCCGATAAAACCCGGCAATAAAAGCCTGCAGACCACTATTGCACTTTCCGTAGCCTCCGCCGTGAAAGCGCTGCTCAATTCGCCAACCCGGCAAGGCCGCAGTGACTTCGAGCGCTGCATGCCATTGGCGAATATCCGCCTCGAGGAAGCCCGCCCCCTTTAATGCCGAGTATCCAACCACCTGCACACCCGAAGCGCCACCCGCCATGCCTGCCAGCAAGCCCGCCAGAGTACCACCGGTACCGCAGGGCAGAATGATCATCTCGCCGGTCTCAAGCCGGTTATTTAACGCCCGCCCCAAAGCGGCACAACTCTGAACACCGGCCAAATCACTGCCGCCCTCGGGCAACCAGCAGTAGCCGGGAAACCGGGCTTGCAACTGCGCCAGAAAATCGGGGTCACGGCGCTGCCGATACTCGCTGCGCGATACAAAATGCAGGTTCATGCCCCAACGCCCGGCATCTTCCAGCATCGCACCGGGAGGGACATGCGCATCACCGCGCACAACGCCAAGTGTTTTCAAGCCATAGGCACGCCCCGCCGCCGCCAGAGCATGAAGGTGGTTGGACCAGGCGCCGCCAAAGCTCGCCAGCCCGAACGCATTGTTGCGCAGCGCCTCCGTAACGGCAGGCATCAGCTTAAAGGCTTTGTTTCCGTTTAGGGCACCGGGTATGTGATCGAGACGGTAAAGCCGCAGTTGGGCGCCGGCCCGATCCAGTATTTCATCATGAATGGTGGTGAAAGCGGGCTGCTCGCTGACACGCTCCGCAAGCGGTGCCGACATCAATGAATGCTCGCATCCTGCACTGAATCAGCCAGATCCAAATGATCTCGCTGCCCCTGATGGGCACGACAGCGGTCACCCTCACCGTGGCGAAAGAACTTGGGTTTAAGCACTTTATCTATTGGCTCGCCGCAAACCTTGCCTGCCTCATCGGTATGACGACACACCGGCAGCCGATAGTGCATCATCCACTCGCGGTAGTGTTCTTCGATGACGCCGCAGCGCTCTGCAACAAAGGCGATGGGATTACTTAAATAATCGGTGATTTCGGCCGGGGTCAGCACAAGATGCTCTATACCCGGATGATAGGCCACAAAGGTGATGCCGCTGTCAGTCATACGCTGCAACACCTGACCGCTATCGTTCTTCAAGAGCGACTGCTGTTCTTTCTTCAACTGCGCAACCTCTTCCCGCAGGCTGCCTATCTGCTCGCCGCGGTAGTGCAATTCGGCCTCGCGCATACTGATGCGCTCCTGAAGCTCTTCTGCCTGCTGCGCCAACCGCTCGTTGAGCTCGGTCGAAAACTGCTCCCGCAATACCTCCAGCTCCGCCGAGTAGGAAGCACTCCCCTTCTTCAGGGTATCCTCATAGTTTTCGCGAATCTTGTTGAACTGCTGCTGGTGCCTGTCGACCGCCTGCTGTAACTCCAGCTCATTGCGCCGCGATTTTGACAGGCGCCGCTTAAACTCCTGCTGCACCTCATCACGCTTTTGCATGCGCTCCTGATGCTCGCTCTCCAGCATTTCAACACGACGTTTCAGGCGCTCACCCAGCGTTTTCAGTTCCAGCTCGTGCTTCCCGCGCAAGTCTTCGAGACGGCGCCGGTATTTGCGATTAAAGGCAGGCCCGCTACGAACCGGCGCAGAGGCCGGCTCGGATACAACAACCGGGGGAGCCACCGCTCGCGGCGCTTCAGGCACCGAACGCTCAGCTACCAAACCCAGACGATTTCGGCTTACCGCTTCTTTTAGCAGATCAAAGGTTGAAAGGTTTCCCTGTAACTCCGGGTCCCACAGCTTGTCTTTATACCAGGCAACCGGGCAGGAGCTGCGACAGGCGAGCCGGATAACACCCTCGCCCAGATTGGGACCATTCAAACCATGATCAGCAAGATGCTGTAGCGGGATGTTCCAGCTGGCCTCAACTTGCCCGTCATCGGTGAAAGGCACCGTGAAAAACACTGCCGACTGGATATTCAGGCGGGGGGTAATTTGCAGAAAAACCGCTTTTACAACGCGTCCGGCATAGCCCGGGAGGCCGATATAACCGTCGAGAACTGCCTCAAACTCGGGGTACAGCACTTCCTTGTCAACCAGGTCGCCCTTGAAAAAAATAACGGCCTCATTGCTCCCTGCCTTAATATCGGGCATACACCTTTGGCTCCCACTCGCCACAAAGGACATAACTTCTGGATACTATACGTAAAGCATAGACTCAATTGGGAACGGCATCACACTAATTTGACTCCAATTTCCGCACGTGAGGCCCTCTTTCTCACGGCGAAGAGGCCGGCGGCACTGCCTGAATGCCTACGATGCCAGTCCCGGCTCGCGCCTCCCTCACAGGCGTTTATTATTTGTGCAATTGGGCTTAGGATGGGCAGTTAATACAGAATGCTCCACAGAGCAGCAGAATGTCTGATCGAAAACCCCAGGGGGCCGCATGAACAATCTGGCAGAAGCACAATCTATTCAGTCACCATCACGTATCGCAAAGATCTTCGACAAACAACGCAGTGCGTCGAGGCGCGCGCCCTACCCCAGCCTCAGCGAACGCATTGAGCACATCGACAAACTGGCCAGACTGCTGGAAACCCACCAGGACGCTATTGCCGAAGCCATCTCCACCGACTTTGGCAACCGCCCCAGCCAGGAGTCCAAAGTGCTGGAAATTTTCGGCCTTATCAGCGGCTGCAACTATACCCGCAAGCGACTAAAAAAATGGATGAAACCGCAAAAGCGCCACGTGGGGCTGGCCTTCTTTGGCGCCAAAAACACGGTTATTCCGCAGCCCAAGGGCGTTGTCGGCATCGTCACCCCGTGGAATTATCCGTTGTTTCTAGCTTTAAGCCCGGCTATCAGCGCCCTGGCGGCGGGCAACCGCTGCATTATCAAAATGGCATCAAACTCCCAAACCCTCGCGAAGCTGATGGAAAAGCTGATCAGTGCCGAGTTTGACGAGACCGTGCTGGCCGTGGTGCCCGGCGTGTCCGCTGGCGAATTTACCCACCTGCCGTGGGATCACCTCGTATTCACCGGTTCGCCTGCCACCGCCAAAACGGTAATGGAGACAGCCGCCAAGTATCTGACGCCCGTAACACTTGAACTGGGCGGCAAATCGCCCACCATCATCGCCGACGACTTTGATATCAAGGTGGCCGCCGAGCGCCTGCTGTACGGCAAGTTTCTCAATGCGGGCCAAACCTGTGTCGCCCCCGACTATGTGTTTGTGCCCCGAGGCAAAGTACAGGCCTTTGTTGACGCAGCCAAAACCGTGGTCAAACAGCGCTACCCGCAGCTCGACACCGCCGACTACACCTCCATTATTGACGAGAAATCCTACCAGCGGCTGAGCAAAACACTGGATGACGCCACCAGCAAAGGAGCCAAAGCCGTCAACCTGATGGACCAGGTCGTCAAGGACGACAAACTGCGCAAGATCGCGCCCCATGTCGTATGCGATGTGAACCCGAATATGATGATCATGCAGGATGAAATTTTCGGGCCACTGCTGCCGCTCAAGCCCTACGACAAAATAGAGGAAGTCATTGAGTACATTAATGAGAATGAGCGGCCATTGGCTCTGTATCTCTATAGCAACAACAAGGCGCTGCAAAATCAGGTGATTTACAACACCCTGTCCGGCGGTATGTGCATCAACGACAGCGTAGTGCATGTGGCTCAGCACGATATGCCGTTCGGCGGCGTGGGCAACTCCGGCATGGGCCACTATCACGGCCATGAAGGCTTTATCGAGTTTTCGAAAATGCGCCCGATATTCAAACAGGGGCCGATGAGCGGATTGTTAATGATGGCGCCGCCCTATGGGGCCACGTTCGACAAGATGTACAAGATGATGCTGAAGCTAAAACTGTGAAGAGGTGACGCCGGCAACGCTGCGCTTATCCCGGCCTACGAAACGCAATCAGGCTAATGTAGGCCCTAATAAGCGAAGCGTTTCGGGCGCCTTTGCCCGCATTTCGCACTCTGGTTTCTTTCAATACAAACAAAAAACCCTGCGCGATGGCAGGGCTCTTTGTTTGTATGGCGGACCGGACGGGACTCGAACCCGCGACCTCCGGCGTGACAGGCCGGCATTCTAACCAACTGAACTACCGGTCCGCATAACAAACCAACTCGCTTAATATGGTGGGTGGTGACGGGATCGAACCGCCGACCCTCTGCTTGTAAGGCAGATGCTCTCCCAGCTGAGCTAACCACCCCTACGCGAGTGGAGCGCATTCTACAGTAAACCCTTCGCTTGTCAAACGTAACGACGACATTTTTTCAGGCCTGAATAAAGCATGATCAATTCGACTGATTATTGAACGAATTCAGGCACTAATGGAGCGTAGACACGCTGCTGTACATCGCTGACAGCGAGCATTACCATAGCCGCGTTTTGGGTAATCGCCGGGCCATACTCGTGGAAGTTTTCAAGGAATTCAGTTTTGAAGCAGCACACCGACTACCTCAGGTGCCGGCCGACCATAAATGTAGCCGTCTCCACGGGCACACATTCTATGTTCGCTTAAGCGTCAGCGGCGAGTTGAATCCCGACATGGGCTGGCTAATGGACTTCGCTGATATCAAATCAGCCTTCCAGCCTATCTATGATCGTCTGGACCACTACTACCTCAATGACATTCCAGGGCTGGAAAACCCCACCAGCGAAAATCTGGCCGTCTGGATCTGGCAGGAACTCAAGCCTCGGTTGCCCCAACTCAGTGCCGTTGAGATTCGGGAAACCTGCACCAGCGGGTGCATTTTCCGCGGCTGATTCGCCGCAAAGCCACCGCTCTAAAAAAAGTGTTACCGCACAACAACGCTTTCGACCCCGTTTTGTCGCCAGAGAGGTAACAGGTTACTATTTTAAGCAGTGCCGGGTAACAATTATTCACAAGACTCTCATGCGGTTAAAATTTATTCAGAATCAGCCTCCCTCTTAACCAGCCGCTTTATGAACACGCCATAACCATATGTATTTATTATAA
>Ga0213833_1002792_pt1 | contig 11062 bp, 10 predicted proteins | sample SWATP21_FD_160575 | JGI IMG/M metagenome (GOLD analysis project Ga0213833, IMG submission 160575) | Coastal seawater microbial communities from Marineland, Florida, United States - SWA TP2 #1 | ecosystem: Environmental > Aquatic > Marine > Coastal | place: USA: Florida | collected 2016-08-14
CTGCCTACTCGCCCCGCTCAAGCTGTTCTAGCTGGAACGCGTTCCGGCAGCCTGCCTTCGACCCCCACTGCAGCAGGGAGTGATGCCGACCATCGCGTCGATGCCCCCGCTGCTCCTGCACACGTGAACCCGTCAGCCGCCACGCCGCCTCCAGAGCCCTCAGCAGCCACGCCAGCTGCTGCACGTGAACCAGCCGTCCCGCCGCCGGCGTCATCAACACCGCAGTCACGGCGGCAGGGAAAGCGATCGAAACGCAGGGTTGGCGGAGCCACCAGCCCTCCTATGCCGTCTTGTCCGCGTGTTGACCCCTCGCCCCACATCATTGTCGGGGTGGGAAGTCGCAAGGTGCGGGTGCGCGGCCAAGGCCTGTGCGCCAAGTGCAAGGTGGCGCTCACCGTCAACGACACAGCACTCAAGGTTCTCGAGTGCAAGCTTCGATCGCCGTCCGCCGTGACGGTGAAAACGATGTCGGTGTCGAGGCTTCTTGCCGGCGGCATGATTAAGGCAACCGTGTCGTGTGGAAAGACGTCGCAACCACCTGTTGTGGTTGGCCGTGTTGGCAGGTGGGTGTGTGACCTGGCTCTTGTTGTGCCCTTGTGAATATGCGCGTTCACCTCGTGGTTGCGGTCGCTTCATGCAGACCCGGGGAGTCAAGCACTACGCATCCACCAAAGACTGGGACGGCTGAGTCCGCACCCGCACCCACACCCACACCCACACCCGCATCTGCACCTGCACCTGCACCTGCACCTGCACCCACACCTGCACCTGCGCCTGCACCTGCACCTGCACCGGCACCCGCGCCCAAAGTATCCCCACCCGCACCAACTCCTGCGCCTGCAGCCACTACAACAGGATCTGCGTCTGCAGCACAAGTGCCGCATGTTTCTGACATGGCCACTCCTCCTCCCGCCGCCGCGCCTGCACAGAAGCCACGCCGCTCGAACAGCGGGCGTCGAACCTCCAGCATGATCGCTCAGTTACAGGCGAGGCTTCAGTCGCAAGGCAGTCAGGGCAAGCTGTCCACAGGCATCCCAGGTAGGTGGAGGGTGCAACGTATGATGACCCCTTTGTGACTGCCGTGACTTGTCACGCCACTCACGTTGCGTTGGTTGCGTGTGCGCAGCACCAAAGGCACGACCCACTGTCACCGCAAAAAAATCGAGTACTGGAGCCTCCAGGCTGGCCACCACGAAAGTGCAAGCACGAACCAAACAGAGTGTAAGTGCAAGCGCGAACGCAACGGCACCAGACGCGGCAACACAAGCACGAACCAAACTTCGAGCGGGGGGCGCTTTTGGTGCCTCTGCCACACGGATCCCGTCCAAGAAGGGACGCGCCACCGCAGTGGTTGTTGCGACGAAGTCGACTACTGGTACGCGTGCCTGTTTTGCCCACACATCCACACACTCATCATACACTCGCGCCGAGGTTCAAGCGCTCCCATCGTCTCGTCAGCTTTGACCTGACTTTCTGTTTTGTTTTTCGGGTGCGCAGGGGCGAAGAAGGAGCTGGCAGGGAAAGGTCAGGGCAGCACTCGTCTTGCCGCTGCTCCTGTTGCTGCAAGTGCGGCGCCATCATCGCGACGATCCTCTGCCGTGACCGTTCATTCATCTGTTTCTGTGTCTTCTTCATCCGCTGCTTCGTCTTCATTTGCACCAGCCAAGGTCAAGCGTCGACCATCCCGCACAAGCAACGCTGCCCGGGTGCAGACCCGGCTACGATCGGGGTCTGCCTCGGGCCCACGAGTGTCAGAAAACACCTCGGTCAAGGCCGCATGTGGCACGACCCGTTTGCTTGTGGAGGGCAGCGGGTTTTGTGCTGCTTGCAAGTTTGCTCTGCACTCCAGCGTCGGGCGTCGCATTCGACCCGTGAAGCCGGAGATTGACACTGCATGGAAGGCGTGGCTCGTTGTCCCGCCGCTCCCAGACGATCTTGTGGGCGAAACGTTAGGCTGTGCAGTGAAGTGTGCAGGAAAGTCTTCTGGCACACCGGTGACAGTCGCAACAATTGAAGCATCGCCTACTGGTGTTGGTGCCGTCACGAGCCACGCGAAACCAGCCCGACGAAAATCAGCTGTGGTCGTCCAAACACGCACCAAGGCTGCCGCAACCGTTGCGACCACGGCACGTGTGGCTTCTAAAGCTACTGCCTCGACTGCGCCCAAGCTCCCGTCGACATCACAAGGCAAGGCAAGCGTCAAGCCCATCAAGCGCGTTGCTGCGAAACGCGTCGCCGGGGCAGTTGGTTCCGGTCCAGCTGCTGGTGCTGGTGTTGGTGCCAGCGGTAGTGCTGGTGGCACTGGCACTACCACTTCTGCAACTGCTGCACGTGGCGGCGAAACCGACTCGACCAGTGTTCGCTCCAGGTCTGGTTCATCAGGAACCCGTGCACGATCCGGAAGCGCATCGGCCAAGTCGGCGAATGTGGCACGCATGCATGCCCGACTGGGGTCGTCGAAGCAGCGTAACGGTGCGCCTATGGATAGTGCCACAGCTACCCCGCCCTTTTTTTTCTGTAATGCCATGACTCACCCTTCCCATGTGTGGTGTGCCGGCAGGTCCCTCCGTGGAGCCAGGATCAGCCGCTATTCGTGGGGGAATGGAGCTTGAGATTCACGGCGCGAACTTCTGCAGGTCTTGCAGGTGCGTGCTGACGGCGTTGCACATCCTGCATGTGCTGTTGCATTGCTGTGCGTGACTGAGTGGTCAAGGTGTTTGTTTGTTGACGCCGGTGGGTACCTTTTCTTGCTGGTAGGTTGAGTTTGTACCTCGATGGACGCCAAGTGTCGGGTGTGAAATCGCGAGTCGACACGTCGTGGAAGATGTTGGCACGCTTGTCTGTGCTGCCGGGTGGTCCGGCTGGTGCGACCATTACCGCACTGGTCAAGTGTGGTCAGGAATCGTCGGGCTCCCCGGTAGTGGTTGCCCGTGTTGGCGCCGCGACTCGGTGCGTTGCTGCTGGCTTGGTTTTGATGTAGTACCAGCGCGCGCGCCTGCTAGCGTGGCTATGTGCTACAGCTCTGTCCCTCCTGGCCCAAGTGACGTGTGGACGTGTTTCAGGCACCGTTCGGCGACCGTAGGTGCTGCCGCTGGCCCCAAACCGTCCTCCTTGCGCCAACCTTCCAAGCTGAAGAAGGCGTCGTCCTCGAAGTCTCGCCGGCGAACCAGCAACATTGAGGCGATGAAGGCACGGATGGGCCTCACGTGATATCGCGACACGCGGGTGTGCGGGGCGCAAGCACATAGGGTGAGCCAACTGTACACTTGCTTTTCATTGCCTCAACTGACACCCGCCAGCACACTGGCGCAACGTTCCTGAAGGACAACTTGATCGTCACAGATTCACCATTCATAGGCGCATCCTGTTGGCTGTTGCAGCGTGGAGTTCACGCATTTGCTTTCCAGAGTGTGACATGATGCCATATTGTGAAAATGATTCGGAACAGTGAATCAGCATTGACCCAACACGGTGGGAAGAAGTGAAATTGTGTTGTTGTTGTTTTTCGGGACGTGCATCACTGGTACATCATGCAAACACCCATGCAGACCCTGCATGCAAGCCGCCCACAATGGATGCGCCGTGCAACGTAGCTCCACCAGCAGTGACGGTAGACCTCGCATGCATGCTTGCGGAACACCCTGTTGTGCTCCACGACACCTTCTTCCACTTGCAGGCCACAACCACAGTTAGAAGGCCATCGCAATGACATGTTCCTGCCGCCTGTTCCCACTGTTCTCTGTTCTTGCTGCAACGGCGTTCCCTCCCAAAGCCATGGACGAAGCTCTCGTCGCGCCGTACCAACTTGTTGTCGGCCTCATCAATTCCATCGCGCCACACCAATGGCTGGCGGACGTGTTGCCCTCCTTCCTCAAACTGTTCAGCCAGTGTGGACAGGTCACAGCCGCATTGGCAAGCGAAGACCACGCTACATTGACAGAGCGGTGTCATGGGACTTTGTGATGCCCAGTGTGAGTTGGGACCAGGTGCCAGACTGCCTGCTCCCATTCGTCACGCACGAGCACGACAACCATAAGCACGGACGACTGAAGTGGTGCTTCGAATCGTGCTGCATCACGACGTCAGGTTTGAGGCACCAAGCTTCACTGGTGTCAACCACACGTGAGGCAGGCACTGAAGTGGCAAGCCCCCCAGCCGTGCATTTGCTCGCCTCATGTTGACAGATGTGTAGCACATGGTGCAGTGCTTTTGCCGTGACGAAATGGTGGACGAGGACAATGGTCGTGCATGGAACATATCCCACACGAACGAAGTCGGCGACACACCTCTGCATGTTGCGTGTGAGAAGGGCCTCGGGAGTGTGGCACTCATGATGCTCCGACACGCGGATGCAAGACATGCTTGTTGCACAGTATCATCGTGGCAATGCACCGTTTGTCAAGCGGGGCTAGAAGAGGGTGCTATGGCGATGTTGGGCCTGGATGCTGTCACTTGTGAGGTCGAAGCCCAGGACTCGGACAATGATACGGCAGTGCATGAGCAAGGGCCCGAGCAATGTTGCACTTCGAATCCTCAGGTGTGAAGGCAGGAAATACATTAGCGGTTGTCGATGCCGATCGCAACACACCGCTTTAGATGGGCTGGAAGGAAGAGGTTGCAATGCCGATGTTGGACCTAGATCCTGTCGCATCGAATCTCGGAACTCGGACAACGAATCTACACTTTTACTAAGCGTGCTAGCACAGCCTCAGGAACGTGGCATTCCACATTCTCGGCTGTGACGGTGCACGAGATACGCTGCACCATGCTAAGCGTGAGGGCGAAAGGCATGTGGAACTTCTTGGTATCCTTGGTCAGTGGGCAGAGATAGTCACAGGCGAGAGGGAGGCATGACAGCCACCAGGCATCGTTGCTGGATACGTGTGCATCGCGCTAAGGCAATGACACACCGTCCACGTCGTGTTGTAGTGTATCCCGCGGTGCCAGTGTGTGGCTTACCAATCGGTCACGCCCACTCGTGGAAGCGATACAACTTCAGGTCGCGCATGGCTGCGATACAGGGACTGTGGAGCCATTGGATGTGATGGCTGTGACATTGCATGCTCGGTACTGTGCACAGTTGGACGGTGGCAAACACATCAATAGTCTCAAATTTACTCAACACGTCCGCTGCAGATGCAGCAGTGTGCAACAAGTTCAGTTTTTCATCGCACCGCGCACATTGACATCGTCGCCACTGCGGCGCGTAGGTGACACCTGGCTTTGACACCTGGCTGCTGTGCACATGGGCATGAATGGACACCTTGCACCAACGAAGTTTCGCAAAGGATGGATCTATTATTTTAACCTAACGCTAGGGGGCTGAGTCCCCTAAAGTCCAGTACTTTCTCATCAGATCATTGCAAAACGACCACGTGTGGAACTTGGAGCACCCAGAAAACGACACCACCCAATCCCCGTCACGGTGGCTAGCATGGAGCCCCTCATCCTTCCAATGCAACGCATTTGCAAGCCTCGGAGGATACCTGTGAACGCCACGATGTCACCACAGCGTGGGCGCGATGGCACCGTCCCCAGCCCCAGCCCCTTTCCTGGGAGCTGCGACGGGCAAGCGAACACTACACAGCCACGCAACTCACGGGTTTAACACCTGTTGCGGCAGCAGTCCCACCTGGGGAGGGAGCAGCGGTGCGGCAAGTTCACCGCTTCCGGAAAGCCAATCCGTGCCAGAGGTGAGCGCGTGGAGGCTGCAAACGGGCAGGCGAAACCCAAACCAGAGCGTCAGAGTCAGCGTCAGCGTCAAAGTGGTGCGCCGCACCGTCCCAACCGGCAAACCTACACGGCGGCTTGGTCCCAGAACGGATGCGTGGCAAAGGCAGCTGCATCGCCGGTCAACAACCGGTCCATGAACGCCTTGGCCCAGGGCGTGGAGCGAACCAGAAACACGCCCGTGTTAATGCAAGTGCCGTCTTCCGAGATGATCAAATCAACAGTTGTGGGAAGGCACGATACATCATGCGAGGAGCTGTTGCTGCGGCTTTCGCACGGCGCAGGCACGTGGCTCTGGAGGATCTCTGCCGCATGGATGATGCTTTGCACGGAACGAGTGTAGTTCGTGATGAAAGTGTCACAATCAAGCCAAAGGCACCAGGGGGAGTCGTCCAAGCACTGCCGCATCAAGTGCAACTGTGCCAGAGTGGAAACACAAGGCAAGGGCTTGAGAACACTGCCATTGGTTGATGCAGCAGCACAGCAGACGATACCTTGTTCCAGGCTGGGTGCTGGGACACGTTCGGAGCTTGGGTCTCCAAACGAACACGGTAGCCGTGCCTTCGGGCGTACCGTTGCCGTGTGGCGAAGGACCATGCAGTGAGTGGTGTCACAGAGGGGTCGTACGCACACAACGTGACGATGGTGATGTCTTGTCCGGACAATGTATCGAAGCTCTCCAACCTTTCTCCCTCTGTGAGTGCCACCCGGACTCTGCTCGCACTGCATAAGCACGGGCTCCACGCCGCCCCCCCTCCAACAAAAACAACTACGAACTCGTGCTGGTGATGCAGGTAAGCCGGGGATCTTCGGTACATGTACACCGTTTCCGCCATCTTGTCGAGCACTTGGCGGAACTTGATGTCAATGTTGGCACCATACTCACCATACACACTGTATTGCCAACCCGCCCAGACCAATGTCAGCCGTCGTGCCATCACTTCTGCACCGAGCCTGTGCGATTCGAAGTTCAAGCACACACACGCAGATGCGGGTTCAACAGTTAGAACCGCAGTGCGTGGCACAAAGCAAGTACAGCGCGTGCCTTTGCGTGGCACGGAGGCCATTTGCAAGACCCTTCATTGCAATAGCAATGTTCAATGACTCCTCATACAAATCTGTGGCCGCTTGCAAACTGGGTGGCAACGCAAAGCATTTACACACAAGGCAGCGTGTGTAACAGCCATTCCTAGTGCACCCATCCTCCCTGTGCATACATGCACGTGATCATGCGACGTACATCTTCACCAAGGCTTCGCACCACGAGGCAGCTTCCAGTGCACGACCCAATTCTAGTGCCTGCAGCAACGACAATGCACAAGGCACAGCCCGCTTCGTTGAATGGGTGCAAGGCAGCCAGCGACACGCCAGTGAGCCGCACAACATACCTTCTTGCAGCGATCAAACAACTGCTGCTTCACGGGGTGCTGGATCGCTCCGGTGTCACTGTCAGAGGTCAAAGATCGTGCGACCATTGCAGCGGCAGCACGTCTCGCGCGACGGACGATAGGAGGCGTGGCCTGTTGTCGTTGTGCGTGGCGCAGGTGGGACCGCTTCGATACGATGGCAATCGTGGCATCCACCATGCGATCCAGTGAGGAGAAGAACTGACTGAAGGTACACGCACTTGCACGAGCCATGCGAGACACTTCATGGGGAGGAATAGCGCGTAGAACATCTGGCAAGCGCGCTATATCTTCCATGGTGTGACCGTGGTACAGCACAGCGATGGACTGCCAGTCGATTAGCTCCTGTCACACACATTTGCAGGCAGGGCGGTCGTCAGAGAAACAAGGGATCCAAAACCAGGCGACTGAAAAAGCATTGCTCAGGCATGGGGACTGACTGACCTTGAAAGGCAGACCAGCAATGGCTTCAGGGCCAATTATGACAGGCACTGCACCGGCCGCCATCACTTCAAAACTGCGGCCAGCAGTCAAACACCAATGCGCGTGAAACACACGCACACACCGTGATGCTAGCAACGGTGCAGCAGCAGCACACCACACGAGGCTTTCACGCACAGGCGGTACGAATGTGTGCCCTCCCCCACACACACCGCACTGAATCGGGACTCGAGTAACAGTCTGCCAGGGAGGACAGGCGGGATGCAACGGAGGCGGCATGAGGGACGGACAACGAGGGGACAAACAAAGCCCATCGGCACACATGCGGCACTACACACCTTTCAAAGTCGTACAAATCCGCCAGCATGTTGTCCGCCGGACAAGCAGTATCCATGGCTCCATGGAACTGTCGAGGACTGCCTGAAATGCAGTCGATGGCCTCCCAATCGCAGGACGTCAGGATGACAACGTCGGCACCGTTGTGGGTCGCACGTAGGTACTCTCGTGTGTACCACGGGGCATACGGAAGGTGCAAGAAGCCATAGCGAGACCCTTTGAACGACAACAGGATGGGGCGGGTCGTCAAGTTGTGGGTTGACAGAGAGGGTGAGAGTTCTACTTCGTCAGCTTGCCACGACTGCCCTCCAGCCACCACGACTGCAGTGCCACTGCGCGTGTCACTGACAGTGGATGGCCCCACAATGGAACTATTGGTGCGTCCATCTTCTGGGCCGAAGCAAATTCGGGGAAAGCGTTGCAGGTGGCGAAAGGCGGGGTTGTGGCAAGAGTAGAACGCCAGCGGAAACACAAGGTCAAGCCCCTGTCGGAACGCCGTAGACACGTTCTTCACGTTGCTGGAGGCAAACGCCGACGCCTTCGTGCCCTCCGGAGGCTCCCACCCTTGTGGAAAACGTTCAAACACCATGATACTGCTCATTGCGACAGCGGCAAGAGCGATGTTCGCGGCAATCTCGTGGTCCCCCATGTGCAGCACAACATGTCGCCGGCCGCCGTTCCAATGCGGCAGACGGTCCAGCAGCGCCGAGGTCACGGATTCAGGCCACCGGCACATGTTGTGCAGGCACAATGTGTCCACATTGGGGATGAGGGCGCACGCACTCGTGTGGTCAACTGTGGCATGCGGCGAACGAGCAACGGAGCGCAGCACCCGCTCGTACTCTGGCCCAATGAAGCCGCGGGCCACTTCCTCCTCAAACGGATACACAAAGACACCCCGACAAGGGCGATGATGATCGCCTGCTGTTGGCACAGCCGCCGCTTCCGCCGCGTCCCACTGGTGCTGGACGGTGGCTGTTGTTGAGGTGTCCATCACTCGCACTCGCGCTGGTGCAGACTCCGCCCACACATGCCCGGTGGAGGGGTGCTGCAGCGCCATTTGGACGGAGTGGTACCCCGGCGCCAGCTTCCCCACCACAACAAAGCTGGTGCTGCGACTGGACAGGTGCTGTGGTGACGAGTTAGCGGCCGAAAGCCATGGCACCAGCCCCGCTGCGCCTGCGCCTTCCTTCAGGCTGTCCAGCTGCGCCACGCTGTCAAACGTGTGCCGGGCGCCGTCCACGATCAACAGGCGCCTGTGGGAATCGTAGTCCCCCAACCCGGGCATTGCAAACAGAAACACAAAGCGCCGACCGCCAAGCACCGACTCGTTGCGGGGGTAGAGGATGTGGAGACGATTCGAACCCCCCGCGCTCGCAGCACGACGAGGGCTTGCTGCGAGCAGGGGGTCCTCCGCCTTGACGCTGGGCACCACATCACCATGCGACGCGGCAGCCCCAAGAAGCTGCGACATCACCACCATACACAGCAGACCGCACACTGTCGGTGCAACGCCATGTTGGCGCTGCATCGCGACAACTCGTCCGAGACTCGCAGTCGCCCAACACAGCGCGCACACAGCCACGAACGTCGGGTGTCACTTTTGACATTACCAAATCAATCAAAGATACCCCGCCGTTGTGAAGTGCGCAGGAGTGGTGCCGATGCTTGTGTAACCGCGCGAAGCCAAGGAGGCCACGGCGGTGCGCACAGTCACAGCACGACTGGGGCGATAGAACCCCGTCCTGAAGCGAATCACAACGACAAGACAGAGTTGCGCCGCTCTATTGGGTGATGAAGGCATGAGATGATGCCGGCGTAAGTCTGTCGCTTGCTGTTGTGACCGAGGCGGTCCACCACACATGCGAGCTACAATCCCCCACCCCGCTTGCCCCCTGTGACCCATAGACGGCAACGATGTTCGTCCAACGTGTCCATGTGCCACCAAGTGGGCCCACACCCCGCCTGGGTGCTGGGTCTCCGAGGAAGCGCGCGTACAAGCGCGTCACCGGTGGCTCGTCTCCACGCGCGCCTTTACCACAGCCCGCACCCGACGCGCCAACCCCAACGGCTGCACTAGCCGCGCCAATAGCACCGTTGGCCCCCCACACAGACGCCAGCCAACGTGCTGTTACAACGGCTCGGACTCGGTCGCCCAGGAGCAAAGCCTCGGGGCACGCTCGGTCTCCCCGCAGTCGCAAGCAGCGACGGCATCGTGCGCGTCGTCGGTCGTCAGCTGCCACAGCAGCCTCCCGCTCGTCGCACTCAAGTTCACCGCGGTCAAAGAAGTCTTCTCCCAGGTCCACACGGTCGCGGTCGCGGTCGCGGTCGCCCCGGGCCGCCAGGAAGCAGGCATCCCCGCGTGCAGGGGCACAGCAGAACAAGCGAGTGCGGGGTCCGGGGGGAGGCACCTTCATGGCACCTGTTGCGGTGACGCTTGACCGCACCGCCCGTGCCATTACGCGTGTGCCTCATCAGCCGCGACGGCGCCGGCGTTCTCGATCGAAGCCCAACCCCAAACTCAAGAAGGGTGCCACGGTTGCCGGGGATTCGCAGGTGCAGTCAAAGGGAAGGGAGGCGGGGCGGGTACAGTCCCAACCGGAAGCACCTGGGTTGACGGCTGACCCGCCCATGTTGGAGTCCAGCGACACCATGGCTGCTGCTCGACCGCATTGGCCGATCCCACAGCCCGACGACAGACCGTTTCACTTTGGCATCGGTCTGTTTGACGGACAGCGCAAAGCAGCGGCGCTGAAGCGTCGACAAGCGGTGCAGGCGCGAATTGCGGAGATGGAAGCCAAACGACAGGCACGGCGTGCGCGACTGAACTTAAACGTTGGGGGCAAAGTCGTGGCAGAGCGCGTGTTGCCAGATGACTGGCACAAGGTGCGTGATGAACCTTCCCCCGAGTCCAAACCAACGAAGAAGAAGCCACCACCATCGGAAGATGGCATGCACACTTGGGAGGTGCGTCGCGTCGAGTGTGTGGGCGTTTGTGTGTCTGAGAGCAAGCAGCACACAGTGTGTGTGTGTGTGTGTGTGTGTGTGTGCGTTTGTTCTAACTGATGTGCGTGCTGCGCATATCTGAGTGTGCAGAACTACTTTGGCGTGTCTTCCAAGGAACTGGCCCCGGTGCTCCGATCTGGGCC
>Ga0213833_1002794_pt1 | contig 11058 bp, 18 predicted proteins | sample SWATP21_FD_160575 | JGI IMG/M metagenome (GOLD analysis project Ga0213833, IMG submission 160575) | Coastal seawater microbial communities from Marineland, Florida, United States - SWA TP2 #1 | ecosystem: Environmental > Aquatic > Marine > Coastal | place: USA: Florida | collected 2016-08-14
GATGATTCGGTTTTGTGTCGGAGCAGAGCATCAAGCACATCCACCGGTTCTGGTCCATGATGGAGGTGGCTCGACGGGCAGAGCTCAAGGCAGCACAGACGAGGCCGGCCAGTCCAGCGACTCAAGAGGCGCCCGTGACTGCCTCTGACACAAAGAGGCAGCAGCAGCAGCAGCAACTCCAACAGGCCGGCGACAAGGGCCAAGCACCACCAAGTGGCACCAACTTGTCTGCATTCCAGATTAGCGACGCCCTGAAGCGGATCGCTGCGTCTTCTGCCAAGGCTCAAGCAACGTGCGTTTGGTGGCGTTACAAATGCACCGTAGCGAACTCACAAGTCGATGTGGTGCCTTCATGAAATGTCGTGACGGTGGGGCAGATACATGAGTTTGCTCCGCGCGTATCCACAGGCCAAACAAGTGTGTCTTGCCTACTCCGACTTCTTGGCAGAGGTTCGCAATGATGCCGACCTTGCAAAGGTACAACCCCACATTGCATGTTCCGCCTGTGCAACGCAAGCTGCAAGGCGCACAAGCTTGGCATGACATGTAGCTGACATGTACTCCGCACCACCATGCAGGAGTACGCTGTACGTGCCGGAGACCAACCGTCAGAACCACATGACGGACCTACCCTGAGTGATACAGAGGCAGCGATGTCCCCAGGTGACGCCGGTCGATCGTCCTCACCCTCCGCTCGCCTCACTCAGCACGTTGGAGTGGCAAGCAAACGGCCTCAATACACGGTGCGACACGACGGGTTACAGGCGTTGAAGAAAATGCGCGCCAGGTGGCGTGTTGTTGTTTCCGTCATGATTGCCCTGATGGCGACCGTGACATGCGTCACGATGCTGTCGCTTTCGTTCTACGAGCACAGCCTGCACTCCATCGAGACGTACGCAGCGCGTTGTGGCGAAGGAAGATCGCGGCTGGTGGTCTGCGAGGTGCGTGTGGGTGCCGTATAGCTGACCGTGCGACTGTCTTTCCTTGCAGCGCGACGATGAGGAGAAACCTGCCCTTCCAGGGGCACTACCTCGCGCGGCAACTGCAGCTTGCTTCTCAGGCTGGTCGCACTGAGCAGCAACGCACACTGCGATCGGAACTAGTTCGAACCGCAGCGCAGCTTCATCACACCCACAACGACTTGTTTGTGTCAGTGACCGACATTGAAAAGGTCAGGATGTTTGGCTTGGGCGCCGCATGCTCTGTGTTGACGGTCTGTGGTGCGGTGCGCGTGCGTTTCGTTTCACAGTCAGTATGGACGAGTGGGCGCATGGAGCTGTCGATGCACATTGGCTTGAGCCCGGACGGCGGTCATGAGGGAGGCGATGCACCGGCTTTGAGTGATGCCTCACCTGGCGAGTACTTTTCACAAGAAAACTTGACACTGTGGGACGGCGGCAACTTTGTGCGATCTGAGGTGGGTCACGTGTAGCACTTCGTGTCGCAAGCGTGTGCATGCCACGACTCATGAGTCATGACGTCTGTGATCGTGACCCCGTCTGTGATTGTGACTCCCCGTCTCTCTCGATCTCTCGCTCCTCGTACATCAGTTGGAAATGATGGCGGCGATCAATGCCTCTGAACTTGCTGCAGCAGGCCTGACAAGCAACCGACACTTCCGATTTCTGATGGACAACAGCATGTCATCGGTACGCGCAGCCACCCGAGAGCCGTGTACATGTACTTGCCGCGACAACACTCACGCGATATTTTGACTCCAGATACATGCCTCGTTCCATGCTGCAGTGCAAAAATACGTGGAGTTGGACACAGAACTCGCCACAAACGTTTCCGCCATGCAGGTGCGCCATCCACACTGTGTGGTGTGCGTGTGAGAGTGAAGGCGTGTGGATGACCACGTGTTCATGCGCCCCACAATAGGTGTTTCTACTGGCTCTGCTGCTGATTTCCACCCTCGTGCTTGGCTTTCACGTCTTTCTCCCGGCGGTTGAGAGTCTCAGCGCCAGCAAGAAGCAGCTGCTGCAGGTGGTTGACAAGCTGCCACTGGAGGCGGTTGGCCAACTGCGTCGGCGCTACAAACGCCTCATTCATTTGTTGCAAGAAGAAGACGAAGCTTGTGCGTTGTGGGTGTGGGTGTGGGTGTGGGTGTGGGTGTGGTGGTGTGGGCGTGAAGCCCATGTGGTCTACGCGCTTGCCGTCTCATGCACAATCCGATGGCTTGCTTGCTTCATTGGGGTGTTGCCTTGGATGCGATGTTTCAGTGCATGACACCACCGCAGACATTCCCAGCCGCATGTCATACGCTGTGCGCGAGTGCGCGGACTCCTGGGGAGTGTTTGGCGCTGGAACAGGACTGACGATGGGACACGGGGCCAACACCGGCGGCATGGCGGCCACCGGTGGCATGGCTGCCGCCCCGGGTGGCTCGTACATGACGATGACACGCAACTCCAGAGCGCCGACTGGCGTGTTGATGATGCCCAAGCGTGGGCGCAGGGCGTCCCGGTCGTTTTCCCTGCGCGTACCCACCGGCATGGGCTTCCGCGCTCCCTTGTTTGACACCCCTGGCTCGCGATCTGCGTCGTCCCTGATGCGAAGCCTTGCCACGAGTGGCGGGAGTCCGCAGCACACCCACAACCACAACCACAACCACAACCACAACCACAACCACAGCCACGGCCACAGCCACGGCCATGGTCACACTGACAGCCAGCCAAGGAGCAGTGATGCATGCAACATGGCAACTCACCCTCGCCCTGTTGCCACCTCGGCTGTGCAGAGCCACGCCCCAACCGTGGCCGGCGCGCCATCCGGACGTGTTATTGTGCATGCGCACGCGGGTCACTCCACGCAGCAGCGGCAACAGCAGCAGCAGCAACAGCATCAGCAGCAACGGCAACAGGAGCAACAGCAACAGCAACAGCACCCTCTCCACTCACGTTTGTCACACCTGTCACGACAGTCGCAACACAGGGTGCCGCAGCGACGGCGTTGGGGGCGTCGTGCAAGCTTCCCCTGGGCAATCATGGGCCGCTCCGAGTTGAGTCAGCGTGGCCGGGACTCCGGCATGACCATGAAGGGCTACGACGACATGATGGGGACCCACGCAGCGCGCGGTGGTGCTGTGTGGCGCCGACGCACGGGGGCCACGGCAGCCACACTGAGCGCCATTTCCGCCATCACAGCCGCACCTCCGCCCCGTGGGAGTGTCAGGCGCGGCATCGGAACCGGGGTGGTGGCCGCTGCCACATGTACCGCCACAGCTACCGCCACACCTGCTGCGGCGGTGTCCACGCACTACTACCACCGCGGCCAGCAGTGTGATGCCTCACGTGAGTGCGCTGGGCGTGATACAGCGGCGGGCATGCCGTCTGTGTTCTTCAGTGCGGGTGTGCAGAGGAGTGGTGTCTCGAAGGTGCGGCAGCAGTGTCAACACTCCCCGAGCCACAACCCCACGGCTGCACCTGTCCAACCCCACCAGCACGAGCGATGCCCGCAAGGCCACCAAGACCGTGTGCACACCCACATCCAGCAGCAACAGCAACAGCAACAGCAACAGCAACAGCAGGGGCAACAACTGTGCGCTCCACGACCGCACGGACATGAGCTGCCGTCTGTCGTGGGTGCAGTGGCCAAGGTGAACCGGGCAAGCCATGCACGCCCTGGCTTAGCCACACTGGCCACCGGACCCACCCACCCCCACCCTCACCCACTGGCAACGTCGACACTCCCGTCGTGCAATTGCCACCCGTCGTCACCTCGACTGTTCCACCGCCAACGCTGCGACAGCCAACAAGTGTTGTCACCCCCTTCGTACACCTCCGCTGTGCCCACCGCTGCTGTCGTTGCACCTCACATGCCAGCAACAAGTGTTGTTGGCGGCGCCACGCCAGGAAAGTGCACTACCACCAGTTGTGCTGCCTCTGCCACCAGCATGACGACGCCCATGACCGCACTCCCGGCTTCATCGTTGGACTCCGTCCCCGCTGGTAGTGGCGACATCAGCACCGGCACCGGCACCGGCACCGGCACCAGCACCAGCGCCAGCTCCAGCACCAGCACCAGCGCCAGCACCAGCGCCAGCGCCAGCACCAGCGTCAGCACCAGCGCCGGCGGCGCTAGTACCAGCAGCAGCCATCGGTTGGGATACTGCAGGACCGCGCGTGGCTTGACGTCCGTTGACTCCATGTCTCTCCCAGAGGCCAGGGCGTTGTGCAGCATGCCACCAGTGGCAGAGGAGGTGGCACCTGTCACACCTGTGCCCGCAGCAGGAATGACTGTGCCCCATGCAGCAGGCACAGAGACCTTGGCACCGCCACCACGACTTGACCACTACATGATGCCGGTGGGGGTCCCAGATCACGGGTTGGCTTCAGCAGAGTGTGCACTCGCCCACGACAGCCAGAGGACGGCACAAGTTGTCGCACAACAGGGTGTGCATGCCGAGAAACTGCCCGAGATGTCGCCTGCCTTGGGCCCGCCATCATTGTCACAGTGCTCCACACCACCACCGCCACCTATGGCACCATGCCATACACCTCCGCCGCCACCCCCACCTTTGTGTGTTGGTGATGGTGACGCTGTTGATGGTGATGGCGACGGCGTGTGTGTTCATGGCGATGCTCATGTTGATGCTCATTTTGATGTGCATGTTGATGTTGGGAGTGGTGATGATGGCGGTGCTTGTACTGGTGGTGACGGCGAGGATGATGTCGATGGTGCTCGTGACGGCGATGCATGCAGTGATGATGCCCCGGGTGCGTTTCAACGTCCACTGCCACATCGTACGTGCGCAGGCACATGGAGTGACGGTTTTTCTGCGTTGCTCACAAGTGCTTGGTACGATGCGTTGTGTCACACAACTTGTGTGAATGTCCCCTTTGTTGACACAGGTCTAGGTGATGCAACGTCACGGCGACTGCAGCCCCACTTCCCACTTCCAATGCGCCGTCAAGCTTCGAAGCTTCCACCCCTTGCTTTGGGCGCCAAGTCGGCACCCATGGCGCCGTCCGCTTCGCGGGGCAACATGTTGACCGTGCAAACCAACACTGGCAGCACAGACGCGGTCCCAGCCCTGTCACGTTTGGCAGTTCCGGTCTCGAGCCCCGTACGGAGTCCGGTGGCCCAGCCATGCCACGCTACCAACACGTGGAGCACAACAGGGCACACCCATCCAACCCCGCCAACAGCACGCGGCTCTCCGTCCGCTCTGCCAACCACCGCGCTCCCTGAGGAGCAAGCGTGGCCAACAGATGACGTCGTGGTGAACCGACACGGTCAGCGTCACGGCGTTTGGTGCCGGGATTCGGTGTCGCATCCATGTCCCGGCGCCGAAGCGTCGCTAGGAGCCACATCGCCCAACCCATGCGACCCCGAAGCCTCACCCATCGAGGGTGCAAGGCTGCCTGACCAAGAGCGGCAGCAGCCACAGCCACAGCCACAGCCACAGCCACAGCCACAGTCCCACCAACAGCAAGCCAGTGCGGCTTCCGAGCAGGGCGGTGCAACCACGGACGAGGATGGCAGCACGAGTGACACCAGCAGCGGCGAAGTGACGTGGGACACCGAAACTGCGCAACACCAGGCGTTGTTGCCGCCAGGCATGTGCGCCTCGCGCCATTCACAACATCGCAACAGTGGCGATGCGGGATGTGAGGACATACGGCTCGCCCACCAACCTGGTGGGCGGTACTCACATCGGCGACGTCCAGGCTGTTTGACGGCGCATGACCCCCACGGGCTGATGACGCGCGGCACTCGGGCGTTGCTTCGCATGACGTCGTCACTCGGCAACATGCTTCATCGAGCGACCGCCAACAGTCGGTCGTCACAGCATCGCATGGACACTGCGATGGATGACACCACTGGCATCATGGGCACGGGCGCCAAGTACCAAGTGTGTGGAACGGGTGTTGACGATGCAGCAGCAGCAGCAGCATCAGCCTCATTGGGAAAGCGAGCTGCGAAATCGCGCAGTGCACACCGCAGTTCTGCTTGTTCTAGCATCGTCGAACTGCAAGGGGAGGAAGGACCTTGGAACTTGGAGCTGGGAGAGCTTCCGAGCACACCTGCTGCGCATGTCACCTCGCAGGCGCTGCACGACAGCTCTCTACCCACATCCTCAGCACCAGCGTGGTACCGGGCAGCGGTGGCGGCAGTGGGAAGTGTTTTGGCTCACGCACAGACGTGGACGGGGACCAGTGTGTTGTGTGCTGCACGAGTTGCTTCCCAGTGCGCGCGTGCATGCGGTAGCATGTGCAGCTGCCACGGCAGCAACACAGCGACCGCCACCACCACCACCACCACCACCACCACCACCCGTGCCATCAACGCTCGGGTCAAACGTGCCCCCCACACGTCTCGTGCCCGTGCTCTCACGAGGACATGCCGCTCCATGTGGTCATCGTGTCGTGGAACGAAGCCCGCAAGCAAAACGCGTCAGGTCGTCGACGCCCATGTGCGAGCGCTTCGGCTGCGTGTGGTGGCGGTGGTGATGGTGATGTGCCTCATGCAAGTGGGCGGGTTCGCCATCAAGTACATGTTTGAGCAGCACAGCACGTCCAAGCTGGCACAGATCGACTATGCAGGTAACCACGCATTTGTTTCGTCTTGTGAAGGTGGCTGAGAGGAGCCGTGTCCATGTAACTTTCGAACGCCTGTGCTGCAGGTCGCCGCCAATTCTTGGTGCACGAGCTGGTGAACTTGGGCTGGGAGCTGGCAGTGGGAGATGGTGAAGTGGACACGACGCCTTCGTTGCAACAGCGCATGCGACAGAGCATGGAAGAGCTGCGCATGGTTCACCGGGGCCTTGTGCATGGCAATGCAACACTCGGAATAGGGAGCATCCCCCACACTGATGACTCTGCCCAGGTATGAAGAAATGACCCGTGGTGAACCAAAGTGCACGCTTCCTCACACACCCCCTTCCTTTGCCCACGTTTGTTGTTCCTTCCTGTCGTCTTTGTTTGGCGTGTGCTGTGCTGTTTCAGCATGAGCTGTTGTTTGGAACCCCAAGATATGACGGAGCGACAGGCAACGTGACTTCGACATTCCCGCACACAACACACGGGGTTGACTACGATCTTCGCCAGTACGTGCAGCATCTGGGCAGCACACTCTACACAAGACCACGCTCGCAGAAAGCGATCGCATCACTAACTGTGTGATGCCACAGGGTGTGGCTCGCAGTGGATCGGCTGTTGCTGCAGTTTTCGGAGCGCGATGATGCCATTGGCACAGACTGGAACGCGCTACGTGGCGTGGAACCACTTCAACTCATGGACACCATGCTCCATGGTGGCCTGGGCTCCGACCTGGCACGTTCCACAGCGTTGATCACTGCAGACGGCCGCACACAGGCCACCGACATACGAGTGCTGGAGGTCCTCGCATCGCTCTTCAACATTGTGGTGATCTTGATGCTCTACGGTGCGTGGCGTTTCTCCGCTGCGTTGCTTTTGTTTTACAGCTGTGTTGCACCCGTCCACGCCGGTGTGGTTTTGGATATGCGTGGATGTGTCCACACTGTGGACACAGGCTTGAATGTGACCAAATGACGATTGCATGTGTGTGCTGGCGCCTACAGTGCTGGTGTTTCGCATCATGGTGCGACAGCTGCGGTCGGAGTCAAGTCGCGGGCACGACTTTTTAGGACTGCTGCCGGTGCATGTCATCGAACAGTCGAGGGCACTCACAAAGGTGGTCACGAAGCGCTCCCCACAGCGGTTTTGATGAGCACAGCACAGAGAATGGTTGGCCAGTCCAGAAAAAAGAATGTCATCATGTTGTGAAGAGACACAGTGGCTGTTGTGTTTTTGTTTTGTTTGTTTTTGCTTCCTCGCACACGCACACGCCAACCTCCCGACACCGAAGCCAACCCACATCGTGAGGCTTGTGGGGCCAACAAACCAACTATGAATTAGGGCTAGCACTACAAGCGACTCGACGGGGCCTTCACTCCGAACGCACGCAGCCGCGAGACACCACCATCTGGGAATATCTTCAAGCGCAGGTGCGTGACACGGCGACCACTGGCAGCGGCTGGGACACGGAACCGTTGTTGGGCATGCGGGCGAAGCTTGGTTCGCGTCAGCAGAGGCTTCCACGAAAGCGCTGCTGGATCTGGCCGATGCAAGCAAAGACAAAATATGCACAAGTACAAGACCATGGGGTGAGTGTGTTGCGCGTGCGAAGCAGTAGAAACCACGGGACGACGGCACGAAACACAGCAGGCACTCAACAACAACACAGCGCGTACCGGCCACGACGTCAGCGTCAGTCATGCTACTGGCATCAGCACCTTCGATGATGCAGCTCTCAGGGGCGTTGCCTTTGAAGTGGTTGGTGTCCACCTCGAACTCACGCACCAAACCGGCGGTGCCTAGCCGAATGACACACCAGTCAAAGTCGTCCAGCCGCAGAAGACCTTCTTTGTTCGGCTTCAGAACTGCGGGCCTGTGCCACAAACAAGGCAAGGCAAACAACCGCACACCAAACCTCCCGTCATGTGAGGCCTCAAGACCACATCACCGTAAAAGAAAGGACACGCAGTGACAAGAATGCAGGAGAGGGAGGCCATGGTTACCTGTCTGATCGACGTCGAGTTTCCCAGCCATCGCCCATGTTGACACCGCGGTTTGGCGCGATCAAGTTCGAGTGGTGTCCGTAGTGGCTGTCGTTGACACACAGCACGTGGGCGCCGTTTCGCATGGCGGCCAAATCCACAACCTCACTCGCTCCCACCGAAGACCAGTCGCGTTGTGTCTTGCCAAACACCCGCAGCCGCGCAATGCCACCATCAGGGAACATGTTCACTCGCAGGTGAGTCACGGGTGTGTCGCTTTCCACCTTGAAAAAGTTACGGTGGGTTTCACGGTACCTGGTTCGAAGCACCCATCAATGCATGTAATGGGTCACGTCGCATGGGTGAGACAGGACGGAATGGAGCAGGCGCGCAGCCAGCAAAGAACAACAACTATGCAGACAAAGCAGGGGAAGGCAAGTGTCGCACCACACCCACTATGTTGGCAGGCAGAGTGTGCACCTTCACACCTCACGCACCCTGGCTTCAAGGGTGTGAACGGCACCAGCGTGGGCCATTTGTCAGACTTCAAGGCCGCAGCTGCAGCAAGCTGCTCCTTGGTGGCAGCAATGCCACTGGTGCAGGGCTTGCGCGTTTTCCCGAGACGCGCGGCCACAGCCGCGTCATCACTCGGCAGGTACACCGCCTGAGGCCACAGACGCGTCGCCGACAAGTGTCGTGAGTGCGAGAACAAAGCAACTGGGGCGCGCGTGATGTGCGTTTGCTGTGTGCAGAGTGAACTGCTTGTCGGGTCAGCGCAACAGCATGTACCTGGATGGAGACTCTTGGGGAGTGGTTTCCAGTGAAGAACGCAGTAGACACTTCCACACCAGCCACGGTACCCGGCGCCCCAAGCTTGATGATGGCCCAGTCGTGGCCTGGAATCCGCTTTCTGCGAGTCTCCCATCCGTCCATCCACTTACCGAAGTCGGTGAACTTGCCGGGAATGAACACCGGGTTGCCTGTGGCGATCATGTTCTCACAGAACGCAAACCAGTCGTCTGTAGCAAACAGCACCTCGCCTCCTACATGGCTTCCCGCAAGCTCTGGTAGCTGCGTGAAGCTGGGCGCTGCATCGTGTTGGGCAGCCTGCATGCAACACAGCCAGTGAGCATGCCTGCGTGCCAGCACGACCTCCACACCACCAGCACCACCAAGCTGAACACACCGCACCATACTGCACCACACGACGACGACGACGACTCACTTTTGTCTCCTCTGGCAAGCACGGTGGCTCAACAATGGCGGCCATCGTGACAGCACGAACAATGGGGGTGCAGCAGCACGATCCAGCAGCAGGCAGGACTACATCATGACAGAACGTGTATTCATCTTCCGGACCATGGATTGTGGGGTTGTCGACGAGGTCAGATTCCTCCCTGTTGGCACCGCCACCGCCGCCGACACAAAACGACACAATGGCGACACCAGCGGAGCCCATGAGCCGGCGGCAACGTCGTGCGGAAGCGAAGCGGATGCTGTATGCCGCGAGGTTCGTCAGGCGTGAGCAGCGCGCACGACGGTGTTTGGTGTGGTGCGTTAGCTCACTCCTTCTTTATTTTTTTTCTTCCTTGTGGCGTTTTTGTTTGTTGTTGTTGTTGTTGCTGTTGTTGTTGTCTTTGGGGGTACGGTGCTGTGTCTTGGGGATATGCAGTACGGAGCGCGCGACTCGTGTTGTGTCAGCTTCGCAACGCAAGGCCATGGCGAAGGAAGGTACCTGCCAAAAGTGCTTGCAGGAGGGGCATTGGACGTACGAGTGCAAGAACCCCGCCATTTACCGCCCACGTGTGTCTGCATCCAGACGTGTACGTGCGCATGTGGCATTGTGGGCGGCGCTTGCATGTTGTGCTTGTGTGGCAGCCTTGGCAAAGCTGTCAGGGTGTCGTGGTGTTTGTTCATGTGTGTGGCTGGCTCGCTTGTGCATTGGCTCTTTGGTTCCTTTGCAGTTCAATGCTCGTCGGCGCCCACGCGCAGTGATGCCAAAAGCTAAGGCACCAGAGTTGAAACGCAGCTCGTACCTTGTGCGCGGACGCAAGAAGAAGCGGGCGCGTAGTGACAGCAGCAGCAGCAGCGACAGCAGCGACAGCAGTGACAGCAGTGACAGCAGCAGCAGCGATAGTGACAGTGACAGTGACAGCGACAGCAGTGACAGCAGCAGTGGCAGTGACAGTGACAGCAGTTCCAGTAGTGGATCCAGCAGTGGATCCAGCAGCGGGTCAGACTCGAGCAGCTCTGGCAGCGACAGTGACAGCGATTCCGCAAGCGACTCGGGCAGTCAGAGCGACAGCAGCAGCAGCAGCAGCGGCAGCAGTGCGGCGTCTCGCGGTGGCAAGCGACGCGCAAAGCGGCGCCGACAGTCGTCTCGGAGCACCAAGAAGACGGTCATTGTCGCAGAGGTGACCGAGACCAAGTCACAGTCGGTGGGTGGTGAGGAGGGTGGTCCACCCGGCGCTGGCGAAGGCACGGGTGGGGCCAAGGCAGACTCCAAGCAGCAGGAGAGGGAGGAGAGGGCAGGG
>Ga0213833_1002795_pt1 | contig 11055 bp, 10 predicted proteins | sample SWATP21_FD_160575 | JGI IMG/M metagenome (GOLD analysis project Ga0213833, IMG submission 160575) | Coastal seawater microbial communities from Marineland, Florida, United States - SWA TP2 #1 | ecosystem: Environmental > Aquatic > Marine > Coastal | place: USA: Florida | collected 2016-08-14
CTTGGATGGCTTTCATCAGCTTTGTAGAGTTCAAGATTCGGATACTGGTTCCGAATCTCCTTCCAAACATCGCCCACGGGAGAAAGAAGTCCGGCATTGTCTTTTGCCATTTGCTCATAGCGCAATGCCAACAGGCTGTCCATGCCTTGGTATGTGCACACAGGTGGCCAAACCGGACAGTTCTTACTGTCGCCATTTTTCCTGCCCCAGGTGCGATAAAACACCAGGCGCGTACAAGTGTCATTTGCTCTTGCCAAATCATAGAGTCCCTTGGCCGAAGGGTATACATATTTCTGCACATCACTTTCAGGAAACGACGGCAGTTGGCTTTGCTCTTGCAATACAAGGTAATTCCATGATTTAGACCTGATAAGGCCAGTACTCGTGTTATCTGACAAGTGGCGCTCGAGTGTATAGCCACCAGGAGTATTATCATCCCAAATCAAATGATGACCTGCTGACTTTGCCATTGCCTTCACAAGGCTTGGCATATTATTTCTATGCGTATAGCTGTTGCCTAGAAAAAGGGCACTCACGGTATCCTGAGAAGTACCACTTATGGTGCAAAACAGCCCGATTAAGATAAATAGGGTTCTCATTGTGCTGCAAATACGTCAACTATGTATTAAACGTTTATCCCTTTTATTCAATTTAGCATATTTGTGTGGTAACTATTCAAAATGAAGCGACTACTAATCATATTGGTTTGGTTAACTGTGATTAGTTCGCCCGGGGCTGCACAGTTTTTTGGATTTCAGTTAGGCGCCGGTGCCTGTTCATTTAGAGCTCCCCTGGCAGAAACTGATCCTCCACTTGATATTATTTCTGATTACTCCTCACTATGGAGCAGTTCGGTAAGCGCTGGTTTTATGGTTGTTCATCCCATAAACAATGCGTTCTCAGTTGAGAGTGGTGTTAACTTCTTGCAAAAAGGGGGTAGAGAAAATTGGATAATACATGATGAAGGGGCTTCAGCCACTGACACTACTTTCATTCAGGATGTCTTTGATGAGTATCGCCTTAGCTCTATAGAAGTACCGTTGATTATCAATCATGACAAATCAGGACTGTTCGGCGGTTTTCTTGTAAATAAAGTAGTTCATTTCTCATTTCAGCGACTTGCTGATTTCAAATACATCCATCAAAACCAGGAAGTGTTGTTAAGAAACGATATAGATGGCTATGACGGCAATACTACCGAATTGAACTTCATAAACCCTTATGAAATCTCATGGGTTTTTGGCTACAGATATCATGTTAAAAATTATATGCATCTGGGCCTTGGGCTGTCTAGTGGCATGACACAAGTGTTTGAAACCGGTGCCGCTCCCTGGCTCAACTATAAAACCGTTGAGTTTAGATTCAGCATAAGATACTTCTTGAACCTACCCGCTGAAGACAAAGGGGAATTCCGTGCTATGGAATCCACTTGATATTGCTGAAATCAGGCTTGCGTTTTTCAAGGAAAGCATTCCTTCCTTCCTTGGCCTCTTCTGTCATATAGGCCAATCTTGTAGCCTCACCTGCAAAAACCTGCTGCCCTACCATGCCATCATCTGTAAGATTCATGGCAAACTTCAACATCTTGATTGAGGTAGGTGACTTTTCCAGAATCTCCTGAGCCCATTTAAAGGCCGTATCCTCCAATTCGTCATGAGGAATCACCGCATTCACCATTCCCATTTCAAAAGCTTCCTGTGCACTGTAGTTTCTACCCAAAAAGAAGATCTCACGAGCCCTCTTCTGCCCTACCATCTTCGCCAGATAGGCAGAGCCATATCCACCATCAAAGCTCGTTACATCAGCATCTGTTTGTTTAAAAATGGCATGCTCTTTACTGGCGAGAGTAAGGTCACACACCACGTGAAGGCTATGGCCGCCACCTACTGCCCAACCAGGCACTACCGCAATTACCGCCTTGGGCATAAAGCGGATTAGCCTCTGCACTTCAAGAATATTCAGTCTTGGCATTCCTTCGTCGTCAACATAGCCCTGGTGGCCACGCGCATTTTGATCACCACCACTGCAGAAAGAGTATACTCCATCTTTGGTTGAAGGCCCTTCAGCAGAAAACAAGACCACACCGATATTGGTATCTTCTCTCGCATCAAGCAGTGCTTCAAAAAGTTCAGCTACTGTTTTTGGCCTGAAGGCATTACGCACATTTGGTCTGTTAAAGGCCACTCTTGCCACTTTACCACACTTTTTATAGGTAATATCTTCATACTCTTTTACTACGGTCCAATCAATATTGCTCATGCTCTCGATTAAAGGGCGAAAATAGCCCGACCGTAAAAATCAAGCGATATTAAAAGCCGCAATTCTCTGGTCAATGGCGGCAAACTGCAAAGCTGATGAAAATGCCAGAGGCTGTTTCTATGCTCAGCGTAACGAGGTCTTCACTTTATTTGCATCCAATATAGACTCAATATTATAGCGCCATGGAGTTTGGGAAACTTGCCAATGTTGATGCGGTTGACTTTTCATTTCCTGATGAGAACCCCGCCAATGCCAAAGTACTTTCACAGTATAAGGGAAACAGCCCAAAACTCTATTTGGGTGCGGCCAAATGGGGGCGAAAGGATTGGGAGGGGAAGCTCTACCCCAAGGGCACAAAAGCTGGTGAATACCTTTCTTATTACAACCATCATTTCAATTCAATTGAGCTAAATGCTACCCATTACAACATGTTTGGCAACGATGCCATAGCTAAATGGGCAAGAATGGTAGATGACGGTTTTAAATTCTGTCCTAAGATCCATCAACTAATATCGCACAGATACAGGCTTAAAAACGCTTCGGCTACCACCGAACAATTCCTTGACATAATGGCTCACTTTGGTGATAAGCTAGGCACCATATTTCTGCAATTGCACGCCAATTTCAAGCCCAATAAGTTTGATGATTTGAGAAACTATCTCGAGTCGTTTCCCAAGGGTTTTAAACTGGCGGTTGAGCTTCGCGACAGGAATTGGTTTACCGATGAGCTCTATGGATTGCTCACCAAACTGGATGTGCCCCTAATCATTACCGATACTGCAGGTGAACGTCAATTGGTTCATAATCGCATCACCGGCAGTGAGATTTTCATTCGCTTTGTTGGCAACAACCTGCATCCATCAGATTTTGTGCGTATCAATAGCTGGGCTGACAAACTCAGTATTTGGATGGAGCAGGGAGCACAAAAAATCTGGTTCTTTATTCACCAACACGATGAGCAATACACACCAGAACTGGCCAACTATACCGCCGAGATATTTAATAGTAGGCTAGGAACTGATTTGAAAGTACCCAGCTTCATTGGCTAATCGCCCAGCGCACCGCCTTTTAGCGAAGAAGACTTAATGTGTAAATCACGTTGAGGGAATGGTATGATAATGTTGTTCTCCCTGAAAATGGCATCTACCTTAAAGCGCAAATCACTTTTCAGATTCTCAACGGTAAAGGTTTCAGTAGTCCAGAAAAAGAGTTCAAAAATGAGGGCACTGTCGCCAAAATCACTAAATCTGACAAAGGGTTTTGGTGAAGCTTCTATCTCTGCGTGTTTTTGGGCCGCATGTAGCAGACATTTTTCCACCAACCGTACGTCACTGCCGTATGCCACACCAACCACTATTTTAAATCGCGTTGAGGTGGTAACATGGCTCCAGTTTACTACGTCACCTGAAATAAACTTGGAATTTGGTACGATAACATAGGTGTTCTCCCGCGTTTCAATTTTTGAAGTTCTAAGACCTATATATTGCACACGGCCTACAATCTCGTGCCGCACTTCTACCACATCACCCACCTTAATAGTACCTTCAAAAAGCAGGATGATACCACTCACAACATCATAGAAAACCTGTTGCAAGCCTAAACCAATACCTACCAAAAGAGCAGCAGAACCTGCAAGCAATGCATTCATTTTTACGCCAATGCTCTCAAGCAATACCACAATAGCAATGGTGTAGGCAAAGTATTTAATGAGTTGAATAAGGGCCGCAATACTGCCCTTGTCCATATCTCTGGCAATTACCTTGCGGGTCAGCGCCAGGCGTATCACCCGCACTACAGCCCAGGTAATGGCCAGCGTAATAACAATCCAGAACAGGTTCCAAAACTTAAAGTCGAACCCGTGGATTTGAAATATTACCTGATTCAGAAATTCGTCAATGGCTGTATTGCCCGTTTCAATTTGGTTTGATACCCCCTGGGCTGTATCAGTAGCAGCCGTGTCTGTTTGTACAGTATCTTGAATACCTGCCATTGCAATTCACTTGTATGAGCAAATCTCGCAGAAAAATGAGACTTGATTCTCAATATTCAGTGATTTAGTGATATACAATCGGAAAAGCATCACATACAAGGAACTCAGGCATTCATACAATGCCCAAAAATTGACAGGTACAAATCCCCAAATTGCCTGAAAATCAAATAATTCACCATGAAAAACTTCACACTTAATTCAAAAATTCTGAAAGGAGCTCTGCTACTGGTTCTTATGGCCACCTGTGGCGTGCTTAAGGCCCAAACCATGACCATAAACAATAATGCGAATTGCTCTATGAAGGTCTTTTTGGTAGGACATGATGCATGCAGCGCATGCCACGCTCAAAATGCTGTTATTGTTGGACCAAATAGTAGTACTCAGGTAACCCCAACCGGAAACGGGTGTACTATTGATGACCTGGTTGGAGCAAAAGTGAAGGCAACTTGTGATAACGCCAGTGTAACTGTTGGTGACATTGGCTGTACCAGTTGCATGGGCTCTTATCCCAACACCGATAGTTTCACTCTTCCCGGCACCTGTTGTGGGGGCGCTACCATTACGGTTAATGCTGATTGTTCTGGCTCAGACATCACTATCACAATTGACGACTGATTGACCAGACCGCTGATCACTACTAACTGAAATAGCGAACTTCTTTAGAGGCGACCAACGGGTCGCCTTTCTTTTTTGCCAGGTGCCTGGTTAGAAAGGATTGAAGGGCACCTAAACATCCTGGGCCTGTGAGATAAACGGCAATCCAACACATCATTTTAGAATTACAAACATTTTCCCAATCCAATTCAGGAACTAACACCACGCCTTTGGGATTCGTAAATCAGAACCCTAGCCTTGTAAACCGAGACATCCGATTCGTAAATGTTATTACTCACTTAATAACTAGCTGTCTATATTAGACTTAGAGATTAAAAAAATCTCCGGTTAGGCCTACCCCCATTTACCAAACACTTAAAAACACAAGATGAAATTCTCATTGAAATCCCTTATGGCTATAGCTGTATTCAGTTTAGCCGCCCTTGTTACCAATGCTCAGCAGATGACCATCACCAATTACTCCAGTTGTGATATGCTGGTTCAAATCCAGTCAAAGGATGGGTCCTGTACGACTTACAATGAATCTGTTGTTGTTGGTTCAGGTGCAACTACTACCGTTACGGTAGCTAATGGCGACTACGTGATAGGAGCCAGAGTGCGCATTGACGGCTGTGCTACCAGTCCAACTGGTCTGGTGAAAGACTGCAGCGCGTCTGGCTGTACTTGCACAAACGATAATGATGACACGTTTATATCGCCAACAGGTTGCTGCGGTGCCGGTGATACAGTACTCATTGAATTTACCCCAGATGGAACTGACGGAACGCTCATTATTGATATGTATCCATAAACTAATCACCTAATAAAAACGAAACAATGAAAATTATTTTAGCTTTTTTCCTTTTGAGCTTTGGCGCCTATACCGTAAACGCTCAGAACTGCGTAGTCCACAACTCAACTAACGCAGATGTAGACATTGATATAGTTGGTGTAGACGGTACCTGTGGTGGCATTGGCTTCTCTTTTACTTCTCAGGCCGGACAAATTGAATATCCAAGTGTAGCTGCTGGTATTGAATATCTGGTCGGTGCTTCAGTTGTATCAAACAGCTGTCAGACCAGTGCTGCGGTAACAGACTACTCTGAGACCTCCTGCTCTGGTAGTACTGTTCTATCTGCCAGCTTTACCAGTAGCGCAGGTTGCGGTTATGCAGTTGATACAACACTCAAAATTGAGATTGTGGTCTCCGGGCAGGATATAGATATCTATATCCTCAAACCCTGACATTATTTGACAAGTACGCATAAATAAGGTGGCTCAATGAGCCGCCTTATTTACTTATGAACCATTCCTTTTTTGTTAGAGCTCATTAGACCAAATTCACCGTTCATTAGTCAAGTTCAGCCACCAGCTAATGACCATCTGGAATAAAGCCTGGCACCATTATCTTAGGCTGCGAGATTTCAGAATCTCTGGTTAGGACATGTCCTCAAGTACTTAAGCTAAAATTTAATTCATCAAATCATGAAACACATTATTAAAACCAATCTTTGGAAAGGGGTCTTTATGGCCTTGATTTTTGGAACACTATCTTTTTCAGCAAACGCACAAACCGCCACTGTTCACAATGACCTTGGGTTTGACATAGACCTTGAAGTATTCGGCGTTTCGAGCTCATGCACCAGCACCAGCCAATCGCATACCGCCACACAAGGTGTGAGTGTAGTTACTCTACCCAGTGGGGTAGATTATTGGGTGGGCGCAAGCGTCATTGGCACAAGCTGTAATAGTTCCACTACAGTTCAGGACTATTCTGATTCGCCGTGCAGCGGAACCAACACCACTACCTCAACCTTTACAGCTTATCAGGGTCCACCTTGCTATTATGCAGTAGATAAGACCATTGTCATTGAAATTGTAGTGGCCGGTACTGATTGCGAGATCACCATTTACGAGCAATAAAACTCAATGCCATATTACAATGAGCAAAGCGGTTCCTATGGGCCGCTTTTTCTTAGTGTTTTTAGATTCGTGCCAATATTATTTACATTCCCTATGGCCTCGTGTACCCGATGAAAAAGGTTATAAACCATCGCCTGTTTATAAACTCTCACAAGATATACTCTTCGCTTTCCAATAAAATTAAGGAGGTCGCTTCAGCTGAAACGACCTCCATCTTTTGAGTTGCTCTTATTTAGACTAGCTTCTTAATAGTCACGCTAACCAATATGAGCTCCTAATTAGCTTTAAACTCCTGAAAAACAGGAGTGCTGCTTGGGAAATCATACCATTCAACTTGTGTAGCCTGCCCTCCACAGCCGGATGCCGGAGAAAAACCGTAGCCTGGTGACGGAGAACCAGAACAAAAGCTGGTTTGCATGGTCACCGAAGGCTGCCCGGCATAAGTATAAGTAACTGAGGTAACCACCAGACCCGCAGCAGGAGGATTAACAATCAAATTAGAATTTGCGATCACGGTATGCGATGTTGTGGTTGTACCGCTACAAGTACTGGGATCCTGCCATGTAAGGTCAAACTTTACTGAACAGCTACTTAAATTTAGCAATTCAGCTTGTGCATTGGCAATTTGGGATGCACATATTCCCACTAGTAAGAAAAGTGCAAGTTTTAAGCTTTTCATAAAATGATGAATTAAGGTTTTGCCTACTCTATTTGCTTTTCGGCTTCCGCATTTTATGCTAAACTAGGCTACCAAAAAGCGGATGGACAAAAGAGAGAATGCCTAATAAGGTGAGCGCGGCATTTCAGTCTCCGAGCGCAATACGGATCTCGTTTAGCTGGCGCATCCGTTGGCCAAAAGCGGCTCTTCTTCTGGTAGCTACTGAATGGGTGCTCTTATTACTCAACGTAACTACCCCCATCTGGCTGTTATAATCAACAATTTGGATAAGATTGACAATACATGAACGATGAATGCGAAAGAATGTGCTATTGCTCGCAGGGTCTATGAGCAATGCTTCGTAATAGTTAAGTGGCCTGCTACAGAGTTTACGCTCGCCGCTGGCTAAGGTAAAAAAGGCATAATTGCCAGACTCTGCTTCTACGTTGCAGATTTCATTGAGCCGCAACGTTTGAAACCCTTTGCGTGTAGGAATAATAATACGGTCTATCGAAGCCTTTGGGGCCATCATGGTTTGCAGCTCGAGCAGTCTGTGATCTGCCACCAAAGGCAAAGCCTGTGCCCTTGAGATTGCCGTTGCCAGCTCATTGGCATCAACTGGCTTCACAAGGTAATCCAGCGCTGCATAACGAATAGCTTGAATGGCATATTTATCAAAGGCGGTGGCAAATATGACTCTGAAATCAGGATTTGGGAAAGCGGCCAACAGGTCAAAACCACTCTTTGGAGGCATTTCCACATCCAGTAGCACTAAATGTGGTTGACATTCATTTATTAACCGTATTCCTGCACCAACGGTTGTTGCCGTCCCCAATACTTTTACATTCTCAATACCGGCCAATAACTGTTCCAGCACGGCAATGGCATCTGGCTCATCGTCAATTATTAGTACTGACAGTTCATTCATGTAATAGGCAACTTTAAGATGACAATAGTACCTTTCTCACTACCTGTATGCAGGTAATCTATGCTATATGAAGCTTCAAAACCCTGCTTTCTAAGCAAGGCAATCCGTGTTTTCAAAATTGACAGACCCATCGATTCGTGTTTACCAGATTTCTCGCCATTCCCTTTGTACCCTACACCATTGTCTTGCACACTCACTGTTAAAGTATTCCCTTCCTGTTTAAAACTGATATCAATTTTTACTTGTGTATCAACATAGGCATGCTTTATGATATTCTCACAAAGTGGCTGAATCATAAATGGCGGCAGTTCAACTATGTCACTCACTTCATTCAAATCATCAGAAACATGAAAAGCATAGGAAAACCTATCAGGAAAGCGCTGAGTTTCTATTTTGAGATAATTTTCCAAAAAGCCAATCTCACGAACCAGGGGAATAAAGGTGAGCTGAGATTGCTCTAATCCCGATCTTATGAAATCTGCCAGTTGGCTCATAAAGAAATTGTAGTTAGAGGTGTTCCCTTCCAATAAAAACCTTTGAGCAGAATTCAGGGCGTTGTACACAAAATGAGGGTTCATTTGCGCTTTGAGAGCCTTCTGTTCTGCCTTCAGCATGTCAATTTCAAGAGCGGTTCTTTTTCGTTGCACACGGTACCAGATATATGCAATGACTCCTAAGAATATGAGAATTAGCGAATACATTACGGTCTGAAACCACCAGGTTTTCCAAATGGGTGTTTCAATATGGAGAGAGACCGATTTGACAGGGCTCCATTCTTCCATTCCCATTCTGGCCTGCAACTCAAAAACATACTCTCCGGGGTTTAGATTGGTATACTGAAGTGCATTGTATACAGGTGAATGCCATATTGAGTCCATACCCAATAATCTGTATCTGAATTCGGGTTCTTGAAATCTAAAGCTAATGGCCCCAAACTCAAGCTGAATGGTATTTTGATGGTAAGCCAGCTCATAATGTTCATCCAGTAGCATCGGCTTATAGTTTGCCAACACCTTTTTAATGTAAGGCTGAGGAATTGCACCTTGTTCGATAAGCTTATTAATAGGAGTAATGAAGATGCCCCCACTATTGCCTATGCAGATATTAGAGTCAATAATTGCCAATGGCTGTTTGGAAGTGTAATCGAACTGAAAGGCGTAGTCATCAAACCGATAGCTCCTTACCAGGCAACTATCACCTTCCAATTTAATTTGATAAACACTCTTATTTTTAGTTCCACACCCCCAATATTCAAGCTGCTTTGATACAAAGCCATTAACCAGATATAAAGGTTCTCCATTTTCATCTGTTAGCTTATATACTGCTTCTTCATTAAGCACGTAGATATCCTGATTGGCCAAATGCACAAACGTGGAATACCTCAATTGATGGATATGGTCTACAGTTGATGTAATAAGCTGGTGTCCTTCAGGCACATTGGGTCTAACAAAATGTTGGTGGTTCCACACCCAGAGCCCTTCTGAAGTTCCTACCCAAACGTTGTTGTAATGATCAACGTCAAATGAGCGCATATTGCTCATTTCTGCAGTTTTAGCCACGCTGTTGGTTACTTTGCCGTCGTCAAAGAATACCAATTGTGTCTTGGTAATGCCAATGAGTTGATTGGTGTCTACAACGCGTAAGGCTATCAACCTCTCTTGTTGTATTTGCTTGGTAACTATTGGAGACAGTTGCCATTTGATTCCATCCCAAACACCAATCATTTTACTATTGCCTGTGAAATAGCGAAGCCCAAAAGGATCGCCGCAAGAAGCGGTTGGAATATTATTATAGGTGACCTGCTTCCTCGTTGGAATTCCAGATGTAGGTGGCCTTATTTGTTGCGCACTATCACTTCTCAAAGCCGTCATTCCTTCAAGCGTATGAACATAAACCCACTCAAAATCAGTTCGCAACCCACTCACCAGATTTGAACGCATTTGTCCGGTTTCATGAGAATACCTTAGCATGTCTACATTAGGAATGTAAACCAGCTGGCGTTGTTCTGACTTGATCCAAAGCCCACCATTGGCATCTTCGGCAACCACTGCGGCATTGAATTCTGGCATCAAATGGGCCGTTTCCATGAGTTTCTCACCCACGGTCTTATAAACTCCCTGGCGGAATGTAGCAATCCATAAATTCTTATGTGAGTCTTTAAACAGTCCTGTAATTTGATGAGGGTATTGTTTTTGAAAAATGAGCGAATCTGCATTCCCTACTACTACTTCGTGATTTCCGGTGGCTAATGCCCAATTGCCGTTACTATATTGCACCAGCGATGACTGGTGTCCAAATTGTTTATCATAGCACTCAGCAACTTTTTTTATAGGTTCATTATGCGCCTGGTAATAGACCGATATGGCACTTTGCGGATCAGTCTTTTTTGCCTGTAGCCAATGAATCAGTGTTCCGTCACTTAATTCAGTAATCACAAAACCATAAATGCCGTCATCTTGAAATTTGTATTGGTGAAACTCTCCATCAGCGGATATGGAAAACCAGCCATAGCCTATTGTACCTATATACAAGGTGCCTGACTCATCAAAGTAACAAGCCAACCACTTCTTTGCCCAAATGCTCTTCAATGAATCGTTATACCCATAGGGCCTTATTGTATCAAAATCAACCAAAAAAAGCCCTTGGTTCAAACTTCTTGTCCATAAACGATTATTATGATCTCTGTACAAATCCCTAAAACCA
>Ga0213833_1002796_pt1 | contig 11050 bp, 6 predicted proteins | sample SWATP21_FD_160575 | JGI IMG/M metagenome (GOLD analysis project Ga0213833, IMG submission 160575) | Coastal seawater microbial communities from Marineland, Florida, United States - SWA TP2 #1 | ecosystem: Environmental > Aquatic > Marine > Coastal | place: USA: Florida | collected 2016-08-14
GCGGCGACGGACACGATGTTGTCGAGGTCGTAGTTCGCCGGGTAGCTGGCGTAGGAGTCGTTGTTGAGCCCTTCGTTGCCCGCCGCCGTGACGAACAGGACACCGCGGGAGCGGGCGTACGCGATGGCGTTGCGGATGGCGTAGGACGACCCGGGACCTCCCCAGGAGGCGTTGATGATGTGGGCGCCGTTGTTGACCGCGTAGTTGATGGCCTCGGCGGCCGCGCTGGCCGTGCCGCCCCAGCCCCGATCCATGAACTTCAGGCTCATGATCTTCGCCTCGAACGCCACGCCCGGGACGCCGTAGCCGTCGTCCCCGCGGGCGGCGACGGAGCCGGCCACGTGGGTGCCGTGGGCGTCGTTGTCGTCCGGATCGGCGTCGCGGTTCACGAAGTCGTAGCCGTTCACGTCATCGATGTAGCCGTTGCCGTCGTCGTCGATGCCGTTGCCCGCGATCTCGCCGGGGTTGGTCCACAGGTTCGGGATCAGGTCGTCGTGGCGCACGTCCACGCCGGTGTCGATGACGGCGACCACCACGTCCTGCCCCGTCGACAGGTCCCAGGCCGCGAAGGCGTCGATGTCCGCGCCCTGGATCCCGCCCCCGAGTCCGGTGTTGTTCAGGCCCCACAGGTAGTCGCCGTAGTCGTTGACCGAGCGGCTGGGGTAGTAGACGAACTGCGGCTCGGCGTAGGCCGTGGCGTCGTCCTCGTCGAGCGCCGAGACGATCTCCTCACGTGCGCGGGCGCTCGCGTCCACCAGGACCGCCAGCCGGTCGCCGTTGCGCAGCTCGGCCAGCTCCAGGCCGTTCCGCTCCGCCAGCGCCAGCACATCCGCCTCGCTCGCCGCGTCGGAGATGCCGATGACGTACTCGCCCGCGACCTCGTGCTCGCTAGCCCGCAGGGGCTCGACGTCCTCGGCCATGTAGCAGCCGCTGAGGAGGAGGAGGGTGGCCGGGGTCCATCGGAAGATCCTGCGCATCGTGGGTCCTTTCGGGCTGCTTGACGCAGCGTTCCCAGGAAAGTGCAAACCCCGGGCCACCTCGCGATACGGAGTATTCTCCTTTCAGTGCAGTGACTTATGCGCGGAGACGGTCACTCTCGTGACCACCACCCCCGTCGGCAGAACCTGCCGAAGTTGTTGAGAACCTGTGGAGATGCGATCCGATCCCCACATCCCAGCCCGTGACCCCGCTGGACCCGGTTTCATTGCTGCGATGCCACCCCGAGCAGCCACGATCGTCCCGCTCCCCGCGCCCGACGCCGACTACCGCGCCCTCGTGCCGGTGTTGAAGGAGCTCACCGTCGCCGTGGACCTCACGTCCACGTTCAACACGGCGGGCCGCGCCCTGCAGCGGCTGGCCCCGTTCGACTGGCTCGCGCTCTGCTACCGCCCCGAGCGGGACAGCGCCCCGCTGCTGCACGTCAGCCTGTCGGGCCGCCCCGAGTGGCTGGCGACCTCGCAGCCGCTGGAGGTGCGCAGCCCCCGCCTGCGTCAGTGGTTCCTGCCCGAGACTCCCCGCATCGCCGGCCCCGAGGGAGTCCCCGGGGCGCGCGCGGATGCGTCCTGGCCGGTCCCTCGGGACATCGGGCCCCTGCTCACCTGTCCGCTGCCCGCGGGGAGCGGTGGCCAGCGACGCGACGCCCAACGAGCCCACCGTCGCGGAGCCCTGGTGCTCGGGCGCCGGGGCGACCGCCCGTTCGAGCCGTCGCTGCTGACCCTGCTGGAGCCCTGCGTGGCGCACCTCGTGGTGCTGCTCGAGCGCACGGAGTGGCTCGAGTCCTTCCGGGCCGCGAACGCCGAGCTCCGCGACAAGGTCGCCGAGCTGCAGCGCCGCTCGCCGCGCCGGGTGCGGCCCGTCGTCTCCCCCGCCGAGAAGGGCGGGGATCACTCGGCGCGCTGGGTCGCCGTCGATCCCGCGGGCGTCGAGGTCCTGGAGATCGTGGAGCGGGCCGCGGCGACCACCCTGCCGACCCTGCTCCACGGCGAGTCCGGCACGGGCAAGGAGCTCCTCGCGCGGACCCTGCACCGGATGTCCGAGCGGCAGGACGGACCCTTCGTCGCCGTGAACGTCGCCACCCTGCGCGCCGAGCTGGCGGCCAGCGAGCTCTTCGGCCACGTGCGCGGTGCGTTCACGGACGCCCGCGACGACCGCGTCGGGCTCATCGAGGAGGCCTCGGGCGGCACGCTGTTCCTGGACGAGATCGGGGACATGCCCTCGTCCGTTCAGCCTGCGCTCCTGCGCTTCCTCGAGGACGGCCTGGTGCGGCCCGTGGGCTCGAACCAGCCCCGCCGCGTGGACGTCCGGATCGTGACCGCCACCCACCGGAACCTGCCCGACGAGGTCCGGGAAGGCCGCTTCCGCGAGGACCTGTTCCATCGCCTGGCAGGCGTCGTCATCGACGTGCCGGCGCTTCGAGATCGCCCCGCGGATCTCCTGCCCCTGGCAGACCAGTTCCTGTCGGAGGCGTCCTCGGGTCAGCGTCGGTCGGTGCCCGCCAGCTGGCTCCCCGCGCTGCGCGCCCATCGATGGAACGGCAACGTGCGGGAGCTCCGGAACGCGCTGCGCGCCGTGGCGGCCTTGTCCCGCGGCCCGGACCTGGAGTCCCGCTTCCTCCCCGAGCCCCTCCGCGGCATGGTCGAGGACGCCAGCCAGGGCGCCACCACCGTGAGCGACGTGCCCGCGGTCCGCCCCCCCCAGGACGGGGGCTCCGACGCGTTCGATGGCTGGACGCTGCAGGAGGTGGAGCGCGCCATGATCCGACGGGCGCTCAAGGCCACCGCGGGACACCGCGGACAAGCAGCAGCCCGCCTCGGGATCAGCCCCCGGGCGCTGTACGACAAGATCAAGCGGTTGGGTGTGACGGTCTAGAGCCGTCGCGAACGCGCGCTACTCGACTTCGCCGAGCTTGCCCGACAGGACCGTGTCCACGGTCTGCGCGATGCGCTCGCCATCCACGGAGAGCGACTTGTCGCTCAGGCCCAGCACGCGGCAGCCGCCGTCCAGCAGGAACGTGAACGGCGAGGACGGGATGCCGTACCGCGCCGAGACGATCTTGTAGCCGTCGTCCAGGATCGGGAACGTGAACCGCGTCTTCGCGACGGCCTCCCGTGCGGTCTGCGAGTCGGCGTCCGTCGAGAGCACGATGGGCACGAAGCCCCGCTTGCCGTGCTTCTTGCGCATGGCCTCGACGGCCTCCAGGTCCCCCTGCAGGGAGACCGCGTTGGAGAACACGAGGAGCACGAGCTTGGTGTCGCCCGGGAACATGCCGCAGTGGTCGTCGAGCTCGACCTTCTCGCGGGCTTCGTCGGCGTCGACCTTGCTCGCGAAGGGGTGCAGGCCGAACGCGGGCGCGACGCTGCCGATCTGCGGCAGCGAGCCGGGATCCAGGTTCCCTGCGAGCGCCGGGGCGGCGAGCAGCAGGCAGACAAGCGCGGAGAGGAGCTTCTTCATGAGCTGATCAATGGCGCTAGACGTCCACGATGACAAGCGTCGTGTTGTCCCGGCCCCCGGCCTCGTTCGCGCGATCGACGAGCGCCTGGCAGGCCTCCTCGGGCGCGGTGCGGCTCGTCATGATGTCCAGGATGTCGGCGTCCGGGAGCTCGCCCCAGAGACCGTCGCTGCAGAGCATCAGTCGATCTCCCGACTGCACCTCGAGGTGATACACGTCCACCTCGACCTCCGGCATCGAGCCGATCGAGCGAACCAGGATGTTGCCGGACGGATGCGTCCGCGCCTCCTCCGCCGTCAGCTCGCCGAGCTGGACGAGGTAGGCGACGAGGCTGTGGTCCTGGCTGATGGTCTTGAGCTTGCCCTCGCGCAGCAGGTACGCGCGCGAGTCGCCCACGTTGGCGACCACGGCTTCCGTCCCCTTGTAGAGGAGGCCGCACGTGAGCGTGGTGCCCATGTTCGAGTCGTTCTCCTCCCCCGCGCTCACGACCGCTCGATTGGCGGTCTGCACCGACTGGCGGAGCAGCTCACGCAAGGTCGACACCTCGCGGTCCGGCGCCTCGGCGAGCGCTTCCTTGGCCGCGGAGAAGAGGGTCTCCACCGCGATCTGGGAGGCGACCTCGCCGCGGTCGTGACCGCCCATCCCATCCGCCACTGCGTACAGGACGGTGTCGTCGTCCATCACGGCCCAGTGCCAGTTGTCCTCGTTCAGCTCGCGGACGCGACCGACGTCCGACAGCCCGCACACGGAGACACCATTGGTCGGCGGCGTCTGCTGCTTGCTCTTGTCGCTGCTGTCGCTCATCGGATTCCGGCTGGGTCGTCTCGCAGAACGCAAAGACTCGGATGAGAATTATAGGGGCCCGGCGGCCCGAACCACAACGCGGGCGGACGGGGCTTGGGTACGCTGCCGCCGATGGAGCCCGACCGTCAGGCGTCTCTCCCCCCGTTTGCAGGGCTCGCGCTGACCGGTCTGTTCGCGCCCCTGATCGTCTCCTGGGGCCTCGGAACGCGCGGCGCGATTCTGGATCTCCTGGCCACGCCGGCGGCTGCGCTGGCCGGTCTTCCCGCCGGGTTCGGTGTCCTGGGTGTGGCCGCGCTCGCGACACTGACGCTGGTGGGGACACGCTCGCGACGCGCCGCCTTGGCTGTGCGGGCGCTGGGCGCGGTGGGAGGACTGGCCCTGCTCGCCAGCGCGTCCGCCGGATCGCGTCCCCTGCCGTGGATCGCAGCCGCGGCGCTCGCGATCGAGGCACTGGGTCGCCGGTCCCGACGCCCCGAGGCGGCCTGGCGCGTGCCGGCGCCGATCGGTCTGTGGCTCCCGACGATCCTGTGGGCCGCCGCGGCGCGGGCGCGTCCCTTCGGCGAGGGCCTGCTCGGAACCGAGGATGGCGTGGCCGCGCTGGTGGCCGCGTCCCCGTGGATCGCCGAAGCCGCGTTGCTCGCCACGATCGGCGGCGTCGGCGTCCTCCTGCATCGCGCGCGGCCCGCCCGCGTCCCCGAGCTGCTCGCCGGAGCCGGCGCGGGCTGGCTGCTGGTGAGCACCTTCGGGAACGACCAGGCGGTCGTCTCCGCCATCACCCTCGGCGCTGTAGCCGGCGCCTGGGCGCCCCGGGTCGCGAAGGGAGACCTCGTCGAGCAGCTGACTCCGTTGCTGCTCGTCTGCCTCCTGGCGGGATTGCGCCTCGGCGTGGTGGAGCGGTGGCGCTGCGATGCCCTCCAGGACGAGCCGCTCGCCAAGGTCCTCCTGCCCGCGAACGACGTCCGCGGCCTCGCGCTCGCGCCCGGCAACCTGCCGTGGATCGTCGCGCTGGTCGAAGACGGCGCCGCCCTCCAGCGGTTCACCATCACCGGGGCCGCGAGCCCCTCCGTCCCCCTCGATCCGCCGGGAGGGACGCTGATCACGCCCGTCCGCGCCGGCGATCCCGTGGTCCGGGCGGTCTCCGGCGCCGACGGCCTGACGCTCGAGTGGTGGGACCCGTCGCGGATGCAGATCACCGCTCGGCGGTCCACGCCGAGCGACTGCTCGCCGCGGAGCGGTCTCCTGGTCGGTGACGACGTCGTCGTGCGCTGCGCGGAGGGCTCGATCCGGCTGGGCGTGTCGGGCGAGCCGACGGCCGATCCCCGGATCTGGACGGAGCGCCTCGCGGGAGCAGCGCTCACCGTCCGCCCGGGACCCCTGGCTCGAGTGACGCTGATCGACGACGACGACGGGGCGGTCGCCAGCGCCCGCCTCGGACCCTGGTCCACGTCCGCGGTCACCGCCCCGGGCCGCTTCGTCGTGCCGCGCGGGCCCGCCGGTCACGTCGAGCTGCGCGGCCTGCCCGAGGTCATCCCCTCGCTCTACACCGCCCCGACGGATCGCGCGCAGCGGGCGGCAGAGATGCTCGCGACCGTGCGGGACTCGGTGCGCGTCGGGGTCTGGCCGACCGCGGCCGCCTACTCCGTGAAGCAGAAGGCCGTCTATGTCTGGTCGGACGTTGATCCCTTCGTGACGCTCGTGGATCACGAGGTGAGCTGGCACCAGGGCGCCGCCGCGATCGGGGCGCCCCCACGGCAGGTTGTCGTCGATCCGGGTTCCGGTACGTTGTATGGCGCCAACCGGTGCGGGATCTTCGCTGTGCGGGTTGCATCCACCTTCCCCTGGGAGTGACACGCGCCGATGGCGCCATCGACCGTCCAGATCCAGGTCCAGCCCGAGATCCTGTTCGCGCACGCGTACATGGTGGAGCGCGATCCCCGGCGCCTCGGAGCGATGCACGCGCTGCCGCCGCTGCAGCCCGCGGAGGTCGCGGCGTACGTCGAAGGCTTCGGTGGATCCGTCGTCCTCTGCTGGGACTCCACCTTCCGCAAGGACGTCGCCTCGTTCGAGGTCGCCATCTCCCGCAACCAGCCCCGTGTCGCCTGGCTCTACACCCACCCGACCACCCGTGACGTGGCGACCGAGTACTGCGCCATCGCGCGGCGCAACGGATCGGTGGTGGTGGCCGCTGGGCCCGACGCCCGGCTGCGCCCGGCGTACTACCTCCGCGCGGGAGCCGACGCGATCGTGCTCGGCGAGGGGGAAGCGACGACCGTCGACCTGCTCCAGGCCCTGCGGACGAGCGAGTGGAAGGCGCGATCGGAGGTCCTGGCGCGCATCCCGGGGATCGCCTGGCTGGATCCCCACGGGACGCTGCGCTACGCCGCCGGCGCCGAGCGAACCGTGCCGATCGAGCAGCTCCCCCGGCCCCACCGCGACCCGGACGCGACGCGGATCCAGCTGGAGCGCTGGCTGAAGGTCCGCCGGTACCGGGCGCTGGGGCTCCGCTCGGCCCGCGGCTGCCCGACTCCCTGCGGCTTCTGTTCGAACAGCGTGTTCGCGCGCCCCTACCGCCGCCGGCCCCCGGCCGACGTCGTGGACGAGATGCGCCAGCTCCGGGATCGCTTCCCGGTCGATCGGTTCGTGTTCACCGACGAGGTGTTCGTCTTCGATCGGCACTGGCTCCTGGAGTTCGCCGGGCTGCTGAAGGAGGCCGACCTGGGCGTCGGCTTCGAGGCGAGCGCACACCCCGCGACCATCGACGAGCCCGCCGTCCGCGCCCTGGCCGACGCAGGCTGCGTGCGCCTGGAGCTCGACGCCGCCAGCGGCTCCCAGCGGCTGCTCTCCGCGCTGCACTGGAGCTACTCGGCCGCCGACGTGTACCGCGCGACGCGGATCATCAAGGGCGCAGGGATCGAGCTGGGCCTGCGGGTCCTGGTGGGGCTCGCCGGGGAGACCCGCGCGGACCTCGACCTCACCTTCGAGATGGTGCGCCTCGCCACCCCTGCGGGCGTGGAAGTGACCCGCGTCGACCCCGGCTCTCCCGCGCTCTTCCGCAAGGACTGGGAGCGGGTCGTGGAGGGGCCGCTGGCCGACCGCGCCCACAGCGACGGGGTGCTGCCCAGCGTCGTGCTCGACGCGGCCGTGGCCTGGCTCGAGGGGCGCGGAACCGACGGACGCAGTGGCCTCCCGCGGCGGCTCGTCCAGGTCGCCCAGCAGCCGCTCCTGCGGGCGGCCGTCCGCGCAATGCCGGGATTCCGCCGCCGCTGAGTGCAGCGAAGATCCGCCCCAGGTTGGGTGGGGTAGACTCAATCGCTCTGGGGGCGTGCGGAAGTGCGTGCGCTTCCCAGGCTTTTTGTTGCCTGAGGGCTCCGCAGATGGTCTGCGGGGCGCCAACCCGCGGGGTCGGATGCCCGAGGACGGGACCAAGGGACTGGGGGAACTGACCGACACGCTTCGGCGGGTTCCCGCAGCAGTCCCCGCGCGCATGCCGCGGCCCGGCGACACGTTCGCTGGGCGGTACCTGATCGACCGCATGCTCGGTCGCGGGGGCATGGGCGTCGTGTACCTGGCGAACCAGGCCCCCCTCGGGCGACAGGTCGCGCTGAAGGTCCTCAAGCCGCCCGAGAGCCTCGACGACGATCCGAACTTCGACGAGCGGTTCCTGCGGGAGGCCGCCGCCGCCGCGCGCCTCTCCCACCCGAACACCATCACGGTGCACGACTTCGGGCAGGACGACGAAGGCGCGCTCTACATCGTCATGGAGTACCTGGAGGGCAACGACGTCCGCACGGTGCTCGCCCACGAGGGCACGTTCGAGCCGGCGCGGGCCATCCACGTCGCCAAGCAGGTGGCGAAGAGCCTGCGGGAAGCCCACCGCAAGGGGATCATCCACCGGGATCTGAAGCCCGCGAACGTCCTGCTGCTGACGCGGGACGAAGACGACGACTACGTGAAGGTCCTGGACTTCGGCCTCGTGAAGTTCCGCGGCGAGGCCTCGGAGATCACGCTCGCGGGCAAGTTCCTGGGCTCGCCCCGCTACACCTCGCCCGAGGCGCTGGACCGCAACCGCGAGGTCGATCACCGCGCGGACATCTACGCGATCGGCATCCTGCTCTACACGATGATCACCGGCGCGCCGCCCTTCGACGGCGACCCCATGCAGGTCCTGCACGCGCACCTGCACGAGAAGCCGCGCCCGATGTACCGCGCCAACCCAGCCGCGCAGACGACGCCGGAGCTGGAGGCGCTGGTTGGTCGCTGCCTCGAGAAGGAGCCGGACCGTCGCTACCAGACGATGACGGACCTTCTCGCCGCGCTGCGCGAGGTCGGTGCGTACTTCGGCCAGGAAGACACAGAGACGCTGGACCTCGAGGTCAACGACTCCCTGGAGTTCGATCTGGACTCGGGCGAGCACTCCAGCCCCGCGATGCGCCAGAAGCGTCCGCGGCCGGACCCGAAGGCACAGCGAAAGCCCAAGGGCACACAGCTCACCAAGCCCGCGCCGAGCGGCGTGAAGACCCCGCCGCCAAAGCGCCGCAAGCGCCGCGGAGCGAGCCCGCTGCCGTGGATCCTCGGCGGGGCCGCGTTGGCGCTCAGCGCGGCCATCGTGGTGCTCGTCGTGCTGCCCGACACCCCCGAGGATCCGGGTCCGTTCGGCGCCCCCGAGCCCGGCGACATCGAGGTCGCCGGCAGCCAGTACCTGGACGTGCAGGTGCGCTCGACGCCGCCCGGCGCCGCGGTGCGCATCGGCTTCGATGGGACCTGGACGCTGATCGGCGAGACGCCGCTGAACCTCGCGGAGTACAAGGCACCCGAGGAGTACAGCGTCATCGGGCTCCGGCTGAGCCTGGACGGGCACGAGCCCATCGAAGCCGTGGTGACCCCCGAAGACGGCGCGGTCTCCTACGTCGGCACGATGACCGCGCTGCCGGAGCCCGCCACCCCCGCGACGGCCCCCGATCCCACGCCGGATCCGAGGCCTGTGGCGAAGCCCGTGGCGAAGCCGGGCCCCAAGCTGATCAGCAAGCCCAAGCCCAAGCCCGAACCCAAGCCCGCGTCCGATCCGACTCCGAAGGACGGCGAGGTGCCCTCCGGCTACAAGGACAACCCCTACTGATGCGCTGCTCTCGCTGGTTGCTGCTGCCGCTCCTGATCGTCCTGGCCTGGCCCACGGCCGCCTTCGCCGATGCGCGGGATGACGCCCGCCGCGCGTTCAAGACGGGCATGGAGCTGATCGCCCAGGGCCAGCACTCCGAGGGCGCGGCGCTGCTCAAGAAGGCCTACGACATCCTTCCGCACCCCTCGGTGCTCTACAACATCGGCCTCGCCTACGCGGACGCCGGCGAGTACGACGAGTCGGTGGCGGCCTTCAACGCCTACCTGGCCTCCGGCCCCGCAGACGCCGCGGCCGTCGAGCGCCTCATCGTCCTGCTCCGCCAGCAGGCGGCCGAGACGTCCGGCACCGCGGATGCGTCGGGACCCACCCTCCCGACGGCCGGCGGCGACGCCGGGACGACGGGCACCGGCACGGGCACCGCTCCGGCGGGCGGCCAGGTGGTCGCCGGCCCCGAAGTCGCCGCGCTGCTGGAGCGCCTCGAGAAGCTCGCAGAGCGGCTCGAAGGCGGCGGCGAGCCCGAAGCCGACCTCCTCGGCGACGTGCCGGAGGCCGAGCTGCTCGAAGCCAAGGGCGGCGACTTCTACGAGGACGTCGTCGTCTCCGCGTCGCGCACGGCCTCGTCGCCGTCCGACGCTCCGGTCGCCACCACGATCATCTCCGCGGAGGAGATCCGGCTGTCGGGCGCGACGAACCTGCCCGACGTCCTCCGCCGGGTCCCCGGCATGTCGATCCTGACGATGGGATCGGCCAACGCGAACCTCGCCATGCGCGGGTTCAACCAGCGCATCTCCAACAAGCTGCTCGTCCTGATCGACGGACGCTCGGCGTACTTCGACTTCCTGGGCGGCACGTTCTTCCGCACGATGAGCATCGACCTGGCGGACATCGAGCGCATCGAGGTCATCCGCGGTCCCGGGTCCACGCTGTACGGCGCGAACGCCTTCGGCGGCGTCATCAACATCATCACCAAGGCTCCGGGCGCCGAGCCCGGCGGGCAGGTGCGCATCGTCGGCGGCAACGGCGAGACGCTCCAGGGCAACGTCCGGTTCAGCGGCCGCAAGGGGGTCGTCGGCTGGCGCGGCTCCCTCGGCTACGAGCAGACCGACCGCTTCTCGCTGGAGTACAGCGGCGACCGGCGCGACGTCGTGGTGACGACGCAGGATCCGACGCTGGGGCTGCGGGCCATGCGGATGAACGGCGGCGTGCTGATCGCGCCTGGCCCGAAGACCCGCATCGGCGTCTCCGGCGGGCTCTCGTACCTGTTCAACAACTTCATCGCGGTCGGCGTCGTCCGGGACTTCTGGATGGAGGGCCTGGTCACCGATCTCCGGGCGGACCTCCAGTTCGGTGGCCTGTCCATCCGCGCCTTCTGGAACGTCTTCGACGCCAAGGCGGACCTGACGTGGGTCCCGGTGGGCGGCATCGACCTGAGCAACACGCCCACGTCGCACACGGTGGACGTCGAGGCGGTCTACAGCGACAGCGTCGTGCTCGGCGTGCAGCACGACCTGAGCGTTGGCGCCGGCTACCGGCTCAAGACCATCGACTGGGAGTGGCTGGACGCTCCGCACCTCGAGCAGCACCTGAACGCGTTCGTGGAAGACCGCATCACGTTCATCCCGCAGATCATCACCGTGCTCGGGTTCCGCTTCGACCAGCACCCGCTCGTGGGCTTCACGCCG
>Ga0213833_1002797_pt1 | contig 11046 bp, 4 predicted proteins | sample SWATP21_FD_160575 | JGI IMG/M metagenome (GOLD analysis project Ga0213833, IMG submission 160575) | Coastal seawater microbial communities from Marineland, Florida, United States - SWA TP2 #1 | ecosystem: Environmental > Aquatic > Marine > Coastal | place: USA: Florida | collected 2016-08-14
AATATCGCCAGCCAACAAACTCAAAGTTCTCCTTACGAAGGCCCATTGGCATACGATGAACTTTTTAACTCCAATGTCTTCGGATTGGTAGAGATGCAAAAGCGGTTGCCTAAATCGGTATATCGTTCCTTGCTACGCACCATTGAAACCGGAGAGAAGTTGGACGCAACAACTGCAGATGCTGTGGCATCGGCGATGAAAGATTGGGCGATTTCCAAAGGTGCTTCCCACTACACTCACGTTTTTTATCCTTTAACAGGTCTGACAGCTGAAAAGCACGATAGCTTTTTGGTGACTTCTGGAAGCGGTGCTGTCACCGAATTCAGTGGTGCACAATTGATCCAGGGTGAGCCCGATGGTTCAAGTTTCCCCACTGGTGGTATTCGGCAGACTTTTGAAGCACGTGGTTACACTGCCTGGGATGTGACCAGCCCTGCATATCTCATGGAAACCCCTGAGGGTTCCACACTGTGCATTCCAACAGCTTTTGTCTCTTGGACAGGTGAAGCGCTGGATAAGAAAACCCCTTTGCTTCGCTCCATGCAAGCTCTTGATCAACAAGCGCAAAGAATCCTGAAGCTCTTTGGACAAGACAGCAGCCAATTGGTCGCTTCCACTGCTGGTGCTGAGCAAGAGTACTTCCTGGTAGATTCTCACTTCTACTATGCACGCCCTGATTTGTTGACTGCTGGACGGACCTTGTTTGGTGCGCCTTCCCCTAAAGGACAAGAGTTCGACGATCACTACTTCGGTGCGATCAACGAACGTGCGCTGCGTTACATGGTCCACTGTGAGCAAGAACTTCTCAAACTTGGTGTCCCTGTGAAGACACGTCACAACGAGGTGGCACCAGGACAATACGAGATCGCACCCATCTTCGAAAATGCCAATGTGGCAACAGATCACCAACAGTTGCTCATGAGCACACTGAAACGTGTGGCTGCCAACCATGGCTTTGTCTGTCTCCTCCACGAAAAGCCCTTCGCAGGCGTCAATGGCTCCGGTAAACACGTGAACTTCTCTATGGGGAACAAGAATGTCGGAAACCTCTTGGAGCCTGGTGACAATCCTCGCACCAATATGCGATTCTTGGTCTTTTGTGCAGCTGTGATCCAGGCTGTTAGCCGCCATGCAAAATTGCTTCGAGCTATCGTCGCCTCCGCTGGAAATGACCACCGCTTGGGCGCAAATGAAGCACCTCCTGCGATCATTTCCATCTTTTTGGGTGACCAACTCACTGAAGTCTTCGATATGATCGCTTCTGGTGCAGAAGGCGAAGCCAGCACCAAAGACAACCTGGCACTGGGCGTTGACACACTCCCACCTCTGCCAAGAGATGCTGGTGACCGAAATAGAACCAGCCCATTTGCCTTCACTGGTAACAAATTTGAATTCAGAGCTGTCGGTTCTGCCCAAAGTATCGCAGACCCACTCCTGGTTTTGAACACCATCGTTGCTGAGTCCCTGGACGATATCGCTACCCAGTTGGAATCCGCAAACGGTGCTCTGGATCAAGCTATCACTGAAGTGATCAAAAAAGTCTACAAAGAACACGAACAAGTCATCTTCAATGGTGACGGATACTCCGACGAATGGCACAAAGAAGCAGAAGAACAACGCGGTTTGCCAAACCTCCGTACCACTGCTGATGCACTCCCAAGCTTCATGGAAGACGCATCCGTATCCCTGTTCCAAAAGTACCAGGTTCTGAGCCCACGAGAAGTCGAAAGCCGTATGCACGTCTTCATGGAACAATACGTGATGAGCATTGGTGTAGAAGCCAAGCTGACCGTGGAAATGGGTCGTACCCTGATCCTTCCTGCTGCCATCCGCTACCAAAACGAACTCGCAGAAGCTGCTCTTAAATTGAAGCAATTGGGACGTACTCCCAATACCACTTTGCTCGATAGCGTGACCGCTGAGATCGATGGTATGCTCGATAGCATCAAAGCTTTGGAAGCTGCTATGGACCGTCACGCTGATGATCCCGCTGATGAGTGTACACACGCACAAAACACCATCCTTCCTGCTATGAACGCTGTTCGTGCACACGGTGATACTTTGGAAACACTCGTGGCTGATGACCTCTGGCCTCTGCCCACCTACGAAGAAATGCTCTTCATCAAGTAAGAGTATTAGTCCCTCACCCCTTCAATTCGCCACTCTTCTATATGCTTCCCCTCTCCTCACTTTAAAAGAAGGGCAAAAAATATTGCCATTTTTATCCATTTTGACAAAGTAAATAGGCTTATAAATCCATTTTTTATTAGTTTATTGGTTTACGATTTGATGCATTTCTTTATATGCGCAATAACTTGTATTGGGCCCTCCCCAACCCGATACACACGGATTTCACTCGCCCCTCCCACACAAACAACTCTACACCATCAAACACCAAGGTCCACAACCTTTGGGAGGGACCTGCAATGGACCTTCTTCACTTGCTGAAATACAACTGCTCCCCTATTAAAAAGGGTTTAAGTTGGAAAAGAACATTTCGAGTGTGATGGGGCCCAAAGTGCGATTCGATTTTGCACATTTGTTTTACAATTGTTTTCAAAAACAGACCTAGAGTCCGTATTTTTCGGGCCTCTCCTGGAATGAGGAGAGGCCAGTGTGTGCACTTTTGGGATAAAGTGGGTGAGGGTCTAAACTCTATTGCACGTGCAATATCGCTCGATATGTATCTACTGAAGTGGATGTTTGTCAAAACCGAGAAGTACAGGTTCTGGGTGGAGTTGGATTCCGGAAAACGCGTGAACGTGTTGCTGGACAAACTGTGCGAATTCTACGAGCTCTTGGGCGGTTCCCTCTCCTCTGTTGACCAGTGCCAGGGTGTGATGTTGTGAGAGTCCGATCTGGCCGTCTCCGTAGCCTTTGTGGAGACCGCTTCTGTCGATGAGCCAGGCTGCGGAGAGTTTTATCTGTCCTTCTCCGGCGGGGTAGCGGGGCATCTTTTCATCGTCTTTGAGTGTGTGTTTGACGCGTTGGAAGACTTGTTCTGCTTGTTCTTCTGGAACGATGGGGTTCATGAAGAAGGAGCCGGCGCTGTGGCTGTTGGGATCTTGTGGGTCGAAGACCATTGATTTCTTACGCCGTAAGGTGAGCACTGTGTCACGGACTTCTTGAAGTGTGTAAGAGTTACTGTTGTATCGTTGTTGCAGTGTACGTTGAAGTTCGGGGTACCTGAGCGTTGGTGTGGTATCGGTTCGGAGTCGCAAAGTGACATGAAGGAGCAGGACCTTGCCTGGACCCATCTTTTTGAATGCGCTCTGTCTGTAGGCAAATTCGCAGTGTTCGCGTTCCCAGGTGGAGATTTGAAGGGTGTCGAGAGCGAGAACCTCCACGCTGTGAAAGACTTCGCAGATCTCTTGTCCGTATGCACCTATGTTTTGGATGGGGGCGGCTCCGACTCTTCCTGGGATGCCTGAAAGGCATTCTAAGCCTGCAAGATCTTGAGCGATGCTCCATTGGACCAACTCATCCCAGTCATGACCACCGTCTACCTTGATTTCTACGAATGTGTCGGTGGTTTGGAGTATGGTTTTTTGGTGGGCATCCCACTGGAGGACCAAGCCGTCCAGTCCTTGATCTGCTACAACGATATTGCTTCCCCCTCCGAGGATCCAAGTAGGGAGCTTTTTCTCTTTGGCATACCGAAGACAATCCAGAAGTTCCTGAAGTGTCGAGGGTTGTGCAAAATACTTGGCAGGTCCACCCAATTGCAAAGTGGTAAAGGACTTGAGAGGATGATTGTCTTTGATAATGGATGGTTTGGAGGATTTGGACATAGCAGAATTCCCTGTGGTGATGGGAGGCTCATTTGGACTTGGTTGTGTGTTTAGTTGTTGGGTTTGTGGGGAAGTTGGATATGACTGGAGAGGAGTTTGTGCAGTTCTCTTTCCAGCTGTTCTAAAGAGTAAGCACCTTTTTTGATGATCTTTTCGACGCCAGAACTCAATCTGGTTAAGTCAAGCTCAGAAAGCTCCATGGCTGTGAGCACGATGATGGGGATTTGACTCCATTCAGGATTCAGGCGAACCCTTTCGAGGAAGGTAAAGCCATCCATCTCAGGCATCATGAGGTCTAAGAGTATCAAAGCAGGCTTGCTGCCTTTTTCGAGCAAGTCCAGTGCGATGAGTCCATTCTGAGCTTGTTGCACTTCCCAACCCGAGCGGATGAGGGTTCTGTAGAGAAGTTCTCGGGTTCCTGGATCGTCTTCTACGATAAGTACCCTGCCTATCTCTTTTCGCTTTTTATAGCGTTTGAGGGTTTCTACCAGGAGATTGCGTTGGATGGGCTTGGTGAGGTAGTCAGAGACCCCTAAAGCGTAGCCTCGTTCGATATCATCCACGATGGACAGCATGATGACAGGGATGTCCCGTAAGGCTGGATCGCTTTTGATCATTGTGAGCACGTCCCAACCACTGAGACCTGGCATCATCACATCCAGAGTGATGGCTGTCGGATTGTATTTCTTTGCAAGTAGAAGGCCTTCTTTTCCGCTGTTTGCTGCTACGACTTCATAGCCTTCTTTTTGTAGAATGCGTTTGAGAAGTTCGTGGACAGCATCATCATCATCGATGACAAGGACGATAGGTCTTTCATTTTGGGGCTTGGCATTCTGAAAATCAAAGGCAAAGAATTTTCCAGTGACTTTGATATCTTTGGCATTTTGTAATTGGGCGAAGCGAGGGATTTTGACGGTGAAGGTGGAGCCCACGTCTTTTTCACTCTCTGCGATGATCTCGCCACCTAGAAGTTGGCTAAATCGCTTGCAAAGAGCAAGTCCAAGACCTGTTCCTCCGTATTTTCGAGCTGTTCTTGAGTCTGCTTGTAAGAATGCATCGAAAGAACGCTCAAGCTGTTCTGGTGTCATTCCAATCCCAGTGTCGGTGACTTGGAAGACCAGGTTTTGTTCTGCCAGGTTGTTGTGTCCTTCGATATGAGCTGTTAGAGCCACATGACCATTTTCAGTAAATTTGCATGCATTGGAAAGCAAATTGATCAAGATCTGCCGAAGTCTTGTGATATCCGTGAACATCTTACCAATGGGAGCAGGCAATGTGATCTTCATCGTATTGTTATTTTTGGCAGCCAGAGGAAGCATGGTGGTGCGAACTTCCTCGAGCAGTTGCTCGACTTCGAATTCTTCGGGGTGGATCTCCATCTTACCGGACTCGACTTTAGAGAGGTCGAGGATATCATTGATCAAAGAGAGCAGATGACTTCCCGAAGAGTGGATTTTATTGAGATCTCCGACCAGTTCTCTGTTGCCATCGCTTTCGGCGTCCTCTCTGAGTAATTCGGAGTATCCCATAATGGCATTGAGAGGTGTGCGTAATTCATGGCTCATACTCGCCAAAAACTGACTCTTGGTTTGATTGGCTTTGGAAGCTTTATCTCGAGCGATTTTTAGCTCTTCATTGAGTTCTTTGACTTGTTCGAAGTTTTGGTAAATGCTGATGTCTGTGGCGATCCCGACCATCCCATCAAATTCACCATTCTCTCCTTGAATGGGGACATACCGCGCTTCGAAGGTCTTTCCTTGCCTTTCAAAAGTATCGATGACTTCTTCTCCCTGAGATACCTGGGAAAAGGTATGGATGAAATTGGGCAAGAAGTAAGATTCGGCAGTGACATTGAGGTTGAGGGTTTGTTTGGTGGAGGTTTGTAGGTGATCTAAGGCGCGGCCTTCGGCAAATTCGAGCATCCCTTCCTGGTTGAAGGACCAAAGAGCGATGGGAGCATTTTGTAAAATCGCTCTATATCGTTTTTCACTTCGCCCGATGGCGTCAATGGCAAAATTGAGCTGTTCGTGGGCTTCTGTATTGTTCTTTTCGTAGAGTGAAATGACCACAGAGCCCGCAAAAATCAAAAGGATGAGGGTGGCGAATTGCAGAAAGGAAACGTTAGAGGCGTTCAGCTTGGCTGGGAATGGATAGTTAAATGTTTCCATGCCGTATAAGACAAGGCAAGCCAGAGCCACAGACAAGATCCAGGTGTAGCGTTTGATACCATCTGTCAGCAGAAATGCGAGCAGTGGAACGATGATGAAAAACATCACAAAAGGAGAGTCGAGACCTCGTTCTGCGACACAGAGGGATGTGATGCCTGCCAGAAGAAAAAAGATGAAACCATTACAGGCCAGATGGACTTTACCTGTTGCGCGTTGCAGTAGAGGTATCAGCGTGAGACTCAATCCCACAATGAGCAAAAGAATGGCGATGGTGTTTTGCCCGAGATAGTAAGAGAGTCCAGCTGTTGGGAGGGCAGGGATGCCCAGTAGAAAAGAGGCAGATATGACCATTTCGGAACGGTATTGGTCGATGTAATTGAGTTCTTCGTATTGTTTTGGGAGAAAATTGCCTCGCCATTCCTGGAAGTTCAAAGCCACTCTCCTTGTGAAGAACCATGTTCTGACTGCGAAGAATCGTTGTCCTCTATGATCTGCTGTACGTACGTTTTTACCAGCAGGGAGGAGTCCTGTTTCGCTTGCTCGAAAGTTTTCATATATTTCTCTGAGGGAAATCGACTGAGCGTAGAGACTGCTTGAAGTCGCAAATCCTCGCTGTAATGGTAAAGCGAAGGATCGTGTGTTTTTTTCCTTGTGAGTAAGCTGTGAAGAAGTGAAAGACTTTTTTGCTCTTGAAAAGCACCCAACATCCAAACAGCACTGTTGCGAAGTCCTGTTTCGTGTTGTTGGTTTTGGATTTCTTTAGAGAGAAAATCGTGGATATCGATCATATGCACTTTTTCAAGATAATGCAGCAAAAGCTCTTCGTCTTCTGGAAAATTGGCGAAAGAGCGAGCAAAGAGCAATTCCATCAAAAAGGAGCGCAGCCGAAGGGAGTCATGCGTAATGGCATGGCGGAGCAATTGTGAGCGTTCTTCTGTAACCCTTGAGATATTGAGGCGGTTATTGGCGTACTCTTCAAACAGCATAGGGGAAAAGTTTCGAGTCAGTTCCAAAAGAACATCCCCTTTGTCCAGTGGTATCTGTGCGCTGGCCAACTTGTCCAAAAAGTACTGAAAATACTCAGGGTGATTTTCGATGTCGAAATAGGACAGCAATTCAAGAAGCAAATTGACATTTTGCCTTTGCTGTTCAAGGTTTTGTGTTTCAATGAATTCAGAAAGGATCCCTTGAACGGTACTGGGGACCAAAAAGACAAGTAATCTTTGCGCTTCTTGATTGCTTTCTTGTCTGACGAAGGTGATGAGAATCTCCAGATTCTGCATGCGTCCAAATTGCAATAGAAGTCGCTGAAAATCATGCCCTATGCCTGGATTTTGCACTTCTGCTTGCTGGAGGTATTGGAAGATAGAGATGATCTGGTGCAGTGTGTGGTGGGTGAGATTGTGGGTGAGCACGTGGAGGATATGCTCCAACAAAGGACCACACTCGAAAGATGTGGCAAGAGAAGCCTGTACAAACTGCTCCAAGACTTGCTCTACTTCAGGGGCAAGAATTTGGGGTGTTGGGATTTGGTGATAGCTTTCTTGACGTCCAAGCCCATAATTGCCTTTTTGTGCGTCAAATCCCAGACCACGCTGTTGAGAATTGTCTGGGCTATGAAAACCAGCTTGAGGTAAGTTGTCTCTTGAACTTGGACTCATTGACTCCCTCTATGCTACTGTTTCATCACAAAAAAGTATACAAGTAGTCCTATCGCTCCCAAAAGGATTGGGACCAGGATACCCAGAGCGATACGGGAAGGTTTTTGCTTGATGTTTTCCTGATCTTCTGATTTCGAAAGAGGACGGATAGATTGGGTGACAATTTGATGCGCTCGTGAACGAGTAGAGGTGCGCTGAGTCGTTTCATCATCGTCCTTTGGTGTCGCATTTAATGTGTCTTCCGAGTCCATAGAACCATCTAGATGGTCACTCGAATCTTTTCGGTATGGAAAGGATTTGTCACTGTCTTTAGATTTGCCCTTAGAAGCTCCTTTGTCCTTTTTGGTTTCTGCTGTGGTATCGGTTGTCTGAGAAGCTGCAGCAAAAACATCTCCAGAATCGTTTGAATCTGAACCTCCCCCAGAAAAGACACCTTGTGATGCTCTTACTTCGGGACCTGTTGAGGCAAAAACAGACTCGGGATGTGTGGGAGCTGGATGGTTTGGAGAGGAAAGATCTGAATCTGAGCCAAAGCGCTGTGAAAGTTTTTCAGAATCCTTTGAACCCGCATCTGGCGAGAAAGCTTGAGGCTGAGGGGTGTTGGGATGAAGATCCGAGTGAGCCGCTTTTTCCAAAGACAGAGGCATGGGTTTGGTGGTCGCCTTACGCAGCTTGGTACAAAGCTCTATGAATAGCTCCGCCTGAGTCATAGAGGAACGCATCGGGGGGATATTGTGCTTAGCAAGGAGTTGGTTGGCACTGTTTTCAATGTGAGGGGCCACTGGGGAACTGCCTGTCTTGTGAACGGGCGCTTCCTGTTTGGACATCGTTGGACGCGTTCGGATGGTGGGAGACTCGTCGTCCAGGTCCAGAAACCACTCATTGATATCGACACCTGACAAGATGTGATGGAGTTCTTGTTTAAACTCCAGGGCCGAACGGGGTCGTAGCTCCCTGTCTTTGGCCAACACTCGATCCATGAAGTCTTGTAGTTCAGGTGGATAAGACACAGAGGGCTGAATTTGAGCAAGTGTCGGAGGAGGCTTATAAATTTGAGCCAAAAGTGTGTCGGTGACATTCTCTTTTGCAAAGGGAAGCGAGCCTGTGAGTGCCAAAAAGAGAATGATACCAATGGAGTAGATGTCACTGCGATGGTCCACAGATTTTTCACCGTGGGCTTGCTCAGGAGACATGTACTTGGGTGTACCTACCACCATCCCTGTGAAAGTAAGGGAGGCCGTGTGTTCAGAGAGCAATTTCGCAATCCCAAAGTCAAAGACTTTGAGCTGTGGATGAGCTGAACCATAGCTCTGAGCAAGGAAAAGATTGGAGGGTTTGAGATCCCTGTGGATGACACTTTGTTGATGGGCGTAGTGAAGTGCATCGCATAGCTGTGAGAAATAGAACAGAATTTGTTGGGGGTCGAGACGTTCGTGCTCCTCAAGAAATGAGGCAAAGTCATCTCCGATCAACAACTCCATAGCCAGGAAACATCCGATCTCCTCTTCGAAACCAAAGCCAATGGTGTGGATGATATTCGGATGGTGAAGTTGGTACTGGATCCTGGCTTCCGATGTGAAGCGCTTAATGATCCGTTCGTCTGTATTGAATTGGATCGGGAGCAGTTTGATTGCAACGAAGTCTTCTGTACGGAGGTCTTGGGCGTGGTAGATCATTCCCATCCCACCCAGACCGATACGGCTGTTTAGTTTGAAGCGATCGCCAAATACACGGCCATATAGTAGATCATTTTTGTTGGGAGGTTGTACCAAGTGTTTGCATTTTAAACAAATTTTTTGGTCCTTGCCATTGGGGGCGTTGCAACTGTGGCATTTTGTGATGCGTGAATTCAGCGTGGGAAGTTTGATGGCAGACGGAGAAGTTCTTTCATCTGAATCACTTTCGGAGCCGGGTGGCAGAGGGTAGGGTTTGACATTGGTGGGCTCATTTGGGTCCATCACTTCGGATGTGATAGTCAAAACGTCATGCTCACCTTCTCCTGCCAAGTCGAAGATGGAATCGTTGTCTTGTGCTGTTTGTGTTGGTTTGGGGTAAGTGGTTTCTTCTTGCTGAAGAAAATTGGGTGTGAACCCTGTGCCTTGATCGAAGTGTGAGCTGCCTGAAAATGCCCCTAAAGCACCTGTTGGTGGTCTATTCTCAGGATAGGTTTTTGTGAGAGGTCCTCTTTGGGGAGGGCGGTTGGTCATAGATGGATTGCGGTGTTGACCTGACACGGGATGCTTGGCTTGTGGGACTTCCAGGGTGGGAGGTGAGCCTGAGGGTTTTCCAAAGTTTTCAGAAGGTTGGGCTTGTCCCTGTTTTTGACCAAAGCCACCATATTGTTGTGAGTACCCACGAGACAAAGAGTGGATTTCCGGATTGGTTCCGTGCTCTTGATGTGAGTATGATGCACTGTTGGGGTGTGGTGTGGCGTGAGAACCAAAACCTGGGCGTATGGCAGGTTGTGCTGAACGCGAAGGGCTTCTCGTAAAATGAGGAGATCGTTGATCTATGATACGACGTGCTTCAAAAAGTTGTTCAATTGTCAGGAAGTTAAGTGCGAGAAGCACTTCTCCTAAATCGCCCCCTTGCTGCTTGTGCAATTGACGAGCTTGGGCTAATTGCTCTGGCTGTATGTAGTTCTTCTCTATGAGAAGATGCTCAAGGGAGTTTTGTGAAGTCATAGATTTTCTTTGCCAAATCACTTTGCCCGAGTGGTTTCATTACTAGAAAGTGAACCCCAACTGCACCAAAAAGTTCTGAAAGTCAACCCATTTTCCCGGTCCCGCTTCCCTTGACCAGGGTGGATATTCCCTCCTTTTTGATAGGTCACTTTTTATCAAACGACTGTAACACATCCTTTCTATAGTGATCAAGGAGGATAACAGGCACCTGAAAAGTTGATTTGGGTATGAGAATTGGGAGCGTGACCCGTGAAACTCGATAAAGCGTAAAGTACAAACAAGACTTTCTTCTTTTTGTGGAATCTGTTAACAAGATGCACAGTGCAACCCATACCTGGAGGAAAGACATGGTTCGGTTTAAAGGTGAGGCAAAAGAAACCATTACAGTTCAGGCATCTCTAGAAGATGCTGCTCAACATTTTAGCGATTTGGAAACCATCATCCGTAATTATGGTCCACTTAAAGAACACAGCATCTTGGATGAACACACTATCCACTTCACATTGATCCCCCAGGCCAACAAAGGTGTTGAGTATCGGGCAGAATATCAATGTCGTTATGAATTGGTCTCACCTGATCGCCTTGAATGGCGAACTGTCCAAACAGACAATATGTGGTCAAAAGGTCATGCACAATTTACAAGTCTGGGTGGCGGTCGCACTCGCGTGGAGTACTTTCACGATTTAGAAATGGAGATGAAGGTCAATCGATTATTGGCCAAAGTGATCAAGCCAATCATCAC
>Ga0213833_1002799_pt1 | contig 11041 bp, 8 predicted proteins | sample SWATP21_FD_160575 | JGI IMG/M metagenome (GOLD analysis project Ga0213833, IMG submission 160575) | Coastal seawater microbial communities from Marineland, Florida, United States - SWA TP2 #1 | ecosystem: Environmental > Aquatic > Marine > Coastal | place: USA: Florida | collected 2016-08-14
TCCCTCACCTTTCTGATGACAGTGTAACACACTTAAATGGTTCTATAAAAGCAAAATATGGGAACTGTTAAGAAAGTCTTGCTATAAACGAGGTCAGACCTTCGCTAAGAGAGGACGAATTGCATTTTGTCATTTGTCTTTGGGGACTTGGTTGAGGGAGATGGGACTTTTCTTTTTCTGTAATGCTGTATCTTTTTCCTGTAGATTGCTGTATATTTTTATCTGTTTTTGTCCGTCGTAATCGACGGTAGGTCTTTTTTGATATGGATGGCTTTACCTACAATGAAAGATAAAAAACATGCAGCGTGAGCAATTTCGTTACCAGCCGTATTATTGCGAAGAGAATATCTGGAATCTTTGTCAGGCACCTGAGTTGAGTTCGTTTCAGCGATATGTTGTTTTTGTGTCCAATCCTTCCAAGTGCTGTGCTTTGTGGTTTCAAAAGGCTTCTCGGACTCGGGAAGAACCTGTGGTTTGGGATTATCACGTGATACTACTCTGTAAGCAAGAACATTGGATGATCTGGGATTTGGATACGACCTTGCATTTCCCCATCCCCTTGTCCAATTATCTCGAAGCGACCTTTTGGGGCACACCTATGATCCCTGAAGTGTACAGTCCATGGTTTCGGGTGATAGAAGCAGATATCTTTCTGAAAACTTTTTCTTCTGATCGTTCTCATATGCTGAATGAAAAAGGGGAATTCATTCAAGAGCCTCCCAAGTGGCCCCTTTGTCAAGCCCAGCCAAACGAAATGAATTTGATGCAATTTGTACAAATGCAACACTTAGGTAGAGATACATTTGTTGGCGAAGTGTTCGCTCTCCCTTCTTTAAGAGCTGGTTTTTTGGAATGAATGAAACATTCAAATTGGAACGATGGTCCTTTCCCTCGCTGGTTGTGTACGGATTGTTGTTGTACTTTTCCTTGCGTGTGTTGGGGATAGCTGTACACAAATACTACAGTCTTGATGAGTTTTTTTATGCACATGGTGCCTGGTTGATGGCCAATGGAAATGTGCCATATCGCGACTTTTTTATGCCTTTGTTTCCATTGGCTATGTCCATCCAATCCCTTCCCTTTTTGTTTGTAGATAACGTCGCTGCGAATGTTGTGTACATCCGCGTGTGGATGTTCCCATTTTTTCTACTTACCGGCTATAGTATCTGGCGCATCAATCGCGACTATCACTGGTTGGCAGGGGTGCTGGGTGTATTGTTGACGATATGCGTCGTACAATTTTCTCAAGTGATCACGGAGATTCGTCCTGATCCGCTGGCTCTTTGCTTTTTACTTGCGGCCATTGCGGTTTTTTATGCCGCCCGCTTTTCGACGCGTGTACAAGGTTATTTATCTGGTATTCTCTTAACTTGTTCGGTTCTTTGTTCTCAGAAGATCTTTTCTGTGGGTTTTATCTTTGTGTGGGCCTGGTGTTTTGATTTGGTTTACAATCGAAAGACCAAAGCCTACTTTCTTGGACATCCTCTGGTCTTTCTTGCTGGTTCGCTCACCATTTTGCTGCCATTCTTTGCTTACTTGCTTCTGACGGGCTCTTTGTATCATTGGTTTGAGTGGACTTTTGTGTGGGTTTATAAACACCAACAGCATTATCCAGGATTTTCTTGGACGCGTTTTTTTGCCCCGTTATTCTGGGAGAATATATGGCTTTTTGTGATGGCTGTGGTCGGTTTTGCTCACACGTGTCACCTGTATTTCCAGGGTTTTCGGGGAAGAGGGCGTTCTACTGAGATCTTACTCATTGGTGGAGGCATCGGTGCTGTTGGAGCTTTCATTTTACAGCAAGCAGCCTACGCATACAGTCTTATCTACTTGCTTCCATTTATTGGTATCTTCGCGGCGAGAGGGGTTGTCTTGTTGGCCTTTGGCTTGAAGGAGCTTCAAGCACACCCTCTCTTCAATCAAATGAGCCAAGTTCAAGTCGCTCGAAAGATCCTATTGCTCCTGCTTTCAGGCTATTTGGCCCATTATACCTTTCAAACACATGAACGGCTTAAGAGAGTGGAGCGCAAAACCAACAAGTACCAGAATTACACTTTTCATTTGCTTGAGCAGGTGGTGGATCGCAATGCGCATATCTACGATAATTCCGGCTATTACATCACACATCCTCACGCTTATTTCTTTCACTTTACGGATCGATTTATCCGCTCAAGATTCCCTGATAAGCTGATTAAGGAAGTTCCCAAGGCCATCGAGAAGAAGGGCTGTACGGTGATGATAGAGGATATACGTTTCCGTGAACTTCCAGAACCTCTCAGGCGTTATCTGCTCAAGCATTTCCAGCCCTACACCAAAAGAATTCGGTTGTGGGGACAATCCTATCAATGGCGACAAGAGCATAGTTTGAAACACTCTTTTCACGCTGTTCGTAAGGGAAGCTACTTCATCTCTCCACCTTCATTTTGGCAGAGACGAGAGTTGTATATTCAAGGGAAGAAAATTGAAACACCTTCTTTCGAACTTCCAAAAGGGCCAGTGGAATTCGAAGTCAAAGGCCAGCCTATGGACTTTTACATCCTTTGGTTGCCAAAGAACAAAGAGATTTATCGCCCTGGGAGAGGAAAGAGACCCTTCATTTACTTCTACGATCTTCCAAAAACACTGGAAGAACTTCGGCCGCCTGAAGATGAAAAAGATAAGGAAGCCCCCACATCTCGACCCACCACCCAAAAGGTTATCGAACAACGAAAATAATTATCTTTGCTCTTGCTTTCTTTCTACAAGTTCTCTTTGCTCTTGTTTTTATCTGGATTAGGGCTTTTGAATCACCAGACGGCACAGGATGGTGTTGTGGGTGTGAAGATCTGAAGTCCAGATGATTTTTGCGCTTGAGTCCCAGCTGACCTGGTTATAACCATCTTTTGGACTGACTGTGGACTCGCTGTGTTCTGTTGCACTGGTCCAGGCTTTGTCGTCAAAATCGGCTTTCTTCCAACCTGCTGGCTCTTCTGTTTTCTTGAAGGTACAAGAGGCTTTTCCTGCTGTGGGGCTCGATTCTTTGTCGCAGCTTTTGTCCAGAGGGGCTTCGTGTGTGATCTTGCACTTCCACTTGGCATTGGTCACCGCGATGACTTTTCCTGTCGCTGTATCCGTGAATTGCGCGATAATCCCGCCATCTCCCATTTGCTGATTGCCCTTGCCGATGTATTCGAGCCCTGTGTCGTTTTCTTTGAAATCTTTGGCCACAAAGTTCAATACCAGCGGATAATCGGCTTTAAAGATAAATGCTTCGGCATTAAAAGAGCGCTCTGTTGTAATGGAGACAGAGTCTTCTTTGATCAGTTTGTCGCCAAGGTAGAAAGCAAACCAATTGTCTGCCCAGACTTCTGCTTTGATACTAAGTGAACCGGTTGTCCCGGGAATTGTGGTAGGTTCCAAAGTGCCACCACTGCATCCTCCTACCAATAAGAGCAGCAATCCTGTGGACGCGAGTATTTTGTACATTCGTTTCATCTTCATTCTCCATTGCAAAAGTGTTGCAGGACTGAATTCCATAGCGAAAAGAGAGGTTGTTGCACAGTCGAATTACAAAGGATGCAAATGACGATATCTTGCCCACCTTGAGTAAAAGTGTTGTTTAGCAAGATCGTGTATCCTGGACCGTGTCCCCCATGGCCGATATTTTCACCAAGGGGAAAGTCTGGATCGTGCATTACACCAAGTCCGTAACTGGGACTTACAAAAGGTGGAAAATCTCCAGGGACACGTACCGAGCGCTTCATCAACTTGAGGCTATCTGGTTGTAGACCTGTACCTCGAAAGAGCACAGAGTAGAACTTGAGTAAGTCTGGGATATTTGAGCTAAGCAGACCTGTTGCGACCCAATCGGGATGATAGAGCGGACGGATATCACCATCTTCTGAAGCCATTTGCTTGTCAAAACCGGGTAAGAGCTTTTTCTCTCTATCTGGAGCAATGACGACCTGGGTATTGAAAAGTCCCAGGGGTTCTATGATTTTACGCTTTACAACTTGTGCGTATGTTTGTCCTGTGATGTGCTCGATGATCTGGTGCAAAAGCATGTATCCGGTATTGGAGTAAGACCAGCCTTGTCCTGGGGGAAAAATCCTTTCCTTGTGAGAAAGCTTTTGGAGGATTTGCACTCGTGACCAGGGTTGAGAAGGATATTTGTAAACGCTTGTGTGGTAATCTTCTAGCGCGCTGTATTCGGGCAATCCACTGGTGTGTTGGAGCAAATGGTGGATGGTTGTTTCCTTTAGAAAAGAATGTTCGCCCAGAAGATCTGAAAGCCTTGTTTCTAAAGACAAAAGTCCTTCTTCAATAAGCTTTAAGAGACATATAGCAGTAAAAGTCTTTGTAATGCTGTAGATATAGAACGTTTGGTGGATGTCTTCTTGTCGAAGTATCCCTGAGGAAAAGTAATGCTCTTTTTCGTTTATACGAACGCCCACAAGGATGCCAGGGGTATCCAGCTCCAATTGTGCTTTTTGGAGGTCTTGTGCAAGTGTATCCATATTGTTTGAGCTTTGCTTTTGCTGATGTGCGAGCAGGCTTGTAGGCTCAGGATATCTCAGCCATGATCACTCTACCCCAAAATGCATAAAAAGTTCCTTTCTTAAAGAAAGATTTTTTCATGTTGTCAGCAATCACAGATTGAAAGTGATGACCTGGAAGGTATATGTGAAGTGGATGTACTTGATTAAAATAGAGGTGTTTCCCATTCTTTTCGGAATGAGTCGGTTGTCTCGTTGTGGCACTTGTAGATATGTTCTTTGATGTGCGCAAATCTTTGTTGTCTTTCTTCCGGCGATTCATTTGCGGAAGAGGAGAGGAGACAACTCAAGACAGGATCTCTGTGTGCTATGGAGCAATTGGAGAGGAGTTCCAATCGCTTGTTGGGAGCGATATTTGGGTTTTCCAGGAGGGATGGGATTTCCGTGAGCTTTTCAAAGTGGCCCACCTGCAACAGTGTCCAGGCCAGCTCTTCTGCAAGCGCAACTTTTGTGGAAAAGAGTTTGAGAAGATAGGGAATGGAAGCTTGTGCTGTTTTTTCCAGCTTTGACAAACACTTGAGAATCGTTTTCTGAAAGAGTTCCGGCCATTCATCGAAACTCTCCAAAAACTGACATAAGACCATTGTTTGAGTGTCTTCGTGGATACTGCTGACCAGCTTTTGGAATCTGGTGCATTGTAAGTGACATTGTTGTCTGGCGTAGTTTCTTGCCCAGTATTCTTCACGTTCCCGCTGTGCACGCCAATCCCAACTGCTGAATTCAGAGTGAAGTATTTGACTTAATTGCTGTTGGTCTTTTGATATCTTGCAGATGGCGTGCAGGAGATGATCTCTGTGCATACTCATATAGAGATCTTGAGATTCCTGGTGGTAGCGCTTCAAGAGAGTTGGCAACGCTTTATGGGCCCTTGGACCCAGTTGACCAAGGGTATAATAGTAGAGATCTTGTTGATAGCTGGCCACAGTTTCGAGTTTTTCAAGGAGTAGTGGTACGTAATGTTTGGCTTGTTCTCCTGAGACTTTGCCTAGAGTGTAGGCTGCTCTTTTGGTGATCTTGTGAGGTGCTTGAAGGAGCAAAGACCAGAGAAAAGGGGTTCCCTCTTCGCCCAATACATCGAAAAAGGCCCAACTCAATCCCCTCATTTCCTCTTTCCAACGCATCTTTTTGGTGGGCCAGGTATGGCCATATGTAAACGTGTATTTGACTGCGTGTTCGGATTCCAAGAGAGCGGCTTTTAGCTTTTGGTGGTGATTCCGGCTATTCTGACTCTTTCGTAAAAAGTCTTGGAGATATGTGATGGCGTGCCTGTGGAAGAAGTCATTGGGGTATGTGAGCCAACGCAAGTTCAGACGGATAAGCCTCGGATTTTCTACATCCCAGCGTTCAAGGATCTCGAGAAGTTTGCGGTTGAGTTTGATGTTGGAGCTTTTATTGAGCAGCTCAAGAAGTTCTGTGAACATCTTGGCATCTTCCATTCGCAAGACTGCCTGGACTTTATCTGCGGTGCTGGCGCGACTCTCCAATATCAGCCGTGGAAGCTGATCCAGTGGGTGTCTGTGAAGTTGGCGAGACTTCTTCTTTGGCATAGATTGTCTCTTGGCGGTGTCATTTGGGGTCTGTGGTTGCATACTGAAGCCTAACAGTGTTTATACGATTGGAGAGGTAGATCGTTCAGTATTGTTTGGATGTTTTTCAGGCGGAATGTGGTGTGCTTCTTTTTAGAAAAAGGTTGTGCGATGATCTGGGTTCGTTTGATCAGATAAGGTCTTTTGTGTTGTCCGAAAAATTGAGTTTGTTCGCAGGGTAGATGCGAGCAGCATAATCCAAATGACAAGCAGGAAAAGCGTAGTGACCTAAGAATATGGGTTTACCTATTTTACAGCGGGTTTTGAGGAAGTGTTTTTCAAAGAATAGACGAATTTCCCTCCGATCATCGTGTGTTGGATTTTGGTCGTGAGGATGTCTTTTGCTGGGATTTGCATGATGTCTTTTGTAAAGACAGTCAGATCCGCCCATTTTCCTGGAGTGAGAGAACCTTTGTACTTTTCCTCGAAGGCTGCATAAGCTGCATCCAAAGTAAACGAACGAAGCGCTTGTAAGCGCGTCATACGTTGGCCTGGATACCAACCACCTTTGGGTTGCCCTTTGTGGTCTTGTCGTGTGATGGCTGCATAAAAACCAAGCAGTGGATTGATAGATTCGACCGGTGCATCAGAACCATTTGCGATACGTGCTCCACTGCGTAGAAGAGATTGCCATACATACGCACCTGCTTGGGCCCGCTTTTTACCAATACGAATGTGGACCCAATTCATATCTGAAGTGCAGTGGGTGGCTTGCATCGATGGAATAACACCTAGCTTAAAGAATCTCGGGATGTCTGTTGGATGTATGATTTGTGCATGCTCAATCCTGAATCTGGGATTTTGTTTTTGGGGAAGCGCTTTGAAGGCCTTTTCATAAGCGTTCAGCGTGATACGATTGCCTTTGTCGCCGATGGCATGTGTGCAAACTTGAAATCCAGATTTCAGCGCTCTTTTGGACATCTGTAGAAGCTTTTTTTCTGAGGTGATCACAAGTCCTGTTTTCTTTGGAGAATCGTGGTAAGGCTTCAGAAGCGCTGCTCCTCTTGAACCTAAAGCCCCATCTACCATCATTTTGATGCTTCTGATGGTGAGGTGACCTTTTCCCAGATGGAGGTCCGGTCCTTTGGCAAGGTATCGTTTGAGGAGGGTTTTGTCGCCTCCTGAAAGCATGAGATATACCCTCAGCGGCAAACGTCCTTCCTTGAGAAGGTCTTTGAACAGCCCGACAGTGGATGCGTTAACGCCTGCATCGTGTACACTGGTTAGACCATACGAGATACTTTCTTGAATGGCCATCTGCAAAGCCAACTTGTACTTTGCGCGATTGCCCTTGGGGATTTTGCGTTGTACCAGCCCGATAGCTGTGTCGATGAGTATCCCTGTTGCTTTTCCGTCCTTACTTCGGATGATTTGACCACCTTTGGGATTTTCTGTCTGGTCTGATATGCTCGCCAGGCGAAGCGCCAAGGCATTGACCCAAACAGCGTGTCCATCGATTCTGACGAGAATGACAGGGTTTTTTGGGGAGATTTTAGACAGCGATTTGTGGTGTGGAAAGCGCTTTTTCTTCCAGTGATTTTGATCCCAGCCTCTACCGATAATCCATTCACCAGGCTTGCTCTTGGCGATACGTTCTTGGACTTTTTTGATGATGGCTTTTGCGCTTTTGGTCCCAGCGAGATTCAGTCGCATTCGGGTGAGACCCAAAGAGAGCAGGTGGACATGGGCATCTATCAGACCTGGGGTGACACGTTTTCCGTGTAAGTTGAGCTTTTTGGTCTTTGGACCTATCCACTTCTGCATACTTTGATCGCTGCCCACAGCCAAGATCAGATGTTTTCGGATAGCAATGGCTTGAGCTTTTGGACGCTTGGGGTCCATGGTGGTAAATTTCCCATTGAATAACACCAAAGTTGCTTTGGGAGAATGGGTTTTTGTCTTCGCCTTTGTTTTTTTCTTGGCTCCATACACAAAAAGTATACAAATCAAAAGGATTCCTGAAAAGCAAAGTACTTTCCATTGGCTGCTGTAAGCAAGAGGTTGTGTTTTCATAACCTGTCCTATAGGCATCCCATTCGCTTTTCGGGGCCTTTCACTAGGGTCTTTCACATCTTGCAGGACTGTTCCATCCCTGAGAGACATGGTATCTATGGTGGTGCGAGAGTGTTGATTTTGTCCTCTGAAGCGCTCTTTTGAGACGTTGTACCAGAGTTCTCTTTTATAGCATTGATCCCTTCTTTTTTGATAGTGGGATCATTTTCAAAATCCTTTTTAGAGTGAGGGCTATGAAGCTGGAATTTGATGTCAAGCGGGCGGGTTTTTGGGACCTTCGCGAGTTGGTACAGCTCAACCGGCGTTGTTTTTCGTACATCGATGCTTACGGTTGGATGGGTTGTTTTGGTCTTTTGGTGAGCCCAAATCTATCTGCATACAAGGCTTTGGTTGAAGGGGAGATGTGTGGCTTTATCTCAGGTGTTTCCTACCCTGAGAGAGAATTTGCGATGCTGATTACTGTCATGGTGGATGAAAGCTGGAGGCGGAAGGGTCTGGCATCTTTGCTTGTTGAGCGATTTGAAGAAGACCAGGATCCTGGTCGGTTGCTTTGTTTGACTGTACGCGTCAACAATGGTTCTGCTATTCAGCTTTATCAAAAGCTTGGCTATACCATCGTCGAAAGAAGAGAGCGGTATTATGGTGATGGCGATGCTTACATTATGCATAAGATCAACCAATAACCGAGAAAGTGAGACCTCAAGATAGCCTGCCACAATTTTCTCGTCCAGAAAATCTTTGGGAGTTACAAGAAAATTGGGCAATCGGCTCTTGTATGTGGATTGAGTCTTCACTGGACCAAAAGCGAACTTCTTTTTGTGGAAAAAATAGAGTTATTTAGATGTTTTAGGTAACTTGCACAATATGTGTTTATCATCGAAAGATGAGAAAGGTGAGAGTTTCCTGAAGAACAATGAAGTTCATGTATGACTGAATGTGTTTTTTGCATTATATTGCGGATTTTTCTTTGTGAGCAGATTTTTACACGGCTTGCTGCTTTTTTAGCTCCAGGATAAGGTAACCCAGATTGTGGTGAGCTATCATTTCCAGAGCTTTATTTATCCTCCAAGCCATCAAATTCAACCTTGCTTCCTTCGACACTGAAAATTGTTTCTGAAAAAAGAGACGTTCATCTTTAGAAAAGAACTTCTCTCTGATTTTTTTGTTGATGTATGGAAGGACTTGCTCTGAGATATCATGAATGGAGAAATGGCTGAAAGAGAGGCTTGAGAGTAGATCTTGGTACTCTTCTTTGAGGAGCATATTGTCTCCGTGGTTCTTATTCAAAGCCGCTAAAAAGTTCGATAGAGGTGAAATCAACTTTGGTGGTTTGTTTTTCCTAAAAATGACATCCGTTGCGATGAGCTTTCCATCTTTTCTGAGTGCTTTTTGTGCATTCCTGTAAAAGGCTATCTTTGGGATGAAGTGGGGTGTTGACTCAAGGGCGAGGATTCTATCAAACATTTTCCCGTGTGTATCCAGTTCAACTGCGTCCCCACAGATGTATTCAATGTATGATTCGAATCTTGTTCCCTCGACCCTTGACTTTACTATATCCAGCTGTTCTTGGGAGATATTAAATGCACACACTTTTGTATCTGCCCCCAATGAGCCAAATCTAGCCTCGATGTGCTTAAGGATTTGTATGCAAGATTCTCCATAACCACAACCTACATCAAGGATTCGGTGGTTCTGTTTTAGGTCCAAATGCTCAAGGACTCTGGCCATGAGTCTATCAGAAGCCTCACACCAAGTATCTTCTTCAGATTGCCAAAGGCCCATATTCAACCAGTACCGGGAGTCTAATGATAAACTTTTTGGATCCAATACAGTTCTGCCATAGTACATATTCCAGCCAATAAAAACTCTGGAATACCAATCTGATACGCTTATATTTTTTAAATAGATTAAGGCCTTTAGATAATTTATTGGATGATCATAAATCGTCAATTCTCCAAACATAATGCCTCCGATTCCAAATCAGACTTAAGGGATAGGGGGTTTTGAAACCTTTTGATTTCGGTATGCTAGCAACATATTATGCTCCGGTCAAATGATTTTTGGACAGAGTAAAAGTGGTGTTATTTATGGCGTTTGTCTTGTGAATGAACCTCAGCCTTTGCGTTTGGCGCGGTGGTTCCTGGTGCGGAATTCTGGTGGCTTTTTGGCGATCCATTTGATAAACTTTTGGATGTCTTGGTGTTCTCGCAGCCTTTCAAACGTGTGGTAATAGCTGAACAACTCGGAGCGTTTAAATAGTGAGTGGATTTTGGAGTGGCAAACAATGTGTATCCAATAGGATTCCTTGCCACCGTAAGATTTGGGGATAAGGTGATGCCGATTGACTGAGCGACCTTTTAACATGGGACGCTGGCAAAGTGGACAGGGACCAAGGGACTCAGGCATGGTTTGCATTCTTTCCTTTTCGTAACGTGGATGAAGAGCGTGCTATGGATGTGTTGTACGGATGAGGAAGCCTGCTTGTTCTCTTTAGAGCATTTTGGAGAGTAGATCGAACAGCTCTGGGTTTTTGGCTGAATCTCTCTCCTGGACGTTCTATGTGGATTCTTTTTTGCGGTTTTTGACTCGCATCTTTTGTTCTACGATGATGTTTTGTACGGAGCGAACGGAGGTATAAGCAGCTTCCACACTCGCGACATCGATTTCTTCGAGGATTTCAGCTTCTTCTTGGCCAAAGGTGCTGGTTGCCAGTCCTTTTTGTGCAGCGTAGGCGCTTGCTTTTTGCTCATGCCGGGCTGTCCGAGTTTCCACGCGTTGGAGATAGAAGTGAGAGGTCATGTGGTAGACTTTCCCTTTACCGTATTCGAAGGCGACGACGATGGGGGATTCTCCGTATTTTTCTCCCATTTCTTTGGAGGAAACCAGGACTGTGACTTGGTCTGGTTT
>Ga0213833_1002800_pt1 | contig 11040 bp, 6 predicted proteins | sample SWATP21_FD_160575 | JGI IMG/M metagenome (GOLD analysis project Ga0213833, IMG submission 160575) | Coastal seawater microbial communities from Marineland, Florida, United States - SWA TP2 #1 | ecosystem: Environmental > Aquatic > Marine > Coastal | place: USA: Florida | collected 2016-08-14
ACACCGTACACGAAGTTTTGAGCCTTTTTGTGTCACAAAGCCTTTATCTGAGCTAAAGAAGTATGTTTGCTGCCAATTGAAATCCCACTTGGGAATATTGATAAGTGTGGTTTTTTTGCCGTCGGGATGTTCGAGATCTACCCTGATTTTTCTCCCAAGAGCGTGCATATGAGGCAGGACGCCCCACAGTCTTGCTGGACCACCCACAATGGAGCCATTCTCTTCGTGCATCTTGGCGCCTGCAGGGATATTGAGTCCCGTTCCATTGTTTTTGGCGTTGCTTGAGACACCTGCGATCTTGAGCTGGAGTTGGACGGGTGATTTGGCAAATTGCAGTCGGAGCTTAGTGAGATCTGCTTCAGAACCTGCTTGATCAAAGTTGTAATGGATTTGCATCACCAGCCCGACACCCTTGGGGAGTCTCATACCTGTGCCTTTGGGAAAGACAGTGACCGTGGTACCAGGTACCCAACCACCGATCATCCGATTGATCCCTTTGGGAGCAGCCACTTTGGGACCACCGTAACAGGTGTATCCTGATCCTGGCGAACTTTCTTTGGCCAATGCATCTTTCAAAACGACAGGATACACGATCACATGATGCACGATGGCTTTGATACCAGGTACCACTTCATAACCAATCAGATCGCGGTCTTCGGTGATTTTAGGATCGATGATCAGACAGTGATAGTCGTCACTGTCTCCTTGTTTACTGGGTTTATAGGCTTTGAGTGGAGCCACAGTTTTGTCTACCCATTCTAACTGCTCAGGCTTGATGTTGAGCTTGGGTGCATCTGCGGCGTTTCCTTGTGGTGTTCCACCATTGGCCCACTCTTTGATGTCTTTGATGTCTTTGTCTAAAAGGCTTCGTACACCGTGAAGGGAAAGTCCTGTCTTGTCTGGCATCCAGGGAGGCATGCGCCTGGATTCGACTGCCCATTTGATGAGGGAGGCTTTGCTTTTGACCTGCTCGTAAGTTTCCAATTCAAATGGACCGATGCCTCCCTTACGGTGACAAGAGACACAATGAAGCTGCATGATAGGAAAGATATCTTTGTGCCAACTCTTGGTGCTTTTTTGGATAGGATTCTCACTTTGGGAGTTGTCTGGTCCGGCCTGTTGTCCTCCATCAGCGTCTGCACTTTCCTGAGGAGAGATTCCATCTGGGCCGTTTGGTTGGGCTGGGCTACACGCGAGCCAGAAGAAGATGAGCAACAAGCTACCCAAAGACAGCAACGAAATTCTCTTGTACAGGTTGTCTTTCATTCGAACGTCCGTTTGTGTGAGTTACTATCCATCCAAAAGTGGTAAAGCTCTACCAAAATTGGACAAAATAAGATAACAAGGTCTGATTCTTTTTGGATGAACGAAGAGCCCCAATTGTTTACCAACAAAGTGAGCTTTTCTTGATATCGCGCTTGCAAATCCACGAATTTATTTGTGAAGTGCAGATTTTCTTTTGGTATTTCGATGCAGTGGAGTGATGCTATGGATAATGCAGGGGAACCAATCGGAATAGGAACACTTAAAGTCGGCGAAGAACGTTGGCATTTGAAATCTTTGGTTTTTCAAGTTGTGGAAGAAAAGACCTGGCAATTGGTTGGACGTACCACTCGGCCTCATGGCGGAACCGATTTTGAAGAAGATTTTGTCGAATTTTTTGGTACCTCATCCCTTCCATTAAAAGAGGATACCCTCGCTGGTCGATTTTTAGAAGTGGATGAGCTAGAAGATGTCGCTGCAGAATTCACCCTGGAACGAGAAGAGGGATCTTTGATCTTGGGGCCAGACGCAAATTTAGAAATTCTTGCTGTTGAGGGCATGACCATCAATCTGAAGCTTGATCTCCACACTGCTGAGTTCGACCCTTGGTCTGGTGATGGGGCTCGGACTGTCCGTGTCTACCTTTTGGCCAGTGCACTTCTTTCTATAGAAGCCCCAATTCGTTCTTTCCCCTAAATGCCACTTCAATACTAGATAATCCTTCAATACTAGATACTTCATAGGTATTTCCTCTTTTGAGGTTGCTCTCCAAGAGTTCTTTCTTTCTGTTTGTCTAAGTTTTGTGTCTAGAAAAACGCCTATTTTTTATGATTGAACGATTTTGATTGAGATCGCTTATTGGATCACTTTGCACGTTTTGCATCACATTCTTGTCTACTTTTGTGATAGATTTTCGTTCTAAGGACCATTTTTTTCTGTGATCTTTAGTACGTAATTTGTTGATGTGTTCTCTGTTAACATCTTTTGTTTCCTTTGGTTTTCTTATAAGTGGTGATCCTATCTTCTCAGATCACCCGTTTGTTTTGTATAGAAAAATCCTTGACGAAACTTTAAACGTCCATTAGGCTTTAATAGTCGATATTGGATATTTCACCTACATTCGTTTTGGAGTTTTCAAGCTATGCGTAACAAGATGAGCTTTGGAAAAAACATTTTTGGTATGATTCTCGTTTACTTAGTTGGATTTTTGGCGATCTCTACATTGGGAACAGGCTGTGCATGTGGAGGCGGGTTTCCCATTCCTGAGCTTCCAGAGAAAGTGGTCGGAAAGTGTAATTACACGAATTCCTTTGCTGGAACACCTGAGTGCAAAGATTATCTGGGGAACTGGAGCCAAAAAGAGGCAGTGGACGATTGCAAGAGCAATGATGGGGTGATTTCTTTAGACACAAAATGTGGAATTGCTGAAGAAAAGCGTTATGGCAGTTGCATCTTTATCATCGACAAAGAGAAAGACAAGTTTGCACGTGTGGAGTTGCCAGGTACTGACTCCAGCAAATGTACTTCTATGCAAAGAGGTTGTGAGTTTTTTGGTGGCGGTAGCTTTGTTCCCACACCTGTCTGTGGTGGAAAAGTCGAAAAGATCAAAGAAACTGTACCCATCTTCCAACAACCCACCAAGATCTGTAAAGAACCTAAAAAAGGTGAGCCCGCTGGGAAAGGACCGAATGGTCAAGTATGTACATGGTCTTCCATCGCTGGGGCGACAGAAGAGGGCAGAAACTTTGCAGATTATGGAAATTGTGACTCTGTTCGTTCACAAAGACCCTACTTCCCAATGGACCCAGAAGCTGGTTACGACAAAGCAGATCCCCGTATGGAAAATCCCGAATACAAAAAAGAAAATGAGTGGGTAAGAAAACAGATTACAGCTTCTGCATGTATGTGTTGTCACACCAAAACGGCTCCCAAAGGTCCTTCTAACTGGTATATCGAAGCAGGTCCAAATTGGGTCAACAGTATGGGACCACGAGGCCTGGCCATGGGTGCTGGTTGGATCAATACTGTGAGCTTTGGCGCATACCATGCAAAAGACAACAATGGTTTTGTCCGTGCTGACCCAGAAAATCCTGATCGCTCTGCATTTCCAAGTACAGATGATGCACGTATGAGACGCTTCTTTGAAGCAGAATTGAAAAGACTTGGCAAAACCAAAGAAGATTTTAAAAATGAGAAGTATGCTACTGGTCCAATGGAAACACAATTCCGTTACAAAGCAACAGATTGTAAAACCGATTCTCAAGATATCCTGGCTGACGGAACCATCAAATGGGTAGGTGGTGCTGCAAGATACCTCTACATCCTGGAAAAAGGTTCTACACCCCCAACTGTTCCGCCCAATCTGGATCTGCCAAAAGGTACCATCTGGCGAATCGATATCGATTCCAAATCAAAGACACTTCTGGAATCTGGAAAAGTGAAATTCGGCGAAGTACCATCCTTTGCAAAACAAAAGTTCCCTGCAGATGGTGCACCCCCTAAGTTGGTCCCTGGAAAGAAATACTACCTCTACGTACTTAGAGATGTCATCGTACCCATCACACGCTGCTACATCACTGCCAAGTAATTTTCCCCCATTATCGAGTACTTTAGGTTTGTTTTAGAGCCCTCCCCGACGCTGCTTCACGCTTCAAGACACTCGCCCCATCCCACCATGGTGTTGTTGCCGAACACACTCGCTCACCTGAGCTTCAAGCTTGTTTTTTTAGGCGCTTGTTGCATTTTTTCCTTCAAATTCATAGTGCTATCGTAAAGTGTTTGTTTCACCCCATCGTGGGGGAAACATTGTGTGAAAGTGAAAACAAGTGCGATGGGGGGCCAAAACAACAGTGGATTTCGGCTTTTCCACGAGCGCATAAGCAGTTCGGCAACAGTACCACCATAGGAGCGGCCTGCAGTGAACTTCCTTACAATACTGAAATACAATCATTTATCCCAATAGAAATAAGTCATACACCACGAAAATGCTCACTTCGAGTCAAGTTGGTGCTGCTACAGTATTCGGTACTATGGGGGGGAGTTCTGTGCAGAAGTGAAAATAGGTGTGCTGGTGGGCTTTAAATCAGGGGGAGATTAGGCTGAAAAATCAGCAGGAACGAAGTAGATAGGTGGGAGAGGATTGCCTTTGTCGACAACGAGAACCAACGCAGTGGCTACCCACTCAGCGTAGTAGATCAATTCAGCTTCTGCTCTTGCGATACCCAGGAAGTCTGTTTGTGCAAAAGCATCCCAGAGATCCACACAGAAGGCAGAACCACCATCATCTACCAGCTTATTGGTATCCAGGGTGTAGCTGTTGGCTTGGTTGAAGACGATAGCGTACTCTTCGTGATGACCTTCGAGCATCAAGACTGTGGAGTCTTTTGCTTCCAGCCCAGAGATCAGTTGTTCTCCGGTTGGTGTGAAGTTGTCGCCATCTTGGTTTTTGGAGATGTCTTGGTATGTGGCCAAGACTTTGTTCCAAAGCTCTCGGTTTCCATCATTAATAGCATCTGCGAATACAGAGTTGATGACGCCATCAAATCCTTCTGTTGTTGCAATACGATTTACGATAGCTGTACGATTGTCTGCATAGCCACAACCACTAGAAGTATCGCTGCTGTGGCTGTGTGTGTCTCTATGACCACCCAGGTCAAAAGCACTGGAAAGTTTGGCTGTGGTGTTGTCTACTACATTTCCATAACTTTCTCTTCCACCGTGCATCCACTGGTTGACAAAAGCAACTGTCGCGGAGCCCAAGGAACCACCAAAATTTTTGATGAAGAGCTGACTGTTATTTGCTTTTCTTCCATCACCACAGCTGCGTTCTGTTTTGCTTGCATCTGCGGGAACGATGTATTTGAGAAGTGCGGCTTTTTGTTGTTCTGCGTTAAGAGCTTGAAAAGTTTCTGGATTCATACTCATCATTCAGTTCCTTATCGTTTGGGTTAAAGGGTATCGATCCTTGAGACTGCTTAACCAGCAGCAGGTTTTATGAAACAGAGCTGTGTTGTTGTGCTCTGTCTCAAACTTTGCACGCTTTCAAGAAAAGATGTGAATTACTTTGGACCACAACTGTCATACAGCCTTGCCATATTTGCAGTGGGATCTTGATGGAAGATACGTTTGGCTCTTAGTGAGCGTTTTTTGCTCCTATTGATATAAGGCTTATGGGTTCAATTGACAAGAGGATAAAAATATTGAAAATGTTATGAGAATGTGTCGAAATTTCGACTCCTTTTTCAACGGAAGCATTTGAGGTATAGAAATCGATGTATGGGAACCAGCACACTGGTGCTTTTTGTCTTTCTGTGAGATGGCTTTTTCTGGGCATTCTTCTGTTATTTTGTTTTCCATTTTTGCAGTGTTCTAAACCAGTTACTGGTGGGAAAAGTGCTCAGGTCGAATCCTCTGTTGAAAGCACAAGTTCATTGGAAAAAACAGTAGAGCCTTTTGTGCAAGAACAACCCCAGGAGTTCCCGACACAGACAGAGCGTGATGCTGCCCCTGAGAAAATATCTCCAGAAAATCATTTTGGAGGTGGGGAATCGGTGGAAAGCCATGAGAACTCTGAATCAGGCCTACCTGAAAAAACTGGTGCACAAGAAACAATTGTGCCAGAGAGTCCCGGTGAGTTGATGAAGGAGACGACCCCTCAAGATCGTGGAGAAGCTGCTTGTCGCTCTCACGCAAATTGCCCTGATAGAAGCATTTGTGTGAAAGGTGCATGTCAAAAAGTGACTTGCCAGAAAGATGGTGATTGTCCTGAAGGAAGTCGTTGCCGAGACAAGTTATGCGAGATGCGACCTCCCAAAGGGACCTGTATTGTTCGTGAAGATTGTCCAGACCCTCGACATTACTGCCTTACCAAGAAGTGCGAAGTGTATCCATGTCAGCGTGAAAGTGATTGTCCCCCAAAATCCTATTGTGCCAATAAGATCTGCATCAAATCTTCGGGTTCTTGCAAATCTTCGAAAGATTGTACAGCTTTTGAATTTTGCAATGGTGGAGCCTGTCTCCCACAAGCTTGTCAAAAGGATGCTGATTGTCCTGCCATCAGCCGCCTTTGTATTAAGGGTTTATGTATGCAAAAACCCCAGCAGGGCAATTGTAACCAGAATAGCGATTGCAAGAAATCGGAGTTTTGTGTCAAAGGCACATGCAAGCGGATCCCTTGTCGCAGCGACAGCAATTGCCCGACAAATGGACGCTGCATCAGTGGAGACTGTGTGCAAATGCCGCGTTGTGTTGCGCACAAAGATTGTGGAGCGCCCACGACTTTCTGCGTCAAGAGTGTGTGCCAGTCGGTTTCTTGTACAAAAGACAGTGATTGTCCCACTGGAGGGAATTGTCAGAGCAGAAGCTGCACCACGAAACCTCCTGCCAAAACTTGTACAAAGGACAGCGATTGTTCAGTCCCCCAATTTTGTCGGAACAGTACGTGCAAGAATTTGACCTGCCAGGGGGCTTCTGATTGTCCAAAAGGTTCACCTTGTGTCAGAAGAGTCTGCCAAAGATAGGTCTTATTCGAAGGTCACTGGAAGGCTGGTATCGGCGTGATGTGCAAAGAGTAGATCGATATCGCGCTGAATGACTCTTTCGGTGGAAAGTGTAGGAAGTGCATCCTGCGCAAAGAAATCGATATCTTCAATTTCGATATTCAGCTTCTTTTCTCCGCCTGTGCACTCACATAAAAAGAGCAATTTGTAGACATGATGAGGGTAAACAGGTTCATAAGCTCCCAAATTTCGATCCAGGACAGCCACACACTTGTTCACTTTGACCTGGAAGCCGGATTCTTCCAAGATCTCTCTTTGGATGCCTTGGGCAGGGGATTCACAAACATCCGCCCAACCCCCAGGTAAGGTCCAGCGACCATCAGAACGCTCTTTGACCAGCAAGATCTTGCCATCTTGAATGAAAGAGCCACGCAGATCGACCTTTGGCGTTGCGTAACCCGAATCCCCAAGAAAGATCTTTTGTATCGAAGTCAGATCCATCTGGCCGATGGCTGTAAACATCTCGTCAGCCAGGTCCGACAACTGATGGTACCTTTCCAGGTCATAAGGTCCTGTGCCATACGTTAAGCCAATCTGGCTGATAGATTTGATCTTTTTGGCCCATTCCAGGAGCAATTCCTCCTTCATTCCATCCACTCCAAAAGTCTATAAGGGTTAAAGTACTTTTGTGTTTTTTCTCGGTTGAGGAGGGATTGTACACGATAGACAAAACCGAAGGCAAAAGACTTTTCCCGAAGTTTTGTTTACAGTTCACAGTGTCTTATTGCTGAAATTTTTCCAAAGCTTCCTGGGCTGCTTCTTCCAGATCGGGATGTTGTTGAGCCCATTGAATAAATGGAAGAGCTTTTTGTACCTTCAGCGTACCAAGTACCCGGATGGCATTGGATTTGACATGATTGGAGATCTCTTGATCTTGAATGATCCTCAGCAGATTTGGGATGACCTTCTTGGCTTTCATGGTACCCAAAGCCCATGCTGCAGTCCGACCTACATCATTCCCCCAGAGTTCCAATTGCCAGGACTCTTCGTCCCAAAGGATTTCGTGGTAGTCCTCAGTGTCGTTGTAGTAATCTTCATCCCACTCTTCGGAGTCTTCGTCGTACTCTTCGTCGTACTCTTCGCCATAATACTCTTCTTCTTCGTAATCGCCTTCGTACTCCTCTTCGACGTCGTATGAATCCTGGTAATTGTCGTATTCATCTTGCATCATCGCTTTGAAGATCAAAGGTACGGCTTGAGGTGCGCGTAGCATGCCCAAAGCTTCGATGGCATAAGCCCGAAGATCTTCGTCCAGCTGTTCTTGTTGTACGATGCCAAGCAGGATAGGTACGGCTGTTTTCAAGCGGAGCATACCGGCTGTCCGAGCAATTTGTGCACGAACGTGAGGCGAAGTGGCACTGGAACGCAAGGAGCGAAGCAAGAAGAGACCTGCTTGTTTGGCCCGCAATTGTCCCAAAGCTCGGACAATGGCCACGCGGATATCTTCAGAGACTTCGTACTCATGGGTGCCTGGCTGAAGTGATTTGAGCATGTAGGGAATGGCTTCCCGCGCTTTGAGATAGCCAAGAGAGCGTATGACATTCACACGCACAGCTTCTGAGTTATCGAATTCCAACGCATCGTATTGAATGGTACGCAGGAGAATCGCCGCGGCTTCTTTGGCTTTAAGATATGCCAAAGCCCGAGCTGAGATGATCTTGGTCTCTTCATCTGGAGGATTCTGGAAGAGTTGGATGAAAGTGGGGATAGAGCGTTTACCCATTTTGCGAAGATTCGCTTCGACGTCGTGCTCACCCAATTCCATGAGAGCCACAGCTGCTTCGTATTGGGCATCCACTGAGACATACTCGTTTTCCACGAGATTCCAGATACCTTCGACGCATCGCTGTTGTCTTTCAGGGCCCAAAGCTTCAGAACCAAAGTTACTCAGGGCCCTTGCTGCTTCTACATTGAAATCATCGGAAGCGTCCATATCTTCAAGGGCTTCCAGGAGTGCATCGATGACTCGGTTCTTGTTGGGACCCAAGAAATGCGCAGGGAATTGTCCCAATGCCCAGGCCGCATCTTTGCGAAGCGCTGAAGGCTCTTGATCTTCCTGTAGCATCGGTGAATCTTCTTCTTCCTCTGTGGCTTCAGGTTCTGTTTCCAAAAGATGGAGCAGATCTGGGATGGCTTCTGTCACCTTCAATTTTCCAAGAGCGCGGATGGTTTGGACCCGAAGTTCTTCAACTTGCTCTTCATTTTGGCTGACTTTGGAAAAAGTGGAAAGCAAAGGGAGATCGGAGTACTGCTCGGCTGTCTCTCTGCCCAGTTCACCCAAAGCCAGAGCGGCTTTGATGCGGACTTCCACATTTGTATCTTCTTGAAAAGCTTCAAACAGATATGAGAAGGCTTTGGGATCTTTGATGGCGCCCAGCACTTCCGCGACGCGTGCGCGAAGGAGCCAGGAATCGGCATTTCGCAAAACCACACAAAGAGGTGTGGTGGCCCGTTTACCCATTCGGATAAGTGTGTTTTGGGCTCTTTGGCGAGTCTGGTGGTACTTAAGAGCGTTCACTGTCTCGATGATCAGGTTTCGCCGTTGCCACCATGAGCGGATTTTTGAGATCAAGATGATATCAAAGACAGCCTTGAACACGAAGACCAATGTACTCGAGATAAAGTGGCTCTGCTGGATGCTTGTTGGAACGATATCATATGTGATCAATGTATCGAAGATGTCGATGGCACGGAAGATATTGAGCAGTGTGTAAAACAACCAACTCCTCAAGTCAGGAGCCACTTCTCCTACTGTATACCAGGAGGTGAGTCCGATATTGTACTGCGCCTGACAGAATAGCGTAAAGCCAAAGGCCATACCGATACAAGCAATGAATAAAGAAGGCAAAGAGACTTTACCCTCAAGATAGGCATACCGAGCGATGGGCTGAGACATCTGCTTCTTTTTGCGCTGTGTCTCGCTTTTGGCTGGGCGATACAAAAAGCCTTGCGTGATACCCTCAAGATCACGTTCTACAAGAAAGTAGACTGTGGCGATAGCCAGTCCGGCAAAAATGATCCCCAAGCTCCAGAAAAGCTGGATAACCGCAGCCAATTTGCCCACCAGAAAGTACTGTAGAACAATAGGGGCTGCACCCAAAAGTCCAAAGGTAAATAGCAGCGTAAGCTGCCTGCCAATGGGAGAACCGATGCGCTGTAGCAACAGCAAAAACGGCTGTGCCAACACCAGTGAGGTGCTGGTAAACATCCCCCAAAGCGTTCGAAAGAAAGTCATGATCGGTACAAACATGAGTGGTGATTCCCTATGTGTGATCGATTAGAGGCAGATTTCCATGTACTATGTAGATTGTGTGAATAGTTGATCCATGGGTACAAGAAATTGTCTCGCAAATCAAGTGGCCAATTTGTATGGCATTGTATGGAAGAAAAGCCACGGCTTGCGCAGAGTCGATTTCCGATACATCTTGATAACCAAAGAGAATCAGGAAATCGCGGTGAGCACGTGGCCAGATATCCGTCCATGGTAACAGGCTAGTGCGTGATAAGAGGTCATTTGAGTGGAACGACGCCATTTTCTAAAGCAAATTGCCCTTGGACTTTTGGTGCCTGCCCTTGAAGGGTGTGTGACAGGGAGACGTATGACCAAGAAGAACCGCGGAGAGAAGATCATTGTCATTGGAGCTGGGATCGCAGGATTAAGTGCCGCTTCATCTTTGCGTGCCGGCGGACATCAAGTGCTGGTTTTGGAAGCACGTTCGCGGATCGGTGGACGGATCTGGACGGATTTTTCGTGGCAAAAGTGCCCGCTGGATTTGGGAGCCACTTGGATCCATGGTGCCAAGAACAATCCTTTAACCAAGCTTGCCCAATCGGTAAAAGCAAAGTGTTTGACATCTGATTATGAGAATATCCTTCGATTTTCGCCCATCGGAAAGCCCCTCAAGAAGAAACAACGAGAGCGCATTGAAGATATCGAAGAAGAGGTGGAGAAGATCCTGGATTCCCACGCTTACAACAAAAAGCAAACCCTACAGAAGATCTTAGAACCGCTCTTTAAAAAGTATCGCTCTTTGGATTTGGCTATGCTGCGGTACTTAATTGCTTCTCAGTTGGAACATGAATTGGCCGGTGATATCCTGAAGATGACACCGCTTGCAATGGATTATGGGAAAGAATTTCAGGGAGACGATTTTTGGTTACCTGGTGGGTTGGTACAACTTTTGGCACCTCTGGCCAAATCCCAGGATATCCGTTACGG
>Ga0213833_1002801_pt1 | contig 11036 bp, 9 predicted proteins | sample SWATP21_FD_160575 | JGI IMG/M metagenome (GOLD analysis project Ga0213833, IMG submission 160575) | Coastal seawater microbial communities from Marineland, Florida, United States - SWA TP2 #1 | ecosystem: Environmental > Aquatic > Marine > Coastal | place: USA: Florida | collected 2016-08-14
TGCACACACTCACACACACACACACACACACACACACAACCACACGCACACAACCACGCGTGTGCACACCGCACGCCCTCACACACCTCAGCAGCAGCCGCAAGTTTGTCGCTGAAGCGCTCATACTGCAGTCCAGACGCACGCCGGCCGCGGCGCTTCAGCTTCTTGTGCAACGCGCCGGTGTGCATGGCAGCGCGGGCTTGCTGCCAACGATGACCCGCGCCCCCCGCACTGCCACCCGCCTTCGGCGTGGCATCACCCACGCGCCTCCGTTGGGACAATGGACTGGCCCGGGGCGTCCGACCGCCACGGGACCTACCACTGGCCTGGGCACCAAGCATCCTCAAGCCAGGGGCGCCGGTCGCACCTCCGCCACCCACCCCGCCACGACCGGCTCCATTGACGGCGCCGCCGCCGCCGTTGTTGTGGCTGTTGTGGCTGTTGTGGTTGCTGGGGCTGGACAACGCACGGCTCCCCTTGGGCTTCTTTTGCCGCCGGGTCTGGGCGCGCGCGATAGCGGCGTGGTACGCCTCGGACCGCGTCACCGTGTGGCCGGCCTTGGCGTCGCGTGCAGCCTGCAGCAGGTCCACCGCGTCGGCATGGTCCAGCAGCGCGCGCTGGTGGGGCGACACCCCCGATCCGTCCACGGCCGTGGGGTCTGCGCCGAACTTGAGCAGCAGCCGCACCACGCCCGCGTGCCGGCAGTGGACGGCAAGCGTGAGGGGCGACATGCGCACCAAGGTCAGGGGGCGGACACCTTGACCGTGGGGGCCGCCACCGCCGCCGCCGGACGACAAGCCGGCTACACCCGCATGGTTGCCGCCACCATGTCCATTGCTCGGCGCGCCGTGGGCACCACCAAAGCTACCTCCTCCTCCTCCACCACCACCACCACCACCACCACCACCACCAACGCCAACGCCACGACTGGGAACCAACCGCACGGCGTTGTTGTTGTCGTACACGAGCTGGCGGGAGCTGGCGGCGTGCAGGGTGCGCACGAGCGTGTCGTGGTCGGCGAGGCGAGGGGCCACGGACATGCCACTGAACGTTTGCTGGAGCAGGGGGGTGGCGGTGAAGGCAGACCATACATCCGCGGAGGTGATCACCTTGGGCGGGCGCATCGGTGGTTGTTGCTGCCATGGCTTGGCAGCGGCACCAGCGCCAGTGCCAGCGCCAGTGGCAGCGGCAGGTGTTGCCGGCGATCGCGCCGGCGATCGCGCCGGCGATGTGGTGGATCGAAAGCTGGCGTGGGGCGTGGTGTGGGGCGTGGTGTGGAACGACCCCACGCTCGCGGCATCCAGCAGCTTGGTGGTGCTCTCAGGCCGTAGCATGCGGTTGCGTTTGCTGCCGAGGCGGTACAGCGAGTACTGGCTCGCGGAGGCCTTCAGCGACCGCTCCGGTCCGCCCAACCCCGTGTTGGGCAAGGCCGCGCCAGTCATTTGCGCCATGCGCGCCCAGCTGCGGTTGTGTGCGGCGTTCTGCCCCACCCCACCGCCGCCGCCGCCGCCGCCGCCGCCGGAGCGCACGCCAAACGAGGTGTGAAAGCTCCGCGTGGGCCGCGACATGCGCCGCTGCATGGCCCTCCCGGTCCCGTTCGCGACGGCGGCACCCCCGCGGCTGACAACCGCTTGTGGCGGGCGTCGAAGGCCGCGCATCGACGTCATCGACCCTGCGACAGGCGCCAGCGGCGGTCGCGCACCGCCGGCGGGGCGGGCACGAGTGGGATCAACCGCGGAACTGCGCCGCCGGCGCACCGCCGTGGCGGCAGCGACCTTGGAGTCCCTGTCGTCTGGCCCTCCTGCGGGTGCGGCTGCGGCTGCGGCTGCGGCTGCGGGGGTGGTGGCTGCAGGGGGGCGATTGGGCAGCGCACCGGCGTCTGATGGACTCGGACCCCACATGGCGCCGGAGAAGTTAGGCGTGCGAGTGGAGCCAGACAGGGAACTCAACGGCGACCCCAGGCCCTCTGCGACGGGCACAGCATCGGAGAAAATGCTGCGCATGCTGTTGGGGTGCGTGCTGTGCTCGCCAAGCATGGGCACCTGGGCGCGGCCGTTGCCACTGTCGACTGTGCGAGATGGGGGCGACGTTGCACTGGCCCGACTTGAGCGCCGCACGCCGTGGTGCTGCTGGTGCTGCTGTTGTTGCTGCTGTCGCCCGCCACGCGGGGGGTGCCGCATGTTTGTCGGAGTGACGCCGTCGTCGTCGCTGTCACTGTGGACAGCATCAAACCCGTCATCCCCATGCGAATGCAGCCGCCGAACCACCTTCAAAGCGGACGACGCCACCCGCTCCATCGCCTTCACATCCGCCAGCGTCGTGTTGGCGTTGGCGTTGGCGTTAGCGTTGGCGTTGGCGTTAGCGTTGGCACCGTTGCCTGTCCTTCCCGCGCGTTGGCGCTGGCGTTGCCGCTGCCGCTGCCGTTGGCGCTGCTGGGCCTGCCCAAACCGCGAAATGCTGTCATTCAGCAGCAGCGGCCCCATGTTCATCTCGCTGGCCACCGCCGTCATGCACCGCTGGAGGCTCTGTGCCCGCTCCTCCTGCACCGCTTCCAGGTTGGTGCGCCTCCCCGCCCCGCCGCCGGCGCCACGCACCGCAAACACAGCGGGCGCAGGGGGAAGCAAGCCGCCGGCGTCGCCGCCCTCTGCGACGTCGTCCTCGCGAAGCACCCCCAACGTCGGCGGACCGTCGCTGCCCAAACCCACGCCAATGCCGCCGCCGCCACGCCCACCACCACGGGAGGACTGCCCCCACGCGCTGCGTTGGGATGCGGAGTGGGGGTTCAGCAGCTTGCTGATGTGCAGCGACTCCGTGACCAAATCCGACATGGTGAAGTCCGGCAGGAACTCGGCGCCACCGCGCGTGGAGGTTGCACCCAGACCGGCACCCACACCACCACCACCGCCACCACCACCGCCATCCTCTCTGCCAGTGGCTGTAGATGCCGTTGCCGCCGCAACGCCTGTACGAGCTTGGTTGTGAGCCAACAACCGGCGGGTGGAGGCGGGGTGGTGTGGCGACGTCTTGGACTCCAGTTGCCCACCACCACCACGCGTGTCCAGAGGTGCGAGGTCTGTGCGGCGACCGCCGTGCGACGAGTATGCCTGACCTGCCTCGGCTGCGGTAAGGTCCCCTCCCACCATCTGCGTCGTCGACCCCGGCTGGCTGTCACTCAGGGGTGCCACCTTCCCGCCGCGCGGCGGCATCAACACGTTGTCCAAGGTGCTGGCCACAATGGAACGCCGCCGCCGCTTCTCCCGCACCTGCCCCATCACGGCCGTGACCCACGTACCAGAACCCGCCTTCCAATTCGGTGTCCCAGGTCCGCCTGCAGAGGGTCGCATGTGCGGACGTGCGAACGCATTGTCGCCGTCGCTGTCACTGCCACTGTCACTGCCACCACCCCCACCGCCACCGCCACGGCTGTGGCGCTGCGACCCGTGACGATCGTCGCGCCGCGTGAGGCGGCGATACAACCTGCCAAGCCACCCCCCACGACCCGACTCCTCCGACCCAAACCCGAACGGCTGACGTCCACGTCCACGTCCACGTCCACGTCCACGTCCGCGTCCACGTCCACGCTGGCGCGCAAGCCAATCGTCAGAGGCGATGTCCACCCCTGGACGACTGGGCAGGCACAGCCGACGCGCGAGCATGCCGACAACGTCTTCGTGCCCGGCGTACGCTGCGTAGTGAATGGGCGTCATGCCGACACGGTCGCTGCGTGTGTAGTTGGCGCCGTGCTCCAACAACAAGTCCACAAGGGCAGTGGAGCCCAAGAACGCTGCCACGGACAACGGCGCCACCCCAACGTCATCGGCCAACTCCAGGTCGGCGCCGTACTGAATCAGAGCCTCCACGGCCTGAAACTGGTGGCGCTGCACAGCCAGGTACACTGGCGTCCGCGCGCGCTCGTCCGCGCAGTTGATGTTGGCACCTTGACCACCGGCAGACAAGAGGTCGGGGATGATGTCTGTGTTGCCCGTGCACGCTGCCACGACGAGAAAGGCGTTGTACACGCCCTGCTTGATGAAGCGCAGCTTGGCCATGCGCCGGCGCATGCGTTCCGGAGAGTCTGCGTCCGGAACGGCGTCCGCTTCCGTCAGATCGCCGCTGAGAGGGTTGTCGGCCGCCGCATCCAGGTCAAACCCGCATTCCAGCAACGCAACGACGAGTTCATTCGCGCTGCGGCGTGCAGCACGCTTCTCATACGCAGTGAGAAGCTCGTAGGGGACAAGGAGGTCCGATGTTTTGCCGTCACTGTTCCCGAAGAGTCGCGGGAGCACGCACAGGTGAGTGTATCCCCTCGCAACCAAAAGCGACATGTGCCTCACATGCACACCACGGCGCACCCACAGCACAGCACAGACCACGGAGCACACTGCACCCGTACATACACAAGCACAAGCACGAGCAGCACAAGCACGAACACATTGTGTGGGTGGCGCAAGCGTGCACGTACGCGATGGCTTCACCATCCTCCACCCCCAAGTCCGTGAGCTTCCGATCTTGCCCAGCGTGCGCAGCCGCTGGCGTGGGTGCGAATCGCCACCCGTTCTTGAAGCGAGTGTGAGCCCAGTGCTCGTGCATGTCCTTCGCGAGCCGCTCCACCAGACCCCGCAGGCGTGGCGGAGCAATGGCGCCAGCCACCAAGGTGGCGTCATCACCACCTGTTCGGGCAGTGGACAGGCGTGACGCGCCGTCCGTAGTGTCATCCTCGCCCCCAGCATGGAAGGCAGCCCCGCTGTTCGTGGCTGCAGCTGACATGGATGTGGAGCGGTGTTGAGCGCCGCCGGCGGTCTGTCGGTCGCCCCGCAGAGCCGCCATCAGCCCGCCGGAGTCCACGCTGGTGACGCTTCGGAAGGAGCTCTGGGCCAGCAGGGCTGACGCTTGGTCCACCAACCGAGCGGCTTCCTTCGTTGCACCACTTGCCGGCAGGGTTTCCTCGGGAGAGTCCACGGGCATGTGAAGTGGGGAGCCGGGAATGGTCTCCAGGCGGGTTTCCTGACAGCACACACCAACAGATATCGCACCGCATCCAACCACAATGTCAACGCAGGGGTGCTGCGTAGACACCCACACACACAATGCGCTAGGGGTGCTCGGAGGCGCAGTGCATGGGCAAGTACGTACCGCCACACGGGACAAACGACCATCTGGCGCCGATATCCCATGTCGTTGAGCGGCTGAGACGGTGAAACCGAGAGAGGAACTGGGGGAGAGCCAACACAAGATGTCGGTCAGCCGAGCGAACACCAGCAAAGGAAGGAAAGGAGGAAGGAAAGGAACACCACCGTTGCACACGTACATCACCAGCACATTTCGGTGCACGTGGCGCCGAAGCTGTTTCGAAACGTCCTTGTGCAACGAGTCAAACGCGCGTCTAAGTTGGTGCCGCAGCGCCGGAGTGTTGTCGCAATCATGCACCGTCGTAACCGGGTCTGGTTGTGAGCGGTTCCGAATGTGGAGGTAGCGCATGACGTCCTCCACCACAAGGGCGGTTGATGCAGGTTGGGGTTTCTCTCCCGCTTCGCCCACCGCTCCACCAGCGCCCAATGCGGCGTCGGTGATTACATCACCCAGGCTGTGACTAGACGCAGCATGCAGGACGCCACGCTGGTGTCGCCCAAGGCTCACAGGCTGGGGCACATACTTGTATCCTTCCACCTCGCGTTTGTCGACACTGGCTAGGGCTCGGCAAGTGTCCTGATTGCGGCGCAACAATATGCAAAAGAACCCACCATGGCATGGTCACTCACAAGGAAGGGAGAAGAAAAGAATCTCACAGAAATGCACCCGCGCACACACACATACCTTGTGACATCCACAGTAGCCCTTGACACGTCCAACGTAGACAAGGTGGTGCTTGTGTTGCACAGAATGCTTCCAAGGTGAAGTGCGGTGACACTTGTAGCTACAGACGAGACATACGGTCTGATGACAAATCACACACTCATACAAGTGTTGCGCCATGGGATTATGATAGCCGGCAAACGTAAAGGTGCACGAGTCCGGGTATTTCATGTTCTTCGTAATGTCCAGCAACACCTTGTTCACGTGCACCTGGTTCGCTTCATTGCGGAGCAACAGTTCTGCCGCGATGCCGTCGCCCAACAGTAGCAACCTGTGCAGAAGCTGCTCACACATGGGCCCGGCAAACACACGGGAAAAGGCGCCCGCGCGAATGAGCAGTCGAGAGCAATCCACGTGTCTTCTCATGATGGCCAGGTCCAGCTCAGTGTGCATACGCGTCTGGATCACGACCCCACATGCCGGACGATGACCACACACGCACACACAGGATCAGCATTCACCATGGAAACGCACGAACGTGACAAAGCGCCGACAGACCTTTAGTCGAGCACCTAACTCCACGCGGTCACGCCAGGGGTTGCTACGATCTGGCCAGGCACCCAGAAGCACTGCAACGCTGGCAGCATGGCCGTTCCACACGCTCAAGTGCAACATGGTCAACCCAACCCGAGTGGTCAAGTTTACAGGCACAGTTCCAAGGACATCATCGAGCAGCGACCAGTCGATGCGAGCGAGAAGGCCAGACCGACAAGCAAAGTGCAAAGCGCTCCACCCTTCTCTGTCTTGGTCGCGGAATCTGCAACCCGGCAAAACAATCACTCACACACACACACGCACACGCACACGGGTCATACGTTCAACTGCCTGATGCCTCCCAACACAGTAAGAACTCACAATCGCAACCGCAACGCCGAACTGTCAACCGCTTCCAGCAGTGCGGACACAGCGGCGGCGGCATTGTGGTGGTGGTGCCACTCGCCCATGTCATTCACAGGATTCTCGGTGGCGGTGGTGGGCAGGTGATGGCGCGAATTCAGTGCCACGGGCGGCCCTTGTGTCGTGGCCCCAAGTGTGTCCACAACGCCGCTGACAGAGTCGTCGTCACGGGCCCCGAGATCCTCTGCCCCAATGTCGTCGCCGACGCGGTCCGCACGGTACGGCGTCAACTTGTGCACCCAGTCGGCTTCCGCAGCGGAGCAAGCATACATCAAGGCTGACATCCCGTACCTGGCGCAACCCAAAAGCCCACGCAGCCAAAAGCCCACATAAGAATCGCGCGCGCACACACGAAGACCACGATGTCAAACAGGGAAACAGGGAAACGAGGAGAGAAAAGGGTGACGTGTAGGTGGGGTGCTGAACCAGCCTGTGACACCGCGCGTACCGGTTCGGCTTGGAAATGAAGCTCATTCTCGCAACACGGGGCACGTGAGACAACAGCATGTTGATCGCATTCACGTCGGCATGCTGGCATGCGCACATGAGAGGCGTCATACCGTGGGCAGTGTCAGCCACGGTTGCTGTCGCTGGACTGCGTTCAAGCAAGGCAAGCGCAACGTCCTGGAATCCATGCTGGATCGCAATGAGCAGTGGGGTGGAGCCATCTGAGGTTGCGGATTTGCTTGGGTCAGCGCCTTTGTCAAGCAACATCTTCAAGATGCCGACATTGCCGGTGGCTGCAGCGACGTGCAGCGGCGTCCATCCCAACGGCTCAATGTGAGCGTTGATCACGGATCGGGGGGCGCACGCAATGCACTCGCGCAGTTCATCGCGCTGTTCTGTGGCGATTGCCTTCACAATTTTGATGGTGACAGCGACAGCCTCCATCGTGTCGTCATCATCGTCCTCTGATACAGAAGAACGTGCTGGAATCAACAGCGGTGGCATGGCAGCGCACAACGGCATGAGCACAACGGCATGAGTACAACAGCATGAGCACAACAGCATGAGCACAACAGCATGAGCACAAGACCAAACAATAATGCGCAACGCAACAACGGAAAAGCACCGTGAAGCACTCATATATGAAGGCCACAAGCACATGAATTCCTTGCGACCAAAAATTCACCCACCGTGGTGCATCAAGAAGTCGATACGCTTGTGAATCTGGCTGTCACCTGCTCGGGGCGCGACAGGTACAGCTGCAGCCATCGGCGAGTCAACCCGAAGAGGAAGTGCGTCCACTTCGTGCCCAGTGGAGAGAACCGTCAGAACCCGTTCGCAGGCAAACTTGCGGTGCGCGTCTGCCACTGTCACTGGACTGACACCAGCGCATGCGTCTTCCACAACATGCACCTGGGCGAATGGACGCGTGAGTTCAACTCACAGATTGACACGACACGACGCGACACGACGCGACACGACGCGACACGACACCAACCAACAGGAAAACAATCCACAGAAAGTGTTCTGTTCTGTCGCACAATGCAGCTGGAAAGACGTACGTGAATGTGAGGAACCAACAGCCGCGCGTCAAGCGCCGTGTACAGGATGCCGTAGTCAGTGCTGAGACCCGCCAGGAACAGCTCCGTGACACCACGTTCCCGGAGCAGTCGTTCTAGAAGAGATGTTGACCCTTGACGATGTTCTCGCCCAAAGGCCGAATGGACAACTGAGTGGGGGTCGTGGCCGGTGCTTGTCAACACATCCGACGGGTCAATGACCAGATCCGGGTGGAAGTTTGCGCCGTACGTCCCTTCCACGCAGTGATCTGGCCACATAAGCTGCGGGTCGTTGTTGAGGAGGGCTGCCTCGTGCAACCTCGTTCCAGGATTATTGCTGGCGAAAGCAACAAAGTTCGGGGGGCGGTGGGTGCTGCACACGAACACGACGTCGAAGCGGCGCAGGCGGAGCTGGTTGATGGTGCGCAAGGCAGACTCCGCTCCGGCGATCGGGAAACTGCCCCCACGAAAGTAGTCGTTTTGGACGTTAAGCACAAGGAGGGCACGTACAGCAGGGTCTGGTTGATCACCGGGTGACCGTAGGCTGGTGGTGCCCGGACTTTGTGGTGAGAGGAGGTCTTCAGCGCCGGGCGCTGCGGCAGCCTGCGTTCCGTGACGCGCGGACGAGCTTGGCGCAGGCGCTTCCGCATACTCGCCGGAAACCCCCGGGACTGGGACTGTCACCTTGAGGCCCGCTTTTGTTGCTGCCATGATGGGAGAAGTGGTGCGCACGCCTCTTTTCTACACGCACATGGCTAGCAGAACTCGCCCACACAGCCTACGCAAGGCCCGGGTTGTCAGGCATTCCGCCGTCGACCCACACACGTGTGACCCACCCAAACTGTGAAGCAACCAAACAGATAGTCCTTCTGGTTGCTGTGCCTTTCAGTGCTTTCGGGGATTCCACAAGAGCGTGGTGTGTGCAGGTAGGGGTAACAGCGCAGACGTCAGACTGTTTCAGGCCAAGTTGCGTGCTGCGCTGGGCTGCAACCGGTGAAACTAAAAACCCAGGATGCGGTTGCTGAAAAGCGTCCTATCATTCAGTTTTTTGGGAATCCCCGCTTCCGAAAGCCTGCTGCTGCTGCTCCACGCTGCCTCAGCCTCGAACGCTAGCCTGTGGTCTGCCTGGACAGAGCAATTACAATAGCTAGGGCGGCGATGTGGTGCCATGGCAATCCGATCAGGTCTTCTCTTCGGCTGCAGCTGGCTTGAAGCGTTTCACGGCTGCGCCTGGCCGCGTCGTTATGTTTCGAAAATAGTACATGAAAGTGGGCTTTCTTGCATGGTGTGGTGACTTGCAAAGCCGAACGCACGCACCGCATGCCAATGGAGCTCGACGTTCTTCCCGACGATGTCTTGCTTCTCGTAGCGGAGGCATTGTCAACGTCAGATGTGTTTGTCCTTTCAGCGACAAGTTCCACTATGGCGGCCCTCATGGAGAACGTGCTGTTGCGTCGGCTGCACGATGAGTTCCTTTTACACTCGCGTGTCACGCAAGCATTCCGGCTGCAGAACAAGCACCACGCTTCCCCACATGTTTTCCAGAAGTCAGTGAATGGAGTACCACTGCCTCCTTGGTTCTCTTCCAGGCACACGCAGCCAAGGATGTCGGTGGACTCCACACTGCTTGGGTTCACAAACGACGTGCTGCTGCTCGGAACTGAGTTGTTTCCTGGGGCAAGCATCCAGAGAATTCAGCACTGCATACGGCTGGTGCGCAGAGTGATACGAACCACATCTCCTGATGGCCACGTGGTGACAATACTTTCGGGGATGCAGGTGAGGTCGTCGTGCCGCTGTTGCGCGAGCTTCAAGTGTCTCATCTGACATGGGTACAGGAACCTCTCCCACACGACACTTCCACCACAAGTCACACTGCGTTCATGACCTGGAGTGGGTTCGTATGCACATCGCCACAAAGTACACCTTGCTGCACACCAGTGGTGCGGGCAGAGTTATTTCTGCGTGGCATGGGCATCAACCTCAGCTCCCTCACCCTCCTTCGAGTGTTCTCAACCACGAACTTTGTCAAGTATCTGTGCTTGGAGGCCAAACGCCACGGGGCTGCGAAACCGTTCAATCTGCAACGCAACCAACAGTGTGCCTGGATGATGTGTGGCTTCCAGCATCTCAACGAATTCCTTGTCCGAGCGCCTTGGGTGTCCTCCTCCATGGTCATTGCGATGACATCTGCCACCTCGGACACAGCTTTCACCACGGTCATGGTTGTCGTTGAGACCAGGTTGGGCCATGTGCTTGGGCTTCTCACTCACGGTGCGATACAAGTTGCCCGTTTTCAAGCCCGCTTGCTTGACTTGTCAGTCCAAGTTCCACTTCCCACGTGCTCAATCCGGTGCGAGCGCTCCCATGTCGCGCCGCGAGATAGCCACATGCACGTGCGGAATGGTTGAAGTTCGAAGGACAGTCAGCCTGGCTTGCTGGAACAGTGTAGCGCGGCTTTGGGACTTTGCTCGTGTTAGGAAGAGTTGTTTTGGTCTGCTATTCATGACTTCCAAGGTAGATGCCTGGTCTTTTGGCACTGTCCGTGGCATGTAGTTTCCCGTAGCGTGCAGTTTTCGATCGGCATTCCACATAGTCACTACTTCCAAAGAAGATGACAGGTCATCATAGAAGGCAATTCAGCGGTAGCATGTAGTTTCCCGCAGCATATAGAATCGGTAGGCCTTCAGTACAAACATGTTGCACTGTGTCTCACATGCATTGCTTCCAAGGGAGATTACAGGTCCAGCCACCATAGGAGGCCAATAGAATTGTCGGACT
>Ga0213833_1002803_pt1 | contig 11031 bp, 9 predicted proteins | sample SWATP21_FD_160575 | JGI IMG/M metagenome (GOLD analysis project Ga0213833, IMG submission 160575) | Coastal seawater microbial communities from Marineland, Florida, United States - SWA TP2 #1 | ecosystem: Environmental > Aquatic > Marine > Coastal | place: USA: Florida | collected 2016-08-14
CTCCAGCAGGTGCGTGCGCGAGCTGTGGCATGTAAAAACCGTAGACAGGATAGCAACCTGCGGCCGGGTGGTATCACGCACGACAACGCTCACCACGCACCTGTGTTGGCCATCACGTGGTTCCTTTCTTGTCGTGCTTGATGCGTGTTTGTTTGTTTGGCGGGTGGATGGGTGGATGGGTGGTGCGTGGGTGGGTGGGTGGGCATATGACGTGGTGGGGGGTTGGTGATGGATCCACCAGGTTATTGCTGGGGTGGAGCCCAAGGACAGTTTGCGAGACATCCTGAGTATGTTGCGCAACACCAGCAATCCACAGGTGGAGTACTTGGTCCGAACTATCCAAAAGTGGTGCCACCAGAACGGTGTGATGGTGTAGAAAGCTGTAGCATACGTAACTAAAAAAAAACACGAACGAACGCACAAACGAACGAACGACAGAGGAAAGTATGCGTGCAACGCACCAGTGACAGCAACACACCACGTACGTTTCTATCGCAGCGCGCCTGGTTGGAGCCAGAGGTGTCTGCAGTGTGTCGGTCGCCGATCCCAGTCGCCCCTAGCCCCTCTCCACGAAGAAGGATGGAGCGAGGCAACGAAAGCGGAAGTGGAAGCGGACGTAGAAGTGGAAGTGGAAAGGTAGAGATGCCGGGAGGCTGAAAGCCAGGGGAGCCGTGCCGTGGCGTGGCAGCAGTGGACCCGGTGCAACATGGTGTTCTCAAAGAACATCCGCCTGTCGGGGCTCACAGACAGCGAAGGTCTCCCTGTGTTGTGCTGTGGGCAGGCGCGCGTGCACTGTATCGCGCGTACACCGGTATGGATACCGCTCCATGCGCCAAGCCACCAAGCCGCGATCGGCCATCGGCCCTCCACCACGCCCCGCCCACCGCTCACTGGCTGTCGACGTTCACGGGCTCCTCAGTCGGATCTGCGTCGCTGTCAAAGAACCTGCCCTGGCGGTGCAAGTGCGTCGCGTCCACAAAGTCCTCTGGAATGGCAAACAGGTCCGCCTTGGCCACGCGCTCGGGCTGGCTGCTGTCGGTGGCGCTGCGGGCAGGGTTGGCGCAGTCGTCCTCGGGGAGCAGTGTCGCGGAGACAAACTCTACGGTGGCGGACAGCGTCGGCATGATGGGGACGTCAAACTTGACGGGGAACCCCGGCGGGAGCTTGGTGTGTAAGAACCTGTTCACGTTCTCGAAATGGCGCGAGGTGCGAGCCATGATCTGCATCATGTCATGGACGGCACGGCAGCACATGGATGTATGAGGTGAGATACGTGGCCGGCGCACGTCGTGCCTCCCAAGAGCAACGCACGCACCCACACACATACATACCCACACGCGCGCGCGCGCGCACGCACCCACACACACACACACACACACACACACACACACACACACACACACACACACATCCAGGTTCAAACGCACCTCTGCAACAGGAAGGAGGTACAACACGGGCAGCGGAAAGTCCTTGGTCATGTGAATCGTGGCCGACAGCTTGCGGCGCACGGTGGAGACTTTGGGGTACGTGACAAACTCGCGCGTGCGCGGCAACACCGTATCGGTACTGCTGCCGTCGTCGTCGTCGTCGTCGTCACCACCCGACTTTCCCTCGACACCATCACCGCCACCGTCACCGTCACCGTCCTCGTGCCGAGACTTGCCCTCGCCCTCCCGGCCCGCCTCACGCTGCTTGCCCTCCCCGCGCCCAGCCAGCGCCCGCTCCACCGAGGCATGGGAGACGCCAAAGTAGTCCTCAAACGACACGGTGCCGCCGCCGGCGCCCACGACCACCATCGGCGCGGCCGTCTCCCCGCCCACAGCGCAGGCGTCGCTGCAGGTCTGCATCGTCGAGTCGCAGCCACCGCCGTCCACCTCGCCGCCCGCCTCCCCGCCCGCCTCCTTCCCCTCCACCTGTTCGGGCGCAGGCGTGGCGGACATCTTGGCGGCCTCGGGCGCGACGCGGTCGCCGTAGCGCACGTGGACGTTGTACCTGCACGTCTTGGTGTGCCAGTACGCGTAGTGGTTGGACAGCCGCAGCGTGAGCGTGCCGGCGCACGGCAGGTCGTGCTCGCCCTCTGCGCCGTCCTTCGCCACCCGCCCCGTCCACAGCACGATGCCGTTCGCGGGGTCAGCCGACGTGGCGGTGCTCGGAGTGCCGCCGGCGCCCACGCCAAAGCCGGCACCCGAGTTCGGCGCCTCGCCCTCGCCCTCGCCCCGCGCAGCTGCGGTGCCGGGCGGCGCGGAAGACGCAGAAGAAGACGCAGAAGAAGACGAAGACAACACCGCGCCGCCTTCGGCTTCACCGTCACCGTCACCGTCACTGTCACCACTCCGAGACGGCAGGATGCCAGCGGCGCGGGCGGCCTGCTCTTGGGCGGCAACCGCCTTTTCGTCGGGCAGGAACTGCATGGTCACCTCGGCGTTGTAGGCCGCGACGGTGACCATCCAGTGCACCGTGGCGCCCGCCTCCACCGTCCACTGCCGCTCAAAGAACTTGCCACGCGCCACGTGTTCTTCCTCGCCCATGACCGCAAACGGCGTCGGCTCGTGCGGCGGTGCGGGGGAGGACACGGCCGGAGGGTCGCCTGCCTCTGCGTGCTTTCCGTCGGCAGCCTCCTTGCCCTCCGCCTCCTTGCCCTCCGCCTCCTTGCCCCCCTGCGCCAACACCTCGCCCTCCACCATGGCGTCGGCGACAGGATCGGTTGCTTCCTTGCCCCCCTGCGCCAACACCTCGCCCGCCACCATGGCGTCGGCGACAGGGTCGGTTGCTTCCTTGCCCTCCTGCGCCAACACCTCGCCCGCCACCATGGCGTCGGCCGTGTGTCCATCGCCATCGTCACCCTGGTCGCCCTGGGGGTGGGGGGAGGCGTCTGCGTCGGACTTTTTGCGCTCTGCGCGCTGCTTGTCGAGCGCAGCCTCGCGCGCCTGCACATACCGCTTGTGGCGCTGCGGTTGGGGCGCGGAGCGAATGTCCACACGCACACGAAAGTTGTTCGCGGCGTACACCTTGGTGTCCCATTCGCCCACCGTCGCGGTCATGGCCTTGCGCGAGAGCCAGCCGTAGCGCGGCTTGATTTCGACGTCGCGGGACCAGGTGTCCACCGACGCCGTGACAGACGCCAGGGTGGAGGCCACGATTTCTTCCATGTCCTCGGGGCACTCGGCCTCCAACAGCTGGCCCACCAGGTCTGCCCAGCGCTGGGAACAACAACAACGACAAACAACACGCAACAAACATGCAACACACACAGTCAGCCAGGTCGCCCAAGGCAGCAGGTCGCCCAAGGCCGATTCAAGGGAGGGTGGCACAAGCCGAGACAAGCCAAGCCAAGCCAAGACAAGCCAAGCCAAGCCAAACACGAGACAAGGGACATGACACGTACCCCCGTGCGGCGATCAAGCACGATCAGCGAGCCGGGAACAAGGTCCTTGCCCACCTCCTTCTTGGTGGCGCCGTCACCAAAGTAAATGAACGACAGGTGGCCACGCTTCCAACTCAACGACTCGAAGCCTGCCAAGGTGCAATCCAGTCGAATCCTGCAAAACAAGCAAAAGCAGTGAACAAACAGGCGGGGCAGGCAAACCAAAGCAGCACACCACACCACACCACACCACACCACACCCTGTGAGTTGGTGAACCATGATCCCACAGGGAACCAAGCACACATCACACGTGGTGCCCACATCAACAACAACAACAACAACAACAACAATAAACGGTAACATCCACCACACCGCACACACGGACCTGGAGCCCACCTTCCACACGTGACATGTGTCTTTGGGCAACACCCGGCCCAGCAACGGAATCCAGCTGCGGACATTGAACTTGAGCGCGAACGCAAAGTCGGGCAGGTCGCGCAACGCCTTGGACAAGCGCGGCTGCTTGTCCGTGAGCCACTTCTCCTTGGCGCGTTCGTTCGTCAACATGATGCACCGTCGCGCCACGTGTTCGCCCAAGTTCAGCGCTCGGCGCGTGGGCAGTGGCAACGGGGCAGCCTTCGGGTCGTTGGCGTACGCAGGTCGCGCCATCAGGGGCTTTCCCTGCGTGAAGGACTCTTCGTCGGCAAACGCCAGGGCGTCTTGAACACCCGGGTTGTTCTCGAGCATCTTGGCCGACGTGAAGTACAGCGCGTGCTGCACCGGCGCGAATTGGTGTGGCCCACGTCCACGCGCGTTCACCAGGGCGCCAGCGTCCAACAACCGCATGGCTGCCCGCAGGTTGCCCAGGCGAAAGGCCAGTTGCAGTGCCGTGTCCCCGGAAGATAAGTCACCCTTGGAAGGGTCGACCATGCGGTCCCACGACGCAACCGAACCCGGCTCGACCGAGTTGTTCTCGCCCGCTTCGTTGCTGTTCCTCGTCGGCCCGTCCCCCAAGCGCTCCAGAAGTTCCTCCAACAACTGGGCGTCTCCCTTCCACACTGCCAACGCCACCGGGTTGATGTTGCGAAGCTTGACGAGGCCGTCTGCCAAGCGTGCGACCTCGTCGACAGACGGAGAAGGGGCGGGCATCATGACGAGACGCGCGCGAGGGGGCAACAGCAACCGGGGGTCGTCGAACAACAGGGGAGCCGGGAAGGGTTGGCGAGGAGAAGGAGTGGGGGAACGCGATTCGAACACCGAAATGTTGCCTTTGCTCGTCAGGCTGTCACAGCTGTCGCACAGATGAGACGCAGAAGTGGGAATGGGTTGTTCGAAGTTGACCTCAAATGGCGTGACATAAACATTCCATGTCAGTCTGACGGGCAACGGCCTGGCACGCCGTGCCGAGTTGTTCTATGACACGAAGCATGGAACGCAGCATGGAACACGTCGATAGACTGGAAACTGCGTCGTCAGCACTGGTTCGTGGCCGATTCTGTCTTTGATGTCTCAGTGAACGGCGTTCAATGAATCGAGACGCAGCAGCAGCTTCAACTTCAAGTGGGGCAACAAAAACGTAAAAAAACAAAAGAAATACATGCCTCCACTGGGATTTGAACCCAAGACCTTTCGCTTACTAAGCGAATGCTCTACCAACTGAGCTATAGAGGCGAGTTGTAAGGGCTTGGCGTGCATGCATACTAGTACGACGACACCTGCGTCCGTCGTTCTGAGTGTCTGGCACGACGCCTACACCGCTCCCCTCGGCACTGTCTGTCATCATGCGTCGCTCAGTCTGTCTGGCTATGCTTCTGTGTCTTGCATGCGTTAGCATCCCTTCTGCAATGGCACAGCCCCCTGTTCCAGCACTGTACTCTGGTTTTTCGCAAGGCAGCGGGGACGTGTTGACTACAGTGTGGCTTGAGGTACGGGTGTGTGTTGGCAGTTGCTTGTTCTGACGTCTAACGCAGTGGTTGAGCAGGGTTTTCTGGACCTTCAATGCCCTGATAGCAAGGCTAGTTGGCCCGTGGTCAAGCAGGTGCTGGCGGCGTATTCCGGCGAGCTTGCCTTCACCTTTCACCTCTTCCCGCTTCCGTACCACCACAACAGCTTCTTCATGGCCCAGGTACAGTCTAGACCATGCCGCCAGATTGTGTTCCGTTCCGTATGCACCACGCCCGCATGTTTGTTGGTTCTCACTTTTTTACCATTGCCGGATGGCTGGGCGCGCCAGGCTGCATTCTCAGTGGCCAACTACAAGGCCGAGCTCGTGTGGAACTTCGTACGTACGCGCATTGGTGTCGGCTCCACATGACATGCAAGATGACAGTGCCCCCATGTGTGGTTGGTACAACGTGGCCAGATTGATGCTGCCTTTGCGCAACAGTCGAAGTTTTACAACTACAACTCCAACAACACCACGCCCAACCAGGTGAGCGGCTACGGTCGGTGCTTCCCCAAGCCGTGCACCAAGTGATAGATGGGACGTGGTGGTGCGCACTGTGCAGATGATTCAAGAACTTGTGTCGATTGCTGGATCTGTGGGCGTGCCGGAAGAGGCGTTCATGTCATGCATGATGTACGACGACAAGTGCGACGAGAGCACTCGTGTCGCCTGGAAGTACGGCTGCTCACGTACGTCGACAATCACGCCGCGTGATGCACGCGTGCCGTTTCCAAGTTTACTGATAGGATGCCTGTGACCGTTTGTTCTTGTGCGGTGCGTGTACCAGGGACCGTGTACGGCACGCCACTGTACTACGTAAATGGTGTGGCGGTGAACGCGCAGGCTGATTGGACTCTTGCTCAGTGGGAACAGCTGCTCAACCCGATCATCAACGCCACACGCTCGAGCTAAGTTGGCACCACGTGAGTTGGAGGTGACAATGACAGCCGAGTGATCGGCACTGCAGTTGTTGTGCCGTGTCCGCGATAGTCACACATCTCAGCCTCGAAGGGCGAACTTTGAAGATCCAATGAAGCAGTGAAATCATCACGCGCCTCCAACCCAGGAATGTGTTCCTATTATTCTTCTTTCGGGGCAGATGTGCACTGTTGGGGAGAAAAATGCACAGGCGTAACTCGAAAGTGTGTTCACTTTGGGGCAACGGAAGACACTTGCCAACTTGTCAAATGCCGCAACCAATGCAAGTGGAGTTCATGATGGGGTTCAGGTACTTTTGCCAGTCTGACAATGTCCACTCTGACGAAGCGGGGGTGATCACGCCGTTCACGAAGAACAATGGTGTGCCGTACACTCCTCCTGGCGTGATCAGCAACAACCGCGTCAACCCATCGTTTCACATGTGGTGTGGAACTCGCACCAAGCAGCAGCCTCGACAAGCGCAAACGTACTGGTGCAGCCATAGCCCCACTCTGTTCGCGCAGCTTGACCACACTTGTCGTCGTACTGCATGCATGACATGAACGCCTTCGTAGGGACGCCGACAGACGCAGCGATGGACGCAAGCTCGTCGATCATCTGCATCGCATTCCGCAAGCCGCATCAGTCAGTGAAACGGCACAAGTACCCAGGCTCGTGCCTCGCCACCCTCGCATCCGACGAACCTCGTCCGCAGTGCTGTTGTTGGAGTTGACGCCAAACTTGTCCTGCTGCGCAAAGACTGCGTCGATCTGTTCCACAACAAGCGAAGCGTGACGCAACGAAAAGCAACGGGACACCATCGCAGCATGCTGGCAGCATATGCCTCCAACACGTACATATGCCCACACCGAGTCAAAAGAGTAGTTGGCAGCTGAGTATGCGCCCTGCCAAGCCCAAGTGTAAGTGTGAGTCAAGTGAAGCCCAACAACGTTGCTATGCTGTACCTGGGCCATGAAGAAACTGTTGTGATGGAACGGCAATGGGAAGAGGTGGAAGGTGAACGTCATAGCGTCGGAGTAGCTGGCAATAACCTGCTTAACCACTGGCCAGCTGGCCTTGCTGAACGGGCATTGCAGATCAAGGTATGCCTGAATCCATTCAACACAGCACCCCCACACCGATGAAACGTGAGTCACTACGTGACGAGAGCGGCCTGCATGGAGCACTCCCCCAGGGCTTGCATTGCCCCTGCGTCCGTGCATACATACCTCCAACCACACAGTGTTGACAGGATCTGAGGCCCCCTTCGAAAACCCGGGCAGGCGCGCTGGCGGCGGAAACTGAGCCAAACTGGGCACGGCAAAGCCAACAAGGGCAACAAGTGTTACTGCGCACAGGCGCACACAAGCGCGTGGTGGAGACATAGAAGTGGCTGCTGTTGTGGGGCTCCAAAGTCCGGTACAAGGTTTCAGTGTCGGCTATGCTCGAAGACAAGCGGAAACGTCCACTCTGGTGCCGTGTTGCCGCAAATGTGTGCGGCCATCAGGCGTGGGCAAAACACCAAAACTACACCCCAATCACGTACAGCGGAGCAAACCCCACCCTTGCGTAATGCGTGTCAGATGATGGCACCACAGTGCGTCTCCTGACGAAGGGAACCACCTCATGAGCAAAAAAAACTGGTCCGTTCCCAGATGATGGCCAACACAACTTGACAGATGAAGCGGGGTTGTGCAATGACACAAAAGAAAGAGCTTGGAGGCAACGCTATTCATTTGGGGCAACAGAACTGCAATGCAGGATTTCGGCTGCTACACTTGAAACTACGGTCTTGAAAATTAAGTCCAATGTACCAACGAGAGTGGAATGATTCACGACTCGTGAGTCCCGAGTCGTGCCGAACGCATCGTGCGACACCCGCGGTTCCACGGTGCAAGCGGCGTTGTAGCCTTTGCATTGCGTCTGCCAGGCAGACTCTGCCTACATCACTGATTGCGTGCGATGCTGAAAGGCTACGCTGCTGTGAAAGCTCAGTTGGCTCGTGGGTCAACAGAACCAACCTGGGCGCAGCAGGCACGAGCGGTCCAGAGTCTGGACTCCAGACAGTTCAGCACACCGGCGAGCCGCGAGCACCTGAACACGCAGGCATTCCAACAACGTGCGTGAGAAGTGCGGCGGCGTGGTCCACACCACCTGGGCACTACGCTTCACTGTTATTGGGCGTTGCACAGTCGGTTCTGGCGGAAGTTCCGCCGCGGAACGGCACGGCCCTCAAGAATCTGTGTCAACGCCGCCTGTCACAAGGCGGCCTGTGGCATTCCATACGACATGTTTCATGAACTCCATGTGTTGGTGCAGGTTTCATAGAGTCCGAGAAGGGTCGTCACTCACGGCTACGTCACATGATGTTCATGTGTAATGCCTGGGTCGGGCTGCCCCTGTGTATGTCTGCCGCACGGCGCCCGACGCGGACTTTTTGGTAACATTGCCAAAGAACCAACTTGCGGCTGAATCCCTTCGCCTGTTCCAGCGCAAGCGTCGCGACCCTGACTTCCGAGCTCGAGCCAATCGTCAGCTTTATAGCTCCCACTGACTTCGGTCAGCGAAGAGGACGCTGACAATGGGGAGGGCGAGGTGTGATGACCCGCACGGCGGTGATTGATTGGCCAAGTGCTAATTCAGCAACGCCGGTGTCAAGTTGACGTTGTTGCAGCTGCACTGTGAAGCCGCTGGTGACTCTTCTCCGTGTTCTGAGTCTCCGCGCTCTTAGAGTGTGAAGAATGGGCGACAGATACGTTAGAATGCCAAGTAGCATGCCTCGCAGTGACCCCTCGCTTCCCCTCAGAGTTCGTTTATCGTTGCAACCCCCAACACTGGCTTGCCACCAACTCTCTCATTCTGGTTCCCTGCCCGACCCAGGCACTACACATGAGCACATGTTCAGAATTTCAGAATCTGAACGTACCACTCGATGGACGCTGTCGCTTGCTGGCTCCGTTGTACTGGGAAGACTGGTGGCGCTACCCTGTACGCTGTGTCCGAGCCTAGTGCACAACACACCGGATGCACCAATGCACGGCACCCAACTTGCGCACGCTACCCCTTGATGTCTGAAGAATCTACTGCCCAACCTTTGTCTCATACCGCCAAACTCCGCGGCACAGCCTAATGTCCCGAACACCTTGCTGTTGCTTGTGACAGTGATTTTTTCGTGGGTATCGTTGGTAGTCTGTTGGATTATGCTTCCGGACTGGGCATGCATGCGGCATGCAGCATGCCTATGAAGCCAACAACTTTTTTCGTGGGCATCGTAGGTAGTCAAGCCCCCGCTGCGATTGGGCCCCGCCTGTCACAGTGCCGATACAACTTTTACGGGAAAGCTGATGAACCTGCTGCCTCGTTGAGGAAACGTGCTTCCCAGTCGGAAGTTACGACCCTGATCTTGCATCTGAAATTCCCAACGTGCCTCATCTCCGATGTGGGGGCAAAAGAAAGGGGAACAAAAAGTTCAACATGCCTCCACTGGGATTTGAACCCAAGACCTTTCGCTTACTAAGCGAATGCTCTACCAACTGAGCTATAGAGGCGGACACGAATCGAAAGGTGAGCGAGCGTCTTAGTAGCGATCAATACGTACCCAAAAGATGACAAAAAATTATGCCTCCGCAGGGATTCGAACCCTAGACCTTTCGCTTACGAAGCGAATGCTCTACCAACTGAGCTACAGAGGCCAACTTAATCAGTCCGTCCCCGAATTCGTATACATATATAAAGGTGCTATCCTCGTCGTTTTCGTTTTGGTGGCTCACCCAGCGTTGGTTGGAGTTTGTCCAGACTCGCCGACAAGTGCTCAACTCCGGAACGTGGTGGTTCCCCGTGCATTCACTTCATCACGTACGTGTTTTGCGTTGTATGTTGGATTTGCGAGTGAGCACCTGCTGGGTTGGTGGCTTCTGAGCCCTCATGCTCCCGTTGGATACGCAATGATGCAGGTTGGGTGGGTGTGTCTGGCAAACGTTGACCATGGCGTAGCAGCCTCCCCATCATAAGGTGCGTGTTGCGTGTTGGAACATTGAATGGTGTTGACAAGTACAGCAATGGCGCTTGAGTGTGGCAGTACTTGCGTGCTTGTGTGGCGGTCTGACCAGGAAAACAAATGCATGCTGCCCCGTTCCTTGCGCCAGTTCGCCATCGTTCAGGTTGTGGCACCATGTCAGACGCCGGCGCTAACCCAGACTCCTCGAGTCAAGTTCTCCATGAGCATGCACTGTTGGATGCATTCGCAGAGGGATCGCGTGTGTGGCTGCCCAACTCGTGCGTCGCGCAGCGCGTTTCCCAACACACACTCGACCACGCCCGTTTGGTTGGGGCACCCATCCGTTCGTGGCTGCTCACTCTGCCTCCTTTTTCTTTTCTGCTTGTTTCTTTGTTTGTATGTGTGCATGCGTGCTTGGTTGCTTGTGTGCCGTGCCATGTGGTCTGTTTCCCCATACGCCTTCCTCCCCGCCTCGTCAGGTATACGGAAGGTGATGGGAGCTACCGCGCCGCATGGGTGAACCCAGCCAGCGTTGGACGGCCTGTGTGGGTACCCGCCATCGTGACGCGCATTGAGGTGCCGGATGACGCCACCGTTGCCCCACGCATTACTGCAACCACGCTGCTGGTGTCGCCGCAGCGCACCGTCACTGCTGCTCCGTCCTGGTTCCTGCCGATGGGTGGTCCGGAGGACGATGAGGTGGCTGACTTGAACGACTTGACGTGGCTGCATGAAGCGGGCATGGTGCACGCCGCGGTGGTGCGATTCACCAAGGATGCAATGTACGCAGGCCAATGGGGGGGGGG
>Ga0213833_1002804_pt1 | contig 11021 bp, 16 predicted proteins | sample SWATP21_FD_160575 | JGI IMG/M metagenome (GOLD analysis project Ga0213833, IMG submission 160575) | Coastal seawater microbial communities from Marineland, Florida, United States - SWA TP2 #1 | ecosystem: Environmental > Aquatic > Marine > Coastal | place: USA: Florida | collected 2016-08-14
CGGTGCCCGCCGTGCACTCGTCGATGTTGGCGCAGCTCGTGCCATCGCCGGCGTAACCAGAGTTACAGGCGCACGTGAAGGACCCAGGGGTGTTGGTGCAGGTCGCGTCAGCGTGGCAGTTGTCTGTGCCAGCGGCGCATTCATTCACGTCCGTGCACGAGGTGCCCGAGCCGGTGAAACCAGCGTTGCAAGAGCAGTCGAACGAGCCGTAGTTGTTGGTGCAAGTGGCTTGGGCATCACAGTTGTCCGTGCCCAACGCACACTCGTCCACGTCGCACCCCGCGCCAATGATCTGCTGGTCACCGGTCATGACCGACGAGTCGCACGGGTCCACGATGTTCCAGCTGCGGATGATGGTCTTCCCGTCGGCGGAGAACGAGTCAGAGTACGTAATCTGGCGGGCCTGGCCGCACGAGGTCGGGCAACCACCACCAGCCGCACCGGTGGAGGTCGGGGCAAGGTCGGCATCCATGGCGCCGCCAGCGGCGTACGCCTCCACGAGTTGGCAGGGCCGGTTGACAGTGGGTGGGATTCCGGCTCCGATGCCAGACGCAGGGCATGTGAATACACCACCGGGCTGGGACATCGCCAAAATCATAGAACTGGTGGGAGATTCGGCATACAGCTGGAACTGGTCGCCCGCGCAGCAGCTGAACTCGGCGTAGTCCCAGAACATGTTGGGGTCGTCATTACCACCGTTGAAGGGCAGGCAGGCGTATCCGGCACCCTGAAGCACGGACGGCTTCAAGCCGCCAGGGGCCCAGCCACCAGAGTCATCCTCCATCAGAACACCATTGCGGACTGACTTCGAGAAAGGGTAGTCGGTGTATGTGTCTTGTGGGGAGCCCACGGCAGCGAAGCCGCCACCCGGAAGCTCCTTCCGGACACGCAAGAAGCCAAGGGCACCCAGTGGTCCGTGCCAGTGGCTGACGAAGAACGCCACCTTGCCATTCACGGGATCCTGCCCAAAGCAGATGTTTGTGGTATGTGCAAGCACCATTGGCAGCGCAATGGCGACCAGCACGATCAGGCTGGCGCCGGTGGTCGAGGGAGCCATAGCTGCACAGCCCAAACACACACAAAAAGGTCAACAAAAAGTTGTACGTACACACAACAAGCATGCAAGCACCAAACGCACCGCCCAAGGTTCAGCGAAGCCACAAACGAGGAAAGAGGCAAGAAGCAAGCAAAAACGCTGGGGAGCACCAAGCGGGTGGTGCGAACAAGTCGCAAAGTAGTGTAGGCGGCAACGCAGCGGCACCACACACCAAACCGCAGCAAATACGCAGGAAAAACCGCCGCCTGGCTGACTGACGTCCACGTAAAAGCTGACTTTCCGAGCAAAACCAGCACACGCTCATAACCAATGTACCATGGCGGTTACCCAAAGAACCCCACATGTTTTGCATAACAAAAGTAGCATCAACAACACACACACGAATCGACCTGATCGACGATTTCATTGCGCAGTGTGCGGCTTTGGCGAGCGGCACCACGGTTGAGCATGGCCACTCCGAGTGGCCATGCTCAACCGTGCTACACGTCATGCTAGTGGTCCTTCTGCGCATCCTCTCGGTACTCAAAGGCGCCTGGGAACTTTCCAGGGCGCTGGGAGGCAAAACCCAATACAAACGGCTCCAGCGCAGCAGCGTCAACGTTCAACTTGCCGTCAGCACGGAGGATTCAGCGCTGGACAAATCAATCACCAAATTGGGGCATTACAGTGCGACACCGTGTCAGTGACACGCTGTCACACAGTCCGCGTGCAACAGCCGGTGAGGTCCCAGCACAGAGCGCCTCGTGCGGCTTCCGAGTCGAAACGTGGAGCCGCAACAGCAATGCAGCGGCTGCTTACTCTTGCTCGCCAACTTTGCGCCAAGAGTTTGGGACCGCCTGAACCCACAGGCTGGGCCACAGCTCGAGGCAAGGCAATGGACATTGCAATCATTGATGGCAGCAGATGCGTCAAGGCGACAAATCACGCTTGTGAATCACGCTTGTAGTCGACACGAGCGTCACCAGTGACTCGCCATGGCCCACGGCCATTCTACCGGACACGAGCGCACCGATTTTGCTCCGCGCTAAACTGAGTCCCAGTCAAATATCCCGCAACGTGACGCAAGCAGGCGAAGGGAGAAAGCAATATTTGGTGACCAGGCCATCTGGCCTGTTGAACCCTGATGGGGCGTATGGATGGCCGGACTGTGGGCCAGGCTGTGGTAGGCTTGGTCGAACGTGGCCAAGTTGGAACAACAAGCAGAGTGTCTTGCTGTGGCGACGCCACAGTGGCGTGACTGAATTGTGTCAAGCTGGCAAATTGGCAGGCAAGATCACCAGTGGTGACTAACTAGGCATGCCGACTGCGCGTCGACGGACATCTGGTTGGAAACAAGTTTCGAGAAACAGACGCCCAGTTCTTCTCCTTGCCTCCTCGTCGGCTCACAGAACGTGACTCCAGAGAGAGTCGAACCAAGCGTAAATGGTGCGCTCCGATTTGGGGTGGGCGCGGTGACACGCAGCATGTTTCCGCCAATTTCGATTTCGACCGGCTGGTTTCCGCCACCCCCGCCACCACACCCAAGGGTGGCATGGGCGCGTGGGTTGTGGCATGGCAGCCACACCCTTCCATGACCTGGCCGCGAGGAGAACCCCACCACGAGGGAGGCACCTCGCAAGCACTGCCGCATGGAGGCAGCCGACCTACATCACCGCCACTGCCGCGTCCAGTGCAGGCCCCTCAGCACGGCCTGCCGCCCACTTTGCGGTCCACGGACCATGAGGCATCCTCTCCACAAGAACAGGGCCGGAGCCGTGAGTCAACGTGTGGCACGTTGTCCGTTGCGGCGAGCAGTGGGACCGCGGGCCACGTGGTTCACACGGGGAGTCACACGGAGAGTCACACAGCGCCAATGGCCCACACAGTGAGTCACGCCTCAACAGCAGGCCTTGTCTCACAGCGCCGGGGGGCAGCTGTTCCAGCCCTGCTGCAGAGGAATCCTTCCCCCGGCAGTGACCAGCCTGCACTCGCCGCTCAGCAGCCACCACCCAAGTACCGTGGCGTGTGCCAGGTTCGCAGCCAGCGGTGGCGAGTCAAAATTTATCACAGAGGCCACCTGGTCAACCTCGGCCACTTCACGAACCCACACGATGGAGCCATGGCGTATGACCTGGCTGTGCTGCACCTCCGCGGACCCCGCGCGCGACGCAACCTCTCCATGGGGGCTCTGACACACGCACCCGAGTCCTTGCTGCGCGAAGTGCGCGGCGCGTTGGCCGGGGCAGCATCAACGCTGCGTCACCGCTCCGTCATGAACCTGGCAGAAGAGATTCTGCGGGTGGTACTTCCATGGATCGTGCATTATCTGTGGGAAGAAGGCCATGGCTTCACCAAAGAGCTTGCGCGGGTGCATCCCCTCACCCCCCTGTGGGCATGCAGAGTCGCTGGACCGAGCTGGACACGAGCGTGCAGCGACCAAGCACCCATGAAGGCCTTGTGGAGACTCCAACGGAGACACAACCACGGACCGTGAGGATCGCACTATGTGGTGAAAGTTCCAGCGCCAGCCACAACACTTCTGGCCATGAGGTTCATGCATCCCAGCGAGCCGCAAACCGCGCCGACAATCACGCAGAAGCCGAAGCGGCCTCTACAGATGTTCAAGAACGCTACTTGTCTCGAAGTCATGCGTGGTGGCTCCGAAGAGCATCAAAACGGGGGAGGCCGGGAACCAGTCAGAGGGTGGCTCGCAAGCAGCGCCGCCTGCGGTGAAGCAATGTGTCACACTGTGTGACTCACACACTGTGTTGTGTGTGGTGTTGACACCGTGTTGTACGTGTATTTTAGCCTACCTGTAGTCGGGCTGCAAGTGTGAAACCGAACATGTTGTGCATTGTATCGAGTGACACTGCCTTGCATTGCGTTCCTGCCGCCGACGCCACGTCCCAGGCTGCCTGGGCCAGGGTTTCCGCCCACCCGGCACTGGGATTGGCTTCGGCACGTACCGGAATTTGTTTGTTCATGCTGCCCAAACGGGTGGCGCAGAGAACAATGGAGTGGGAAATGAAACAACAGCCCGCAGGAAGACAGGCGCGCTGTGCCGTTGTGTTCACTAGTGGCACAGATTGTGCATCAGCAGCAGCAGCAGCAGCAGCTTTGATTTTGTTGCTGTGTTGCCAGCCTGTGCTGCAAGCTCGTTCATGTCCAGGTCCGGAGCTTGACCGGGTTGTTCATATGCCAACAACCATGCGAGTGATACGGCTGTGAAAAGGCTGTCCAAATGCCCCAGGCACCATAAACACACCCCATCCCGCACGCTGGCAGCTGTTGGATTGACGGAGCCAATTTGAGTCGAAGTTTCTTGACCCACGGTGGTCAGTGGCTGGTCACCCACCATCGACTCAATGAACATGTGTCTCATGACAGGTGCAGCGCCGGCAGGCATGCAGAGTGCGGCCGTGTGTAGCAACTGTTGTTGGCGACTCCCCACGCGAGCAAACGTGGCCTCACCGACCTCTGCCTCTGACATGTCTGGTATCGTGCGTGGGTAATCGGTGGGGTCGGGTGTGTGGCACGTCACGTGACTCACGTGCCGCCACCACCACCACAGCAGCCACGGTGGTGGAACGGTTCAACTTGAACCACCATGCACCCTCCACCGCTCAGATGCGGAACCCATCTTGGGTGCTTGTGTTGGTTGGTGAGTTTTACGGCGCAAAAGGAAGTGCTGCGCTCCACGCAAAGATTTAGCTTCTCACTCAAGAACGTGTATTGCAGCCTTTTTTTTTCCCCACTGACACCGTGCCAGTGGCACGATGCAATCGCAACATCCGCACCGTTGGTCGTTCACAACGCTCCTACTCAACGACGCTACTGCAACTGCTGCGCGTTCCAAACCGAAAACTGATGCACGTGTGAGCCACAATTCAACCACTTGAGTCAAGTGACTTGGCGCGAATCGTGTCTGAGAGTCGACTGAGACCCCACAAGTACGATACTGGCAGTGTCACACGGCGATTCACACCACAACACGCAGAACATGGTCAACTTCTCAAACTCACCGTTCAGCAGTGCTGCGGCAGCACATTCTGCACCGCACGTACCGTCAACTATTCATCGTGAGTCGATTCGTGACCACAACTCGTGGGCGGGGCGAGAGTCTTCGCCGCGAGACTGCAATCACTGTCGTGTGTGCCAGCCCCGCTGAAAGGCCGCTGTCGCTTCTCCACCTGTTCTTTCAGGGCGTGCTCATCATGACTCATGACGAGCTCATGAGCATGCAAACATGCTGCCTGTGCGTGTCACCCACACGCTGTCAGGCTGCCAGCGGCTTTTCGGACTCCGGATGTGAACACCAATAACTGCAGAACAACCGCGTTGTTCGATTGTCCGGCCACCATAGTCTGGCGCTTCGTGCATCACGCAAAGGCAACGGACAGCTGGACTCCAGCAGAGACGACTGGTCGGCCCCACCAGGTCAGGGCGTTTCGCCATGAACTTGCTGCGCCACGACCAGCTTGGCTCCTTGGCAGCCAAGGCTTGGCTACACGGTAGTTGTCAGGGTGCCAATACACGTAACGCGAAAGCATGGCACCGCTCCACATTCGACACGCGGGGTCGCCCTGGAACCGCGCCAAGCCCTTGACCTCAACCCGCCTCCTTGGGCAGTATCTCGATTTCGCGACCATCATGTCCACCTTGGCGCCGTCCGCCGTCGCGTTTGTGGCCATGGGCACCCTGCCAATGAACGACCAGAAGCACCCCTAGTACATGTACGTAGCATTTGGGTTGATGCCAATGGAAAGTGCAAACAGGCGCAGGTGTAGGTGTCCAATGGGATGTGAACATGTCGCGCGGTGAAGCTCAGGTGCTAGTTGTGGTCGGAGGAAAGGTGGTTGCATATCCATAAACACAGGTGGGGCTCCTCACTCAAGAACACTCGTGCACTCACAGCGCCAGAACTGAAAAAAAGAAGGCGTTCATACTAAGACGCTGCTGCTACAGCCGTTGCGCGCTCCAAATCAGCCTTTGCCACTGCGAAAGCGCCAACCAAAGCACCGGCTTGAATCTTTTCCTTCGTGGCGAACGCAAGCGCATACCTGACCCACCCTCAAACTCTGCGTCAAAGAAGGGAGAGATGATGACAAGGCGTCAAAACAGCATTGGCAACGCACTCGATGTTTGCAAGCTGCACCATCAGCTCGCATTGCGTCTTCATCGGAAACTTGATCTCGGCAGTGATTTTGGCTACATGTGTCACAATGTCATTCAACGCAATCCCCTTCTCCACTTGCAACGTTCGGATCTGGCCAATCCGCAGGCGTGTGTGAGGAATCAAGCGCCAGGCATGAGTGCTGTGCCCCACCCCTCCACCCACATGCAACACACCTTGCCAAAACATGTGTTGAAATCATCGTTCATGAGGGATGTCATGATGGCATCCAAGTCCGCCGGCAGCGGCTCGCCAGTACATTCGTACACAGCACGTTCATCCACAACATCGTGGGACATGGATGTGGACTGCAACACGTTCAAAACTTTCCGCATGTCACCACCACTCAAGCGCAGGATAGCTTCCATGCCATCCTTGGTCGCCGTGACTCCTTCCTTCGTCACAATGTCTTGCAGCCTCCCGCGCACTTGATCCCTTTTCAAGGGCGCAAAGCGGAAGCGAGTACAACGGGATTGCAGCGCCGGGATGATTTTACTCACGTAGTTGCAGATCAGGCAAAACCTAGCGTTGCGTGTGTATCGCTCAATGACTGACCACACTCACACGGAGACACCCGTGACTTGGACGCAGCAACACACGCACACATCACAGCCCGCACACGAACCGCCACCCACACCACAACATCTCCAACAACAGCGCTTCCCACACCACACACGCCCAAAGACGCGCATGTATGGTTGCACGCGCACGATGAAAGAGTACAGTGGGACGGACGCACCTCGGCGAAGGGCAAACTGAGCATCGGCGGTCATGGCGTCGGCCTCATCCAGAATGATCAACTTGACACCCTTGGAGAACAGCTTCATTGTGCCCGCAAACTCCTTGATTTGGTTACGCACAACGGAGATGCCACGGTCGTCGGATGCGTTGAGCTGGTGTGTCGTGCGTTTTGTGTCGCAGCCAAAGCACACACAACACAAGCAGGCGCCGTGATGAGCATGCGTTCTCTCAGCACCCCCCCCCCCATCTTTGCAGCAGCGATACCTCCAGAGTCATGCTTCTCCATTTATCGCCGTACAAACGTTTGGCGCAAGCTGTGATGGTGGATGTCTTTCCTGTGCCGGGTGGGCCGTACAGCAGCAAGTGGGGGAGTTTCTGTGCGTCGATCAGCTTGTTGACTGCCGCCCACATCCAACCAACCACACAGTGGGTGAGAAGTGCCAGCGCCTTTCTACGTAGAACAACATGGCGTACTTGTGCTAATAATGTGATCATGTGCAATGAGATCGTCCAAAGACGATGGCCGGTACTTCTCAATCCAAGGCAGACTGGCAACTTCGCGACCGGCACCAGCGTCCGCCTTCATCTCCACATCAGCGTCCCTGCTATCACACGGCCGCACGTTACAGCGCGAAACACGGTAAGCACGTTGCACTGCAACATGCACAACACAACTGCACAGCAGGAAACGCACTCCTGTGCCATGATTGCAGAGCCGGTTGCCTACAAGTACTGTCAATCCCGCGCCAAAACTTGGGGGCATGCGCACGCGCGAAAACGATGTGTGTTTACTTGACATGACGAGCCAACACCCACACAATATGAATACACATACTACACGTTCCTGCACTTGTTTGTTTGTCGGCACTCTTGCTGCTGCTCGATGTGCCAGTGACACAGACAATTGCAACCAAGCCCGGAGCACCACGCCAGGCTGTGATAAAGCCATTGAGACCAACCACAACGCTGCGTAGAATCGCCATGGAAGCACTGGGACCCGAATGATACAACACTGCTGATCGGCCGGCGCCTCTGGTTTGACGATGACGCCCGAACGTACTCAGACGCATGGCGACACTCACCGGCCAGTTGTGCCGGACTTGGATCCCGCATGCGTTCCGGACGACCTCCTGATGCATGAGACTGTGCTGAGACAAGTGTTTGACAACCTTGATGCCGATAAGAACGGGGTGCTCGAGGTACGGCCGTTGCGCCCTGCTGCAACGCGTGTGGTTGAGTGCTTTGACCCATCACGCACGATGCTCCTGTTCCTGTTCCTTTTCCAGGCAAGTGATGTGCGTCAAGGCCTGCAAATGCTGGGCCTACCATCATCAGAGCCTTCACTGCGATCATTTTTACGCAAGCTTGACAAGGATGAGGACGATAGGGTCTCGTACGTTTCTGCGGCTTTGACTGCAGCTGCAGCCACGTGCTGTTGCTGTCTGTGCTTGTGCTTGTTGTGCGCGTGCGCCTTCACTGTGTATGCACGGCACTGTCATCACGTGCTTGTGATGCCGCAGCTATGCCGAGTTTGCATCCTATGCCATGCTGCACGACGAAGCGCTGCACAAAGTGTGGCAAACGTTCCATGATGAGCACCACAAAGACACGACGCCGCGTCAACTGCGGCATGCCCTACGCAAGCTGACAGTGCGCCTCACGAAACCGCAGGCCGAACGGTTGCACGCCGAAATCATTCAAGATGAAAACGCCAGCTTCACCCATTTTTGCTCCTTACTGATGCTGCTTCCGGAGGGGTCTGCGGCGGAAACGCTCATGAACTGGCTGGACGAAACCGGGTTTGACACCGGTGATGAGATCCACATCCCCCCCGTGGATGACGGGTGGGCGGCTTCGTGGAAGGTGTTGGTGTCGGGAATGGCTGCAGGAGTTGCATCGCGAACATGTACGGCGCCCATGGACCGCATGAAGGTGATGCTGCAGGCGTCTCCGAAACCGACCCACAGCTCGGTCAGCGGCGTGTTCCGACACATTTACCACGAAGGCCACGGCTTGCTGGCATTTTGGCGTGGCAATGGGGTGAACTGTTTGAAAATTGGGCCGGAGGTACGGCCCGCATCGATTGCATTTGCGTGTGGATATGTGCAGTGGCGCGCGCGGGACATGTTCGTTTGCTCATGGGTCTGTGCATCCCGTGTGCAACGGCTGGTGCGATTGCGCGCATCTGTGTGTGTGGGTGTGTGTGTGGGTGTACTGTGTGTCTGGTGTTGCCCTCCTCACGTGACAGACCGCGCTTCGCTTCTGGGCGTACGAGAACGCAAAGCGTGTGCTGTGTGCGAACCCTGACGAAATCACGGTCCCAGAGCGTTTCATGGCCGGTGCTTTAGCGGGCACCTTTGCCCAGCTTGGTGTGTATCCACTGGAAATTGCCAAAACGCGACTGGCACTTGCTCGGACAGGCGAATACAGGGTATGTTCGGTGTTGTTGTTGTTGTTGTTGTTGTTGTTGCTGTTGTTGTTATTGTTGTTGTTGGTGTGTATCCCGCTCCTGCGTTTGCTCACGACAGCATGCTGCATCCGTGTGCGCAGGGTGTGATGGACTGTTTGGGCAAGTTGGTGCGATCTGGTGGCGTTCGGTCTGTGTACCAGGGATTGAGCGCCTCCATCACGGGCATTATTCCTTACTCTGGCGTTGACCTGACCGTGTACTCGCTCCTTCGTGACGTCTACGCGCGCAAGTACCCCAATGATGACTTCAGTGTCTTCGTTCCGCTGGCATGCGGCGCGATATCCACAACATGTGGCCAGTTGGTGGCGTATCCTTTGCAGTTGGTGCGCACGCGTTTGCAAGCACAAGGCATGCCGGGACGTCCGGTGCTTTACAGCGGAATGGTGGACTGCTTCGTGAAAACCGTGCAGAATGAAGGAGTGCGTGGGTTGTACAAGGGTATCTTGCCCAACTTCATGAAGTCCCTCCCTGCCATATCCATCAGCTACGCCGTGTATGAAACAGTGAAAGAGCAGTTGGGGGACGTGTAGTGTAGCGTGGCACGAGGCAGCCACCACTGCCATTGACACCGTGTTGGAGTTTGCCATGTTGCTTTCCCCTCTGTGTTGATGGTTGCTGACCAATAATTTGAAGTGTTTTCCTCCAGCGCCCCCTTCAAAAGACGATTCTTGCATGGGTTGACATGATTCACACGCCAGCACCCTAGCGCCACTTTGCGGTGCTACAACCAAGCATCGGTGTCGCGACGGCAATACAAAAGAAGACACAACCAACACGCTTCCCTCGTTCTGATTGTGGGACGAACTATGAAAACCGGACCACCACATTCATTCCGGACCATTCATTCACTCCACACCATCCTCGTCTGGTTCATGAACCAAGCTAAGACGGAGCACTTCCTCGTACACCACAAATGAAAGCGAGGAAGCGATGGTGCTGTGAGTGAGGCGAGCAATGAGACCGCGCCACAGTGACAACGCGCCCTCGTTCTAGTGAACACACAATGGCACACACATTGTCCATTGCACAGCGCACACGCACAGTGCACACGCACCACCACCACATCGAGCTGTTAGCACCCCGTCACCCGATTCGCAGTGCACACACAAGCACGCAAACCTGGACAATGGACCGCAACGCTTGGAACAGATTCTTGTCAACTCGAGCACCAACTGTGGAGCACTGTGGCACCACAGCCTCAAGTTGTTGGGTCTGCAATCTTGTGGTGGCCAGGTTAAACGGGTTGCTGACAAATGCAGCAACGAACCCGGCTGCGCCACCCGCAGTGGCATGCACCGCCTGACGAGGAACGTTGTCACTGTTGCCGCGACGTAGGCGGAGAAGCCCGTCCTTGGTCGTTTCGTACGTCACCCACCACGCTACAGAGCTTGGGAGGTACGTCCACAGGAGTGCTGACATTCCGCGAAAAAAGCCACGCGGGCCTTCATGGATCCATACGTGGCGCACCGTCGCTGCCACATTCACATCCGGGAAGGCAAGAAGTGTCACCGTCACCGCCACCACAACAAAACAACACCCGTGCACACATGCACACATGCACACATGCACACATGCACACATGCACACATGCGCACATGCGC
>Ga0213833_1002805_pt1 | contig 11021 bp, 13 predicted proteins | sample SWATP21_FD_160575 | JGI IMG/M metagenome (GOLD analysis project Ga0213833, IMG submission 160575) | Coastal seawater microbial communities from Marineland, Florida, United States - SWA TP2 #1 | ecosystem: Environmental > Aquatic > Marine > Coastal | place: USA: Florida | collected 2016-08-14
AGTACGACATCCCCGAGGCGCCTCACCCGTTGGTACGTGCGCTTGTCGAGGCCCCACTCCCACCCCACTGCAGGTGCCTGTCGACGCCCCACTTGCGCCCCACTGCAGGTGCCGCATGCCCTCACACCGGCTGTGGCTCATGGTGTGGGATCTCAGGTTGTGAAGGCGTGTGCCGTATCTAAAACATTTGGGGAGCGCCGGCTGGCCCACCACCTGCTTGCAGGATTGGAGTTGCTCCTTGGTGTCATGACCCCGAAGACCATGCCCACCGTGACTGCCACGGTCCTTGCAACAATCGGCAACCGCGCTGAGCCGTATGTGGAAAGCCTGTTTGACCCAGACACGTGCGCCAAGAGTGCGTTGCAGCTGCAGTGGCAGTTGCAGTGGCGGGGTTTGCGGTTTGGGGTGTGGGATTTCGGTTGCATGGGGGAGGTTTGGTCAAGTGTGAATGACGGCCCACCTCGCGTTTTTCAACAGCCGGTGAGCGTCACCATCCCGTGAAACCCACCTTCCTTGCCGATGCCGTGTTCGACTTTGCGGAGCTCGCCTTCCCAGAGGTTCGCCCAGAGTCCTTGCCAAGTGAGGTCGCAGCAGCGAAGGAGGCACATGACTTCGGGTGTGTTGTCCATCGTGGTGGTGGTGTGGTAGCATCAACAGTCGCAACACCACCGTCACTTCGCTCACGCTGTTGTGTCTATCAGACCTACGTGGGTGTTGGCGCTGCAGCAATACGCCGCTGCATGTCAACGTGTGTGGGCCGACAAGCCGTTTGCTTTCTCCACTGCCTCATTTGAAGACGACGACACGCTTCAGACGGCAGCTGAGCGCAGTGCAGGAGCTGCTGAAGAGGAAGCGAGCAAGTCTGAAGGTGCTGGTGCTGGTGCTGGTGCTGGTGCTGGTGCCGGTGCTGGTACTGGTACAAGCGCGAGTGCAGGAAGTGGTGAGGGTGACAGCACTTCACCACCCTCATTCGGCGCGTTCGGCACAGTCTTGGGCCACTTGTATTGGCGCATTGGGCGCGAGGCTGGCGTCATCAAGCGAGTCATGCACGACAAGGGCATCAGCTGGGGCTACTTCATTGACCATCTCCCAGAGTCGCACTGCAATGCCCATCCTGGCAACCTTGTCATCCTTCCTCCGGTAAATTTCTCCCTTCATTGTGTTGTCTCGTGCAAGCGAGAGGTGAGGCCGATCGTCGTTTGACGTGGCGTGGCGTATATCGTGGGTGACGCAACGCAGAGCGCTGATGGCATGGGACCTTTACTTGCCCCCGTTGACTTGGACATGGCGTACACACGTGAGACGTACTTTGCCAATACAACCGGTGCCCCGGACAACGGCGAATTCGATAGTGGGCTGCAGCAAGAACGAAAGAGCATGCGGTCCAACCTGGGTGGTTCAACGGACAGCACTGGTCTGGCTGACATGGAGGTGCGTGTTCCGGTCAGCAGTGTCCGCTCTCGCCTTGCCTTGCGTGGTGTGTGTCTCTCACTGTGCCCACCTTCACACGCTGTCGTGCCTGGTGTGATTACCTCATTTTTCATCAGGGTGGCAAGGGGCTTTCTCGTGACCAGAATGTGCTTCGCTGGGCACTGCGTGATACTGCGGTCAGTGCCTTTGATGCAGGTAGGTTCACCCCCATCCCTGTTGGTGTTCAGACGACCATTGCGTCTTCTAACCCACGATGGTGCGTACACGTGCATCACGCAGCATTCAACAAGTCCCCTGAGCGCCACGTCACTACACCAGCTCTGGACGCTGCATGCCATGCGTTGGTGAAGCTTGCGCTCATCGCTGCAGGTGCTCGACACTCGTAGCTTCCTCATGTCGTTCGTGTGCGAGTGAAAACGCGCTCCGTAAAACCCACATACACTCTGTGTGAAATACACTAAGAATACTCATGCGGTGCCTTGTGTTGTACTGATTCCCAGTGCACCATGCAACACTTGAGTGATATTGACACATCGTTCCTGTCGCAGATGGAAGCGCACCTCCGAGAGACTGAACACCTTGCATGCCATCCTAGGACCTGGGTGACAAATCGTCACGCCAACTTAGTTCGAAGAGATTCTGGAAGGCATCTGTCTGAAGTGAGAACGTGCGTGTACACTTCCGCGGCGCGCGTCTCGGGTTCTGGATCGTCTCGTGTCCTTGCGCCCGGTTCGCCACTCCACTCACTCTCAATCCACACAGCTTCGCACACCCCATCACTTTTCATTCTAGCTCCATCGCTACCCTTCCATCGCTCACTCCAGCTTCATCGCGCCCCTTCCATCGCCCCTTGTTCCCCCCACCATGTCTGACGAATCCAAGACTCAGGGTGCCACCATCGGCATCGACCTCGGCACCACCTACTCTTGCGTCGGTGTGTGGCAAGATGACCGCGTTGAGATTATTGCCAACGACCAGGGCAACCGCACGACGCCGTCCTACGTGAGCTTCACAGGCACGGAGCGCCTCATCGGCGACGCCGCCAAGAACCAGGCGCCCATGAACCCGTCCAACACGGTGTTCGACGTCAAGCGCCTCATCGGGCGCTCTTTTACCGACCAAACCGTTCAAGCTGACATGAAGCACTGGCCCTTCGAAGTCTCGGCCGGGGCTGGCGGCAAGCCGCGCGTGCACGTGGACTACAAGGGCGACCGCAAGTCCTTCGGTGCCGAGGAGATTTCCGCCATGGTGCTCAGCAAGATGAAGGAGACTGCCGAGAACTACCTCGGCACCGAAGTGCGTAACGCCGTGATCACAGTGCCAGCGTACTTCAACGACAGCCAGCGACAGGCAACCAAGGACGCTGGCCGCATTGCTGGCCTGAACGTGTTGCGCATCATCAACGAGCCCACTGCCGCGGCCATCGCGTATGGCCTGAACAAAAACACCGCCGGCGAGCGCACGGCACTGATTTTTGACATGGGCGGCGGCACGTTTGATGTCACGTTGCTGACCCTTGACAACGGCGTGTTCTCGGTGGAAGCCACCGCCGGCGACACCCACTTGGGTGGTGAGGACATCGACAACATCCTCGTCGACTACTTGTGTGCGGACTTCAAGCGCCGCTTCCGCAAGGACTTGAGCACCAGCAAGCGCGCACTGCGCCGACTGCGCACGGCAGCGGAGCGTGCCAAGCGCACCCTGTCCAGTGCCACCCAGGCTCACATCGAGGTGGACTCTCTCTTCGAAGGCATCGACTACACGCACACGCTGACGCGTGCGCGGTTCAACCAGCTGGCGGCACCCGTGTTCAGGCGCACTCTCGCTCCAGTGGAGCGTGTCTTGAAGGATGCTGGCGTGTCCAAGTCCGCGGTGGATGATGTGGTGCTGGTGGGCGGCTCCACCCGCATCCCCAAGGTGCAGGAGATGTTGTCGACGTTCTTCGGCGGCAAGGCCCTGAGCAAGGGCATCAACCCTGACGAAGCGGTGGCCTACGGCGCCACCGTTCAGGCTGCCATTCTGTCCGGCGCACGTGACACGACTGGCAAGCTTGGAGACGTTCTGCTGTTGGACGTGCTGCCACTGAGCCTGGGTCTGGAGACCAAGGGTGGCGTGATGACCCAGCTCATCGAGCGCAACACCACGATCCCGTGCCACAAGACGCAGGTGTTTTCCACTGCGGTGGACAACCAGCCCGGCGTCACGATCCAGGTGTTTGAGGGTGAGCGCAGCTTCACTCGCGACAACAACCTGCTCGGGCAGTTCCAGTTGGATGGGTTGCCGCCCATGCCCCGAGGTGTGCCACAGATCCAGGTGACCTACGACGTTGACGCGGACGGCATTCTGAACGTCACGGCGGTGGAGAAGTCCACCGGTAAGGAAAAGAAGATCACCATCAAGAACGACACTGGGCGCCTGAGTCAAACAGAGGTGGACCGCATGGTGCGGGAGGCGAAGGAGCACCAGGCAGAGGACGCGGCCAACCGAGAGCGTGTGGACGCGAAGAACGCGCTGGAGAACTACCTCTTCCAGCTGCAGTCCACCGTCAAGGCCACAGGTGATGACGGCAGCGCCACTGCGTTCAATGCCGCGGATGTGGATGCCGTGCAGGGCGTGGTGCGGGACGCCATGCAGTGGCTGGACGGCCACGACACAGCGACGAAGGCCGAGTTCGAGGAGAAGCAGCGCGAGGTCGAAGCCACGGTGGGGCCAGTGTTGTCACGTGCCGCGACCAGTGGCAAGACCAACGCGGGCGGCTGTGCAGGCGGCTCGTGTACCATGCCTGGCGATGGTGAAGCCTTCCCAGGTGCTGGAGCTCGTGCGTGGGGTCGGTCGCCTGGCTCCCCGCCTGCCGAGGAACGCAGTGAAGGCCCCATCATCTCAGAAGTGGACTAAGGACCTGCGTTCTGACCTTCTGAGGGTTTTGTGTTGTCCTGTCCCTGAGTGTGGCTGCTGACGCCGCTGTCGTTCGCACTGCGCAGTAGCTAGCCACATTCCGTGTTCCGTGTATCGTAAAAAAGAAAACAAACTGACTCAACACGCAGCACACACACACAGCACAACGTTACTTGGCTTGGAAGCGTTTGTCCAACTTGCGTGGCGTTGGTTGAGTTCCACATTGTGGAAGGCATCGTTTCTTGGTTGTCCGCTGGTTGAGCTTGAGGAGCACTTGCCGCCGAAGACATGGGTGGTGCTGGAGGCTGCTGCGGATGCAGAGGGGGTGGTGGATCCTGGGCACAATTTGGTGCAGCCGTTGGTTGGCATGCCGGTATGGTCCTGCGGCGGTGGTGCAGTGGTGGTGCTGGTGCTGGCGGCTGGTGTGGCTGGGCAGGGGCAAGGGTGGAGGGTGTGGTCGCGGAGGGTGGGGAAATGCGTCCAAGCCACCCAGCTTGCAAGTTGTCGCCTTCCGTCGCTGCGGGCCGCGAACAACACGGCCCGGTCACCTGTGCCTTCCACCGGCGCTCGATCCTGTGGCAGCGCCAGTGTGTCGAGGTGGGTGAGGGACAAACCGTAGCCGTTTCTTGTGTGGTGTGCTTGTCCACTTGGCGTGTGTCGCCGTCGTTTTTTTTGCGTCTTTGCGTTTTTGCGTCTTTGCGTTTTGCTTGCTGCTGTCCGCCACAGCTGCCTGACGTCATGCACTGCCACCCGGCACACAACCAACCCCAGCACGTTGGGCATGCTAAGTGCAAAGGATGCTCGGCGGTGTCGTTCCACTGGTATCACAAGTGCAAACACGAGTGGGCGGCAGCACTTTGTCGATGGTTTGCACGGGTTCTTGCTCTGTTGATTGAGGTTCCAACTGCAACCCACTTGCTAGCGCACCAAGAACATGACACCGGATCTCTACGAAATAAAAACTCGATCAGGAATAATGTCACACCCCGCCGCGAGGGCTTGCCTGATGTGCGCATCTGCCCAGACTCCGACCTGCACTTCGCCAATGTGTGCGGTTCGCAGCAGCAGCATCATCACTCGACTAATGCCGATGCCGCCACCCATGGAGAGGGGAAGGCGACCATCAGCCACGGCTCGATGGAAGGGCAAGGCGGCTTTGTATTCCATGTCCCGGTGCTTCAGCTGGGCGGCCAAAGCGGGGGCATCTACACGGACACCCATGCTGGACAACTCATGACGCCGCTTCGTGAGTGGATGCAGGACAACAATATCGCCGTTGAGATGCCCTGCGTGAATGGCAGCCACACCACCACCGAGACACACCGCTCAGAAAACTGCAACACCTCATGAAAACTGCAACGCAACGCCAGTAACGCACAGTCGTCGTAGTCAGGCGCTCGGACCTCCTGTGCAGGTGAACCATCTTTCATGGGCCAGCCCAACCCAACAACGAAGATGGCGCCCCACTTCTTCACGGCTTCTGTTTCGCGCTCCAGCACTCCCAAGTGTGGCCAACAGTCACACAGTTCCTGGGACGTAATCACATGCAGCTCCTCCGGCAGCGCCCACGCATGCTTGGCAAGGGCTGGAAAAGCGGCACGCACATGCGCCTCCGCGTCTTTGATGATGCGGTACACCTTTGCGGCTGCTGCACAGAGTGTGGCACGTGTTCTCTGTTCTTTCGTGACGGCCACCTCCCAGTCCCACTGGTCACAAACGTTGCTGTGGATGACGTCTCCCTGCACCGCAACAACCACACAAGTCAGCATCGTTTCCTCCGCCACACGAGCACGGGGTACGGGCACGGGCACGAGCACGGGTGCACGAGCACGGGTGCACAAGCACGAACGAACCTTGTATCCCTTTCGGATCGAGTGCATTTCAGTAAAGATTCCCTCGCCAGGCTCGCAGTCGTAGCGCCCCAACATGAGTCGCTTCCACTTGGCGAGGCTCTGCACGACCTCTGCATCGAAGCCGTGCACGCCGGGTGCCACCTTTGACTCGTCGACACCCAGCCCGCGTGGCACATCCACGTTGGGCACGCGAAATGCCACGGCGCTCTTGGACTTACTACCGTCCAGATCGTCGTTCACGCCACTATCGGCGAGCAGGGCCAGCGGAGCCGTGTGCTTGAACACTCGGAGATCCGTCTTCAGACGAGCCTCGACGAATGTTTGAACACAATCCCGGGCAGCGTGTACCTCACGTCGCGACAAGCTTGGTGAGTAGTCGCAGGGAAGTAGGCTCGGATCCATGTACGGCTCCGGAGTGGCTGAAGGCACCGCGGTGGCGGTGGCGGTGCTTGATGTCTGCATGTTTGCTTCGGGTTGGTGACTGGTGGAAAGAAGGTAACACAAAGAAGGCTTGAGGAAAGTGGAGGTTGAATGAGAATGTGTTGGTGAGTAGGCAGCGCCATGGGCACACCGCGGACGAGACTAGTGGCTGGTCTCGACGCGTCACGCCTCGTCTGTGACCCCGCTGCCAGGGTCAAAGCCCAGATGCGAGAGACGCCAGTCCTGGTCCGGAAATGTTTTGGAAACGAGTACAAATGGCATGGTATCTTACACTCAGAGCAACCACAGCATCACAAGCGCACGCGCAAACTGAACCCTGCTGCCCCTGTGGGCGTGGTGAGCCCACTTTCGTTTAGGATGTCCACACGCCGCGGTGGTGCTCGTGGTCAGCCACGCGCTGAATCGCCTTCTAGTTCAGGGTTTGGATGGAAGGAGGTGGTGCTGTGTGTTGTGGGGGCTGTCCCGCTGGCCATCTTGTACCGTCACTTTCTCATCCCTACACTTGCTGGCCTGGGCACTGTGCGGTGGTTGAAGAGCTTGTCACTGGATGACGTCGCCCATGGAGCGGGATCTATGATAGGCTGGAGTGCCAAGGATGTGGACAGCTGGGCGTCACGCACAGGGCACAAGGTGCGTGTGTTTTTGTGGACGGGGCGAGGGTTCGCCGCAGACTGACATCATGCGGGTGTCTTGTGCTGGCCAGATGGATGGAGTCTTGATTTTCTTGGGGCGGCAGAATCCCTGGGTCCTTGGCATTGCCGGCCTTTTCATCCTCATCGCCATCGCCGCGTGTGATGACTGCTGCCTGCCAAAACGGCGCACCGGATTGCCGCAAGACGACGATGACATGTCGCCGGAGCTGAAGAAAGAGTTTGCGAGCATTGAGAAGGAGCTGGAGGAGCTAGAAGCTGAGTTAGACACAATGGAGGTTGAGTGGGCAAAGGACCACCCAGAAGAGGCGGCCAAGGTGCGATGCGGCCTGCAGGTGCAATGCTGCAGCTGTAGCCTAGGCAGCCTGCTTACTACATGCTGTGCGTTCCGCTTTCTTTCCTCAGCTTCGCGCAGAGCGCGAGCAAAGAACAAAGGAGGCTGGTGGACGTTGGCCAAGGAAACCGAGGCCAAATGTATCGCCAAGAGCATCGTCGGTGCATGCACCGAGCCGTTTCTACCGAAAGCCTCGGGGCAAGAAGAAGCAGGCCACAGGTACGACCCAACCCCAGCCAGCACGCACCAAAACGGGCGTGCGAAGGCGCAAGGTGAACAAGAGTGCGAGCAGCAGCACCGACAAGGAGTGACGTCACGGCACCAACACAGCATTCGGTGGTAGTTTGTGGAAGGTAGAATTCAGGTGCAGATCAGATGCTGTTTTTGTTCCGTTTTGCGTGCAGTTCGACTGCTGGAGATTGTTCACACCCTTCTTCCCATTCGTTGTTTCTTTTCCCTTCGCTTGTGTTTTTGCCGCGCGTTGCGGGCGCGTGTGATCACGTCTGTGGTTCCTGTGTCCACGTCATGTAGCATCCGCGTCAAGTGCCCCACCTCTTCGCTCGTGACAATGTTCGTCACTGCAGCAGGTGCGACACAACACATAAACACAGTCCCACTGTCATTGCTCACGATGCGCGGCAGCCACGCTTGTTCGACAACACATACCAACGCCTGATGAGCCGGCACGACCGGTCCGGCCAAGTCGATGCAGAAACGCCCCCAAATCCACTGCACACTCAAGTTGGATCACGTGCGTTACCTGTGTAGTACACAACAGCCAGCCCCACCTCCACACACCGACACCAACACCGAATCAATCCAACCGATGAGATGAGCAGGGACAGGGAAAACGCTCCCTTGCCACATTGAAGACATGTGTGCTGTGATACACACCTGCACGGTGTCAAGACCGCGTGAAGCGGTGTCAGTGGCAACCAGCACATCCACGTCGCCCTCTGCAGCTGTGAACTCCACATGGATTTCTTGTCTGTCCCGGGCAGGAACACGCTTGTGGAGAACAGCACAGGAGAGCTCTGGCACTGTGTGATGCGAACGCAGCACGGGCGGGTTGGGTTCCACGCACACCCACATGATTGAACGACATGGTACAACACAACACAAAGAGCGAGTGAGCTCACAGCGAAAAATCACACACATACACACTCGCACACCGGACCAAACATACACTCTTCCTCCAAGAACAGCACGGCCGATTCGGCACTGATCGCGGAGTTCGTGAACACAAGTGTTTTGCCATGGTTCGCGTCTATGGTACGATCTGCCAGTGTCAATGCCTTCAGCAACGCCGCATGCCGCGCATCTTCGAGGAGCATTTCGAAAGGGGTCCCACTTTCTTCGGCTGCACGGTGATGACCACACCAGGCACCATGAATGGAAGCATAACCAACACTCCTGCGTGAGGACGTACATTGGGTCATCAATGGCCGCGTGCGAATCGTGATGTTATGCACCGTCAAGTCTGTGTTCAACTTGTGAAGGTCGCTGGTTTTCACATGCTCCGCATAGCGGAAGTGTCGGTTAAACCACCGGCCGCCGGCTTCATGCAGCATGGTTGCCTGGTTGATCCATCAACACAACAGCAGGCACGGAACAGCACACACACAAGGACAAAGCAACCCCATATCACACCACGGTTGGCCGGGGCGTGAGAAGGCAACCAAACCAAGGCCAAGCCAAAGGCAAAGCCACGTCCGAACGTACGGCGCACATGATGTGTTGCGGGCCACCACGGTCCTTGTTCACATCACGGTACTCCCTCGTGGCCTCCGTGAGCACTTGCTCCACTTGTGCCTTGAAGGACCCGATGAGCAGGTCAGCCTCATCCAACACCACCATCTCATATGGCAGCAGCGGCTCGTGTGTCGAGGACGCATCAGCGGTGGCGGTGTTTACACTCGCAGCCACCCGACCGACAGTGCGCAGTGCGGCCTGCGGTGTCGCCACCACGACGTCCGCGGCTTGCAGACGCCTGATGCTCGGGGCACGTTTGACTGACACAATGTAGGCGTCTGCTGACTTGTCGATGGAGCACACGACGTCTGCCACCTGTGCACATAGCTCCTGGCTCGGCACCACGACCAGCATGCGCGGTCTTCCAGTAACTCTGGCGCTGGTGTGCTGGCCTTCCTCGGTCGCCTGTGCCGCCTTCCATGCCATGCGCCTGGCAAGGAAGGGAATGACATAGCACAACGTCTTGCCGCTCCCAGTCTCTGCGGTGATAACGGTGTCCTTCCCACGCAGCACGGGGTGCAGGGCCTGTGCGAATGCGTGTGAGAGTGCGGTGTGCGCGCGCATGTGTGTGTGTGCGTGCAGCGCCAGCAGCAACCCGTTGTGCACCACCAAGCAAAACCGAACAGAGCAGCAAAAGGGAAGCACAGCAACAGCAACGGGGTTACATTACATTACACCACATGTGGCGAAAGGGGAAACACAGAACGCGCGACTGCAAGAACAGTTGCGCTACCTACCCGTTGCTGCAGCTCCGTGGCACGAAACACGCCGACATCGTCCAACCGTCGCACCAGCGAACGCGGAATGCCACGGATTTGGCGCATGCGCTTCCGGGACAGAAACGGTGTGCGGTCACGCTGGGGTCGCTGGACAGTCTCCGATACTGAAGCATCGGACGCTGTGGGTTCACCGGCACCACCGGCTGGTGCAGCGGGCACCCCGGTGCCGACGTCCGCGAAATCCAAGCCTGTGTCGCCGGTGAGAGCACCAGGATCGGACGACAGCACGATGGTGTCAAACTCATCATCATCAAGGAACATGTCTCCGGCGTGAGAAGCAAATCCACGGCACGGCTGTGGCAGTGGGGCAAGCCGTGCGGCGGAAGGGTCGCCAAGCGGTACGCATGGGGACGTACGGACACCAGCCCACACAGTGGAGGCTCGAGATGGCGCGGGTGGCGCAAACGGTGCGAATCCATGTCTGACACGCCCAATATGCTGCCGCATACGCCGTCTGAGTGCTGCTACAGAGGTCTGCCACCCACACGCCGCCATCGTGTCGGCACCACGCCGTCTCACGCTGGGCAGCTTGGACGCGCAACAGTGCAGCATGAGCGAGCGCTGTGGCACGAAAGTTGCTACATTTGCAAATGCTAGTTTTGTTACATGCTCGTGGTCACCAACCAAAGAGCCAAGAGCGCGCGAGCTGCTTGTGGCACAAACGTCTATCCCCCCCACTCCACCCCTTTCTTGCCCCAGTGTATTGTACATTTCCACCCAAACGCGACCATCATGGGCAAGACTAAGACCGCTAAGAAGATGAAGAAGGACAAGAAGTCCAAGAAGGCCAAGAAGGTCGAGGAGGTGCGTTGTTCTTGCGGGTGTTGTTGCCAGACGGTTAACCCCACACATTCACACCCCCAGCAACCCTGTGGTGGTGCCCCCC
>Ga0213833_1002806_pt1 | contig 11021 bp, 11 predicted proteins | sample SWATP21_FD_160575 | JGI IMG/M metagenome (GOLD analysis project Ga0213833, IMG submission 160575) | Coastal seawater microbial communities from Marineland, Florida, United States - SWA TP2 #1 | ecosystem: Environmental > Aquatic > Marine > Coastal | place: USA: Florida | collected 2016-08-14
CAGCCTCGAGGTTGAATCGAATCACAGAGCATTGGTACGTTTCCTGTGTGTTACAAGACCCCACGGCGCGCAAAGCGTGTTGTCTCCGTTCGCCTACAGTTTCGGCAGAACACCCGCCAACCGCCACCTTTGTGTGTGTGTGTGTGTGTGTGCGTGCCCCTCTCCCAGCTTCTTCTACTCCAACGCCGCTGCCACCACACGACCAGGGTCCGCAGAAATGGGTCCCGAGTACTGCCCACTGCCCAGCACCAACCGGTAGTCCAGCTCCATGCTTTCCGCCACTCGTGAGTACATGTTGTCCATTTCCATGCCCGCCCGCCCGTCCCAGCCAATCTCCACCACACGGGTGCCCTTCTGGCAAAACACCAGGTTCGAAAAGCCGGCGCCATGGGGACCGACCACGATGTCAGCCGCCGCAAACTGGTCGATGTGTGACTGCAGGTCGCCTGCTGCCTCGAACACAGTCACCGTCAAGCCCTTGGCGCGTAGTTGCTCCACCAGGGCGTCGTGTTGTGAGTACGACCGAGACGGCCCGTTGCGCTTGATGACCAGCACACCCACCTTGGGTGCCGACTTGGGCACCAGCGCACCGCGCACCAACTGAACCACAGGCGGCGGGAAGTACGTCGACATGCCGCCGTTGTGGGGGTTGGGTGTGTCACAGTAGGGTGACTCGTTGGCTACGTACAACTCCTCTGCAAAGTACACCACGCCGGCGCCACCCCACGGCAGCATGCGGCTGCGCTGTGCGGCGGGCAGCAGGTCGATGAACCGCCGCGTGCTGTCGGTTTCCACGTACACAATGGGGCACTGGCGGGGGATGTTGGCCAACAGGAACAAGATGCGCGGCAAGCCCTCGTGCGCAAAGTGGCCCCGGGCAGCCGGGTACGCCTGCAGCACAGAGCCCAGGCAGGCAAAGCCGTCCACGCGCGGGGGTGACGGCCAGTGGCGTGGGTTGTCCTCCGGCACCGGGCGGACGTAGGTTTGCCACTTGAACCACGAGGTGCTGGTGAACACCGTGCCGGGCACGTCGCCATGGACGCGGTTGTCTGACACCCAACCCGGTGTGATGCGGGCGATGAACGCGCGACGGGTGCAGGGTTGGTGCTCCCGCAGCCACACCAGGTCGTGCTGGCACTCCCAAAACACACCCGAGTGGAGCTTGTTGCACACCGCCCGGATGGAGTCATACGCCGCTTGGTTGAACGTGATCGGCGCGTCCAACGACACCACCTCGTGTGCGCTGCCAAACAACACCTGCTCCGCATCCGCATCATCCACACCCGCCGCACCAAGTGGCGGGCGTACCTCCTGCCGTGGCGGCACGGCGGGCAACGAAAACGCGGGCGGCACAGGGTTGGGGGAGGTGCAGGCCGGCGGAAGCGGCGTGCGCGCCAAAATGGCGACGTCCCCACTGCGCTCCTTGCCGTCCACGTACACACTTCCGACGTGTTCGTGCCCGTTGCGCTTGGCTGGGAAGGGAATGCCGCCACCGTACCGTTGGCAGGACACGCTGTCGTGCTGCACCACGCTGACGCGTGCGCGCTCCCAGATCACACTGTTGAGGAAGTTCATGTCTTCCAGGTACCCGTCCCCCGCCCCGTACGCCTGGATGCGGGCGGCGATGTCGGGCGCGGCGGCAAACACGCCACCCCACATACCGCCGCTCATGGCGAAGTTGGCGTGGGAGGGGTGGTCGCGCAGGACGTGGAACATGCGCCCCATGTCCACCCACTCCTGCACGGCCAACTGCTCACGCACGGACAGCCGCGAGTCGACGTCGCGGAAGGTGTACCGACGCACTGTCGGGTCGCCCGCCGCGAGGAACCGCCAGGACATCTTGTTGGTGATGCTGGTCCCCGTCATGTTCATCAACTGCACGCCGTGCTCCGCCAAGTCCCACAACACGTCCAAAGGCACGGTGTCGTCAAAGTACACCCGCATCACCCAGCGCGGGAACAGGGCACGCGCCAGCCGCGCGTTTTGCATGGCGCCATCAATGTACCGCGGGTTGTCCCCACCGTACAGACAGTACGCAATTACCTGCAGCGTCGGCTGGCTCAGACGCTTGGCCGCCTGCACAAGGTCGTCGTGCGCCCGCCAGCCGTCGATCACTGGGATCATGGCGCCGGTGCCATCCAGCACAGCCATGCCGGTGGTGTGGGCGCCGTCGCCGGGCATCACGGAGTGTGCCAACGGTGTGGGGTTCAGGTACAACCCTTGCTGCAACGAGGACGCCGCGTTGGAGGACGGCGAGCCTTGCCTGACCATCGCACGCGCCAACACGGCATCCACCCACCCAGGCGGCCCCCAGCGTTCCACCAGCAGGCACGCCCCAAACCCGCCGTCGCCGTGGGCGCTGGAGTCGTCGCCAGACAGCGCGTCTTCGAGCAGGGACACGCCCTTGGCGGACAGCAGCAACGCGGCGTGCTCCAGGCGGTGAGCGAACGCCTCCAACACAGCCGTGTGGCTCGACGTGGGCGATGGGACGTCGCCTTCCGGCCACCGCAGCTCCCGTGCCCACGCCGCCACCTCGTCCACGCCCTGTGCCGACAGCGCGTCATCCCGCCGGCGAGACACCAGGGTTTTGGAGGCGTCCCCCAGCATCGGCAGGATGGAAGGCGGGAACAAGGCGCGCTGCACAAGCGCTTCGTGCACAGGGAGGAGCCAACACCAGCCACTTGGGCAGAGCGGCGACAGCAGCCGGACACGCTCCTGCTGCTCCTGCTGCTCCTGCTGCTCCTGCTGGGCACCATCACCATCACTACCAGTGGTGTCAAGTGTCGTGAGGGGAGCAATCACCGCCGTGGTGGCCGCGAACTGGTCGCACAGCGAGCTCGACGGCGCAGACAGCGGTGTGGTGGAAACGACCGTCACTGGGCCACCAAACCCGTTGCGCAACGACTGCAGCACGCGGCGCAGGTCGTCAGTGGTGCTGCCGTTTGTCATGAACGCCATTACGCTACAGGGGCCATCACCACAGCTCGGGCTGGGCGGTGGGGCAGGTGACGATGGGTGGAAAGGAATGGCGCTGCCGCTGTGGCGGCGCATGCCGGATATGACACCACCGTCTGCAACAACAGGGAGCCGCCCAGGTTGCGCTGGCCCCGATGATGCGCCTACGTGAGGCTGTGCATGCTGACGGCTCGCTGTGTGGTCCGGCGGCTGGAGTTGGTGCTGGTGCTGGTGCTGGCGACGACCACCGCCATCATTGGGTGGCTCCACAGCGTGACGGCCGCCGCGCGTGCCGCCAGCGTCGGCAGGTGCGATCCGCACAAGGAATACCACCACACAAACCACCAGCACAGCCAACGCCAAGGCAAATCGACCCCGAGGCGAGACCATGGCCTGGGAAGCTACCCCAGCACAACAACAATGGGGCCGGGGGCGGAGGGCGGCATTGGCTGCCTGCTGCCGTATTTGGATGTTGATTAATGGTGGTGGTTGTTTCCACAATACGATCTCGAGGCGAGCTCAGCAGCACTGTGGAGCAGCTGCCCGGGCCAAACACGAGCAGGTGCGGTCAACTTGGGTTGAGCCCAGGCCATGGACCATGCGGCTGGGCACCGTGATGCACATGATCCATCGCTTGCAGGTGGAATGAGAGCAGCGCCGTTCGGCGCCACACATGCAAGCATTCCTCCGGTGATGCCGCTGTCCGTGACGTCGTCCACGCTGCCTGCTGCGTCCGTGTCGCTTGCTCGCAAGCGTACTCCTGCTGCAGTAGTCCGCACCAGAGCCTCGCACATCAATACAGCGTCTTCACAAGCCACGCCAGTTGTTCAGGGGGCAGTTGTTCAGGGGCCAGTTGTTCAACAGCACACGCGTGTGCATGGTGGACCCGCCGCTGGCTCCGGCGCCCGGGTCGCACAGTCCCTCCCGGCTGAACAGGACGACGGCGTCTCCAACTTGCTACCACCAGCGCTTGTTTGCCTCCCGGGCGTTGCGCTTTTGTTGTACTTGTGTGGCAACTTCCTGTCTGTGACACTTGTTGTGGGGTTCATGAGCATGTACCTTTTTGACTTGGTGGGAGCTCGAGAGGGGTGCGTCCAGCACGCGCCGTGTTCCTGCCGAACATGCTCCTAGGTCGTGACTAACTTGCTGAACACGTTCCACAGATCACTGGTGATGTTTGGCCTGTTCTCATGCGCTACCTCGGGATTCATTGTGTATTTCACTGCCACGATGGTTGCGTGCGTGCTGCTGCTTGCTGGTTCCTTTTTTTGCTTTTGTTTTTGTTTTGTCTTTTCCTGGTAACTCGTCGTCCTCGGTTTCTGTTACCCATACAGCTACTCGGCGTGGAACGCGCTTCTCGTCATCCTGGCTCTTGTGTTCCAAAACACAATCAGTTCGTGGTTGCAGTGTGCATTCACTGACAATTGCTGTACTCACTTCGTGACACATTGCAGGCGCGTGGATTGCGTCACAGTGCTACGCGTGGCTTGATGATGAAATTGAGGGATTTCAACATGTAAGCGTGTGTTGTTGTTGTGCACACTACGTGACCATTCTTGTCAGTCACTTCACGAAGGTGCACCATTCTCAGACTGCTCGTGGCACGGCCATGGCAATTCTGCCATTTGTTGCGTCCTACATGAGTGCCTGGGCCCTTGTGTCCCTGTCACACCAACCTGAATACGCGGGAGTGTGGCTTGTGGTGTGCATTTGTGCCAACATGGGGTTAATGGGCGATCAAATGTTCGGAACATGCTGTGCGTCTCCGGCAAGACTGGGACACCTGGCCTCACAGGCACAACCACACCATGTTGGCTCTGCTGATGTGTCCCTAATGGCAACGCTGCAACCCCGCTCCGCTCCGCTCGCGGCCGTGCTGTTCGAATCAGCAAGTAGCACCGTGTATGTCGCCCACGCTGTGTTTGTACCTGCACTCCTGTAAGTGGAATCGATGTAGTGTACTGTGCTTGCAACGGTGCTCACGCGAAAGTGGGCGCAGCCATCTTCTTGTATTCCCGCACGCCTCCTTCGCGTCAGCTGTGGTGGGCACTTTAGCCGTGGCTGCTTTGCCACTGTGCACATGCACGGCTTTTGTTGCAGCTTCCTGCAGGGCCAACACAGCGATGCCAACAGGTAGCCATTCGCGCGTGTTTCGAGCACCACTCCAACGTCGCTCCAACTGACGTTTTCTGTGCTATTTTGCGACAGTCGGTACCGTTGCATCTCTATGGGCATCAGCCTCTGTTGTGGCGTTTGGTGTAGGCTGGTGTTCGGTACTGCCAGCGCTGCGATTCGCCGTTGCACTGTCACCGCCGGTGACTGATGCCGTTTTCGTTTTACAAGCAGTCGCCATTGCGTCTTTGGCGCTGCCCCGCCGCGTCCTGAATCTCGGGTTAGTACATCGCTGTGTAGACAAACTCGCTTTGATCACTGAATTTCTCGCGTTGTCGTGCAGGCACTGGGTCCAGTCTGTGCTGTTGTCCCTTGCAATCATGGGCTGTACAGCCCTTCTGGGCCTTCCTCGATGGATCCTGACCGCTGGTCCTATTGTGGGCGTAGCAGTTGTGCGATTTCGGTACTCCCAGCGTCCACGTGTAAGTAGTTGCACGTTGTGGTTGTGTGCATGCCTCACCACGATTCGTTACAGGATTTCATCGTTGCGGCTGCCACAATATGTGGCGTCGTGGCCACTCTTGTCCATCGTGCGACCACTAATTTGCATTTCCACTGGTCACCCTCGGCTGTGGCAGGCACCAACTTGTCATACGTTGGCGGCATGCTCCAAGTCTTGGCTGTTTTGTCCGTAACCCTTCCTCTTCCTATTCTTTTTTCCACGGGGCCACACACGACATCAACGGCGAAGCCCCATGCGTCTCCTCATGTTGTCGTCGCGCGCGGAGTGCGGACATTGCTCCACACTACCACTGGTCATTACGACAGCAGATTGTCTCAACGCGGCGGATTTGCTGTTGGAACAGTTTGGGGAACAACGATGCTCGCTCACGCGTTTTGTACGTCGGTTGTGCCCAGTTGGCTTTGCTGCGCAGACTAGCGTGATGCCTTGTGTGCGCAGGCTTGATGGTTGTTGAGGCCGCACTACGTGGCTCGCAGCACGAACTCTCTGTGTATCCGCCGATGTTTGTTGCGATCACTACTGCCTGCGGAGTGATTGTGGCCACGACGTGCGTTGCGTCCAAACACCGACTTAGGGCCTGTTGGCAACAGAAAGTCACGTTATTTTCTCTTCGTCTTCCTTCCTCCAGGTCTCGCTGTCATATTCCTCCCGTCATAGCCGGCCTGACTGTGACGATGCACATCTCAAAGCTTGTATTGATGCTTCCTTCCACATCAAGTGCCAGCGCACTGCTCGCGCACACCGCTCCGTTTACAAGTACCGCATACTTGTTCACATTCATGTGTGGCTTGTGGTTGCCGTCTGCGCTTTTACGTGGAAACGTCGAGAAGTCATGGTGGTCTGTACGTGGTGTAACGTGTGGTCTCTGCCGTGGTTTTCGGGCCAACCAGCCCGCTGTTTGCACAGCTTGCTGTCGTGTTCTGCACAGCAGGAGCTGCAGTGTACTGGTGCGTACCGCCTCTTGCGCAAGGTCTGGCACGATGGTGGTCCGTGGTCGAGGCACCCCCAGTCGTGTCCCGTGTTATGGTTGGCGCTGCCACCTTGCTTGCTCTTGTCCGTTTGCACCTGAGCCACTCCGCCGGCGCAAAGAGAGTGTCGGTGCGTAATGGGTGCGGAAGTGATAAGCTGCGTTGGCTTCACAGTCCATCTGGTCCAGGTACTGGGCTTGGTATCTTTGATGGTTGTTGTAGTGATACGGCCGACGGGAAGCATCACCGAGTTTACGACCGCGGTGCACCACTTTGTTTTTATTTGGCGAACCTTGCCTCATCCGCAGCACCGACACTTGCGGTGGGTGCAACTGTGTCACCACCACACCTTACACGTTGTTGATAAGATTGTGTGTTGCTGTTCATTTGCACAGTGTGCTGAGGTCCTGGAGTTGGCTGCTTTTTGTGCTATGCACGGCAGTTTCGCTGCTGTTCGGCATCGCTCGTTCCCTTCGGCCCCAACGTGCTCAGTTTCGCCCATCAAGCATTTTGTACACGGCTGTAGTTCTCGTCCCCTCGGCGGGGTGTTTTGCCGTGGCGTGGCTGGCGTCTTTTATGCCATCGCTGTCAATGGGACCCTGTCGTGTTCTCGTTGCCATCGTTGCCGCATGTGTTATGTGCACCGTGCGTGGTCGTCTGTCGTCAGTGTGGTTTTGTGCATGTCCGCTGATGACCACGCTTCCCTGTGTGTGTGTCCAGACAATATGCACACTCTGTTTGTGGCGAGTTTGGCGAATGCAACAGTCAGGCCTTCACCGACAACGCGGCCAGTGGGCCGCACAAGTGACCCCGGTGGAGCCGCACCCATCAACCGTCGTCCGCACTCTTGTTACCCAGGCTTTAACGAACGCCCGTCGCAGCTTCACCACTCTTGTCGCGTTGCTCCCACTCGCTCTTGTCGTTGTTTGGTCTGCCTATCCTGTGGCGCATGGAGCGCGCGTGCGAAGTGGTACGCAGCGGCGGATGTGGCCATCGCCTCATACATCTCACTGTTTTCTTTGTGTGGCCACGTAGACGCACGAGCTTCTGCAGTGGTCGCAGTTCTTAGTCTGTACTCCGGGATGCATGCCATGTTGTGCCTTTTGGCAAGATCGATTGTCGCTGTATGTTGTCGAAACGTGCTTTCCCATCAATCTCGTCTCACACGTGATTGTGCTGGCTAGGCCCGTCGAACTGCGAACACTGCGCTTCTGGTTTCCTTCGTCGTCGCTTGTGTCTTGGAAGTGGTGGGCAGGCAAGGCTCGCCTGCAACTTGCGTGTGGCTGGTTCCCATGGCGCTGCTTTGGCGTCCTTCCTCTCGAAAACACAGCGCGCGCAGTTTCAGGTGTGTCTTGTTCACACGAGCGTGTGTGGTTGTGTCATCACCTCAAGTGTTTCGTTTGGTAGGTACGGGGCATGCTTGATCTTAGCTACCTCAGCGCTAGCAACTGACACGTTGTGCAATGCCCTTGGAGTCCATGGTATGTGTGGGACTGCATACAAGTCTTTGCATGCGTTTGCTGACGATGTTTGATCGATCACAGTGCGCCAACTTATGCTGGGTTCCCGAGTGGCCACCACTGGCCCCCTGTTTGTGCAGCTGGGAAGTGTCCATGCGGTCCTTGTCGCTGTATGTTCCACATTCCTTGGGGTCATAATTACCGTGACTTCGCATGCTCTGTTGACGTCGCAGCGACCGAATACCGTTTGGTCAATGTTGGTGGTGGCCCCGTGCTGCGCACTTTCCGCGGTGGTACTGCCGTGGATGTCTGCTCGAGTTCTTGCCGCCATCACAGGCGTGGCTTTCAGTGTGGTGGCGATCACGTTCCGCTCTCGTGCTGCACAACGAGCTTTGTAGTGCTGCGACCAGGAGTGCTGGGTGCTGTGTATTGTGGTAACATCCATTGTTCAAGTTAATCCGTCCACACGCTAATTGCTGTGACCGCCTTGTGCCCCCCTCCTCCACCATGGCATTCGCGGAGGTGGAAATGGAGGGGCGCCGTGAGCGAATGAACCCACTGCATGAGAGTTCTGCGTCAGAAACGCGTGGCACAGTCGCCGACGAGCTGGCGGGTGACATCTCAAAGCTGAACCGTGTGGTGGTGGACCTGCGCAAGATGCTCGACAAGATTGGGACGAAGAAGGACACCATGAAGCTGCGGAAACGTCTAAAGAAGACAAAGAAGTCCGCTTCGGCAACGTACAAGTCCATCAAAAGGTCGACTGCCAAGCTGAAGAAGTCTGGTGTTAGCAAGGCGAAGTTGGCAAGAATAAGCAAGGATCTGTCTCGCGCGTCCAAGGCGTATGACGAAGTGACCTCCGAGCTGGTGCTGAAAGAGCGCCAGCACCGTGTGCGCAAACAAGAGTCTGAACGTGCAATAGCCGCCGGTATGTGTGGGCTTGGAGCTGCTTGCACCTGCCATGTTGTCTCCTTGAACAACAACACGTTGTGATGCTCCTCGCGCGGTGCGTGCAGAGGATCCGGCCAGCAAGATGGAGGAAGGAGGAGCCAGAGCGCCACCATCCTTGAGTGTCGGGCTTCAAGAGAATCAAAACTTGCAAATCATTAGTGATGTAGACCTGCAAATCATGCGGGAACGGGAACAGGAGGCTGAGGCGATCCAAAGGGTGCGTGCGTGTGCCAGCGTCGGTGTGCCTGTTGCTGTATGCGTGTGCCTGTTGCTGTATGCGTGCCTGCGTGCCCGCGTGCATGGGATCGTGGTGAGGAAGGCTGGGCTTGGATCGGCCTAGGTTGGGCTGGGGTGGGTTGAACTGGGCAGGACGGTTTGAGCAACGTTTTGTTTCGGGTGTTCGGGTGTTTCGGGTGGACAAAGTGCCCTGTCGATTTGTCACTCACTTGAGTTCCCAACTGCTGTCTGCGCCCGACCACCACACGTGTTGTGCTCGACAGGATGCTGTGGGGCTTCACGAGCTCACACAAGACCTTGCCACTATGGTGACGGAGCAAGGCGAGGCTCTTAATGTACTCGAGACGAATGTGGAAAGTACGCGCAAGAATGTACAGGACGGCATTGGCCACCTGGAAGTGGTGCGTGGTGTGTGCTTGGCTGCAACAAACATGGTCGATCCCAACGACATCAGTCACGGGAAAGGTGGCTCGCTCACACCAATGGGCATACATGGCGGGTGCCGTGTGCAGGCGAATGACCGTCAAAAAGCGTACCGCAAGAAACTGTGGATCGTTTTGTGCTGTGGAATCTTGATTGTCGTCGCCATTCTTGTGCCAACTCTCATCAAGTTTGTGAAGTAGTGGCATGGGTTCTGGTGTGATGGTGGCCATGCGTTCATGGTTGTGGTTGTGTGACGATAATGAGTGCCAGGCGCAGTCACCTCTCGCTCGCTCGCCCTCTCTCCCGCTCTGCTCAGGAGCAGCTTGTGTGCGCGACAGTTTTCGTGACAATCAAGGATGTTGAGTTGTTGTTCGCCATGCCTATTCCACAGGCGTCATTTGCACGTAGTCCACTTCCATGGTGCACGACCCAAACGATGGCTCGCCAGCCCAGGCATTTGGGAACCAAGCTGCAATCCACAGCTGCCCAAGGTTGGGCACCTGCGCGCCAAAGGAAGAAGGGTGGTTGAGAGATAGTGTCTCGCACGCACACGCGCTGCAGGCGTCAGTCACACGGACCAAATTCGCGCCACTATACTGAGCACGCAACACATTGTCGACCAGAAAATAGGCAGACGAGTTGCTGGGATACCAGTTCAATTGGTACTGACCAACAAGACACGCAGAGCACAGAGAGCACATAGGGTGAGGCAGAACAAACACACACCACGGCGCCGCGGAATGCGACCATTATCTTGCTGCAGCCGCGCCATCCCACAGACATACCGTGTGGTAGCCACCATTGTTTTGCGGAATGGGGCCAGCAAATTGGTATTCTTGTTCAGAACATGGTGAGTCCTGTGCCAGGCAGATACCAGCACCAACATGCAACAACAACAACATGACCATCATGCAGCAACACGGATCCCACTGCTGGTCACAACAAGCCGGCACACAAAGCACAAGCACAGCAAAAGCACAAAGCAAGCAGCAGCAACAACAACAACAACAAACCAAACAACAACGACAGGGAGCGCGCAGACGGGCATGAAAGAGCGCACAATAACTAACAATGCCAAACGTACCACACCACACTTGGCACCGTGGGCAGACGATAGCGCGGTGTAGGTGGAGAACCGCATGTTCTGGAAGTTGATATAGTCTGGGTTGAACGCGCGCTCGGCAGCATCGGAGGTCGGCAGCTCGATGTCCATCTCCTGGTTGTCCACCCACACGCCGTGGCAGACGTCGGTCGTCGTCGTGCAGGTGCCGCCCTGGCAGCACTGCTTCGCGTACGCTGCGGAGCAGGTCTCTGTGGATGGATCACAAAAGTGTACGCTGCAGTGCAGCGAGCGCGCCACACAGGGGGGGGGGGGGGGGGCCCCCCCCCCCA
>Ga0213833_1002807_pt1 | contig 11019 bp, 17 predicted proteins | sample SWATP21_FD_160575 | JGI IMG/M metagenome (GOLD analysis project Ga0213833, IMG submission 160575) | Coastal seawater microbial communities from Marineland, Florida, United States - SWA TP2 #1 | ecosystem: Environmental > Aquatic > Marine > Coastal | place: USA: Florida | collected 2016-08-14
CAACCCCAAGTTGTGTATCATCCAGCGCCGCATCGCGCCCAAACCAATAAAGGAACAACCAAAAGCAACTGGTGAGAGCAGGGCAGCACGACGTATGGCGCGCTGCGAGCTCCAAGCGAGCAGTTAGTTACCACCACCCATGCGCGAGAGGCTCCACACACCTTGCCCACCGCGCGGAACTGTCCAGGCGGAATGAGACCGAACGTAATCTCGTTTGTGTTGCCCAACAAACGCCGAGTGTGGCTGTCACCATAGTCTACAATTGTCATTTGGCGTGCGTACCTGGCAATTGCCAAAGCAGAAGCAACAAACAACAACAACACAATCACAATCAGCGTCCCGACGGGTGCTTCGGCCGCACGGTAACCCCCGCGAACGCAACGCACACTGTCAGCTTTGCCCCGAGGAACAAGTCAGAAAGTTTGAGCGAGGGGAAGGGGCAACGGCGCAGGAACACGCGCTTGTTCTTGATGTCAAACTGCGGAACGAACAGCACACATGTCACGCGCGGTGCGCCAACAACATCGCGCATGCGCGGACATGCACACGGGAACACAGCATCCCCGGCACAAAAGGACACCCCCGACCAGCTCGCACCACACGCACCAGCTCCAGTTCGTTGGTGCCGTTCATAACATAGTACTGCAGCAGGTAGTACCGCTTGAGAGCAGCCTGCTGATCCAACCACTCCACTTTGAACGTGTACTTTTCATTGAAGCCAGCCATGGCGAAAGCGCAAGTCAAACGCTTGTCCCCGCGTGTGTGGAGGTGAAAGTATCAAATAGTCCGTCCTGAGACGACGGATGGGCGCGAGTGGTGCTGCGTGAGGTGTGAAAGGTGCCTCTCCTCGACCCAAAGCCAATGCGGACACTCGCCAAGCCGTTGCACGCCTCTGCGTTTTGGTTGGTGTCACGCGCTATTCACACACATAACACCACATATGTACTCTTGTGCCGCTGTGTTTGTTGCTGTGTTTGTTGCTGCTGTGCTCGTGCTGGGCTGCTGCTGGCGCGTGACATCTGGATTCATGTCGTTCCGTGGCGGTGGACGTGGCGGTGGACGTGGTCGTAATTCTCGCGGTCGACGCGGTCGCGGGGGTCGTGGGCGGGGCTCGGTTCGCTTTGCGGACACCCAACAAGGGGGGTTCGGAGGAGGAGGCTACAAGCGTGCACAGAAGAAGAACAAAAAGAAGAGCGCGGGTGCTGGGTTGTTTGACTCCTCCAGTTCAGATGACGAGGCAGCTGGTGTTGGGGCAGGTGGCTTCACTATCAACGAGGCGTATGCCAAGCGCTTTGAGGACCGGGCGCGGCGCCGTGCCTTGTGGGAAGCCAAACAACGTGGCATGATGGCAGCGGTCAACGGGGATGACTCCGACGAGTCACCGTCTGAAACGGAGGACGAGGGCGAGGAGTTGACGCCGGCACTGGACGTGGAGATCATGCGCACCATCCAGATGATCCGTGACAAGAACCCGAAAATCTACAAGAAGGACAACGTGTTCTACCGCTCGCAGACCGGCGGCGGTGCCACACAGGAGTCGACGCCAGGACAGGCAAAGCCCGCCGCCAAGAAGCCTCTCCGAGCGTCGGATGTGATGGCTGCACAAATTAAGGAGGCTGTGGCGACCGGGCGCGCGGATGCCTTCGAGGAGGATGAAGGCATGGCAATGGGCGTACAGCGCAACATCGAGGGGTCCAAGGTCAAAGCGTACGATGCAGAGCAGCGCCAACTCCGGGCGGCGTTCACGTCGGTGGTCGACGAGCAACTGGGAGATGAAGAGGGGGGCGCAGCCGGGAAGGGTGACGCGAAGAGCGACAAGAAGAGCAAAAAGAAGAAGAAGAAGAACAAGAAGAAGAACAAGAAGAGCGAGTCCAGCGACGAAGAGGAGGATGACTTGTTTGCGGTGAAGATCAAGTCTAAGAAGGACGAAGAAAAGGATGCGGAGGACTACCAAGCGTTTTTGGAGAGCAACGAGGGCAAGACGGTGAAGTTGAAGATGGAGAAGGACGAGAAGGAAGCCCTTCAGCGCTTCTTCGCCACCCAGGCGGAAGACGAAAACGAGCAGTTTTTGCGTGACTATGTCTTGAATCGCAAGTGGCAGATGGGGGATGACGGTGCCATGCCTTCGTACGTGCACCACTGCGTGCTGTGATGGCAGTGCCCGCGGCCATGCACTCACCCGGCACATTTTTGTTTTTGTCCCTTGGGGTTGTCCACTTTCTTGTGTTGCTGTTTGCTGGTGGTGCAGGTATGAGGACATCGTCAAGGAAACGGAAGAGGACGACAAGGAAATGAAGAAAATGGCGACCTTCGAGTCTGTGTACAATTTCAGGTTGGTTACACTCCCTTGTGATTCCACCCGAACCGACGCACACACTCAGTCGCTTCCCCATGTGCGGTGTCACAACGAACGACAGGTTTGAGGAGGAGGGTGGCGGTGCCATCGTGAGCTACTCTCGTAACGTGCAAGGCTCTCTGCGTCGAAAAGACGACAAACGAAAGCGACAGCGTGAAGCACGTCGCTTGCGCAAGGAGCATGAACGCAAGGAACGAGATGAGGAAGTCAAGCGCTTGAAGGTTCGACGCCGGCCTGGTTGTATCCTGCAAGGGTGGAACATGACATCTCATACGATATGTGGTTGCCTGTTGACTAAACGACTCGGGTGTCACCTCCCCTCCTCCTGCTTTGCTGCACTCCATTCTACTCAGAACATGAAACTGCAAGAACTTCGTTCACAGGTGGGCCAGGTGGCTGAAGCAGCGGGAGCCGAACTGAACCTGGCGCCAGAGGACATGGACAGCGATTTCGACCCGGACGCACACGACCGTCGCATGGCCGAGCTCTTCAACGACGACTACTACGAGGGCGAAGAGGAAGACGTGGGCGAGGATGGGTGGGAGTTGGGTGTCGGGCAACGACCTCAGTGGGCTGCGGTGGATGACGTCATGCCGGATGCGGACGAACAAGAGACGCAGGCTGCTGGTGAGGGGTCGAGTGGTGATGGTGAAGGTGCTGGTGCGCACACAGACGTGGCGATGCGTCATGCGGCGCAATCTTTGCCCAGAACTGCCAGTGGCGAGATTGATGTGGATTCGGTAGGGGTGCTTGCTTGTGCTGCACTGTAGTGGTGATGGTGCTGTGTGGCTTGTGTGCGTGTGTGCTTGTGTGCTCACTCCCCGTTTGGGTTTGTTTGTTTGCTCTTGTTCTTGTTGTTCCGTCCCAGATCTTGGCCAAGTATGACTTCGAGGATGTCGTTGGTGGCATGAAGACACGGTTCAAATACCGCCAGGTCCCGTCGTCTGACTACGGATTGAAGACCGAGGACATTCTGGCTGCGGAGGACAAGGCACTGAATCGGTGAGTGGGAGTTTCCGTCTCTTGTTGGCTGCTGCTCCTGCTCCTGCTGCTGCGTGTGCTACATGGCATCCATGCCGTTGCTTCTGTTGACGAACATGTGTTTGGTTTGTGTTTGTGCTGTTTGACCGCAGTTATGTGCCACTAAAGAAGCTGGCGCCATACCGAGACTCTGAGTGGCATGTACTCAGCAAGCACAAGCGGACGGGGCTGTTCAATCTTCGCAAGGAAATCAAAGCCTCTCTGGCCCCGAAGAAGAAGAAGAAGAAGAGTAAGAAGGACAAGAAGGACAAGAAGAAGCGCAAGCGTGAAGCAGATGCGGAGGACGCCAGCGCTGGTGCCGGTGATGCCCAAGCAGATGGCCAATCGCCGGACAACGCAACCGCAGCCGCTCCTGCTGACGGCGAAACCGCTGTATCCCAACCCAAACGCAAGAAGAAGCGCCGATCACGGAAGGCCAAGGGTGCCAAGCCAGACACCACAGAAACTGATGATGCGCCAGCCGTTGCTGCTGCCACTGGTGCTGGCGCTGCCACTGGTGCTGGTGCTGGTGCTGGTGTTGGTGCTGGTACTGCGGACGTGGCGGATAGCAACGTAGCCACCCCCAAGGTCAGTGCGGCGAAGGCTCGACGCCTGCGGAAGGCCCGTCGTAAGCAAGCGGCCGTGGCCGCAGCTGCTGCAGCTGCCACAGCATCGACACAGGCTGTCGGTGCCGCAGTTGCGAAGGGCAGTAGTGGTGGCGATGGTGATGCAACGGCGGGTGGTGCCAGCCCAGCGGGCGCGCCAACTCCTGCCGACAATGCACAGAAGCGCCTCGCAAAGAAGGAGAAGAAGAAGCAGAAGCAAAAGCGGCGGAACGATGCACAGGGTGGGTTGTCTGCTGCGCGGCTGAGCAGCTATAAGATGCCGGAACTGCGCAAGGCGTCGGGGTTGGCGACGAAGGGCAAGGCCGGCAGGTCGGCAGGACCCCGTCGCACGCCCCTGGAAGAGTGAAACATCGCGCATCGCGCATCACCGCATCACGCATCACGCATCACGCGTCACGCGTCACGCATGAGCTGATAGTGGGGGGAGGTGGCACGGTGTTTCCTTCAAAGAACTCATGGAGCGAGGACCAACTAAGACATCATATTGATACAAGCAACGTGTTGTTGTGAGATGCGTGCTGGGCGGGGAAGTTGGACGTTGTAGAGCAAGTGCCACGGCAGATTGTTGGATGAACGACAAGGGGGAGCCACACATGCGGGTATTGCTATGGCATGAAACTGCGACAGCAACCACTCACAACCCAGGCACCCCTCATACCACACATCGTGCAGCCTACTCGTCCGCCTTCTTCTCCGAGGGCTTGATGGTGTTGATGAGGTCACCCAACAACGTCACGTAGGTCCCGATGCCGTTGACGTACACATCGACAGGCACGTGCTCGTCATGATCGTGCAACAGCACAGGCGTGTTGTTCATGGGCTGGTGAAGCGGGACAAGCAAGTTCAAACCAGGACGCGTATCGCACAAACGTGTCAACCCCCTCTTCGTATTCGCACTCGACGTGGGAACGACAAGCAACACGGGCACGCACCGAGAATCCCAGGGCTGGAACGTTGGCACCACGAAGATGGCGACTGTCTGTCGCGGCAGGGAACACCTCCTTGGAGAGCTCCATGCCCCTACAAATTTCCAAATTGGACCAAGTTGACGACAAACACCCACACACGCACACACGCACACACGACAAACAAACATACAAACATCGTCACAAACACCCATCAGGGTCGCCACGAGCGGTTTGTGACGACACCTACACCGCACAGCACACTCACATCTTCTCGCAAGACGCCTCAAACACTTGCCACCACTCGAATCCCTCCGTCAGAGGCGTGACAGCATGCTTGTCGTGTCTGCACCACACCGACAACATATTAGCCGACTCCCACCAATGAAGTCAAATACATCAACTCAACAACACAAGTATCGTCCTACCCGAACGCTGTGCCACCCACAAGCTTGTAGGACACGCCTTCCTCAGCGGTCCAACTGTCAACCATGGCGCGGAACTCATCCAGGTCCTGTGTGACGGGAATGCGGCAATCAAAGCCTGTTCCAGTCCACGGTAGCGGCAGTTCGCCAGCCAAACAACACCACACGAAGAAAAACAAAAAACAAACAAACCAGCCCACACCAGCCACGATAACACCCAAAGAAAAAGTGAGACGACAGTGAGCATAGTACAGTGCAAGGTGTCGCCTGGTCTGTCGTACCAGCCTCGGCCTCGCCCGGAATCACGTTGAAGCCTCCCAGCGGAGACCCGGCCTTGAGCATGGTGAGGTTCATGGTGCACACATCACCCAACATGAGTGGCTCGCCGCACTTGTGCTTGCCGTGAGCAAGTTTCTCCTGCTGCTGGCGGCGGTATTCCAGCACATGGTTGGCGACCTTCATCTGGTGACACAACAAGGACACAGGGCGTCGTGGAAACGTGTCAACACACCACAACCATCCACGACGACATGGGGGACGCACCAACTTCTCGGTGGCAGTGGACTGGATGAAACGGGAGCCATGACCGACATTGCCAGTGGCAAACACATGGATCCACCAAATCTTGCGCTCGCCGTAGAATACCTGCGCACAAAGCGGCGTGGCATACACACACACGCGCGCACACACACACATGCACGCACACACGTACACGACCACCAATGGTGAGTGAGCACCCAAGCCAGGGGAGATGGGCGACGCGGCTAAGATGGGGCTGGCACAACGCACAGTGTACTTGTTCTCCGGGTTCGCCAGACCCTCGTCCAACGCCAAACCGACGTTCAGCTCGGCAAGTCGCGGGTGTTGCACGAACTTTTGCATGCCCTTGCAGCCACTCATTTCCTCATCTGTCAGCACCACGCAGCAAGAGATAGACACGCGCACGCGCACGCGCACACACCCAGACAGAGGTGCATGAAAGAGGCACATGGACACCAGCCGCAGTGAGCGATCCTGGATCCACGGAGCAGTCATGGCACACCATCACGTGCGTACCAGGCACCCAAAGCACGTAAACGTTGCGCTTGGGCTTGAACCCGGCGCGAATCATGCGCTCCTGAAGTGGAGGTGAGGTGCAGAGCGTAGCAGTCAACGGGACGGTCAAGAGGACAACAACAGGTCGCACCACAAGACAATCACAACCAAAGCAGCATTGAACACATGGAACATTGTGGTACACGTACAATGGCATCAAAGTACTGCGCACCAACAGACTTCATGTCTTGGGTACCACGGCCATAGATACGGCCCTCCTTCACCACGGCAGCCCAGGGATCGACTGACCACTTCTCCTCCTCGGCTGGAACAACATCCTGAACCATTGGAAACGAAAAAAGAGAAAAAAAGGACCGAGCCCGCATGACAGGGTCAGGTGCAACCGCTCAGACAAACAACGCAGCATCCCCCCCCCCCCCCCCTTCATATCACATTGCAATCACAGTTGCAATGTGAATTGGGGTGGACCATGTGTGCGCATGATGTGCGAGACATAGACACGCACCACGTGGCTGTTGAGCAGCAGCGAGGGCAGGGATGGATCCTCACCAGCCCACTTGCACAGAATGGTCGGGGCACCTGGATGGAGCTGGCGGGCATGAAAAAAAAAACGGCCAATGCACCGCGGTGAGCAACACAACATGAACGAATCAACAGGCGCGCACCACATGCATGTGGCAGGCACCCCCCCTCGCGTACGTTCAACCGCTCTGACGTCAACCCCATCGCGGCGGCACGCTCCTCAATCAGACATGCGGCGCCCTCGTAGTTGTCCAAGATGGACACCGTCCGCTCGCACAAGTACTTGCGGAACCACTCCAGGCATGCAGCGTCTTCCTTGCTCACGTCCGGGCCCCAGTCGTAAGGCTTGTAGGCAGACGGCGGGATGGTCACTCCCGCGCTCGCTGCGGCACACGCGGCGAACACAGTGTCCTCGCCGTTGCTGATGTCTCCACCAGCACCCGCGCCGGCACCAGCACCCGCCCCAGCACCTGATGAAGCCATGTTGGGTTGTCGGTTTCGTTTGACGACAAGAGGAATAGAAGCGAAGCAGGGAGTGGACAGCGTACAGAGGCGAACGAAGGTGGTGTCACCGCGCGGAAGTTCCTGAGCAGCGAAAGCGACACATTTTACAGAAGTACTCGTTACAACCACGCCGAAACGTGCAACCGCTTGCTTTGTCGCGTGGTCACATCACACCGCCGAAGACACACCCGTCGAGCCACGCAGGCGAGGGAACGCCACTAGCAGCGCAACTGGGGGGTGAAGGAACGTAAGGGCACATCTCGTGGTGGTTGAGAGGCGTGTGGTCATGGACGGCGCCAGAGCGTGTGACGCGATGCTCAAGCGCCTGCGTCGCCTGCGAGACACAGACGACATTCTTGACGACCGGCGAACGTTTGATGTCACGCCGGTGATCAGTTTCGTGCCGGGCGTTGGCAGCCATCGCAAGTCAAGCACTGTAATCACAACGCCGTCTGGGAGCGGGGAGGGGTCGGGAACAAGCAGGCAACGAAGATCCAACTCGGGTTCGTGGCGTGCTGATGTCACACACAGCAACGCACACCTCAGTTCTTGCCTTGTTTTTCTTTCTGAGTGTTGGCGTGTGTGACTCACCTGTGGCGCGTGCGTGCATGGGGTTTTCAGCCGCTGTGGTCCCCAAAAGCCACCAGGAACCCAAAAGTGTCCTGCCAGACATGGGCAACCTGGGGCTGCAGTCCGCGTCCTTCGTGTCTCCCCAACTGCGCAGCCTCGCGCGCAGCCTGAACGAGGAGCAGATCATGGACCTGACAAACCGCATCCGGACTCGTGTGGCAATGATCGCTGAACAAATGCAGCTCAAGTTCAGCAAGCGCAAGTCCAAGTTCGACGACAATGGCGTGTTTGACGTTCATGTGAACAAGGCGCGTGCGGAGGCGATGCATCATGTGGAGCTACAGCGCCGGTTCGTCGTCTTGCTTGGGGTGTGCGTGTGCGTGTGCGCGCGCGCGCATGTGTGTGTGTGTGTGTGCGGCATGCTTCCAGGCTGGGTGTGGTGGCATGTTCGTGAACACTTTGTGACACGGCACAGGCTTCGACCGGGGGACATCGAATGCGACATCCTGAAGGAGATGATCAGCGAAATGCAGTACCGAGAGGCGCTGCAGCAAAACTACACTGACTTGGAAACGAAGCTGGACGCTTGGTTTCATGGCACAAAGTTCCAAGCGGTCACAGAAAGGGTGCGTGCACGTGCGCCGAACGCACACAACGCCGCACACTCCCCGCTTGCAACGACGTCGCCGCCACCCACACGCTTGCTCTTCTCACACCCACACACGTGCCGTTGTCGCGCACCATCCACACACATGCACAGGGAAAGGAGCGCGAGCACACACGTGACAAGGCTGTTCTTGCCCATCGGTTCGCGCCCGCCTTCGCCAGAGCATGGAGCCGCGGTGCGCGACACCGTGTGGCCCGCCGCCATGCTGAGGAGCGGTCCATGCGACGTGGGTCCATCGAGCCCCGCAGTGCAGCCGCTGCTTCTGCCGCAGCTGCAGTGGTGGCCGCAGAGCGCCATGGGGAAGGGTTCATTGGTGAGGCACACCAAGGCATGGGTGAGCAACAACTTGGAAGCGGAAGCGGGGGCGGGGGCGGGGGTGGGGGAGTGGAGGCCACAGCAAACACGCTGGCGGTGCCGCCCAAGGCTGCATTGGCGAAGATGATGGACGGGCAGGACCAGCCAGGCTCACAACCGGTACCACCCATGCTGGACAAGCAGTCGTTTGGTCGGGTATGTCCCAGGTGTGGTGTTCTCACCCCTCGCTCCCATTCTCTCACGCCAACACCACACACCCGACGCGTGCTCAACACAGGGACAATTTGCAACCGAGATCAAGCAAGCGCAGCTCGCTGGAGAACGACGCGGGAGGGGAAAGTCACGCCGTGCACGACGAGCCCGGACTGCTGGCAGCACTACCACCAACGGTAGCCGCCCTTCGTCACCACTGTCGCGTGGGGGCCGGCCCAAGTCACAAGGAGTCGTGCTGGCGCCATCCACAAAGGTAGCGCAGCGCGAGCTTTGTTTCCGTTCCTGGTGTTTGTTCTGTTTCTGTCTTGTGTATGTGCATGTGCATGTGCATGCACATGCACACGTGGGTGGCTTGGAAGAGATGCATGTTGAGCATCTGTGTTGCACCGTTGGACAATGTACTGTGTGCCCCTTCCTCAGGCCGCCAAAGCGGCGGAGGCGGCTGCGACACGCAAATGGGCCATCTCCCACGGAATCATCCCCTGTACGTTCGCCGCTTGTCAGCCATGGCTCCCACCTTTGCTTCCTGTGCGACTGCTGCACTGTAAACAACGTGTTGGTGCGTGATCTTGCGTGGTGCGGGTTTCGTTGGCCCTTCCAGCAAAGCGCGCGTCGACGGAAGCCCAGCGTGGAAACCTGCTCAGCTCCACTGGTCCACTTCCCACGGGGACAACGCACTCTGGTGGTGGTACAGACGCCGCAGGTATGTGCAGCAGCCCTTTCTACTTTTGTCGTCACCGCACCGCATCCCTTGTTGTGGGGGAGACAAAACGTAGGCTTCCACACGCATGCTACATCACTCTCTGACTTGCCCTTGGGCACCTGCGCAGACATTGAAGATCTTGTGCTGCAAGAGCGAGCGCTGCGAGAGGCATTTAACAATGTCCAGGCCGACTCGTCTTTTCGATTGTCGACGACGAGGTTGGTTGGCATCGCGAACATCGAGCGCGCCAGGTGTCCAACTCTGACGGCGGCCGAACGCAAGGAGCAAATGTTGGACCTGCGCTCGTTCAAGCGACAGTACGGAACGGCGCTCCCGGATGCGCTGCATCGTGCTCGCTCGCGCCGGTACGCCTGCTGCAGCGATGGGGATGATGGAGAGAAGCACCGTTTGCTGGGGACTAATGCGGTCGGTTGGGTTGGCTGTGCCCCGTGGGTTGTTGTGGGTGTCTTCTAGGCATGTGCGCCGCACCGTGTCGTCTCGACTTCCGAACAACCGCCTCACTCAGGAGGTTGTTGAGGACCGGTTACATCGCAGTGAACGCCTGGATGTGCCGGAAACGACCCGTGCACAAGCCTTGGTGAGCGAGCTTGGTCGTCCCTGTGTGCCCTGCCTTTGCTAGCGCAGCTGATGGGTGGCAACAACAACTTGTGCGCTGTGGTTTCAGCGAGCGTCTCGCCACGTCACTATCAAGACAACCCATCCGCCCCGTCCAATAGGAGCAAAGCTGTCCCCAAAGCCTGTTCGCCTGGACAAGCGTGCGTTTCAAGTCCTGCACGCCCCGCTAAACTCTTGATATATGTGACTCGCTGCGGGTCACGCCACATGCATGGTGCTCACGACGACCCGTTTCATTTTCCTGTCTTTCTCCGCAGTCAAGCGTGTCGGCTCTGCGCCTGCCACGTTTCGTGTCCGTGTGCCCGTTCCAGACATCCGCATCAATGCCAAAGGCGATGTCGTGTTCAAGGAGCGTCTGGATAATGAAATGCCCGACCCGTTTGCTTCCAGTCCAATGGGACAGGACACCCGTTCCGTCGTACGTGCGCCACTGTCGTCCACTCCACACACGCCTACGTGATGTGTGTTAGTCGGTTGTTTCGGTTAAGGCGCGCGCGGGGG
>Ga0213833_1002808_pt1 | contig 11017 bp, 10 predicted proteins | sample SWATP21_FD_160575 | JGI IMG/M metagenome (GOLD analysis project Ga0213833, IMG submission 160575) | Coastal seawater microbial communities from Marineland, Florida, United States - SWA TP2 #1 | ecosystem: Environmental > Aquatic > Marine > Coastal | place: USA: Florida | collected 2016-08-14
CCCCCCCCCCGAAAAGAAAAACAGAAAGAACCTCCTCTCGTATCCCACTCACAGCTTTGTAAACTCCTGCGAACGACAGACGGAAGGCGTCATGAAACAAGCAAGTGGCACCACGCCCTAGCAGCACAGAGCGAAACACACCTCGAAATCAATGGAACCAGAACCATCCTCATCGAAAATATCAAACACCTGCGCGCCGGACAAACCGAACAGGAAAGTGAGACTTGGAGTTCTGATCGTTTTGGTGTGGCTGGGAAGATACCTCCTGGGATGGGAGACTTGACAAGTACTTCGTGACAAGTCCTTGCTTGGAGACACGATTCCTGCCAAATGTGTTTCGCACTGGAAGACGTGGGTCCATGCAATGCGCAACACCAAACGATCACACACACCGATCACAAACGTCAGACACTGGCGGCGATGAGCTAGCTGTCCATGTCAAACCCACGTACTCCGTCGCAAACGCTTGCGCCTTTTCTTGTCTTTGCGTCGCTTCTTCTCTGCCGCAGAAATGGGACGTGCATGGCCCGCCGACGCAGCACTGACGGCACTCCTGGCGGTACCAGGGTCACCGTCGGGGAACGACATGTTGCAACCTTTGGCTTTGGAGCGTCGCGTGAGAGTGAGAAGTCCTCCGCCTCCACAGGGTGGGAACTAGCGCCTCACTTGCTTGCTCCGTCGCCGTGGGGGTAGCACATCAGATATCTAGCGCGGTCACTGGGACGTGCGCCACCTTTCGGCCTCCTTGCCACGGGGCGTGAGGCGCAGCGGACAAGCAAGCAATGAACGCGTGTGAATTTGCATGTAAACCCGCGCGCACGTTGTGATGTTTGATTGATTGGAGTGCCCTCCGAAATTTGCCAAGTTTGCTTTTTTGTTTTTCATGTTTTTGTTTTTTTGTGCGTGTTGCATCGCGGTGTGTGTGCAACACGCGGCGTCACACACGGGCGGCGTGTGCCGTTGGCAAACGCCATGACGACACCCTTCCGGAGGCCACGGCCTAGCATGCTCACCCCGGGTCCCACGTGGAGCAATCACAATGCCTGCGATGTTGGAAGTGGTTTGGTCGCCCTTGGTCGGGGCCGACACATCCTCATTGTAGACGGCCATCTTGCTGTTCGCGACAACCAGCCGGAGGCGCCCAGTGCGCTGCAGCTCGTCCAAACACTCGGTGGAGGAGCATTTCCCATTCATAAGGCCTCGGTAGGGTGCCCGTTTGCTGGTGTTGTGACTGACTGGGTGTTTGGCTGGTGGGTGGGTGTCGTCTAGCACCTGCGTTTTGTGTGTGCGATGTCGACATCACGCACATACGTGCTTGTCTGTTGTGATGTGTGTTTGTTGCTTGCTTGCTGGGTTGTGTTGCGACTGCTTGCTCCTTCTGGCTTTCTGGTGATGCGGCTTCGTGCAGGTTGTACGACTGAAGTGGGCACCAACGTTGAGGTACGGCGGTGAGAACAAGCACTGCGCTCCTAGCCGCGACGCAATGCCTGCTTTGAGCGATGGATCGCCTGACATGTTGGTTCTGTGTTGGGTGCTGGCCTCGGATGCCCTTAGCGCTCTCAGCATTCAGTCAGGACAGCCGGGCGTCAACACCATGCTTGCTGCTGCAGATGCGGCCGGACACGTACTTTTGTGGGATGTTGTCACAGCGACTGTACTCCACACTTTCCGTCCAGGCAAAGCAGTGCGAACCACGACAAGCAATCGCAAGCACCCTGGCGCGTTTGATGAGTCAAGCCCTTTGCAGCCGCCCTCATTGCACGGCGGAGCAATCAACACGTTGGAATGGTCGCGCGATGGTCGCTTCTTGGTTGTTATTGTGTTCGCTCGGTTTTTAGTGGTGTACGATGTGCTGCAACGACGAATGCTGTGGAAGCGAGAGTTTCCGGAACGCCTACTCACACTCAAATGGGACCCGTTTGACTCCACACGAGCATGCTTAGCGACTGTATCTGGGTGAGTGCGTTCAGCAGTGGAATCGGACTGGGTCACGTGTCGTCTGACTGTGTGTGCTGCGGGATGTCGTCGGGGTGTACATGTTCCCCTGCCCCTGCCTTCTCCGTCACCACTACCGCTACCATCCACCCTATGCCTATCTGCACTCACGCATCCGACCCTCTCCCGTTCACCCTTTTTGCGTTCGCCCTTATTGCTTTCAGTTGGGTGCACTTCTTGAAAGATATTACCACGAAGCGACCTCTCATGGAAACCAGCAAGTATCGTGTCGCGAACAAATTGCTCGCAAACAAGGGACCGCAGCGCACTGGGCAGGGAAGGGTGGGGAACAGAAAACACAAAGGGCACCATGGGTCACACCGGCAACGGGAGGCGCAGCATGACGTTGCGTTGCGTCTCCTTGACTTCGAGTACAGTGCAGAAGCCGCTGGCATGCTGTTGGTGCTGCACCCGCGTGAAATACGCGTGTTCGATATCGAAGCCCAGGCCGTGGTTGGAGTTGCGCGGGTGCCTGAAGGTACTGTGGGGCCCACCAAGGCGCCTTTTCGGCACCTGCTGCCTTGTCCCCACACGCCCGACACGGTGATGGCGCTTCACGACGATGGCGTCACGGTATCTGTGTGGCGAACGGATTGGTTTGAGCCCCAGTGTGACTCATCCCGCTTCCACACGGAACGTGTACAGTCCTTGATCCCCCCTGCCACTATTCAGTACACACACTGGTACGTTAGGGTGGTGGTGGTGGTGGTAGGCTTGTCGTTGGTGGAGTGGTTGCCAAGCTGTCATGGCTATTGCTGCTGCGGTGCCGGTGTATCGATGCTGGTGCCTTGGAAGCTCACCCAGCTGTGCATACAATTTTATTTTATGGCAGGACGTCTGTGTCTCTGTTCACTGAGGTCAATCAGGATGGAGGTGTGCGAGGTGTGCCAAAGGCTGCCGTGTGTGGACGGGTACTTGCAGACCCGTGCTCTGACACCACGTTGTTGGGCACGAGTACGGATGGTGACGTGTACAAGTGGTCCCTGGTTTCCGACCAGGCGTCTGCTGTGGACCCGTCATCTGCTTCTCCTGTGTTGCCGCCTCTACGGTTGGCTGCCTTTGGCATGTGGCCGAGTATGCAAGGTCATACCATGTGCATTGACGTTTGCAAGTGCTGCGGCGGTCGGTACGTCACTGGCACCTCGCTCGGGTTTGTCGAGTTGCGCGACGTGCCGACACATACGCTCCTTCGCCGATACCATGTGAGCAACTCTCCTGTGACTATTGTCCGCTTCACGGGGCCTGCGCACGACCGTGTGGTGTTCTCCGTGCATCGTGAAGAGGTATGAGGGGTGGGTCGTTGGGGCGTGTGCACCACATGAAACACGCACGGCTGTGTACCCATGTTTGCATGTTGTTGTTGTTGCTGCTTCTGCTGCTGCTCTAGGTTGGCTACGGGGACTTGCTTGGATACATCCACGCCGACAGTACGGGCGTATTGACACCTGCCCAATCGGCGTTGCGGCAAGTTCGCGTCTTCGTGGACCAGTCCACCGGTGAAGCTGGGACGAGTCCCGCCGCTGTGACACCTGGGGGTGGCGTTGGTGCTGGAGTTGGTGTTGGAGTTGGTACTAGAGTTGGTGCTGGAGTTGAAGCAGGCGTTGGAGTTGGCGTTGGAGCAGGAGTTGGTGTTGACGTTGGTGTTGACGTTGGAGTTGGTGTTGGAGTTGAAGCTGGAGTTGGAACTGGAGTTGGAACTGGAGTTGGAGCAGGAGTTGGAGCAGGAGTTGAAGCTGGAGGGGCTGGAGGCCGGCCTCGGCAGGTGCCGTGCGTACACTCTCCCCCATCTGTCGACAGTCTTGTGCAGCATCTTGAAGCAATCATGGATGAGGTCCATAAAACCGGAGCCGTCGCTGGTCCCACTCAGGCGCCGTCTGGTGTGGACCCTGCCAGGCGCCCCAGTTTGGGGACCGGCAGTCGGCGATCGCTGCTTGGTGGGGAGGTGGCAGGTGGCGATGGCTCCACTCATGCGAGGAACCCTATCACTTCGCCACACGCATCGTCCGGGCGTGGGGCACACGAAACGCCTGCGCCACGCAGGCGCCACTCAATTGGCGGGGCTGTGACGGCACACACATCTGCGAGAGAGACGCGAGCGGGTGCACGCGGTGCTCGTCGCACGGCGGCATCAGCCAAAGTCCTTCATGACCTGGTGCCTTCCTGCAGCGGTGATGTTGTGCTGGCATTGCTGGCTGGAAACGACAGGAACTGCACCGATGTGTATGTGTGTTCTGCTGCCAGTTGCCCCCAGCGCATGCCACACGTGGAGGCACCACAATCTGTACGGAGGAATGTTGGAGCAGAGGACGGCATTCTGAGATGCATGGCGGCCGCCTGCGCCGACTCCACAAGGATGCATCAACCCACGCAGCAGGGCAAACACGTGGCGAGTCAAACCGCTGGTACGCCGTGCACTCGAGTTTTGCATATGTTGCTGTCGTAGTGGATGCGTTGTGTGTTTGCTGAGCTCACTCGATGATTGCCGCACGCACTTGTGCGTTGTTGACGTGTGGATGGATGGACCCCAGCGTTCTGGGTTGCCTTGTCGAGCGGTTTCATTGTTCGTTGGGTCATCAAACTGCGCCATTCGTTGGCATCACCCCATACGGACGGTACTTGTCACGCGCTAGACACTGACGTTGTCGACAGCGTCGGGGCTGTTTCTTGTGCCATTGATGTACGCCGTGTGTTGGCCTCAAAATGCAACATCTCGGCCATCCAATGCGTTGGCAATCTTCTTGTGGTTCGTCGGCCTTGCCTACCTGGAATATGGCTTGTTGTGGTTTGGACGGACTACGATGCCCCAATCGCCACCACCACCAACATGTGTCTATGTGTATTTTTGTGTACTACCCCGCAGGTTGGTTGCGACAACGGCTCTGTGTTTGCTTTGACCCCACCCCGCCCGCACCTTGACCATTCCCACCACCATGAGGATCATCCTGACTTTGACGCCTCCAACAAAGTGTCAGCTCCTCGAGCACATGATGCTGACGACGATGGGCCTTGTGTGGTTCACCCCGCTGGGAGACTACGCCTGCGCCACCTCTCCCCTTCCGAAATGCAACGTTGTGTGAATGCGCTGAATGTGAGCTCGGCGAGTGGTGAAAGTGATGGTGATGGTGGTGGTGATGGTGATGGTGGGCGCGGCGCTGGTGCGCCAGGTGTACCACCACCAGATGCGTGCGCCATTGTTGCTCTCGCCACTCCGGCACGCGTTGGAGCGGAGACGGTTCCTCCTCGCACCCACGCCAACGCCAACAGCAACGCCAACAGCAACGCCAACAGCAACGCCAACGCCGCCACTGCACCCGCAGATTCGTCGTCTTCGTTTGGGTCTTCATGTGTACCAGGCAGTGCTGCTGCCATTGCCGCTTCTGCTGCCAGCGACAATGAAGGACACGTGTTGGTTCTGGGTCGAGCGGGTGGGTACGTGGCTTGAAGATGCGGGGCTACTTTTCGTGTCAATCGGTGCTATGCGTGGCAATCAATGTTGTGCGTGCCTGTGCGTGCCTGTGCCTGCGCATCGCCTTCATGGTTGAAACGTCCGAGAACCCACTCACCGCTTTCCCCCGTGCGTTTTTTGGTTGTCACCCACCCTGATGTGTCCAGGTACGTGTTATGGGATGCGCGTTCCGGAGCGGTGGTGGCCGCCAGTCACCAAAGCCGAGGGCAAGCAGCCAGGAGCGTGGCGCTTCCCGCTGCGAACACCCCCGTCACTGTGAGCCGACACGATGGCTGCGTTCGCTTCTTCGACGTGTATGTCGCGTTGTTGCACGCTACGTGCTGCGTTGTGCACGGAGGGCGGACCATGTATTTGCGAGGGAGTTATTCGGCTTGGGTGCGCCACCCACTGCTCTGTTTGTTGTGTGTCTGTTGCAGATCGATGACATTCTCGAGCCTGCCAGTGTTCATTCCTGTTCCTCCGTGTGGCCGTGCACTTGCCCCCGTTCCATCGCCGGTGCTGGCGTTACTTCCGTCGGTGCGAAGCCGAGCCTTGCGTGAGCGCATGCATCGCCTCTCGTGCGCCACGTGTAGACAAACCGCTGGCGAAGACTCTTCGGACATGTTTCTTGTGCCAAATCACATGGTACGCACCCCGGTTTGCCTCTTGTGACTCTGCGTAGCCCCTGCATGCCATGTTCATGTTGGCATGGCACGTGTGTGGGTGCTTGTTTGGTGTTCATTTCTCACCAGTTTCCTCTTTCAACCTTGCGATGTTTGTGATGGTCTGTTGTCGTTGCAGCGAGAAGCGCTGGTGGCGCGCTGTGGTAGCACGGCACACCGAGCTCTTCTCACAGCCCGATACGCACACAGTGTCCAAGACATGCGCTTCTGGAAGCTTGTTCTCCACTTCCTTGCCAAGTACGGCCGCCATCGTCCGCCTCAACATTGCCATGGTGCCACACCCCCCAGTACTCAGACCGCCGATGCCGACGACAGTGCGATGCCGTTGAGTCAAACAGCTCCAGTGGATGAGGTGGGGCGGAAAGGTCACATGTCACGAAGCAACGTTCCTGCAAGTGGCGACATGCTGACGGCTGGAGCCGATGCTGATGTCAATGACGTTGATGCTGATGGCGACGTTGGCGCTGATGACGCGGACGCTGATGATGCGAAAGCTTCCCTCAAATCATCTGTCTGCTGCTCTGCTTCAACGCCATCGTCAAGGCCATTGCATTCGCAAGCACTAAACCCTCGCTTACCTATGCTTCCAGAAGATGTACCCCACATGCCGCCAGCGTTCCATGTGCTGCGAGGCGTGTTCAGTGTGGCAGCTGCCTACAAAATGCGGGCGGGCGTTGCCATGAAGGTGTGGCCTCACTTCCGTCCCAACCACGAATTTGATACTGCAGGAGCCCCAGCAACATGTGCTGCCCCTGTCAGCTCAGAGTGTGCTGATGCTACCCACGCGGGTGCCACACCTTCAGAAAGCAGTACCCGCTCGTCAGATGTGGCTCGTGCGGGTGCTGGTGTTGCTGACTTCGAAGCAGCGCCAGGCAAGTCGGCGTGCTGCAGTGAATGTGAAGGTGAAGGTGAAGGTGAAGGTGAAGGTGAAGGTGAAGGTGAAGGTGAAGGTGAAGGTGAAGGTGAAGGTGAAGGTGAAGGTGAAGGTGAAGGTGAAGAAGGTGAAGGTGAAACGAAACCCGCTGCTCTTCCGGCCGGTGTGGGTGGTACTGCGGATGCGGATGTGGGTGCGCACCGTGGTGCGTCCAAGCCCCATGCGGTCGCTTCCTCTCCTCCACAGGCCTCTTCCGACCCTCTCCAAACTCAGCAGCGGCTGCAGGAGGGTGGAGGTTTCAATGTCGCCAAGGGTGGCATGGGCGCGAGCCAGGCCCCTCGCACTGCACCCTCTGGTGGAGCCCCGCGTGCAGGCGCGCTCTCATCTCGCTCCTCTCGGGAGAGGCGCCCTTCCACGTCCAGGTTGGCAGGGTTCCTTCACCGGTTTCGCAGGCGCAAGTCGACAACAGGCCCCGTGTCGCCATTGCCTGCCGCGGCTGTTTCCGCCTCTGCAACACTCGATGGTGCCCCACCACGTGCTGGTGCTGTTGGTGCTGCTGGTGCTGCTGGTGCTGTGCCACCCCCTGCTGCTGTTCCATCTGCCGCCACTGGTCGTCGCGCCTCCGCCTCTGACCCTCCCTTCCCCACCTCCCGGACCCTTACCCATCAACATGTTCCACCATCCGCCAACATCGGCGTGCCACTGCCATCTGGCGAAGAAGCTGCCGTTGGAGACGACGCGCCGCACGTGCAGGTTCGTGTGCGTGCCAGCAGCGATGGCGTGGCAGTTCCACGGTTGACAACGGAGAGAAGCAGCAGCGATGGCGTCGTGGATGCGTTGAGAGTGGCGCGGGCACCTCAACACGATGCCACCCACGGCCAAGCTCAAGCCCCCAAAGATGCACAGACACATGAGCAGTTGCAACGCTTGGCCATCCGCCTTGGCGCACTCTTCGGTCCGCTGCACGCTCGTTCATTGGTGCTCGGAGGGGGTGCAGGTGCAACTGTCGGTGTAAGTGCCGGCGCAGGTGCGCGTGCGGGTGCAGGTGCAGGTGCAGGTGCAGGTGCAGGTGCAGCCGATGACTCGTCACACTTGTCCGTGTGGTTGGAAACCTTGCGTCGAACTGCGGAGCGGATGGGATCCCGGCATCGCAAAGCGAACAACGCAGCTGCGCATGAGCAGAAGCCAGTGTGGACGATGTCGCAGTGGCAGTTGCTAAAGTCGTGCCTGGGGGCTGCCATGATGCTTGCTGTCCCCACGACCATGACCATGAGCGTGCCCGCCGATGTACCATGGCGCAGTCAACGTGACACTCTCCACCAAGCGGTACGCACCAGCTGCTACGTGGCGCGTATGTTTGTTGTGCACGCCTGTGTGCCTGTGTGTGTTTTTGGTGTGGGCATCAGTGAGCGTGTGCAAGTATGGAACTCTGTCGACGCGCGCATGGGAGACTCATCGTTGTCACTGGTCACAGGCAATACGCTGCGCGCATTCGCTTGTTGCCCAAGGTCAAGCACATGAAGCCGTGGACATTTTGTGTTTATGCCAGCTCCCGCAGACGGCATGCGCGATTCTGGCAAGTTCACAGGACTGGCAAGATGCTGTAATCGTCGCCAAGGTGGCCGACCTGACTGCTGCTGCTGCTGCCGCTGCGGCTTCTCGACATGACATCAACACGCCCGATTCGGCACCTGCCGCGACCTGGACACAACTGTTCGGCGGGCTTGATGCCTCAGGTCTCGATGCCTGCCCGCACCATCACGAACAACGCGTACTGCGTGCCTGGGCGTCGAACTTGGAGCGTGCTCATCGCTTGGATGAAGCTGTCGAGGTGTGTGTGTGTCTGTGTCTGTGTGTCTTGTGAGTCTGTTTGTGTGTGTCTGTGTGTCTATGTGCCTGTGTGTCTGTGCGCGTGTGTGAGTGGCCGAGCCCGTCTGTGGACTGGTTTGAGAGCGTGTGCGCCATTCATTGTTCGCTCCGTTTCACGTGTCGTCGCGATGACAGGTTCACATTGCAGCGGGGCAGTTCAGCCACGCCATTTGTTTGTTGGCTTGTCGCCACGCGACGGTGGTGAAGGCGTGTCTGCTTCGTGATGCTTGCGAAGAATGGGGGCTTCGCGGCGACAAAGAACTGTGGGGATTCACCAACGCCTGTTTGACTGGTGCCTTGTCGTATGCATTTCATGGTACGCCACCGCAACAGCCGCTGCCGCTTGCGCCTGGCGTGTTTGTGCAGTAGTGGTGATGGTGGTGGTGTGCCATTTGCTACAGCAGCGCCGTGGTGTGGCTAATGGTTGTGGCTGTGCTTGTTTCGCGTGGAATGGCGAGCGTGGAACAGAAGGGGGAGCGGACATGGACGCCAGCGCTTCGGGCGCTGCGACATCGCGGCTGGCACCTCTCCACATCTCTATTCCCTTGAATCTACAAGATGCCCGTCACAGTGGCCGCGAACAAGAGGCACTGTGGTCCCATGCCGTTTCCGCCCCAACCCACCACCTTCGGCCCTTGCTAGGGCCTGGAGACAGCACCAATCATCGCATGATTGACCCTGTCCGAACAAATTATGCAAGGTGGCCGACCTGCAGCCTGCTGTGTTTGTGTGTGTTTGGTCACGGTTGGTCCTAACGGCTGGCTCTGCCTGCAACCAGGTACCTGCAAGCCATCGGTGAACAGCACGCCGCCGAGGCGTACTTGGACAGCGTCGATTGCTGTTAAGGTGTTCGTGTTGCTGTTGACGTAGCACTCTCCTGTGGCGGTAGCACCGCCATTGTATGTGACACAAACTAAGAACGCCGGAGCTGTACGTGACCTATGTTCACGCCAAACCAAACCCCAGCAACGCAGGAAAGCAACTCCTCCTCACACCACCACCCTTCCTTGCACACCAACTACAGTGTACAACCAAAGTCAAACTACACCACGACAAACGAAGGCGGTGGGCCATCAACACCGGCATCTGTGTCGGTGTCGCCACCGTCTGATGAAACGTCGGTCGTGTCCTCCAAAGAGTTGTCGGTGTCGCCACCGTCACTTCCGACCGCACCAACGCGCCGGCTGCGGCCCTTTGCCGTGCCCTTGCCCTTCTTGTTGCCTCGTTGCCGCCGCTGTCGCTGCTGTTGCCTTCTGTTTCTTCTCCTCCTTCGTCTTCTTCTTGTTTGCTTTCGCCGGCGCGGCGACCCTAACGGTTCTTCTGACTCCGCCCCACCCAGCGCTGCTGCCCCCCCTTCTTCAAGTTCGCTTTCACCAAGCTGTCCCTCCCCTCGCCCAGGACCGCGAGCCCCTTTCACCTTCCGCCTGCCTTTTCCTTTTCCTTTTCCTTTCCTCCCGCGCCGTTTGCGGCGCACCTTGTGCTTGCGCCTGGAAGGGTCAAGCTCCTGTGTGGAAGTCGAGAAGCCGCCTGTGGAAGCAAGACCCGACCCATCCGTTTCGTTGAAGGTGTTGGTGCGAACATCTGTGTCTGCGCCTGCGCCACCACTTGCCCCTGCACCTGCCGCACCCGAAGCTGTCAAAGCTGTCACGCCGATTTCACCCGCCCGCGGCTTGCGGTGCTTGTTGCTGGCTCGTCCCGCGGGACTGCTCGTCAATAAGTCGGGCAGCAAGGACCCCCGTCCAAGCTGCGGCAAGTATGCTGCCGCGGCACTGGCTTCTGCTGCCGTGCGTGCGCTTCCATTCCCCGCCGCCTGCCACGGGACCGCCGCGGCACTTCCTTCTGAAGGCCGGTGCTGGTTCTCACGCTGCAGCCGCTGTGGCGATGCGCTGGCGGCGGCCGCGAGCGCGTGTTCATGTTCGTGTTCGTGTTCGACTCCTTGCTGTGGCGCCACGTGGTGCGACTCCACACCACGCACCGGGTGTGGACGACCGGGTGCTTGAGTTGGACTGGATGTTGACGCCTGCTCCTCCTGGTACTGCTTACGCAGAGAGTCAGAAAGCAGGGGCATGGAGCCAGCTTTGTTCATGGGTGCCGGTTTGGTGCGCTGTGGGCTGCCTTCGTCCTGCTGTTGCTGCTGACAACACACATTCC
>Ga0213833_1002809_pt1 | contig 11003 bp, 11 predicted proteins | sample SWATP21_FD_160575 | JGI IMG/M metagenome (GOLD analysis project Ga0213833, IMG submission 160575) | Coastal seawater microbial communities from Marineland, Florida, United States - SWA TP2 #1 | ecosystem: Environmental > Aquatic > Marine > Coastal | place: USA: Florida | collected 2016-08-14
AACATACACGGGGTCTAGAATGGGAAGGACATCTTCCACGAGGCCTACTGGCTGAAGATGCGATACCACTGGACCCGCGACAAGTAACGTCTGTTCGACGCACACACACACACACACACACACACACACATACACATACACACACAGACGTGGCCACGTGTCGCATCATCAAGCGGCTTATGCCATGTAGCAAGAAACTACACACTCAGTTTCACACAGCGACGTACAGTGGACGATCCCCAGGCCTCCACGGGAAAGAATGCAGGTGCTAGCGAGGCTGGAAAGCCGGTGACATGTGCTGGATGCACCACATGCTTCGCCGCAGCCACAGCGCTTGCCACTGCATCTGCACCACGTCTCATCCCATGCTGCAACAACGACAACGCGTCCGACGTTGTGTCGTGTGTGTGGTGCGTCGCAAGGGTGTGCGCCGTGCCCTCCGTGCGTCCGCCGATGGACGCGGGTCCACCACGGCTTCCGAAATCAAGGGCCCCGGAACTTCCTGCTGTCGCAGAATCCGGTGGACCTCGCACAGACACCACTCCCGTCGTTACGACAGACACACGACGGGCGCGGTGCTTCGAGGTGCGGTACGACGACTCACTCCCCGTTAAGCTGGGTCGGCGACTGCTCTCGCCGCTCGCCAGCTGCGATCGCACAGACACCACACGGCTCGCTCGAGATCGCACTCGAGTCGAGTCAGGGGAAGCACGGGCCACGGACGAGGCTGCACATCGGGGGGACGTCATGGCGCCGCTGGAGGGGTGCTGCAAGTCAACACCAGGACCTGGACGCGCGTTTGCGTCCCCGTGCCGCATGCGACGTCGCCGCGTCAGCTCCACCATCTCCTTGCGCCACTGCACCTGCTCCTGCGCCCACTCCTGCGACCGTTTCTGGGCCGCGGCAGCAGCTTCGTGCCGCAGGTGGTCACGCTGCGCCGCCACGGCCACACGCCGCTGCGCAGACAGAAGCACGAGCTCGGCTTCCACAGCTGCAGGCAGCGGGTAGTCCGTGAGCACTCCACCCTCAGCCTTGGATGGAGAGCCTTGGGGGTGGTCGCCACGGTGAAGAATCTGAGCGGCGACCTCCGTCTCCTCGTCGTCAGACGCCCCGCTGTCGGCGCTGCCACACGCACTTCCACCGCCGGCCACCTCCGCCTTGCGCTCGCCGCCATGGCCAGCCTCGCCTGTGTTGCCATCACCTGGCTGAGCCCCAGCTTCACCCGCGCCAAGCGTGGCTTGTTGGTGGGGATGCTGCTGCCCAGCACGACTGCGAGCTGACGCGGTTGGCCCTAACGTCGCTGCTCGGGGAGTCGTCGACCGGATGGTTGTCCGTGAGGGGGCAGCTGTTTTGTCACGCAGGTAGCGCCCGCGGTGGGCTCGGTGCCGTGGCTTCATGGGTGTTGGGTGTGATGGAGGGAACGGGCGCACTACCTCGCCTGTCGGAAGTACACCAGATGGGCTCACTAACACCTCTCGGGGTGTGGAGGTTTGGAGCGACCTGCGGACAAGCAGGTGTAACCCAGGCACGGTTGGCACCGCCTCACGCAGCAGCTACGCACTCTTCGACCCAGTCACGCAGGCAACCCTGTCGGTCGGGCAGTTTCGCAACCAATGACTCGGGGTCTCGACGGGTGGTCGGCAGTCCATGGATGGCAGCATCCTGGGAAAGAGCAACGTAGTTCCAGGGTGGACAAACATGAGGGTCGACGCAACACAACGGATACCCCACGGGCATTGACACGCACCTCCTTTTTCCATTGCTTTTGAAGTCGGGCTTGGTGGATGACTTTCTTGCGTGACTTGGCGAGGGCGGATGCTGCTCGCTCGGCTAGCACCTGGATCTGCTCGACGTTCAAGCTGAGCACACCGGTCTCGTGGACTTGTTGGCCTACCAAAAACACCAAAACCCAACCCCGCCAGCAGTAAAGTAAAACGGCGTGACAACACTCGACACAGCTTGTATGGCGAACAGGAGGGCAGCCAGCAACGTGGTGGCAGGCACGTACGAATAGCCTCTGGTGTTGTGTTGTGGAGCAGGCTTTGGATCTCGGGGGACGCCCACACACGCTGAAACGCCTTGTCACGATGCAGGGACGCGGCTTCCGCACGCCGTTCAGCAACTGTCGGGTACAGCGACATGCTCCGCTGTGATGCACGGCTGGCGACTCGCGTGGGGTCGAAGCGGGACTCACGGCCGCTTGTGTCCGACGTGCGTCCGTCGGCAAGCCCGGAGTGCTGTGATTGTGCGTCACTGTCCGACGGAACCTTGTGCACCATGACAGGGTTGCCCGCCACTTTTTTTGTGCCACGGGCAGTGCTCTTGCTTTTCCCCCGGCTTTGGTGTGGGCGATTTTGTTGAGGCGCATGTGTTGCGTTGTTGTGACTTCGCTTGCTGTCGCGTTTGGCGCTTGAAGTTTCCGAGGGTGGGACACAAATCAAGTCTGTTTCAACCAGTACAGGGACACCATGATTCGTCAGAGCATTCCTGCATTCCTGCTTGCAGCGCAGCAGCAGCACCACCACCACCACCGCTACAAGCGCACTGTTCAAGAACGTGGACAGGTTCCCTTTCTGGGGCGCATTTTCGACCTGGGCTCCTGTAGGTGCCGATGCCTTCGGTACACGTCTGCGCACCATGGCTGTGGGCCGCACATACTTCAACAGCTTCATTGTGTTCACTTCCTGGGTTGCAAAGTGCGTTGAGCATCGTGACGTAGCCGCAAACCCTTTGTCCCTGCCAACCAAATGGAAACCGCGCGCACCTTTTCTGTCGTCTCCTTGACGTTCACCAGACGCAGAGCCTCCGCCAGGAACATGCTTCCTGCACGCACACGATTTCTTTCTCCATGAAACAGCCCCCGTCTCTCCAAATCATCACGCCACTTCGACATTTGGGCAAACAGCTCCGTCAGCTGCCCCTTCAGGTTCTCCGTCACCCGGTGCTTCAGGACGCTGGATTTGTTTCAAATGGATTGGTTTCAAACCAAACAGGCCACCGCACAGCACTGCGTTACAGCGCTGATGGTGCACCGACACACACACACACACACCCCACTCTCACCGTTGCTCGTCTTTGGAGATGCCAGCATGTTGTGTGTGTTGATGAATGTCCGGAAGGAGCATGGGCAAGAGAAAGTGCTGCACCATGGACCGCAAGGTGATGCTCACCGACACAGGATTGCCGCAAGCCAACATCGCAACGCTACCTCTTTGCCAGGCGGGGTCGGCGTGAGAACTGCGTCGGCAATTTCATGGCGTACAGGGTGAAGCGAGGACTGCTGCTGGTTTCGTCGCCTGCGCCGCTCACGCTACAAACACACAACCTTTGCTGTGAGCACAGTACACAACAAAACAGAAGCAGCAGTAGCAGCAGCAGCACCTACCGTGGAGCTATGGATGCCCACGACTCGTCCCAGGGGAATAATGGGCCTGCACACGGCATTCAACGAGTATCGTTGAGTCGTTTGTTACCGCACATTACATTGCACCGCCACGACAAGGGTTCTTGCTGTGGGCGAACTGGGCGAACGAACGTACCTGGAATCTACCACACGCTGCGCAGATCCGGCCGCCCGGTTGGCCCGACTGTCGGCGGACAGCATCCGCAGCGCCGCCTCTGAATGCTTCGTCAATTGCGAGGCCAAGGCATGGTGGGATGACCCGGGGAGGGCAACGGCGCGTGCACGTCGTGGTGGGCGCCGGCTGTCGACCTTCGCCCGCAGGTTTTCGCGCAGCGGGGGCTTCGGGGCGTGTGTGGTTTGCCGAGGCGTGGAGCTCCCCGCTGCGCCGCGCACTTGGCGGCGCATATCTGTCGCACGCATTGTGACAATGTTACATGTGCCAGAAGGTGCGGGTCAGGTGTGGCGATCCGCGGTGGCTGGCTGCCTGTGGGTCGCTCTCTCTGAAGAACCAGAACCAGGCCAGTACTGAGGGTGATGGCTGTGCAGGGTAGCAAGCCGTAGACACTGTGGTCCCGTCACTTGTCAGACGCACAGCATGTACCACTACTCACCACGTCGACGTAGTAGCATTCACCACGCCCGAATACTCCAGCACTCCAGTGCAACGCGCTCTGCCGAGGGCGCAGCGGTCCGAAAGCACAAACGAAACGACGCAGTTGACACACATGACGAGAAACAATGGCATTTCTGTAATCATGCGGTGCATGTGCGGGCAGCGCACATCGTCACCAGGCGATCTTCTCGCAGGCTGACCACATCGAGGTGCAGCATTGTGGCGTGACAGCGGCTCTGGGTGCCTTATTCTACTCACGTGGGGCGCTGTGGGCGAGCGCCCGTTGGCATTGGGGGCCTGTGAAAGGCACCACAGCCTTTGCTTCAATGACGGCGCCACGCTGGCTTGTGTTCGCGGTGTTGGCGGCATGCATTGCCAGCTGTGCGGTGATACAGACTGTGTCAGCGTCCCAAGTGGAGCCTCTGGACCATTTAGCGGACGCACAACTTCGTCATGTCTTAAAGGGCGGTGCGTAGCTCTTTTTGGCGGGTCAGCACTGCAAGGAGTCGGGTTGTCCGAATGCGCACATGGTGGTGTTCACTGTGCGTTTTTTGTTGTTGTTGTTCCTTTCCAGGGTACCCGTGGCTGATCATGTGTTCAGATGGAACAGGTGAGAGGTTTCGTTGTTGCTGTTGTTGTGTGCAGTGCATGCAGAGCAACTGTGGTTCGAGTTGTTCACGCACGCGGGCGGTGCTTGTTGGACATTGTCAGCGCCAGTGCCCGACGCATTTCGCGACGCGGCGACGCTGTTGGCCGACACAGCGCGTGTTGGTGTTCTGGACTGCTCGCGCCGCATGGCATCTGGGCGGTCCATCGTCCAGTCGTTGCGGCTCGAAACCAACGTGAAGCCCACCGTGTTCGTGGTGTCCAACGGGAACCGCCCGCAACAGCTGATGCCGGCGCGGTTCACCACACTGGGCGCTGGCGCTGCCGCGACTGCCGGCAAGCAAGCCGCTGTGTTGGACGAAACCAAGCTGGTGGGCCTCGTCAAGCAGTCTACGAAACCCGAGGTGGTTGTCGCCAAGTCCAACGCCACCATCGCAGAGGACTGCCTGCGCAACCCGCACCGCGCGTGTCTCCTGGTGTCCTTGGACACCAAACCCTCCAAGCGCGACAAAGCAGTGCTCCAGGCCCTGGCGCGCAAGTACCGCGGTGTGCAGGTCGTTGCTGTGAATCGGCGGCAGTACCTTGTGGTGCACGAGCACCTTGATCTGGCGGCGCCGTCCGAAGAGATGAGCGCGCCGCACCCTCGTGCCATTGTGCTCAAGCCGCGCCTGTTGAACGCGTTGAGCGAGTCCTTGGCGTACCTGCATTCCTGGGAGCAACAGGCGCACACAATTGCGGCAGCATTTGGCCACGGGTACGTACCACGTGCCGCACAATGTTGGCATGTTGGCAGCGTGGCGTGTGGCAGCGAGGGAGGTGCGCGCGCTTGTCGTTCCCCCACCCCCGCGACCTGGTCAACTGGCTGCCGCGCAGTGCGCTCCTGTGGAGCTCACCCTGTTGAACCCGCCACGTTGATCGTTGTCTGTTGCCTGTGACTTGTTGCCTGTTGCCTGTGACTTGTTGCCTGTTGCCCGTTGCCTGTTGCCTGTTGCCTGTTGCCTGTTGCCTGTTGCCTGTTGTCTGTTTGCTGCGTGTGGCTTGCTGGCCTTGGTGGTGCCGCGTGCAGCTTCGGGGCGCCCATCGCTCCACGTCTTCACACCGTCGCAGAGGACTACCACGGTGGCGCAGCCCCCGACGCCGAAGTCGACGCGGAAGAGCAAGCCGCTGCCGCCGCCGCCGCCACCGCGCCCGGCTCTCTGTCCGCAACCACCGAGCCGTCGTCGGTTGAGGGGGGGCGGGGGTGTACACGGCCCACGGTTCGAGCCAGTCTGTGCCGAACCGCTCTGGCGGGCACCAACGCGGGCGCAGACCTGTTCATGTCGTGGCCAGGCACGGAGCTCACCACAATCCAGGCCGCCGTGTTTGCAAGACACGAGGTGGATGTGCACGACTTTGTGCGTCAGCCGACCGTGCTCATGGACCCCGACGCGGTGTTCATGATTGGCGAGGCTGTAGTAGATGCACCCACAGCCCTATGGTACGCCCCATCTTCTCCCGACACACACACACACACACACACACACACACACACTGCTCGACGGTGACGCGTTTTCGTCCCTCACATCTGTGGGCGTGTTGGTGGTATTTTTGTGGGTGTGCATGGTGCGTCATGCACTTCCGCTCCCAGGCATTCATTAGCCCATGGCGCGTTTGGGTGTGAGCAGTCCTCCGCCGCCACACGCCTCGGCGAAGCTGTGGAGAGCCTCGCCGACCACGCCGCGGCCGCTGCGTTTGCCGGACCCCACCACCACCTCGCGCACCGCGGTGCTGTTGGCACTCCCTCGGCCGTGCGCCGTGCTGCTCGCGGTGCTTCGTCTTCCGCGACCACGGGTCCACACCCCCATTCGCACCTGCATCCGCACACCCCACTGAATGTGGCGGCGGGGGACTTCATGGGACCCCTTGAGTTCAAGCCCTTGGCGCGGTGGTTGGAAAAAACTCTGTCCACCAACCACGGTCTGCAGCGGCTGTCGTCGCACCCTGTGTTGCGCGCCATCGCGTCCCCAGATCGCGTCCGCAAGAAGGCGCGGCGTGCTGCGTCGGCACCTGCGTCCGCGCAGAGTGGTGACAGCCGGGGGAGTGGCGGATCGTCGCGTGGAAGCGCCACCTCCACCTCCTCCTCCGCCACGCGCGCCTCCTCGCCTCGTGACGGCACCACCGCCACCAGTGCGCTGGGCAAGAATGTGAAGCGTGGCGACAAAAAGTCGTCGTCGTCGTCGTCGTCATCGTCGTCATCGTCGTCGTCGCCGTCGCCTCGTCGGCCAGCCAGCCGCACCAGCCGCGGCGGCAAACCACCTGGTGGGGGGAGTTCTGGTGCGAGGGGCGCGACAAAGAAGAAAGCAGGGAGCACAAAAAAGCGAAGCCGGGACAGTGCCGGCAGCAGTGGTGGTGCAAGCGGCAGTGGGAGCAGTGGGAGCAGCGGGAGCAGCAGCAGCAGCAGCAGCAGCAGTAGCAGTAGCAACCGTCGCCGAGCACGGAACAGGAAGGACAAGGCACGCAGGCAACGGCCCTACAGCGCAGCCAGTGCGCGGGCACAAGCACGGAGGCGCAAGGCAGCGGAGCAACTTGAGCGTGAACAAGCTGCGGAGCGTGAAGCGCAGCGGCGTGCCGAAATGGAAGCGGCGAGCGCAGAGTTTGTTCCGCAGGCAACAGGGTATGCTGAGGGTGATGAGGAAGACGGAGAGGGTGGTGGGTGGTCGGCTGGGAGCGGTTGGAGTCCTGATGACGAAGAGGTGGACGAGGTGATTGACTTGGGTGATGACGATGACTGGCTCTAAACGGGAACGAAGACGGGGTGGCAGTGGTCTGTGCAGAGTAGTGCATGGTGCTGGTGCTGCGGCCAAGAAGTGGTGTGGGTGCATGCATGATGGAAGCCTGCATTGAAAGAAGGGTTTTTTTTTGCGAGGATTCCATCCACCTCGCCCGTTTGCTTGCACGTGCTGTTGGCACACCAGGCACACCAGGCACCGGTGCTCCACACACGCACACACGCACGCTCATCCAAACAATGACCCACCCCCACCAAACAAGCCACCTTCATCATCATCGCCACCCGTGTTGTTGTTACTGGAACTGGCTCCAAACACGCCGCCATCGGCGTCATCATCACCAAACAGCGCACCACCGCCACCAAACAGGCTGTCGCCGTTATCGTCCCCGAATAGCGACGCTTGGGCAGGTGCGGGTGCCGGCACAGGCGCTGCTGCCTGCTCTACAGGCGCAGCTGCGGCGCTGTCCGACGGCAGCGGCGGCGGAAGGATCGGCCCTTCGTCATCAGACCCGCCGAACAAGCCACCGCCACCAGCTGCACCGCCGACAGGGCCACTGTCGGCCTCCGGTGCAGCAGGAGGTGCAGCACCAAACAACTCGTCCTCGCCGAACAACGAGCTACCACGGTCGCGTGCGCCCGCATCCGCGTCGTTGGGCTGCTGCCTGGGTGCAGGTGGGGGCACGATGGGGCCTTCATCGTCGCTGTCTTGCCGGGGCAAGGCAGCTGAGGTGGCCACTTCGGCGGCAGCAGCAGTTTCTTCTTGCTGCTGCTGCTGCTGCCCAGCCTCCTCGTTCACGGCTGCATCGGGCTGCTGCATGAAGTCGTCAGCCCCGCTGCCAAACAGCGAGTTTTCGGCGGCGTGACCCCCAAACTCGGGTGTCGAGTCAAAAATGGAAGCGGGCTCCGAGGACGGCACCGGTTCAGACTCCGGCTCGGGTTCCGGCTCCGGCTCCGCGACGGGCTCGGGTTCCGGCTCCGCGACGGGCTCGGGTTCCGGCTGCACGACCGCGGCAATGTCACCGCCACTGGCCAACGCGGCCAGGGGATCCGCCTCCACGACACTGCCGGCCACCTCCTCTGCTTCCACGGCAGGCTCCGGGAACGCAGGGGCAGCGGCAGCGGCAGCGGCAGCGGCGGGTGCCGCGGTTGGCGCCGGGTCGCCAAACAACGCAGACTTGGCGGCGGAGCTGGCTTGAATGGACGCGGTGGCGAACACATCGTTGGAGCCACCGATGGACCCAAACATGCCAGACTGGTTGCGGGGGCGCGTCGTGACGCCTTCGTCCGCCTCCTGCGCCGTTGCTGGCTCGACAACAGGGGCGGCGGCAGCGGCAGCGGCGGACGAAGACCCAAACAGGTCGGACGAAGCGGGTGCAGCAGCACTGGCAGGGGCGTCACCGAACAAGTCGTCGCCGCCCGCGTTCCCGAACAGCGAGTCGGAGTTGGACCCAAACAAGTCGTTGGAACCACCCTTGCCAAACACATCGTCCCCACCAGAACCACCAAACACGTCATCCGACGGCTTCGTGGAAGCTGCGGTGTCATCACCGAAGATAGACGCACGCGCAAAGGCAGGTGCGGGTGCGGGTGCGGGTGCGGGTGCGGGTGCCGGTGCGGGAGCAGGCGCAGGTACAGGTGCAGGTGCGGACACAGGCTCTGGCTCTGGCTCCGCCTGCGCTGCAGCCGGTTTCGTGTCGCCAAACAAGTCTCCACCAGCGGGGCCACCAAACAAGCCGCCGTCATCATCACCAAACAGAGAGGGCTGGCTCGCGGAGGGGGCATGAGTCGATGCAGCTGCCGGTGCGGGTGCGGGCGCAGGCGCAGGTGCGGGCGCGGGTGCAGTGGACGGTCCACCAAACAGGTCTTCGCCGGCGTCATCACCGCCAAACAGACCACCACCAGACGGAGTGTCGAACAAGGACGCTCCTGCCGCAGGCTTCGTTGGGGCAGCAGCAGCCGCAGCCGCGGGCGCAGCCGCAGCAGCCGGCGCAGCCGCAGCAGCCGGCGCGGGGGAAGGGGCAGGGGTCTTTGACAGCAATGAGGGTGCGGCGTCGCCCCACATGCCACCGCCGTCGGAGGCAAACAACCCCGTGTCACTGTCGCCAAACAGGCCGGACTTGTCCGCGGACGACGGCGCTGGCGTGGCAACGGGCGTGCTCGCTGGTGCGGCAGCGGCTGGCGCCGACGAGGGCTCGTCAAACAGGCTGGGGACAGGGCCAAACAACTGCGCAGCCCCATCCGCCGTGTCTGCGGACTTGGGGGACGCGGCCCGTGCAGCGCTGCCGGGCCCGCGCGGTGTGTCAAACAGGGACTCACCACCCAAAGGATCATCGGCCACACCCGCCGCCGCCGCCGCCGCCGCCGCCGCCAACGCTGCAGGTGGCTTGCTCTTCTTCTTCTTCTTCTTCTTCTTGCGGCGCAGCGTCGGGCGGGACATGGCGGCGGCGACATCGCCGGCGTCCTCCTGTTCCACAACCGACGCGGTTTCCGCGGCACCGTCACCGTCACCGCCACCACCACCACCGGCGTTGGAGGCAGCGGCAGCGGCAGAGGTGGACTTCGGGCGGGGCCGACGTCCCGACATGCGCGTCGGGTCAATGTTGAGCGTGCGCGCCAGGTCCTTGACAGACCTGCGCTTGCTGCCGCCCGATGACGCCGAGGCCGGGGCTGGGGAAGGCGCCGAAGCCGTGGACTCCGCCGCCGCCGCCGCCGCCTCACCTGTGGAGGAGGCCGAGCCAGTGGACGGCTGGCGCGGGCGGCGTGCATGCATGCGCGTGGGGTCAATGTTCAGCGTGCGCGCGAGGTCCTTCACACTCTTTGGACGGCTGGTGTCGGGGGCGGAGGCGGGGGCAGGCGCAGGTGCCGGAGCGGGTTCTTCTTCGGCACCGAACAACCCACCGCCCGCGCCACCGCTGGACAAGGGGTCATCAAACAGGCTGGTGGATGGCGCGGGCGCGGGTGCGGGCGCAGCTGCGGGTGTGGTGGTGGGCTCACCAAACAAACCTCCTGCTGCAGTGTCGTCGTCGTCTTCACCAAACAGGCTGGTGCGTGGCTTGGTAGCGGCAGGCTTGGCAGCGGCGGGCTGGCTGCTGCGCGTTGTGGCGCCGCCGCTGCCGCCGCCACCAAACAAACCACCGTCGTCCTCGTCGTCATCCATGCCACCAAACAAGCTGGCAAGGTTGCTGCGAGGCTTCGTGGCCGACGGCGCAGCTGTGTCGAACAAGCCGCCACCACTCGTCGCGGCGGGCTTCGGCTTGGACGCCGCCGCGGCGGGGGGTGACGGTGCTGGGGACGCACCGCCGTCGTTGCTGGGGGCGCCGAAAATGCCGGCGTCGCTGCCGCCAAACAGCGAGGAGGTGGACATCCGGCTTTGGTGCCCACGCGAGGTGCTGGCCACGGTCGGCCGCGGGCCGGCACCACCGAGGGGTGCCAGCGGATCTGTGTCGTCACCACCGCCACGCCCAGCACGCCCAGCACCGCCGCCACCGCTGGTGTCGTCCTCGTCGTCAGACATGTTGCCGAACAAGCCACCGGTGGTGCGTTGGTGCAGAAAGTCCAACGTGTCCGCGGAGGCGCTGGTGCGTGTGCCGGGCTTCGTGGGGGACACCGCG